>Ga0209253_10000662_pt1 | contig 30006 bp, 21 predicted proteins | sample FrelakmetBRP12BR_FD_187145 | JGI IMG/M metagenome (GOLD analysis project Ga0209253, IMG submission 187145) | Freshwater lake sediment microbial communities from the University of Notre Dame, USA, for methane emissions studies - BRP12 BR (SPAdes)... | ecosystem: Environmental > Aquatic >... | reverse complement strand
TCACGCTTAGCACAGAAACTAGCTCCGTTCAGACCGATGGTCGAACGGAGCGTCGAACAGTCTGTGCCACCCGCTGGGAGCGGGCCGCGTGACTTCACTAGCCAGCATTATTCATGACGGTTCGTGGCGAAATCGCGCAGTCGCCATGCGAGACAGGCGCGCGGAGCCGTGAGGGAGGGAGGCATACTTGAAACAGTATGTTGACCGACCGAATGGCGAGCCCGCCTGCCTGGACGCCGGGCTACCGCGTCCAGGCTTGTCGCAGCGGCGAATCCGCGATTGCAGCAGAAGCGCTCATGAATAATGCGGGTTAGGGTTGGAAACTGTCAAGACGTGGTATCGAGGCTGGTGAACCAGCGCTGGGGAAGGCGCGAAACTCTGGTGTAACCAACGGAGCTGACCGCCTGGATCTCCTGATCAATGTCCGCCAATTAGTGGTTGAAGGTGCAGGACCACGTATCGACGAAACGAACATCGACCATTTCCCCTTGAAATGAAATGGTCTCCCCTACTGCATAGTCGTGATGGGTGCACCGCAACATCCGATTGCCCCAACTGGTATGTGTGTGATGGGGGGCGGTATCAAAGTGGCAGTCATCATCAAAGACCGCCCGGAAGTACAGATAGAGTCCCTCCATTCTACCCGCATGGGTAACCAACCGGGAGGCAGAGAACCGGGTTGATATCGAGTCGGTTCCGCTCATCTTGTTCAAGTCGATTGAAAGGATAGGTTCAGGCTCTGACAAGAAGTAATCGAAAGCGGACTTGTCGATATAGCGGCTCGAATAATTGGCTCGTTTGTATTTCTCTACGTCCGGGTGATTGCGCAGAAATCCATAGTCGATCCCATGCACCGGCGTCTCCCAAATGAAGGGAACACGGTAATCATTCTTCAATGCCACCGGCTCCAGGAACAACTCGAAGCGCCCCGGGAAGATTGCGCCGTTATCCTTCAATGCGCGCTGCTTGAGGTCCAGCAGATTGACAATCATATTTTCATCGAACAGATCGTCGCCAATTTGTTCATGGAGTATGTAGTCCGCCTTCTCCGGGCAGGTGAATTCCCGGCTGTTCATTTTCACAAACTGGATATTGTCGATGCCGTTATGCTTGGCGATCTGCTCCGCAACATGGATAAAGTCTGAGTGGTCGATGGCATAGACTTTCGCTCCCTGACGAGCGGCAAGGATGGCCAATATCCCCGTTCCTGTTCCAAGGTCGATGACAACATCACCAGGTTTTATGTGCCGGCTGATTGCCGCCGCATAGGTATCGACGCGGACAGAGTCCGCCAACATCTTCTCATGCTCGAAGAGGTTGCTGAACTCCCCGACATTGTCAGAGTCATATAAGAGGCTGGAGAGACTTTCGCTCGACATAGCCTTTGCTTTAACAGACCTTGCCCTGCGTAATCCCCAACGTAGGGCATTCTGAATCAACATGGTTCCTCCCGTGACTCAATCGTCCTATCTCGTCATACCCTTAGCGAACTTGCCGATTCTGCAAAGTCGCTTAAACGGCGCTCACTACCCCGGCGCTTGTCACGACGGTAAAGCCTTCAAGGCCCCTGGCCTGATATCGATGAGTGATGTCGCTGATCGCCGCAGTTGGAATATCCATTGCGCCGGAAATTCCGATGACCCCCTTCAAGCCCTTGTCGGAATGGACAATGGTGGGGTTGATCTCAAAAAAGTGCGCCATCTTTTCGGAAGGGGCGGCATGAAAGAAATAAACCCACGTGCGAGCGTCGTTATCGGGGAGCACGGTCGCGCCCCATTCTCTCTTATTTTTATACACACCGTCATTTAGAAATGGGGCGCTCATCATGCTGTCGACTGCGCGGAGCTTGTGCTCGTTGGCGTATTTTATTTGAAAGTAATACAAGGCTAGCTGGGCGCCGCCCTCGATGTGCGTTTCGTCCCCGTCCAGCACACCTGTCCGGCGAAAGACCAGGGTTCCATCCTCCACGAGGGACAACGCTCCCGCAACAACCTCACTGCCCTTGGTAATAAACAACAGCCGCCCCTTCAGGAAGAACTCCTTCATCTCGTCATAGGAATCGATGACCGAAAGCTCGCCGAACCGCTTCTTGATATGAGGCACGAACATGCGGTGGTAGAAAAAATCGAATTCTTTCAAGTCTTCGGACACCCGAGACCCGAGGCCGTATCTCTCTGAAAATCGATTGGTCTTCTTACGCTTTGTCGCGGAAAATCCGCTTTTAATATCTTCCCATGAGCCTGACGTATCGATAACCTGCCGGACAGTTTCCGTGCATTTGTAATCGTACAATCCTTGAAAAGTCGACTCATAGGCTGTCGGGAGCACTGCCACGCAAAGATCAATATTGCCTGTCTTCCCAATAATCAGTTTTTTCAACGCAGGGATCCAGATACGCCGCCGTTGAAGAACAACCGGTGGTGTTTCATACATGCGCGCCATGAGGTTGTCGGCAAAGCTGGAGTTGTCGACAAAGAGACATTTGAAGGAATGCTCAGTCCCCTTCAACCGCCCCTCCACCAGGATGGCATGTGAAAAGTACTTCGTGAAAACAGGATAGAGTTGTCGCTTAATGAAACTGACCAAGAGCGCTCCTCATTTCACACCGAATGGACTCTGCCTCAGAGAGAGGCCTATCACTTCAATATGCGTCGTCCCAGGCTCTTTGCTGAATCGGGAACTAATTCATACAGGCGCATCTTTTGGAGCATGGGGATGAGAAGATTTTTCATTCGTATCTTTTCAGGAGGGTTTATCGGCACGCTTAACACTTCCGGCCACACCTGCTTCATCAGCTCCGTGAGAATCTTATACTCCGGCGGCCGCCTGTACTCTTCATCAACGGAGAGCATCGTGACGAGAAGACTTCTGCAATTGAACGGAGAAAAGGACTCGTGCGCAATGTCGTACTGAGCGCGAATCAACGCCTGTTTTCTTCCTGCTATCTGCTCCCAGCAGAACAGATCCAGCAAATGAACATTGCGCGGCTCAGCGGTTGACAACCACCGCTCGAAGGCTTTGATGAGAAAGGGATGGATACCAATTCCGCACAGCTGCGCCAAATCGTCGGCGGAGACGTCGGTCCCCTTGGGTTTCACAGGTCGATAGTAACACTTGAAAATTTCCGCGACATCGCCCGTGATGCAGACTCGATTATTCGGATAGCAGTCATGCATGGCTTGCGCGTCGGCGCAATAGGCCGTATTGGCAGCGTCGGTGCTTACTTGGTAGACATGCTTGTATTCGGCATTCACACGTTCGGGATACTGTATGAGTGAATGCTTCAGCCCGAGCTTCTTGAGCAAAGCAGCAGGAATCGTGACGTCTCTCGTGTTCTCGGTGTGCGGATAGGTCAAGGTAAAGCAATACAGATCGTGAATCATGTCTCTGCTGAGGGCCAGCATCATCCGGCTATCCCATCCGGCGGTGAGCGACAGGGCCAGATTGAACCTCCGCCTGGCGCTCAGCATCAATCCATGCAACAACCGGGAACTCTCCGCCACCGCTTCTTGACGGGACAGGCCTTTCACATCTGCGTCAGGCCAAAATCGTTGCGATTGCCCGGTGCGCAGATTCAAATAATGATTCGGGAGCAACGCCTTGATGTCTGCGTACATTGACGCGTCGCCCGGCAGCCAATACACTTCATAATCGTAGGGTTCACGCGAATTGATATACCCCAACGCTTCCTTGTCCATGGTCAGGTTCAACGTCTTCGCAATCAGGCCCGGCTGAGAGGCGCAGTACGTCTGCTTCAACGAGGAGGGCTGCGAGTAGTACAGGCTTCGTAAGCCCGCGGCGTCCTGAAATAGAATGGTGTCCTGGCCATCGTTCACAATGAGGATCCAGCGGCCACCGAACTCGCCGGTGTACTTCCAGAAATCATCGCACCGTTCGAATTTACGTATCAGAGCCTCTACGATATCGGCATTACCGGCCTCAGGATTATTCGGGTCTAGAATAAAACCCAGCAAAGTTATCGACTTGTTTTTGTTCGTCGCCTGATAGAGCTCCAGCTCGGGATGAACGGTGAGACGATGTTCAGTCCCGACGTCTATTCTGGTCCAAGCAGGAAAATCTTTAATAAATTCAGGCCCCAAGAAAAACTGCCGCCGGAACTGCAGCTTTCCCAAAGCTTGAGGACTGTAATCGCCCTGTGTGCCCATAGAAGTTTCTAACCCTTCGTGCCACTCATACCCGAAAATGCCCCCGCCCAAGGACCGAATACTGTCGACCGAAAGGGAATGTCACCTTCCGTAATGCAGAGTTCAATCTCTGCAGGAAGGTTCTGCCGGGACTTGCGGTAATCGTCCTCGTTTGTAGGTGATCCATCCATCTCCTGTATGGCAGATCAATCCCAACGTGTTCATCACAAACCGGCGTTCGATCTTTACATGTTCAAATTCTCGTCGTGCTCGCGAGAAATCATTCTTCGACAAGTACGCCAATGTGGCATGGAAATGGTATTGATCACCTTCCAGAGCATTGGGCTTGATGCCATGCTGTACTGAAAGGTCGTTAACAATTCGCCGCCTCAGGCTATCAAGTTCTGGAGTATGGACGACGTCCATATAGATGATCCCCGCCTCATCGAAAAACCCGAAATTCTTCACGCAGATCTCAAACGGCTCGATTTTACTTATGAGCTCGTCAAAATACCGCTCAAAGGGCTCGATATCTGCCACATGAAACCCGAGTTTGAGCGTGATGTGGGGTGCCGCCTTGAGCCCTTCGTGCGCGCCGTACTGTTTCATGAGATCTATTTCCAACTTGCTCATGTAGTTATGTACTTCGTCGCTCACGAGGATCACGTAGGCGAGTTCAAACGTGCGGCCCGGCCTTGACCTCTGGACACCTCCGCCTTCGCCGCCTCTCAGAATATAGCGATACATTCTGCTGATCAGTGATCCAAGGTGTGAACCTGCATCCTGATCCAGGCTTTGTACATTAGAGCCCATTTGGTCTCCCGCCACAGTATGGGACTTCGTGGACCTGAACTACACGGCGCCAAGGGACTTTCGTATTTTCTCCCTGACGATCTGCGGAATAACTCGCCTATAGATGGACGCAACGCCTGGCTCGATATATCTGACTGCCGCATACAACTTTGGACGGAATCCGGTCCGGAGTACTTCTAACTCGATTGACTCATGACTGGTTTTTGTCCAATGGTCTTTGTACGAGCTGCCACCACCCATATAATCAAACTCGTCCACGTCATCGGCCTGCACACAATCTTGCAGCGCAAGCGCAAGCATCACACTCCCAAGGTGATGTTTTTCGTATCCGCTTTTGAACCCTCCTTGAAAATAGTGCGCCACGCCGCGGTCTACAAACGCCTGCAGTGCCGCAACACATTGCCCGTCCAGGAAGAGCATCCACAGCCTGGCTCGGTCACAGCGGAAGGAGTCACGCACCGTCTCCTGCATGAATTCTTTGAAGTTAGGGTACGCAAATGACCCGAGTTCCCCTTTGGATTGCCACCGCTCCTGGTGCAATTGGACGAACGCGTCCATGAATTCGTCCAGTTGCTCCATGGTGCGAACACGATAGAATTGGCACTTATAATCTTTCTGAATCCGCCTGATATATCGATCGATGTTTGTCCGTAAGTTAGACCCGAATCCTAGTTTGACGGTTGCCCAGTCCGTGCGAGTCGCCACGTAAGGAAGCCGGTCACAGGAGCGCGTCGTAGCGGCATCACCGAGCGCCTTCGTGAAATAAGGCAGCACAGGTGAACTTGCATGAATCCCCCACAGCCAGACACGCTGCCACCCTGTTTGCTGCTGAATACAGGCCGCAACCACTTGTCCGACATGGTGCTGATATCCGCTTCGAGCGATGATGTCGAGATGTTCGCTCGTTTTCAGCTCAGTGCCAGTCCCGATGAAACAGATCTCTTGAACCTTGACCAAGCCCTTGAGTGACCGACAATGCCGATAGAGGGGTGCCAGCCCGACCAGTGTGCCCTTCCAGTCTCGACAAGCGATCAAAAATAACTCGCTGCCGGGTGGGGCATACATTCGCCACCACACGCGATTCCAATGCCACCGCAAGAAAAACACCCCCTGCTGACAACTAGCAGAAACCAGTTCATCCCATTCTCCACCAATGGCATCGAAATCGGTCTCATGGGTGAAAACCGTTGCTGTTAACGTGTTGGGCTCTTGAGTCACTTCGACACCCTGTGTATCGAGCAAGGCATGCCCTTCGGCAACCTCTCCCACAGTGGGGGAAGACAAACATTTGTTTGCGCCCCCTTGGTCAGAAGCAACGATTGCGACTTGTTCCTGCAAAACTCCTCCAGGCCGCACTGTTGAAGGCCCCCATTGCTGCGGGCGGTTTGGCGCCTACTGCATCAATAGAGTCATCACGTCAACGCTGACAAGCGGCGTCTCCATGAAATTTACCGATACAGGCTCTCGCTTGAGCGATACCAAGCGGGGATATGTAAGAGGCCTTGTGACTGTCCAATTGCTCATTGAGCAGCCATGGCTAATTACAGGCCAACGCTGATCTCCAGAAAATGTAACATGCAATCGGCGACTGCGTACCTACCCCATAGGCGCTAGTCCCCCACCTATTGGGGGGCTTCTAATCTAGAATCGATTGAAAATGTGAAGTGGGTCAATACGTCTTTGGTGAATGACCAACGCGTGACCACGGATTATATCCAGGTCACGCGCGAGTGGCGAGCGATACGTCTTGTGAGCTACCAGCAGATGCCTTGATAATTTGGCGGCAGATTTACCTGATCAAAAACCCTGACTAAGTCGATAATTATTCGACCATTTGTCGCATACTTCGCCACATCTTTGAATTCATCAGACTTCTTCGTGACGACGACCACTTGCGCCTGCCCGATGGCATCAGACAAGTCTTTCTTCATGAGAGAGGATATGTGGGGAATTTCCCGCTCGATATATTCTTTATTGGCGCCAAATATCTTCGCAAGTTCAACTTCCTTGTCATAGATGCTGAGCTTCAATCCCTTCCCAATCAACGTTTCAATCATCGTAACCATCGGGCTCTCACGCAGGTCGTCAGTACCAGGCTTAAAACTCAATCCCAGGACCGCCACCTCTTTCTTTCCTGTCCGAAGCACCATGTCGACGGCACGGTCAATGTGCTGCCGGTTGCTGACAAGAATCGCGTTCAACATCGGCACGTCAGCATCAAGCCCCTTCGCCTTATAGGTTATGGCGCGGATATCTTTCGGCAGACATGATCCGCCGAATGCAAAGCCGGGCTTGAGATAGTAGGGAGACAAATTGAGTTTTGTGTCTTGGCAGAACACTTCCATGACACGATGGCTGTCAACGCTTAAGGCTTTGCAGATTGTCCCGATCTCGTTTGCGAACGCCACTTTCAATCCATGGAAACAATTGCATGCGTACTTCACCATCTCCGCTTCCTTGACGCGAACGACAATGACAGGGGCAGCCAAGTGCGCGTACAACTTCTTCAGCAATTCGGCCGATTCTTCATCATCCGCCCCTATGAGCGTGAAGGGTGGATTGTTAAAATCGTAGATTGATGTACCCTCTCGCAAGAACTCCGGATTAATGGCGACACCGAAGTCGCGCCCATTTTTCTTGCCGGAAAATACCTCAAGCGCCGGGATGACTGTTTCAGCAATCGTGCCGGGAAGCATCGTGCTCCTCACCGCGACGATATGGTACCGCGACTTCGTTTCAATCGCCGAGCCAATCTGCTTGCACACCCCTTTGATATGGGCGAGGTCGAGACTGCCGTTGTGGTGACCGGGTGTGCCGACGCAGATGAGTGTAATATCCGTGGCATGAACGGCTTCCGTGGCGTCTGTCGTGGCGCGCAACCGATTGTCCTTGACGGCTTTCTCGATAATCCCCTCTACGCCGGGCTCAACAATCGGACAACGGCCCTGGTTGATAATGTCAGTCTTTACTTGGTTGACATCAACACCGACCACCTCGTGTCCCTTATCGGCAAAGCAGGCGGCAGACACACAGCCAACATAACCCAAGCCGAAAATACTGATCTTCATCTCACTCTCTCCTTATCCGTGAAAAACGACATCAGGAATATTGATACCACGCATCCCGCAGTCTTACAAAACATTACAGCAGTTTTCACTGTTCACGAACGCGACGGGATGCCCTCATTTTATCAATCATGATCTTCCTCACAGTCAGATAGTGCCCGCCTCCGATACGCTTAAAACATTTCTTGATATTCCATAAAACACCTTGCCGTATCCGTGAGATGCCTTGACCTGTGGCAAGCGATGCCGCCTCACCCGGGGAGGTCTGGCGCTGAATTCCGTATCTGCCAAGAACCATGCAGCCGTCCACTCGCTGAATAGTGGTCGTCGGCTCCGAATTGAACAACACTTCAATGCCGGCCAGCGAAGCCGCTTCCGCAACTCTGCGTGAATAGTATCCTCCGGGAACCGATGCGACCCTCACAGGCGCTCCAATGATCTCAGAAATAATCTCCACACTTGTTTGCCATTCCGTCCGCAATTCCTCCGGAGAACAACTCGCCATCCTCAGCGGATGCGTATGTGAATGGGACCCGACGACATGACCCCGGCGAACCAATTCTCGGATCTGGTCTCTGCTCAAAAAAGACGGCTGGCCCATATACCCGGTGCTGACAAAAAAATGCCCGACCCAGCCCAGACGATCGAGTTGGTCAGCCACATGCGAATAGGCGCTCACTCCCCCATCATCGAACGTAAGGAAGAACGAGACGTGCCGCTCCGCCGGGTTAAGAGACAGTGCATTATCCGGCTTTCCCCGTAGCGCCAGAGAGATGGCTTTCATATGTTCGACAAACTCGACAGGCGCCAATTTATAGATGGCCGCGTCTGTCGACGGGAAACCACTGCGCTGATGCTCCTGCCCCTCGACGACGTCGTGATACATGAGCGACACTGCTTGAGTCCTAGCCACGCCTCGCCCTCAACTTCCATGTCAGATACTTCGTCAACCAGGGCTGTCCCCATGTCGACGACTTCCGGCCTTTTGTATCGATAGGAACGGCCTCGCCCAGAAAGATTTCATGCAGCTTTTTCCCGATCGCTTCCAAGTTATCCAAGACGACGCGGTGTTGAATCACAACGTGCGACTCGCGGCTATCGTCGCCGGAATAGTGGTAGTAGCCGAACACCGGTCCTGTATCTACCCCCTTGTCGATCCGCAGCATCGTCATCCCGACTCTGCTGCGATCGCCGTTCGCCAAGGCCCAGAAACATCCGTGCGCATTGCGGTATTCAGGGCAGATTCCCGGATGCATCACGAGGGTGCCTTTCGTGGGAATCGAAAATATCGTTTCCTTCAGTAACGACTTGCACCGGGCGATCATGACGTCCGGCCGCCGTTCTTTTATGAAACGCTCCGCCTCCTCGGAATTCGGAGAATGCGTCATCAAGACCGGAACATTTTTCAGCGCCGGATAGACTGCGCGCAATTCTTCAAGTTTCCGGTCTTCCCAGCGACGGTCTTGCCTCGACAGGAACAGCCGGTAGTACAGGCGAAACGCCAGGACGTCGATAAACCGCAGGGGGCCGACTCGCTTGATTTCCGTGGATATGCGTCGGCGCGCCCGCTTGCCTGTTTCGCGCAAGACGACCAATCCGACCAGTTCTGAAAAGGAGGCCAACCATCTCGCCAGCCCTTCCTGATCCAATGCAGCACCATCATGGCAAATGACGAGCGTTTTCATGTGTACTCCTCCTTCCTTGAATTCGCTTCCCGATCGATCATCGCTCATGCAGGATGCTGAAAAAGACCGCCAGCAGAAAAAGACCGTTATTTGGTTTATTTAGTTTGTCTCGTTTGTTTGGTTAAACCAGACAAACCAGATGAATAAAACAAACCAGCTTGAGCATCCTGCACGATTGTGGCATCAGCGTCATTCTGCGATTTTTCATCGTATTTCCCGTATGAACCGAGTTTTTCCGCAACCTGTTAGGCAATGGCGTCGCGGCGTTGTGCGCTCACTGCCTTTCCATTCTTTTGTTCAAACTCCTGCAGGGCGTTATGACAAATGAGGGAGAATTTCGTGGCTACGTTGCCCCAACCGAACCGCTCTCTCACCGTTGCCGCCGCCTGCGCACCCAACGCGCCTGCCAATCTGGCATCCGTCAAGACGCGAATGACGGCGGAGGCAAAGTCTTCCGGAGAGTCCGCAAACAGCAGATGTTGCCCTTCGACGACCGGAAGGCCTTCGGCACCGATTCGAGTCGAGACGACGGGCATCTCCATAGCCATGGCTTCATATACTTTGAGTCTCGTGCCCCCGCCAATGCGAATCGGGACGATATAGGCGCCGGCACGTTCCATGTATGGCCGCACGTCGTCGACTCGCCCGGTTACCGTGATCGCAGGATCTTGGCGGCTTAATTGGACCAAGCGCGGAAAAGGATTGCGCCCCACGATGGTCAGTCTGACACCGGGCAGAACTCGTCTGATGCGAGGCAATACCTGCTCAACGAAATACAGAATGCCATCTTCATTGGGAAGCCAATCCATTGACCCTGTGAAGACCAGGTGATGGGGATCCGGAGAAACCGCCGGATTTCGCTGGAAGTATGCCGTGTCCACCCCCGTCGGAATATCCGGCACCTCGTGAAGTCCATATTCTCTTTTCATCGTCTCGCCGTCATCGATTGAGACCGCCACTACGCGATCAAACAGCCGGCACGCATCGCGTTCGTACCGATGCGTCTTTCGCCACTGGTTGTAGAGATAGGCCCGTTTCAAAGGATTGGCCTGTTCCTCGTAGTGGCGCTGCCAGATCATCGCCTCGACGTTGTGCTGGAACAACACCGACGGGCAGGGCACCTGATCCGGCATGTTCACGCTCGGATGAAGAAAGTCGCAGACCAGCAGGTCAGGCCTGTGCTCAGACAGAGCAGACTTAATCTTTCGAGCCATCGCGGAGGATCGATACTTTTGAATAAAGTATGGAAGCGGAGAGACGAGATTCATCGCGAGTTCGGCGTAGAATCGCGCGGTAAATTTGTCTTCTGATCGGTGCGGCACACGGATGAGTTCATGGCAATATTCGTACGCCTGCTCAGGGAAGGGCAAATCGCCGACCATCTCATCAAGTGTCAGATATGTAATATGGTGGTGACGCTTCATTTCCTTGAGCATCTGATAGGTGCGAATTTTTCCACCCTTGTCAACCGGATGGAGCAGTTCCGTCTTCAGCCACAAGATCCGCATTAGAACCCTCCCTTGCCCGATAGGCCTGCGAGGGATGGTTGCTCTCCGTCGAGAAACCGCCTGAGCCAAATCTCGACATTGAGGAGCATCCAAATCCGCTCCGTATGGTTTTCTCCCGCGTTATGCCGCGCGACAAGCGTCCGCACAAACTCGTGATTGAACAGGCCGCGTGCGCGGACGCGGTCACTGAGCACGTATTCGTCCACAACCGAGCGGTACGCTCCCCGAAACCAGTCTCCGACCGGCACAGGGAATCCCATTTTTTTTCTTGTCAAAATCTGCTCCGGAAGCACACCGGTCATAGCCTTACGAAGAATGTGCTTCGTCGTGGCTCCTCGAAGCTTCATCTCGATCGGCAAGCGCGTGGCAAATTCGACGAGTTTATGGTCGAGAAATGGGACGCGGCTCTCGATCGAAGCAGCCATGCTCATTTGATCCTGCTTCATCAGAAGTTCGTGGAGATAGCTCTTGAGATCCACAGCCAGCAACCGATCGAGCAATGCTTCCGCATCCGGACGGTCCAGGTACCGCATCGCGATGCGGTAGGGATCGGTTTCCTGCATTTGCTCCTTGGTTACATCGCTGAACAAGTCGGCATGCATCCCGGACGGATACACTGCAAAGTTGTCAAAGTAGAGACTTCGCAAGTCAGGCGGCAACGCCAGGAATGTTCGCGACAGCGCTCTCCAGACCCCCGGGGCAGCGCGCCGGTCATGAATCATGCGTTCGATCAGTCGGCGGATCGGTCCCGGGACGAAGCGTTCATACTGCTTGCCCAACATCATGTTATAGACCGTGACCCGATACTTGTTATATCCGGCCAGTAATTCATCGCTTCCCTCTCCCGTCAGCACCACTTTGACGTGCTGGGCGGCCAGCTTCGAGACAAAGAACAGCGGAACCGAAGAGGGATGGGCGATCGGTTCATCTTCCTGATAGACGAGCGCCGGAAGAGCCTCGAAAAACTGCTGCGGGCTGACGATTATTTCGTGATGATCCGTTCGAAACACCTTGGCCACCACCCGGGCATACTCCAGCTCATTTGCCTCCCGTTCCGCGAATGCAACGGAGAACGTCTTGATCGGCTCCTTGACGAATTCGCTCATGACCGCGACAATGGCGCTTGAGTCGATCCCGCCAGACAAGAACATTCCAAGCGGAACATCGGCCATGAGATGTGAACGGACAGATTCCCGAAACAGATCCCCAAAGTCCGAGACATACTGCCGCTCCGACTGAAGCGGTGACGGCTTGCTGAAATCAAAATCCCAATAGGTCGTGAGCGTGGACTTCCCGTCTTCCCATTCAAGGATATGACTGGGAGGCAATCGGCGAATGTCTTTAAAAAGCGTCTGATCGCCGGACGTATACCGATTGGCGGCAAAATCGCTCAGGGCCGCGAAGTTGAGTTCCGGGGTGACGGCTTGTCCGACAAGAAGCGCTTTGATCTCTGAGGCAAAGCACAGAGTCCCGTCCTCTTTCTGAACGTAATACAATGGCTTGATGCCAAGGCGATCGCGGGCTAGAAGAAGTTTTCGCCTCACCGAATCCCAAATTGCGAAGGCAAACATCCCTCGCAGTTTGCTCACGCCAAGAGCACCCTCTTCTTCATACAAGTGCAGAATGGTTTCAGTGTCACTTGCCGTCCTGTACCGGTGTCCATGCCGTTCCAGACTTGGCCTGAGTTCACGATGGTTGTAGATTTCACCATTAAAGACGATCCAGACAGTCCCATCCTCATTGGCCATCGGCTGATGGCCACCCCCGACATCGACGATAGACAAGCGACGATGGCCCAGACCTACTTGCGAATCTGTGAAGATCCCCGCGTCATCGGGCCCCCGATGGGTGAGGGCGTCGCGCATCCGTCTTAGCGACGATTCGTCCACAGAACGTCCACTGGACAGGGGGAACACTATGCCGCAAATACCACACATATCGACCGTTCTCTCCACAGGCGGTTTCTAGGATCGTGCCACACTTTGATGCAAGCCGATATCCCCCGAAAGCGGTAACGAGTTGGCGAACCAGCATGACAGGCTTCGGAGAAGGTCCGGCAACGGCTTGCCTTGCTCGCTCAATACCCTCAGGTCCTCGGCAAGCATTCCTCTCATCAGACAGCTCTCACCGGACATGAACGGTACGAGCAGCGTGACCACCTCGCCTGGCCCCGTCGCTGTGCAGGCGATGACAAGCCTGGGAGCCGATTCCCGTCGTCCGTAACAGCGTGATACCCACCCTTCTTCTATGGAAATCGCAATAGGGGAACAGTCCCCGTTCTCCTCGACTTTCAGCGGTAGAAGGAAGAGATTCTGGCCATCACGCCCGGCGATGCTCACACATGCCCCCTCCTGTTCGACGAAGCATCCGGGGGCGCAGTGAAAATGTAATGCGTATTGATGCTGCGCAAGCGCCTCGAAACGGTCCTGAATAAGCACGTACGGCGACTGGCTCTGCCAGCGATCGACAGGCTTTCGAAACATAATCGTGCGCGCGTGAGTCACGGGATCGGCGAGACGGCGGAATCCATGATGTTCCCCTGCCACATAATAGTTCTGAGGGGTTTCGATCGATCCATTGCCTCTCACGTCCGCAATGAAATCCCACGAGAATGGCCCTGCAGGCACTGATTGTGAACACCCATCGACAGTAACCGTATTATGAGCCGCCGTGGAACGATAAGAATTTCGGCTTTCACTCAGGCCCACGTAGGAATAGGTGCCTGAATCGATGAACCAATTGCTGCTTCCCGTGGCAAACTCAAACGAAAGCGCATCGGAATGCGCATGCCCGCAATTCGCCGTGCCATGAGGACCGCAGTCGAAAAACAGATAGGCAGAATCTCTCGACCAGCCATCCCGCACGACGTGATATCCGCATGTGAAAAATTCCCGATGCAAGGCGGCCGGCGGTTTAGCTCCCAACCGATCGTACGATTCGAGCCCTTCAGGGCCGAGAAGCCACAGAAGCTCAAGCGGAGCATCTCCCGCAACATGCTTCCAATCCTCTCTTCCAAAGACCGCCGCCCCTATCGCGAGGGTGTCGCGGAAGTCATTGGAACGACGCGAACCTAATGGCAGTAAGCGACCGCCATCGTCATCTCCGTATAAGGTAGAACTGCCGTCAGGCTTGGTAAGCCACATCAAATGATCGAGTAATAAGGCTAATCGATCTTCTAACAACTTTGGCAATTCGATGCCGGCCACGCGCGCAAGCAGATAACAATGCAGATAGAAATCCGTTGTATATCGATGATAGTAGGACGCCTGCTCGAAATAGACGCCATCATCCTTCACATGGACCGGCACCTGATCCATTAGGATTTTCAGACCGAGATCTCTCCAGTGTTTTGATCGCTGAAGCTCCGGGAATGCAACGCCGACATAGAAAAGTCCCAATGCTTCACCAGTGAGGTGCGTATTGGGGCTGAAATAGTACGAGAGGTAGGCCTCAATGTGCTCCGCCTGCGCCGTGATCGACTTCAGGAGCCTAAAGACGAACGTTGGAGTAACTTTGTCCGATTTCGCAAAGAGCGAAAGCGCCCAGACCCAGGAGATGAGACGGAAAGCAAGCTCCAGGCTGCTCGTCCAGTTCACTCCGGTCTTGGGGGGGTTGGAATCCATCCACGAGGAAACATGGTCTACAAACGACTCGGCATATCGCTCGTCGCCTGTCAGCCAATAGGCCTGTCCAAGCGTCACGAGATATTGATGCCGGTTGAGCTCCCAAATGACCTTCTGATCGCCAACGGAATCAGGGTTGAGGTAGTCAATCTTGCTCCAGTGATCTGCCGGAGCCACTTTCCCCGACAAGGGGTCGCAACTCCAGTTTATTGGCGAGCCGAACGACACATCTTGAAATCCCAATAGGTCAAATCGCCCACGGCAAGCTTGATTAGCCTTCTCTACAATTTGATCCGCGACATCTCCAAATCGTCTCTTGGTAATGGTTGATACGGCGTCTCTTGCAGAAAACAGCTCAAGCCATTGCCCTTTCGGGCCATTTTGAATCCGCGCCATGATGTGCCGGGCTATCGTTTCAACGGATCCGTCACGGCATTCAGGACTTATCTCCGACGCGATGAATTCAGCATCCGGCCGCTCGCCGCTACCACGCCCAAGCCAGCACTCGAGTGCCTTACTCCACTCTTGCTGCCCGCGCGCCAATAGCTCCCGTGGACCTTTTGAAAGAAGCTTCTGTAAACGAAGAGTACGCATCATCATAATCGCAATTAATAAAATGGACTCCAGCCCAGTTGTTGCACCCTATTCACAAAAACTTCGATGATTTCACCACCCGCTCGCCGGCGTGCAATCCTCCGGAGATCGCGAGATCTCCATACAGATGCAGCCATGCATCCCTCACCGCTCCAGAAGTGCATCGCCGAACAGAACTGCGCGCGCTATGGGCCAGACGAGAGGCCAATTGCGGATCACTCAGCAAGCGCAATGCATTCTCTGCCACGCCCTTGTAGTCGCCACAAGAAACCATGAGCCCTGTTTCCTCATGCCTGAGAATATAGGGGATCCCACCGGCATCTGTTGTGACCACGAGGAGCCCGGAAGCAAAACATTCAAGGATGGACGCCGGCATGTTATCGATGTTGTTCGTGTTCAAATAAATATCAGACCCGTCATATAACTCCGGCATGCTTTCGAACGGGACCGCACCGATGAACGCGACGCCTTGCAACTTTAAGTCTTTTGTGAGTTGCTCCAACTCAGGGCGCTGCGACCCGTCAGCCGCTATGGTCAGAGTTGCCTGAGGATAACGTTCCTGAATAAGCTGAAAGGCGCGAAGCGCGCAGCCTATGTTATAGAGCGGTTCCAATGAGCGACTGCAAAGAAAGGCCGGACAGACCGGGGCTCGTTCGCGAAATTGGAACCGCTCAAGTTCCACGATATTGGAGATGGTCTGGGCGTAGAGTCCGTATCGAGCAAAGACATCAACAAGGTACCCTGAAGGAGCCACAATCGCGTCGGCCATCTTCATGACTGGAACCGTGGTGCGAGGCCAGTTTCGCAAATGATCTTCCGCCTCTCCACTACGATAGTTGAGGATGACTTTTTTTCCATAGAGCTTGCCGATCATGATCGCCGGAGCGACTGAGAACAGATACGAATAATACGATGCTGAAAAGATATGGATCAGATCGTAACGGTGGAGACGCGCAGCCAGAATAGTCCAATACAGGAGCGTCGTGATGACCGTACGGATATACTTGATCCGTTGCAGCCACAGAAATGGTCGCGGCAACCTGGGATCATGCGGAATAAAATCCACGTGCAGTGACGCCTCATCTTGAAACGCGGTACGTAACCGAACCGCCTGACGCGATTGGCCGCCTATGAACTCCAGCGAAGGAGCCAGAATACAGATCTTGATTCGGTTCTTGCCGGTCAATGACATCACGCTCTTACCTGGTGACAAATGAGTTCCGCCCATGCATTTCGTCATACAGCTGCTCGACAGCTGCGACCATCTTGCCCATTCCGAACCGCTCACAGATAAATCGGTACCCATTCGTTGCCAAGGCTTCCCTATGTCTGTCATCGCTCAACACTGCGATGAGTTTCTCCGCCAGCTTTTCTGCATCCGCAGGGGGAACCAAATGCCCGGTTATTCCGTCTGCAACTAGTTCAGAAATGCCGCCGACAGCCGTCGCAACCACCGCGACACGAGTCGCCATCGCCTCCATGACCGTATTGGGCATTCCCTCATGAAGGGAAGCCAACACCACCATCTCAAAAGCGGGCATGAGATCGGCTGCATCTGTCCGATGACCCAGAAGATGGACATTCGAGTCAACTCTCAATGTTCGTGCTTCCCTTTCAATCTCTTCCCGTAAGGGTCCTTCACCGATAAGGAGCAGGTGCACGTTCGGGTACGCTTGTAGAACCTTGACCATAGCCCCCAGAAGATACCGATGGCCTTTCACAGGACGAAGATTGCCGACAGCGCCAATAAATCTAGCCTCAGAACCCAGGCCGAGCTCCCGGCATAGACTTGCATGGAGAACCGCCCGTCGTCCGTCATCCGCCGTTTCACTTTTTGCATCAATGCCGTTTCTGACAACCACGACTCTATCGGCGACAGCGCTTCCGGAAGCGATCACATGGTCACGTATCGACTCAGCGTTGACCAGAACACGGTCTGCGAGCCTGTTCATGACATAGCGCCCCCACTGATGGATCCGCCGGTCGGAAAGTTTCAGGTGACGTTGGCATACAATTATTTTCGTTGCAGTGAACCGCGTCGCAAGGATTCCAGTTACTCCCGCGTAGAAATCGTGCGCATGAAGAATATCGATGTCCTCATCTATCAAGATGTTCCGAAGCCTGGCGATCTGCCTTCTCGCGCCTGATCCGTAGAATGTGTGAAATGGAAATTCTTGAATTTCCTGAAATAGGCCTCGGATTTCCTTGTAAAACCCTCCTCCGCTGCGCAGAACGGCCAGACGGATGTCAAACCGGGATCGATCCACCCGTTTCAATAGTTCGACCGCCTGGCGCTCGGTCCCCCCTATATCGAAATTATTGATCAAATGAAGTATCCTGGGCCGCACTGCTTCCCTGGCAGGAACAAGCCTCATCGGGGGATATACACGATCTAGACGAGCGCTCTTCACGAGATATGCCCCTCTCTTACGACCGAGGTTGAAGAAGGCAGGGGCGTGAGGCGCAGGTGCTTGACTCCGGAAAAATGAATAGCTGGTTCATGATCGATGAATGTCCGATACCACAATTCCAATACAAGCAATTGCCATAGCTGGCGAGAATTGTCCCTTCTCCCCTCTTGATGCTCCCGGAATATTCTCTTCACCGCACGTTCATCAAAAATCCCGCGAGAACGGGTTGTGCCATCCATCAGGATATCGCTCACCATGTCTTTCAATTCACGCTTGAACCATGTGGCTATTGGAACGGAAAATCCGTGTTTTTTCCGGTTGATGATCTCTTCGGGAACTAATCCTCTCACGGCTTCCTTCAGAATAAATTTCGTCTGGTGCCCGTTCAGTTTGAATTGAGCGGGTATCGTTTGCACAAACTCGATGAGCAGGTGGTCAAGCAAAGGCGATCGAGTCTCAAGAGAGTTCGCCATGCTCATTCTGTCGACCTTCGTGAGGATATCGCCAGGCAAGTAAGTCTTGCTGTCCAGATAGAGCAGGGAATCAATCCTCTCGCCCGACTTCGGAATACGCATCATGGCCGTCATGCCCTGATAGAAATCAAAATCTCGAACAGCTGCGGCCGCGTCCCTCGACAGCACATCGTGCAAACCTTCACTGTTAAACAGGCACATGCCGTCTACATACCGGGAGTTCGCATCTAAGGAGAGATGGTGAAGATACCTTTTCCCGTACGTGCCGACTGGAAGCCGGCGGCTGAGCAAACCGGCCCCCCTTCGGATGGCGGACGGCAGGAAGTCATAAGCCTGTTTCGTACGATCCCTTTGATACCGTTCATAGCCCGCAAACACCTCATCGCCTCCATCTCCCGAAAGCGCAACAGTCACATGCTCTCGCGCCATTTTTGACACAAGATAGGTCGGTATACTCGAGACGTCAGCGAACGGTTCGTCATGATGCCAGACGATTTCCTCTGCAATGCGGCAGATGTCCGGTGAAACCACAAATTCATGATGATCGGTTTCAAATTTTTTTGCGGTCATGCGCGCATACTCCAGCTCGTCGTGACTCCCCTCGGTAAACCCGATCGAAAACGTCTTCACCGGCTGAGTCATATGTCGAGCCATCATCCCTACGACCGTGCTTGAATCAATTCCTCCCGACAGAAAGGCTCCGAGGGGAACCTCGCTCATCAACCGTATCCGCACAGACTCATCAAGCAATTCACGCAGCCGCTCCGTATAGTCCTGCAATGTCATCGACCGCGAGCTCACGGCTGCCGGTCCGTACTGAAAATCCCAATACTGCTCGACTCGAATGACTCCATTTTGCAACGTGAGTAGATGTCCCGGCGGCAGCTTGGAGATGCCGGCGAATGCCGTTTCCGGATCCGGCACATATCCATAACCTAGATAGGCCGCAATTGAAGTGGCATTCACCTCGCGCTTGACCTCCGGGTGCTGAAGAAGGGACTTGATCTCCGACCCGAATACGAACGCATTCCCCGACATCGTATAGTGAAGCGGCTTTTTACCAACTCTGTCCCGAGCCAAAATGAGCGTGTCGAACCGGTCATCCCAGATCGCGAAGGCGAACATGCCTCGGAAATGCTTCACACATTCTGTTCCAAATTCCTCATAGGCATGGACAATCACTTCCGTATCGGAATGCGATTGGAATCGATGCCCTCTTCTCTCGAGGTCGGCGCGCAGATCTTGAAAGTTGTAAATCTCACCGTTGAACACAGCCGTCACAGTTCCGTCTTCATTGCTGATAGGTTGCCGGCCTCCCGTCACATCTATGATCGCGAGGCGACGCATCCCAAGAGCCACATTCCGCTTGATATAGACCCCCTGGTCGTCCGGGCCGCGGTAGGTGATGGCTCGGCACATGCGATCCAGCACTTCCGAACTTTCGTAACAATTCGACAGTCTGTCGCCTATGAAACCGGCTATTCCACACATAGAGATGCCCCTCTAAGCCCTATACGCTTGTAAGAATGCATTGAACTTTCCCTCGAACGCTCTTCAAGGCCTACCTGGCGCAAACTAGCGCGAATTCATATGGGGTGGTATCACGTAATCTCTGTACGCATGAGGATTACCGGTTTTCCCATCCTCAGCAGCCTTAACGATGTTGTACATCTCACGCGCGGTTACATAGTGCAGGCGATGGTTCGGATTGTCTTGTATTTCCGAGGTCAGAGACTCGTGCATCCTGTGCGCCGGCTCTCCAAGAAAACCATCGAGGTCTCGACGAACACCCCCATGACAGTGGACCTTAATAAAAATCCAATTCGGTTGTCCTTTAACGTGAATAGCGGTCTTGAGCCAGAGGCGAACCCGGTGGGGAGTGACAGGATGGTTCGGATGAATCTCTGAATTTTCTATTGCCGGGAAAATACCGAATTTCCGTTTCTGCCAATCCAAACACAGGGGGCCCTGGATGATCATCAATGTGCCTTGCTCGCTGCCTCCGACAGCGACATCGACACCGGTGTTATGTGATTTCGGCCTGTGCGGGTCGTCCTGAGCGTAGTAGATCGAATTGATCTTCCTCGTTTGGGTTCGGCTAGGCGCTGACGGGAGAGTAAAGTCTGCAAAACATCCGGCTTTCTTGAGAATTTCGAGCTCGTTGTTCACACCACAGTTCCAATTCCCGCCCGAGTTATCCAACGCCCAATTCCCATGGACAAAGGCGAATCGCCCCTCGCTGGCCCCTGTGGCAGACACGGTCGCGCCATGAGTGGAAAGGTCCTGTTTCCCCGATTCCAGGGTTTGCGCTAAATGTTCGGGGGTATCCTTGAAATGGTGAAGATGAATTTCAAGTTCTCCATATCCGCGCCTGCACAATCCCGCAAGTTTTCCGACATGGTCATGGTCGAAATTCTCGATCGGGTAACACCACGTATGGCGGGGTGGAAGCCCGTCAAAGTCTTTGTGCGCCCCTGCCATCCTCGGATACCTTTCTACCCAGGCATCGACGATTTCAATTTCATCCTCTCGTGTCGTGAGTGTCGTGATCAGCGGCACATCACCCTGTGAGTAGTCGTGTTTGAGATACTTCGGCTCAAAGTGATCCACGATACAAAACATCACATCGACCTGCTGGCCGGGCACGACAGAAGAACGCGGCTTGATCGCCTCCAGGATGTAAGGAAGCAGCCAAATATCGAAGGCTTTACTCCTTGCAATACGCAGAGCCGCTAGGCCGCATAAGAGCGCTACGGCTATGAGAACAAGCGAGATCATGATGGCCTCATGACAAGCGCTGCCCACCGCGTCAGAATCTCTCTGTCCGCGTCGGAGACCCTTTTAAGATAAAACGCGCAGAGCACATAGAGGAGCCCAAAAGCCGCTCCCCCGAGAAGTAGGATTATCCAATTGGGGACCGCCAGCCACGTAATCGGAAGAATCACGATCGCGACACATGCGCTAAGGCATAGCGTTTTACCGAGATCACTCCACGGAACGAGTTTTAGCCATGACTCTCTCAATTCCCGGCCTGCGAGAACACAGGAAATAAAGGAGACGGTCGCCTGGGTGATGACAACCGCGAAGGCGGCCCCGATTGCTCCGAACATGTTGAGGAGCCCGATGGTTAATACCAGTCCGAGAACGATCCTCAGCACAATGACTTTCAGATAGCGTGCGTTATTGCCGGTTGCACGAAATACAATTTGGAAGTTCGCTACTTGAAACAACATGCCAAGCAGGAAAACCTTGAAAATCGGCGCACTGGCCGCATAGGCATCCGTAAACAGAAGCGTGATCAACGCATCGCCCAAAACAACGCTAAGCAAACAGACCGGAAAGAAGACGAGAGCCGTTCTTCGGATGGATTCTCTCATCAGCCTCAAGACCTCTCGAGTCTGTCCTTTATGCAGATATTCGGAAAACCTCGGCAACAGAAGATCGAACAACATGCCGGGGAGAATGCCTACCAGGGGCAAGTCGAATGCGCCTCTCGCATACACGGCATACTGCGCGGGCGAAAATAGCGACGACACCACATACTTATCCATGTTTGATCCCGTGATTGTCACAAGCATGGTCAGGCCGACAGGCAATGCATAGCGAAGCTGCTCGGACAGTGGCGCGATTGCGGCGTTTGACACCCGGCCAGCTTCGCGCAGCTTCAGAAGATGGTACCCGTACAACAACACAGACTCGACCAATCCAACGGCGATAATTCCCTCGAATACTCCGGCAAGACCCCACCCAAACAGCACCGGCAGAACCACGCCCGTCAACCTGGCAATCGCTTTGAGTGGAAGTACGATCCCGACAACCATCGCCCGGTTGTAGGCGTAAAAAACAGTTTCGGTCGTGTCGACTAATATGGTGACAATGATCACCCCCCCGATGTAGGGAGCAAGCGTAACCAGTTGAGGGTTGCTCATCCACTGCCCTAGCAAATCCCGTCCGACCCACACCATTGCCGCGCCGCAACAACCGAGAATAAATAGTGTGGTCAGAGTTCTGGTAACAAAACTGAAACGCTTAGCCGTCTCTATTCGAGGGACAAAAAATGAGATGGCTTGTGGAATGCCCCATGGGACAATCGCAACCAGAAACGATGTAATGAGGTTAATTTGCAGGAATGTCCCATACTCAGCCTGGTCCATATACCGGACCAATATGGGCCCCACAGCAAAGAGCAGTGCGGCCGATACGGCCTTGCTGATAAAGAGAAGTGCAGCTTGATCGGAAATTTTCACTTCTGGTGTTCCTGTCGTTGTCCGTACAGTTTCAATGGTCTAACCCGGATTAGTCCTGAATCCCGTCGCGAGGCGTTCGAGCCCGAAGCCCGTTGAGGCTTCTCGCAAGTGAGGCCGATGCAGGTGAACGCTCAGTCCGCTGGGAGGGCCGAATGGGAAATGCCCCGCCGGACGGGAACATCTGACGACGAAGACGGGCTGGCGATACGTTCAGCCCGGCCGTGGCTTCTCCCGCAACATCCGGATGCGCCAGTAGCTTGAGCGTTGCCCCTGAAAGCCCGAGCAGTATGTAGAAAAACCAGTTATACGCAACAGGTGAAAAATTGGCGCAAATGATAAACGTCAGAATAGATGCTCCCATGCACCGGGGCCATTTCACCATCCCCTCATCCGACCCTTGCATCAAAGCCAGCTCAGCGCGTTTCAGTCTTAATGTTTGTGAAATTATCATGGCTAGGAACAGGGTGAGGGCGATGATTCCTCCTTCGGCTCCGACCTGAAGATACACATTGTGAATTTGTTCCCAGTGAGGCCCGCTACTTCCATGTCGAGCATACACCGCTCCCGGCGACTGTCCCATGCCGACGCCTAAAATGGGATTCTCAGCCATAATCGCGAGACCATCCCACATGTGTTCAAGCCGGGCCGCCCGGCTTCCCAGATCATCCTTCTCCTCATCAAATATCGAGCCAAATCGATCGGACAAGGCGGGAACCATGGCTACGGAGGTGGCGACAAGGGCGATCATCACCACCATGACGATGGTGGCCTTCATGGGTGTTCTCCTGGCCATGGTCAGCAGCCACGCTGTTCCAAGAAACACAAGCCCCACCATGCCCGTCCTCGACATAGAAGCCAGAATCGCCAGACTCATAAGCGCGATCACTCCCGCATATGCGCATCGCAAGAAGGTCGATTTCGCTTCAAGGAGCAACAGAAACGTCAGAGGAATAATCGTCAACAGGCCCAGGGCCAGGTCGTTCGGGTTGGCATATTCCTTCTCGCCATAGCCGACCAATCGCCCCCATTGATCAAACATGCCGGTGACATAGTGACTGACGGCAACGAATGCAATGATTGAGGCGCAGGTCACAATCACACGAACCAGCGTCCTCAATTGGTCCCGAGAAGTTATGACGTTGGTCATCAGCAGAACAAACAACAGCGTCTTGATCACACTCTCGGTAAAAACTCCCCAGCTCCCGCCTGGCCATGCCGAAAACGGGATTCCCACGACCAAGACCGCGACGAACAGCAGCAAGAGATTGGCTTCGATTCTAAACTCCATCCATGGCCGGCCCTGACTGAGATTGCTCCAGATAACCGACACCAGCGCTAACCCGGCAACAATCTTGTTCAGACCTGCTCCTTCAAGGATTGGAAAATAATCCCCCGGGCTCAGGTAGTAGAACGCGATGAAGAGGACAAGGCCTATAAAGGGGATGGACCACAGCCTGCCGGCACTCTTCTCGGTCTGCAAAGACTTGGAATGGGGTACGGCTTTAGTTGCGGCCATCATATTTTCCATAGGTGAGAACAATGTCTCGAGCGCTCGCTGCAAACCCGCGATCTGAAACATTGACTCTGGGGAGCAGATGCTGATCCGCTGTTCCGCCGATGAATCCACTCTGGCTCGTGCATGCGTATATATGACCCGCTTCCCTTACGATGTTCCTGGCTGTGGCGCTGAAAGCTCCGCTCGGATACACAAAACCTTCTGGAGCGGCTCCCAACACTTCGGATAGGCGAACGCGCGCTTCACTGAGCTCCGTCCTCATGACCGACTCAGAAACCTGCGTGAGCATAGGATGGGTCATGGTGTGAGAGCCTATCTCCATTCCGCCATGATGCATTTCTCTGATTTCATCCCAGTTCATCAGAGTGTGTTTTCGCAAGTTAGAGCCAACGTGGGCACCTAACGCCTCGTTGAGCCGTTCAAGAAAGATCGTGAGCATGTGCGGTGACATCTGCTTGCCTTGCGCCACAAGACTTTCTCCCGCTGAAATCTTCTGTTGCCCTGTCACGAGAGACAGCACTCCATCTTGGCGACCAGAAGGCAATCCCGAATCCTGCAGGATTTTCTCGATGTGTAGTTCCGTAGCCTTAGTCTTTTCGACGAGCGCGTAAATCTCATCCCACCAGAATCCCTGATGGCTATCGATGAGTCCGGGACACACAAAAAACGAGGCCGGCACCCCATAGCGCTTAAGCAATGGGTATGCGACCTCGTAATTGTCTCGATATCCGTCGTCGAAGGTGAGTGCAACGGCCTTATCGGGCAATGCCTTTTTCCCCGCAACTGCCCAGCCCATCTCAGCCATGGAAATCGGCTTAAACCAGCGAGTAATGAGACGCAGATGCGCCTCAAACTGTCGCGCGCCTATTCCAGCAGAGAATTCACCCCCGGGCTGATTTGGCAAAGCCTCTCGCCCCGCCGGCCGCATCCGATGATACTTAAGAATAAATGGATGGTGGATCCCGCGTATTGCATGGCGATAGTAACCCAAGAGCCACAGCGTCTGGGCTATGACAGTCCTGGAGTACCGCCTGATTGTCTTATCCATTCCATTGCTCATAAAAAGGTTTCGCTCACTCAACTTGTTCTGGACCATACGATCGGACGAGAGCTGAAAAATTTAAACGCCCCCACAAGAGCTGCATAGTTAAGCAGACAGAACGTGAAGGCCGGAGATGTCCACGACTCCCTGACTCCGAACATTCGTAATCCCCATCCGGCCCCTGCCACCGTATAACTCACAAGTTGAAGCATCAGCAGCATCTCCAGCCAGCCTGGGCTAACCAACAGGTTCGCAACAAACAACAGCACGAGACAGAATGGCGCCATCAAGCGAGCCACTTTATGCGACCAGAACTGGAAGAACAGCCTATTCTTCCAAGGGAGCAGCAGCCCGGGGCAGAGACTCATGGCTTGATAGTTTCCCGCAAGAGTCCGCACCTTTCTCGCGAACTCAATGCGATAGTCCCCCGCCACTGAATCGAATGCGAGGGCGCCGGGCTCAAACACGACGCGATAGCCATTCATTGCAATCCGCATGGGGACAAGAAGGTCGTCCAGTACGGTATTGGGAGGGAGAATGGGATAGAGGCGCTTCCGGATTGCATACACCGCGCCGGTTACCCCGGCGACAGAATCGATCGCCCCTTCGTTTCGCCTGATCCATTTCTCAATCTTCCAGTACATCCCGGCTGCGTGTGACTGTCCTGCATGCTGACCAATGTCTTCCAGGATCAATTCACCGGTCACCGCCCCGACAGAGGGATCAGCAAAGTTCCCTACCAGCTCACGCACGGTCGTAGAGGAGAATCGCTGTCGCGCATCTGCAAAAACAATAATCTCCCCACGAGCAGCAGCCACGCCGTGATTGATCGCAACGGCCTTTCCCTTCCTTTCATCAAGCGAGAGGACGGTGACTCGGTCCGAACCCATTGAGCGTACTCCGGAGGCGGTACCATCGGTCGACCCGTCCGACACCACGAGCACATCGAGATTCGATGAAGGATAGTCCTGCTCCAGCAAATTCCTGACGCGGGCTTGGATACGGGCTTCTTCGTTCCATGCCGCGATGACGACCGTCACGGATGGAACGATCTCTTTCGTGCTCTTGAGAACGGTCTTCCCCTTTATGCATGCCCAGAGGGACAAGAGCAGCGGGTAGCCCAGGTAGGCATACACGACAACTGCAAGGGAACTGTAGATAATGATGAGCAACAGGGATTCAAATGTGTGAACCATTGACACACTCTAACGCCCTCTTGACCTCGCTCCTCGCGCGCGATACGCAGCTCGGAGAAGATCCGTGAAATGGGTCTGAATCAAGACACCCGATCTGCTATTTTAATGCGCCCCCTTGCCAAGTATGACGACGCGAATGGTCTCCAGCAGAATTTGAAAATCCAACGCTAGAGAAAACCGCTTCACATAAAACAGGTCGTATTGAAGCTTCGTGTGTGCGTCCTCTGCAGAGGCCCCGTAGCGAAACCTGACTTGGGCCCACCCGGTTATGCCGGGGCGCACCGTGTGCCGAATATCGTAATAGGGAATAGTCGTCCGCAAACTCTGCACAAATTCCGGCCGTTCCGGACGCGGCCCGACAAGACTCATCTCCCCTCGCAGCACATTCACTAACTGTGGGAGCTCATCGAGGCGAGTCTTTCGCAACCACCATCCGACGCGAGAAATGCGCGGGTCGTTGGCTTGAGCCCATCGAGGCCCGAACTTCTCGGCATCGTGCTGCATCGAGCGAAACTTCCAGATCATGAAGGGCTGACTGCGTAACCCGACACGGCGCTGGCGGAACAATATCGGGCCCGGTGAGTCCACTCGTATGAGTGCTGCAATGAGGAGAAAGAGAGGGGTCAACGCCACCAACCCCAGAGCAGACACCACCACATCGAGAAATCTCTTGCACACCAGCGATATCAACCCTCGGCGAAACCCCGTTGAGAAAATCAATGTGCTCGGACGAAGCGTATCGATCAAGAGACGCCCCGATGCCGTTTCGAACAGATGGTGGCCGTCAAGAATGTTCACCCCCATCGTCTTAAAGTCCAGAAGCGCCTGAACCGGAAGAAACATACGATGTTCCGCCAGACACACGGCAATGGTATCCACATGATACTGCTGGACCATCTGGCCCAATTGGTCATACGTCCCGATAATGCGTGGATTGACAAGCTGTTCCCCTATTCGCCCATCCGCCTCGTCCAGAAATCCGACGATCTCAAACATCAACCAGGGTTTCGACCGGATGACCTGGCTCAAGTCAACGGCCAACTGCCCTGTCCCAAGAATGAGAAGGCGCTTCTTGAAACCTGGCGCGCGCCATGTCGCATGCGCGCGATCAGGGAAAAAGCTGGACAGAAGAGCGGGCTCTTCCTGAATACTCTTATGCGTGACTTCTGATATCTTCATTTGTATAAGGGGCTGTGTACGTGAGATACGGCGCATACTCCATTTCCACCTGCGTTAGGACAATGCCAGCAGCATCAGTAGTCTCGCCAAGCGTGTTCAACGCCTTTTTCACGATGTCCTGACTTGTCCTACCTGCGCAAACGACGAAGACTGTCATGTCGGCCAAGCCGCTGAGCGCGTTCACGTCGGCCAACGGAAGAACCGGAGGCGCATCCAAGATCACATGGTCGTAGCGCGCCCTAAGCGCCGGCAAGATGTTCTTTACATACTGAATGCCCGAGAGGCCGGTCGGGCGAACCGCGGGAGATCCGGTTGGCAAAACCCATAGCGGCACACCGTCGCACTGATGCAGACAGTTCTCAAGAATCGCACCCCCATGCAGCACATCCCCTATTCCAGGCCCCGCGGGAACTCCCATATAGTCGTGCACCATTGGGCGTTTAAAGTCGCAATCGATCAGCAAGGTAGACTTGTTCAAATCGTGGGCGAGGATGTACGCGAGATTCACCGCCGTCGTTGTTTTCCCTTCGCCCATCACGCTACTGGTCACCAACGTGACCACATTTCTCTTCTCGGAGGTCATGATGACCAGACGTGTCGACCCGACACGATATTGTTCGGCTATCAGCGAAGCCGGCACCCACTTGGCAATCAAGTGGAATTTCGCGGGCAAATTCCGTGCAGCGCCAACATATTTTTTTTCTCCAGGCGTCCCGCCGACGCCCTTCTTCCTGTCGCCACGATAGGGGGCCACGCCCTCGGACAATTTTGCCGGCATGTTTGGACCTGTCAATGCGGCAAGTGACTGCCCTATGGCGATCCCGCTTGTCACACTTGCAAATGTGGGAATAGACGCGATGACCGGCATACCGAGATACTTTTCGACATCTTCCGGCCTCCGGAACCCGGTTTTCATGAACTCAGCCCCAATGGCCGATCCAAATCCAGCGAGACAACCAACCAGAAGACCGCCTAGCAGGAAATGGATTTGGTTAGGAGGCTCCGGCCAGACGGGAAAATTGGCTGCCTCGATAATTCGATATTGCTCGCCAAACTGTTGGTTCTCGTAATTCGCCATAATTTTGGCATTCGTCCGTTTATCGAGAAGGGATTGATAGGCCTTCTGCATGTTCTCATGGTCTCTGAGCAACACCGCCAATCGCTGCTCTCTCACGGGCATACGCTCAACTCGACCCTCTATTTCCTGGATCTGCCGAATATCATTGGCTTGCCTTTCCTTGAGCGCAACGATCTCCCTCTTCGTTTCACTGCGTTCGTGCATCAACTCGCGCAAGTACGGATCGGTCTGCTTGCGGACGACTCCACCATTGTCATCGGCCTTCCCCGCTGCCGGCTCATTCACACCGGGCTGATTTCCATCGAGCTGCAGCGTGGACTCCAGCTGACGAATCTCTTGTCGTGTCTGCACAACATCCGGATAGCTCTCTTTGTAAGTTCCCAAGAGTTCTTGCAGCTTTTGTTTCAGCTCTCGATGCTTGATGATTCGAGGATCAATCGGCCTGGTGTCTACCACTCTCCGATCCCGATCGAACCCGACTATCCCGGTCTGGGCATTATCAGAAAATTCCCTGATCGACTTTTCCAATGCGGTCAGTCGATCCGCCATCTTGTTCAATGATTCAGTCGAATTCGTGAGATCCGTCTGTAATCGGTCAAGGGTGCGAAGACTGGCCTCCATCTGCTGCGGCAGCTCTCCCATATACGCTCTCTTGAAGTCGGAAATCGCACGTTCCTTGGCTTCAAGATCACCCTTCACCCGATCAAGCTCAACAGAAAGAAATTCCGTGGTGGTCACCACGAGCCCTTCACGGCGCGTGAGATTGTCTTCCTGCAGCTTCACAGCCAAAAGCGCCGCCACCGCTTGAGCCATATGAGGATCCGTGTGGGTGTACGATATAGCGACACCCACTCCAACGGCTCCATCTTTATCTTTGGGTTTTCCAACCACCAGAGATTTGCGGAGTCGTTTTATCTGCTGATCTGAAGATTGTCCTTCCGCCTCTGCATCAGAGTAGGGCTTAAGAACGTCAAGAACCGGCATGAGAATGGATTTGTTAGTCAGGCCAAGTGAGATTTGCTGTATAACGATGGCCACCGGATCATCGTTGTACCTTCCCTCCTGGGCTTGCGATAACCCTTTGACGTATTCCTTGGCAATTCTCGGACTGTCAATCGTCACCACGACCGTCGACTTGAACTTCTTTGGGAAAAATGTCCATGCCACACTGGCCACCGACACACAGATGACGAGACTGGCAAGGATCCACCATTTTCGCTGGAGCACGATCTTCACAAGATCCTGAGGAGTGACGGCTTGCATAGTCATAATTTTCACCGTGTTGATAGTCTGTGAACTGCTCCGAGTTAGTAGAACGCCTGGGTGAGACTCAGCTGCACCACCTGCCGGTCGAAGGCAAACGTGGTGCCGTTGAACTGGTTGTCCACATTCGAGTAGCTGTAGTGCAGGCCGAGAAAGGTCTCGGGCGAG
>Ga0209253_10000661_pt1 | contig 30010 bp, 26 predicted proteins | sample FrelakmetBRP12BR_FD_187145 | JGI IMG/M metagenome (GOLD analysis project Ga0209253, IMG submission 187145) | Freshwater lake sediment microbial communities from the University of Notre Dame, USA, for methane emissions studies - BRP12 BR (SPAdes)... | ecosystem: Environmental > Aquatic >... | reverse complement strand
GGCGAGGTTGCGGTCGAGGCAGTTGTACGAGACGTTGAGCTCGCCGTCGTCGAACCACTTGTAGAACGGCGCGTTCGACTCGTCGAGCGTCCGCGTGAACGGCTTGTGCCACAGGACCTCGTCCCGCGCGAGCTTCGCCCAGAAGCCGGTGAAGTCCTTCGCGGCGCTCGCGTTCAGCGCGTCGAAATCCGCCTTCTTGACGTTCGCCTGCGCGACGAATTCGCGGGGCGGCTCGAAGATCCGCGACTCTTTCGATACCGACTCGATCGTGGACATGCTCTGCTCTCCTCCGTGGGGTGCCGCCCATGCGTATTGGGGTCGGCGGGGCTCTCGAAACCGTCCAGCAGTCTAACCAATCGCGCGCGCCGGCCGCAATCCGCCGCCTTGATGCAGCGCAACCCGGCGTCGGATCGCAGGAGCCGTCCCCGTGCGCCGGGACGATTTGCCCGCGTCCGCCCGCGGACCGCGCTGGCCCAGGAGCGCGCCGGGGCGCAGTCAGCGGCGGCCGGGGCAGCGATGCTAAACTTGCATTTTCCGTCAATGCCTTAGCCCCCCTCCATGCCCCAATCGCGACTCGGCCCCATCGCCAGCATCCTCTTCTTCAGCCGGTGGCTGCAGTTGCCCCTCTACCTCGGCCTGATCGTCGCGCAGGCGGTCTACGTCTGGTACTTCATGGTCGAGCTGACGCATCTCGTCGAGGCCGCGTTCGGCAGCAAGGACGCGCTGGAGATGATCCTCAAGAACGTGACGCCGGCCGGCGCCGAAACGGTCAAGGCTCCGCCCGAGACGGTGGTGATGCTCGTCGTCCTCGGCCTGATCGACGTCGTGATGATCTCGAACCTGCTGATCATGGTGATCGTCGGCGGCTACGAAACGTTCGTCTCGCGAATGCGGCTCGAGGGCCATCCGGACCAGCCCGAGTGGCTGTCGCACGTCAACGCCAGTGTGCTCAAGGTCAAGCTCGCGACCGCGATCATCGGCATCTCGTCGATCCACCTCTTGAAAACATTCATCAATGCGAATTCGTACGACTCGAAGGTGCTGATCGCGCAGACGGCGATCCACATCACGTTCCTCGTTTCCGCGCTTGCTGTCGCCGCGGTCGACCGCATCATGCCGCAAGGCCGCGCCCACGCCGCGAAGGCGGCCGCGGGCGGCGGCGATCAAAGTGCCCACTGAAACCCCGGAGTGCCGCATGGCCACGATCAAGCAGGACGACTTCATCCAGAGCGTCGCCGACGCGCTGCAGTTCATTTCCTACTATCACCCGCTCGACTACATCGAGGCGCTCGGCGAGGCGTACGAGGCCGAGCAGTCGCCGGCCGCGAAGGACGCCATCGCGCAGATCCTCACCAACTCGCGGATGTGCGCCGAGGGGCATCGCCCGATCTGCCAGGACACCGGCATCGTCGTCGCCTTCGTGAAAGTCGGCATGGGCGTGCAGTGGGACCGCAGCACGATGTCGATCGCCGACATGGTCAACGAGGGAGTGCGCCGCGCCTATACCGACGCCGGAAACACGCTCCGCGCGTCGATCGTCGCCGATCCCGCCGGGGCGCGGAAGAACACGAAGGACAACACGCCGGCGGTCGTCCATTTCGACCTCGTGCCCGGCGACACCGTGGACGTGAGGATCGCGGCCAAGGGCGGCGGCTCCGAGAACAAGTCGAAGTTCGTGATGCTGAACCCGTCCGACTCGATCGTCGACTGGGTGCTGAAGACCGTGCCGACGATGGGCGCGGGCTGGTGCCCGCCCGGCATGCTGGGCATCGGCATCGGCGGCACCGCCGAGAAGGCGCTGCTGATGGCCAAGGAGGCGCTGATGGAGCCGATCGACATGCACGAGCTCCTGCGCCGCGGCCCGAAGAACGGCACCGAGGAGCTGCGGGTGGAGCTCTACGAGAAGGTCAACGCGCTCGGCATCGGCGCGCAGGGGCTGGGCGGGCTGTCGACGGTGCTCGACGTCAAGATCCTCGACTACCCGACGCACGCGGCGTCGAAGCCCGTCGGCATGATCCCCAACTGCGCGGCGACGCGCCACGCGCACTTCAGGCTCGACGGCTCGGGCGCCGCGAAGCTCGTGCCGCCGGACCTCGCGCGCTGGCCCCGCGTGCAGTGGACGCCGGCCCCGACCGCGCGGCGCGTCGATCTCGATGCGCTGACCCCCGCCGAGGTCGCGACGTGGAAGCCGGGCGAGACACTGCTCCTCTCGGGCCGGATGCTGACGGGCCGCGACGCCGCGCACAAGCGGATCGCGGACCTGTTCGCGAAGGGCGAAGCGCTGCCGCCGGGCGTCGACTTCACGAACCGGGTGATCTACTACGTCGGGCCGGTCGACCCGGTGCGCGACGAGGTCGTCGGCCCTGCCGGTCCGACGACGGCGACCCGCATGGACAAGTTCACCGAGATGATGCTCGCGCAGACCGGCCTCGTCGCCATGATCGGCAAGGCCGAGCGCGGTCCCGTCGCGATCGAGGCCATCCGCAAGCACCGCGCCGCGTACCTGATGGCGGTCGGCGGCGCCGCGTACCTCGTGTCGAAGGCGATCCGCAGTTCGCGCGTCGTCGCGTTCGGCGACCTCGGCATGGAGGCGATCTACGAGTTCGACGTCAAGGACATGCCGGTGACGGTCGCCGTCGACGCGAACGGCACGTCGGTGCATCGGACGGGCCCGCGCGAGTGGCAGCAGCGCATCGGCAAGATACCGGTGACGGAGGCATGAGGGATCCTGCCTTGACCTCGGGAGCGATTGGGGTCCGATGCGCATCCCTCGTGGGTCCGGCTTCGGCCGGATGCGGCGAGGGACGTCCTCGCAAGCCGCCTGAAGGCGGCCCCGCGGCCGGGCGGGTCGCATGAAGCTTTTCCGCCGGCATCTCACCCCGCTCGCGACCGACACGACGTCGTCGCTCAACCTGCCGCGGGTGCGGATGGGGCTCCTGTCGAAGCTGAACCTGCTCACCATCGGGCTCATCTTCCTCACCGCCATCGCGATCTCCGGCTTCTACCTCTGGCAGCAGTGGCGCGACGAGACCAACGAGCTGCAACGGCGCGGGTCGACGGCGCTCGCGATGCTCGCCGAGCTCTCGGAGTTCGGCCTGTACACGAACAACCGCGGCTATCTGGAGGCGGTCCTCGACAGCCTCTCCACCGACGGCGACATCGCGTATGCCGCCGTCGTCGACGCCCGGCGCGAGCCCGTCGCCGCGCGGCAGATCGCCGAGTCCCTCGGCACCGGCGGTCCGCCGGCCCTGGCCGCCGACGTGCCGCTCCCCGCGCCGGGCACGACGGCGAGCACCGACCTGACGATCCGGGGCCAGCGCTACGTCGAGCTGATCGCACCGGTCGGGGGCACGAAGACGGCAATGGCGATGGGCCTTGCGCGGAGCTCGCCTGACGCCACGGCCGGCGGCGCGGGAGCCGACGCGTTCGCCGCCGCGCCGGTCGGCTACGTGCGGCTCGGCATGACGTTCGACCGGCAGCAGCAGCAGTTCCGCAGGTACGTGGTCGGCGCCGTTTCCGTCGTCGCGCTGCTCATTGCGCTGACGATCGGCGCCACGTTCCTCCTGACCCGCGGGCTCGTCGCGCCGATGCACCGCCTCATGCGGGCCGCGCGCGCCGTCGGGGCCGGCAAGCTCGACGTCTACGTGCCCGCGAGCTCGAGCGACGAGCTCGGATTGCTCACGCACACGTTCAACCACATGACGCAGCGGCTGTCGGAATCGCAGGCCGAAGTCGGGAACTACCAGCGCACGCTCGAGGACAAGGTGGTCCAGCGCACGAAGGAGCTGGAGATCGCGACCGCGCACGCGTACAAGCTCGCGCAGCACGACATCCTGACCGGGCTGCCGAACCGGGCGCTCCTCAACCAGCGGCTGCGGCAGATCCTCGCGCAGACGCAGCGCAACGGCACGCACGTCGCGTGTCTGTTCCTCGACTTCGACCACTTCAAGCGGATCAACGACACGCTCGGGCACGATTCGGGCGACCAGCTGCTGCAGGCCGTCGCGCAGCGCCTGACCGCCGCGGTGCGCGAGTCCGACACCGTGTCGCGGCTGGGCGGCGACGAGTTCGTGGTGATCCTGCCGGGGCTCGACCCCGCGCACGCGACCTTCGAGACGATGACCGTGCTGGCGCGCGTCCGCGAGTCGTTCCTCACGCCGTTCCGGCTGGCCGACCAGACGCCGACGCTGACGTGCTCGATCGGCGTGTCGATGTTCCCGCTCGACGCCAACGACCCCGTGACGCTGATCAAGCAGGCGGACACCGCGATGTACGCGGCCAAGGAGGTCGGCCGCAACGCATACCGGTTCTACACCGCCGACATGAACGCGCGCGTGCAGGCGCGGCTGCAGCTCGAGACGGACATGCGGCGCGGCCTCCTGCACAACGAGTTCTTCCTCGTCTACCAGCCGCAGATCGACATGCAGACCGGGCGGGCCGTCGCGGTCGAGGCACTGCTGCGCTGGCGCGACCCGACGCGCGGCGTGATCGCGCCGACCGAGTTCATCCCGATCGCCGAGGAGTCGGGGATGATCCAGGCCCTGGGCTCGCGCGTGCTGCGCGACGCCTGCCGGCAGGTGGTCCAGTGGCACCGCCAGGGCATGATGCTGCGCCTGTCGGTCAACCTCTCGGTGCAGCAGCTTCAGCACGACAGCTGTCTCGCGATCGTCGAGGAGGCGCTCGCGGCGAGCGGCCTCGCGCCGCAGTACCTCGACCTCGAGATCACCGAGAGCCTCATCATCACCCATCCCGAGCGCGCCGTCGCCACGCTGGCGAAGCTCAAGGAGCGGGGGATCTCCATCACCGTCGACGACTTCGGAACCGGCTACTCGAGCCTCTCGTACCTCGCGCGGCTGCCGATCCACGCGGTGAAGATCGACCAGCGCTTCGTCCACGGCCTCGCGCACAATCCCAGCGACGTCGCGATCACGCAGGCGATCATCGCGCTGTCGCACTCGCTGGGGCTGCGGGTGATCGCCGAAGGCGTCGAGAGCGCGGCGCAGTTCGACTTCCTGAAGCGCCACGGCTGCGAGGCCGCGCAGGGGTTCCTGATCGCGAGCCCGCTCGAGGACCACGCGTTTCCCGCGTGGTGGAAGGCGCAGGAGGAGGAAATGCGCGCCGCGCTGCTGCAGCCCGACATGTGGCTGCCGGAAGGCGCCGGCTGAAGATGCAGGCCGCCCGAAGGCAACCCGGCCGCAGCCGGCGCCGACCGGTCGCGCGTCCCGCTTCGGCCGGACAAGTCAGCCGGCCGTGGGTTCGGCCTCATCCGGACAGGTCCGCCGGTGTGTCGATGTCGCAGAGCGTGCCCGGGTCGTCGACGTCGATCCGCGCGAGGCTGTCGCGGTGCGCGTCGACCACCGACTTCGCGCCCTCGTCGCCGGCGAGGGCCGCGAGCGCCGCGTAACACGCGGCGGAAAAGCCGACCGGGTGGCCGCGGCGGCCGCCGTGGAACGGCGCGGCGACGGGCGCGCCCCCGGCCACCGCCGCCGCGACGCGGGCGATCGTCGCCGGCAGGATCCACGGCATGTCGGCCAGCGCGACGACCCACCCGGCCGCGTCCTTCGTCGCCGCGACCGCGCACGCGAGGCTCGCGCCCATGCCGTCGTCGGCGTTGGCGCAACGGACGACGCGCGCCCCGGACGCGCCGAGCGCGGCGGCGAGCGCCGCGTCGTCGGGCCGCACAACCGCGACCACGCGCGGCAGCGCCGAAAGGAGGTGGCGGCACGCGGTCGCGCCGACGCATTCCCGCGCGGGACCGGGGCCGAAAGGGAGCGGCGCGAGCAGCTTGTCGCCGCCGAAGCGTACCCCGCGCCCCGCCGCGAGCAGGACGCCGACGATGTCGGGCGCAGCAGGCTTGCTCATCGCGAACCGGGTCTGGCGGAGTCAGGTCGAAGGCGCGGGCGCGCTCACTGGAGTACCGTCGCGCTCATGCCGGTCACGGCCCGAAAAAATCGCGGACCTTGTCCATGAACGATTTCGCGCGGGGATTGTGCGCGCCGGGGTCCTTGTCGCTGATCGCCTCGAACTCGCGCAGCAGCTCCTTCTGCCGCGCGGTCAGCTTGACCGGCGTCTCCACCGCGACGTGGCAGAAGAGGTCGCCGGTCACCGATGCGCGCACGGGCCGGATGCCCTTGTTGCGAAGCCGGAACACCTGCCCCGTCTGCGTTTCCGGCGGAATCTTGATCTTCGCGTGGCCGTCGAGCGTCGGGATATCGATGTCCCCGCCCAGCGCCGCGACCGCGAAGCTGATCGGCATCTCGCAGTGCAGGTCGGCGCCGTCGCGCTGGAACACCGCGTGCTGCTTCAGGTTGACGACCACGTAGAGGTCGCCCGCCGGGCCGCCGTTCACTCCCGCCTCGCCCTCGCCGGAGAGCCGGATCCGGTCGTCCTGGTCGACGCCCGCGGGAATCTTCACCGACAGCGTCTTGTGCTTCTTCGTGCGGCCCGCGCCGTGGCACGCGGTGCAGGGGTCGGCGATGACCTTGCCGCCGCCGTGGCACGTCGGGCACGTCTGCTGGATCGAGAAGAAGCCCTGCGACACCCGCACCTCGCCGCGGCCGTGGCACGCCGGGCATTGCTTGGGCTGCGTTCCGGCCTTGGCGCCGCTGCCGTGGCAGGTCGCGCACGTCTCCATCGTCGGGATGCGGATCTTCGCCTCGGTGCCGCGCGCCGCGTCCTCCAGCGAGAGCTCGAGGTTGTAGCGCAGATCGGCGCCGCGATAGACGCCGTTGCCGCGCCCGCCGCGCGGCGCCCCGAAGATCTCGCCGAAGATGTCGCCGAAGGCGTCGGCGAAACCGCCGAAGCCCTCGGGTCCGGCCCCGCGGCCGCCGCCCGCGGACGGGTCGACGCCGGCGTGGCCGAACTGATCGTAGGCGGCGCGCTTCCTGGCGTCGGTGAGCACTTCGTAGGCTTCCTTCGCCTCCTTGAACTTGTCCTCGGAGCCCTTGTCGTCCGGGTTGCGGTCGGGATGGTGCTTCATCGCGAGCTTCCGGTAGGCCTTCTTGATGTCCTCCTCGGAAGCGTCGCGGGCGACGCCCAGCACCCCGTAGTAATCGCGCTTTGCCATCAAGTTCTTTCGTGTGGCCCGGGGTCGGACACTCCCGATCCGGACACCGGCGGCCGCCAGCCCCAACGCAAACGGCCGGACCGGGCGGCGCCACGATCTCCCTCACGCGGGCGCACGCTCGAATCCGGCCACTTCCACTGCCACGCGGGCGCCGCCTTCTGCCCGCGCCGGGACGTCACTTCTTGTCGTTGACCTCCGTGTACTCGGCGTCGACGACCTTCTCGTCCTTCTTCGCGCCGTCGCCGGCACCGGCGCCGCCGCCAGCGCCACCGCCGGCCGCCTGCGCCTTGGCCTGCGAGTCGGCGTACATGGCTTCGCCCAGCTTCTGCGCCGCCTTGCCGAGCGCCTCGGCCTTCGCTTCCAGCACGTCCTTCGCCGCGTCCTTCTGCTTCAGGAGCTCCTCGGCTTCCTTCACGGCCGCCTCGATCCCGGCCTTCTCGTCGGCGCCGATCTTCTCGCCGTAGTCCGCCAGCGACTTCTTCACGCTGTGCACCAGAGCGTCGAGCGCGTTGCGTGCCTGCACGACCTCGACCTGCTTGCGGTCATCCTCCGCGTGCGCCTCGGCGTCCTTCATCATTCGCTGGATCTCGGCGTCGGTGAGGCCCGAGCTCGCCTGGATCCTGATCTTGTTCTCCTTGCCGGTCGCCTTGTCCTTCGCCGACACGTGCAGGATCCCGTTGGCGTCGATGTCGAACGTGACCTCGATCTGCGGCATGCCGCGCGGCGCGGGCGGGATGCCCTCTAGATTGAACTGCCCGAGGCTCTTGTTGCCCGACGCGACGTCGCGCTCGCCCTGCAGCACGTGGATCGTCACCGCGCCCTGGTTGTCGTCGGCCGTCGAGAAGACCTGCTGCGCCTTGGTCGGGATCGTCGTGTTCTTCTGGATGAGCTTCGTCATCACGCCGCCGAGCGTCTCAATGCCGAGCGACAGCGGCGTCACGTCGAGCAGCAGGACGTCCTTCACCTCGCCCTTCAGCACGCCACCCTGGATCGCCGCGCCCACGGCGACCGCCTCGTCGGGATTCACGTCCTTGCGCGGCTCGCGGGCGAAGAACTCCTTGACCTTCTCCTGGACCTTCGGCATCCGCGTCATCCCGCCGACCAGGATCACGTCGGCGATGTCGGTCAGGCTGACGCCGGCATCCTTGATCGCGATGCGGCAGGGCTCGATCGTGCGCTGGATCAGGTCCTCGACCAGCGACTCGAACTTCGCCCGCGTGATCCGCATCGACAGGTGCTTCGGCCCCGACTGGTCGGCCGTGATGTACGGCAGGTTGATGTCGGTCTGCTGCGACGACGAGAGCTCGATCTTCGCCTTCTCGGCGGCTTCCTTGAGCCGCTGCAGCGCGAGCACGTCGTTCTTGAGGTCGACCCCCTGCTCCTTCTTGAACTCGGTGACGACGTAGTCGATCACGCGCTGGTCGAAGTCCTCGCCGCCGAGGAAGGTGTCGCCGTTCGTCGACAGCACCTCGAACTGGTGCTCCTTCTCGATCTCCGCGATCTCGATGATCGAGATGTCGAACGTGCCCCCGCCGAGGTCGTACACGGCGATCTTGCGGTCGCCTTCCTTCTTGTCCATTCCGAACGCGAGCGCCGCGGCGGTCGGCTCGTTGATGATCCGCTTGACCTCGAGCCCGGCGATCTTGCCCGCGTCCTTGGTCGCCTGCCGCTGCGAGTCGTTGAAGTACGCCGGCACCGTGATCACGGCTTCGGTGACTTCCTCGCCGAGATAGTCCTCGGCGGTCTTCTTCATCTTGCGCAGGATCTCGGCCGACACCTGCGACGGGGCGATCTTCTTGCCGCGCGCGTCCACCCACGCGTCACCGTTGTCGTGCCGGACGATCCGGTAGGGCATGAGGTCGATGTCCTTCTGCACCTCCTTCTCCTCGAAGCGCCGGCCGATCAGCCGCTTCACCGCGAAGATCGTGTTCTTCGCGTTGGTGATGGCCTGCCGCTTCGCGGACGCGCCGACCAGGATTTCCCCTTCTTCCTGGTAGGCCACGACCGAAGGCGTCGTGCGCGCGCCTTCCGAGTTCTCGATCACCTTGGGCTGCCCGCCTTCCATGATCGCGACGCAGCTGTTGGTGGTGCCGAGGTCGATGCCGATGATCTTGCCCATGTTTCGCTTACCTCCGGATGCTCGATTGGTTACCTGTTCACGACGTGGGGATTTCCGGCCGCCGAATCAAGCGGCGGCCGGGGCGCGCCACCCTCAGGCGCTCGTTTCCCTGGGCTTCGCCACGGCCACCATCGCGGGCCGCAGCACGCGGTCGTTGAGGAGATAGCCCTTCTGGAAGACCTGGGCAACGGTGTTGGCCGGCTGGTCGGCGTCGACCATGGCCATCGCCTGGTGCCGGTGCGGGTCGAACTTCAGACCGGCCGCCCCGATCTCGACGATCTGCGCCTTCTCGAACGCGGCGGCGAGCTGCTTCAGCGTCAGGTCGACACCGGCGCGCAGCGCCTCCGGCGACGCGTTCTCGGCCGCGAGCGACAACTCGAGCGCGTCCTTGACCGGCAGCAGCTCGCCGGCGAACCGCTCGATCGCGTACTTGTGCGCCCGGGCGACGTCGATGGCCGCCTGCTTGCGGAGGTTCTCGACATCCGCCCGCGAGCGAAGCCAGGCGTCGCGCAATTCGGCCGCTTCGGCCTCGACCTTCTTCAGCAGCGCCGCGATGTCCGGCGCCGGGTCCGCCGCCGGGGCGGCAGCGACGGTTTCCGCATCGGGCTTGCCGGCGGGGAGCGGCGCCGCCTCGCCGGCAGGCGCGTCGGTCGCCGAGAGGTCCGGATTCTCGTTTGTCACCATCGAATCTCCGTGGAGCCGTTATCCCATCCTGGCGCCTCCGGGACGCCCAAAACCACAATTGGGGCATCCGCGCGCATTTCAACCGCTCCCGGCGAGGGTGGCGCCGCGACCGCCGAAGCAGGGTGCCGGCCCGGATGCCGGCGGTCACTGCCCCGCGCCGAGCGTCCTCGCCCGCAGCAGCGTCGTCTCGCGGGCTGCCGCATCGGGGGGCGGGGAGAGCCACCCCTGCAGGTTCGCCACGACGAGGTCGACGAGGGCGGCTATCCACACCGGATGCTCGTTTAGGCACGGGATCGCGTGGAACTCGCGGCCGCCCGCGCCGAGGAAGGCCTGCTTGACCTCGATGCCGATCTCCTCGAGCGTCTCGAGGCAGTCGGCGACGAATCCCGGGCAGACGACGTCGACGCGCCCGACCCCCTCCCCGGCAAGCCCGACGAGCGTGTCCTGCGTGTACGGTTTCAGCCACTCGGCCCGCCCGAAGCGCGACTGGAACGTCACGACGTACTGCTTCGGCTCGAGCCCGAGCTCCGCGCCGAGCAGCCGCGCGGTCTTGTGGCAATGGCAGTGGTAGGGGTCGCCCAGGTCGAGCGAGCGCCGGGGCAGCCCGTGGAAGCTCATCACCAGCGTGTCGGGGCGGCCGTGGCGCATCCAGTAGTCGCCGACGTTGCGGGCAAGCGCCTTGATGTAGCCCGGGTGGTCGTGGAAGCAGTCCACCGTCCGCAGGCCGGGCATCCGCCGCAGCCGCTGCGCATGCGCGAGAACCGCGTCCAGCGCAGCCGCGGTCGCGCTCGCCGAATACTGCGGAAAGAGCGGCACGACGAGGACCCGGTCGCAGCCCGCCGCCCTGAGCCTGCCCATCGCGTCGGCGATGCCCGGGTTGCCGTAGCGCATCGCGAGCTCCACCGGCGCGATGTCCGACGGCAGCCCGGCGTCCTTCAGGCGCTGGCCCAGATAGCCCATCAGCAGCGTCTTCTGCTTGAGGCTGTGCGAGAGCAGCGGCGAGCCCTCGCTGGTCCAGATCGACGCGTATTTCTTCGCCGACCTTCCCGGGCGCACGCGCAGGATCACGCCGTGCAGGATCGGCAACCACACCGCCCGGGGGATCTCGACGACGCGCGCGTCGGACAGGAACTCCGCCAGGTAGCGGCGCACGGCGGGCGCCGTCGGCGCGTCCGGCGTGCCGAGATTGACGAGCAGGACGCCGATTCGCGTCGGCTGGTCGTGGCGGAACGGCGGCTCGGGAAGGAACGCGCTCATCGGCGCACCCCGGGCGCCGCCCAGCGACGCCCGGTCGGGCCGGCAACCGGAGGGGGCGCGCCGGCGACCATCAATCGTTCATCTGGTGCGTCAGCGCGTTCGACAGGAGCTTCGCCGTGATGTCGACGATCGGGATCACGCGCTCGTAGGCCATACGCGTCGGCCCGACGACGCCCAGCGTGCCGATCACGCGGCCGTCGAGCTCGTACGGGGCGGTGACGACGCTGCACTCGTCGAGCGGCACGAGGCCCGACTCGCCGCCGATGTAGATCTGCACGCCCTGCGCGCGCTGCGAGAGGTCGAGCAGGTGCAAAAGCGAGGTCTTCTGCTCGAAGAGCTCGAACAGCCGCCGGAGCCGGTCCATGTTCGACGCGAGGTCGGCCGCCGCGAGCAGGTTCCTCTCGCCGGTGACGACGAGGGCCTCGCCTTCGTTGAGCGCCGCGCCGCCCGCCTCGACCGCCGCGGTCATCAGGCCGACGACGTCCTCGCGCAGCGACTTCAGCTCCTCGGCGAGCAGCGAGCGCACCGCCTCGTAGGGCTGGCCCGAGTAATGCTGGTTGAAGAAATTGGTCGCCTCGACCAGCTGCGAGTGCGTGTAGGGCCGGTCGGTGTGCAGGATGCGGTTCTGCACCTCCCCTTCCGACGTCACGATGATGAGCAGCACGCGGCGCTCGGACAGGCGCAGGAACTCGATGTGCCGGAAGCTCGCCTCGTGCCGCTTCGGCGTCATCACGACGCCGGCGAAGTGCGTGAGCTCGGACAGGAGGTTGGCCGCGGCGTTCATGAGCTGCTGGGGCCGGTCCGCCGTGAACTCCCCCTCGAGCCGCTCGATCTCGATCCGCTCGAGCGGCTTCATCACCATCAGGCTGTCGACGAAGAAGCGGTAGCCCTTGGGCGTCGGCACGCGTCCGGCCGACGTGTGCGGGCTCGCGATGTAGCCGAGCTCCTCGAGGTCCGCCATCACGTTGCGGATCGTCGCGGGCGAGAGCTCGAGCCCCGACTGCCGCGACAGCACCCGCGAGCCGACCGGCTGGCCCTCGGCAATGTAGCGCTCGACGAGCGTCTTCAGCAGATATTGGGCGCGGGGATCCAGCATGGCGGCTATTTTACGTTGCCGGCGGCCGTTCCGCTGCCGCCCGCCGGCGAGCGCCCGCACGCCGTGGAGACGGGTCCGGACGCCGGCTCCCGCCCGCGGCGCACCCGCATCGGGCGTCCGTCGACTTTGGGGTTGGCAACGGCTGTGCTCTAATCGCGACGATGCCTCCGCCTTCCCTCCCCCCCGTGCCCGCGGCCCCGTTCCGCCGGGTCGCGCTGGTCGGCCGCCACGTGAGCCACGGCATCGCCGACCCGCTCGCGCGCCTGGCCGCGTTCCTCGCCGCCAGCGGGCACGCCGTCGTGATCGAGGCGGGGACGGCGGCAGCGACGCCGCTTCCCGGCTACCCCTCGGCGCCGCCGGAGATGCTGGCCGCGCACGCCGACGTCGCGGTCGTCGTCGGCGGCGACGGCACGATGCTCTCGATCGCGCGGCGTCTGGCGCCGCTCGGACTGCCGCTGATCGGGATCAACCAGGGCCGGCTCGGCTTCCTCACGGACGTCCCGATCGCGCAGATGGAGGCGACGCTGACGGCGATGCTCGCCGGGCGCTACGTCGAGGAGCGACGGACGCTGCTCGCCGCCGAGGTCGTGCGCGCCGACGGCAGCCGCGACGGCGCGTTCGCGCTCAACGACGTCGTGCTCAATCGCGGGGGCGGCGGCACGATGATCGAGTGCGCGGTCGAGATCGACGGCCGGTTCGTCTATTCGATGCGCGCCGACGGCATCATCGTCGCGACCCCCACCGGCTCGACGGCGTACGCGCTGTCGGCCGGCGGCCCGATCCTCGATCCGCAGGTGCCGGCGTTCGCGCTGGTGCCGGTCGCGCCGCACGCGCTCACGCACCGGCCCATCGCCGTCGCAGACACCGCGACGATCGCGCTGACGCTCGAGCAGGGGCGCGACGCCGCGCTGCACTGCGACGGGCAGGCGCACTTCGCGCTCGCCGAAGGCCAGCGGGTCACGGTGTGCCGGGCACCGCACTCGGCGCGGTTCCTCCACCCCGAGGGCCACGACCATTTCGCGATGCTGCGCGAGAAGCTGCACTGGAGCGAGACGCCCGAGCGCCTGCGCGGGAGATGACTTTCGGCGGGGCCGGGCCCCATCGGGGCCGGACTCGGCTTTCCCGCCGGACACGATGGCGATAGATTCGCCTGGCACGAACGATTGCGTAGAGTCGAGTCCGAACCCACCCATGCTCCGGCTGCTGTCGATCCGCAATTTCGTCGTCGTCGAGGCGCTCGACCTCGAGTTCGCCGGCGGCTTCTCGGTGCTCACGGGCGAGACCGGTGCCGGCAAGTCGATCCTCCTCGACGCGCTCGCGCTGCTCCTGGGCGACCGCTTCGAGCTGCGGCAGCTGAAGCCCGGCACCGAGCGCGCGGAGCTCGCCGCCGCGTTCGATGTCGGCGACCGCCCCGGCGTGGGCGCGTGGCTCGCCGAGCATGACCTCGCGACCGGGGACGCCTCGCTGCTGCTGCGCCGGACGCTCGACGCGCAGGGGAAGAGCCGCGCCTGGATCAACGGCCGGCCGGCGACGCTCGCGCAGCTGAAGGACGTCGGCGAGCGGCTGGTCGACCTGCACGGCCAGCACGCGCACCAGTCGCTAGGCGCGGCCGACGTTCAGCGTGCGCTCGTCGACGCGTTCGGCGGGTTCACCGCGCTCGCCCGGGAGACGGCCGCCGCGTGGCGCGCGTGGCGGGCTGCCCTCGAACGGCGCGACACGGCCGCGCGGGCCGCCGCCGCCTCGGCCGCGGAGCGCGACCTGCTGGAGGCCCGGCGGCGCGAGCTCGCCGCGCTCGACGTTTCCGCGGACGAATGGGCGTCGCTTGCGCGGAGCCAGTCGCGCCTCGCGCACGCCGCGGCGCTGCTCGAGGCCGCGACCGCCGGCGAAGAGGTGCTCTCCGAAGGCGACGATGCGCTCGGGCGAAGGCTCTCGGCGCTGATCGCGAAGCTCGCGGCCGGAGCCGCGCACGATCCCGCCCTCGCCGAGGTCGTCGCGCTGCTCGAGCCCGCGCGGATCCAGGTCGACGAGGCGGCGCGCGCGCTGCGAGCGTACCGGCAGAAGCTCGACCTCGATCCCGCCGAGCTCGCCCGCGTCGAGGAGCGGCTCGCCGCGATCCACGACATCGCGCGCAAGCACCGGGTCCCGCCGGACACGCTGCCGGCGCTGCTCGCCGAAACGGAGGAGCGGCTCGCCACACTCGCGGAATCGGCGGACGCCGCGCGGCTCGCGGCACGCGCCGCCGACGCCGAGGCACAGTACCGCGGGCTCGCCCGCGAGCTCTCGGCGAAGCGCCAGTTCGCCGCGAGCGAGCTCGAAACGCGGGTGACCGAAGTGATGCAGCGCCTCGCGATGACGGGCGGGCGACTCGAGATCGCGCAGGAGCCGCTCGCCACGCCCGCGAGCCACGGCGTCGAGCAGATCGAGTTCCGCGTCGCGAGCCACCCGAAGCAGCCGCTCGGGCCGCTGGCCCGGGTCGCGTCGGGGGGCGAGCTGTCGCGGATCGCGCTCGCGATCCAGGTCGTGACCAGCGAGGTCGGCGAAGTGCCGACGCTCATCTTCGACGAAGTCGACGCCGGCATCGGCGGCGCCGTCGCCGCGACGGTCGGCCAGCTGCTGCAGTCGCTGGGTGCCGGGCGCCAGGTGCTGTGCGTCACGCATCTCGCGCAGGTGGCCGCGTTCGCCGACACGCACTTCCGCGTGACCAAGCTCGCCGACGCCACGGGCGTGCACGCGGAGGTCGAAGCGCTCGCCGGCGACGGGCGGATCGACGAGATCGCGCGGATGCTCGCCGGCACCGGGATCACGGCCAAGACCCGCGCGCACGCGCGGGAGTTGGTCGACCAGCACCGGCGCGCGACCGCGCGCCACCCGGCGCAGCGCTGAAGCAACGCTGAAGGGAGTTCCGCGCGCGGGACGGCGTCGCGCGCGGCGGTCCGTGCCGGTGCCGCCGGTCAGGCGCCGCGCGACGAACGCGCGCGTGCGCCCTTGCCCGCGTGGGCGACCTTCACGTTGGGTGTCGTGCGCGTTGCGGCAGTCTTCGCCTTGATCGGCTTCGTCCGGCCCTGCGCCTTGGCCGCGACGGGCAGCGGCTGTCCGGTCTCGAGCCAGTGACGCACGCGCTGCGCGTCGCCCAGCCGCGTGTACTTGCCGGCCGAATCGAGCAGCACGATGACGAACGGCTTGCTCGCGATCGTCGCCAGCATGACGAGGCACTTGCCGGCTTCGCGGATGTAGCCGGTCTTCGACAGCTGGATGCTCCAGTCGGAGCTCTTGATGAGCCCGTTGGTATTGTTGAAGCCGAGCAGCTGGCCCGTGGGCTGCACCGCGACGTAGTGGCTCGCCGTGGTGCTGAAGTCGCGGATCTCCGTGTACTGCGCCGCGGCCGCGACCAGCGTCGCGAGGTCCTGCGCCGTCGACACGTTCTGCGCCGACAGGCCGGTCGGGTCGGCGAAGCTCGTCCGCGTCATTCCCAGCGCCGCCGCCTTCGCGTTCATCGCGGCGACGAACACCGGCGTGCCGCCCGGATAATTGCGCGCAAGGCTCGACGCCGCGCGGTTCTCGGACGACATCAGCGCGAGCCGCATCATCTCGCTGCGGGGAAGCAGCGCGCCCATCCGCAGCCGCGAGCGCGTGCCCTTGAGGTAGTCGAAATCGTCGGTGTCGATCGCGATCAGCTCGTCCGGCGGCAGGGCCGCGTCGAGCGTCACGATCGCCGTCATGAGCTTGGTCAGCGAAGCGATCGGCGTCACCTCGTCGGCGTCCTTGGCGAACACCTGCCGGTTGGCCGAGGCATCGACGACAAGCGCGCTCGTCGATGCAAGACGGAGCTTGGCGGGGTCGAGCACAACGTGCACCTGCGCACCGGCCGGCCACGCGGCGAAGCCCGCCAGCAGCCCCAAGAAAACAATAATGAAGCGTCGGTTCATGAAGTCGATCCTGAAGTTCAGCCGGGTTTATAGCACGGGGGCCCTGAATCCGCCAATACCCCTTCTCGATCAGGGATTTGGGCGGGCCGGCCGGGACGGCCGGCGGAGGGCCGGGCGCGGTGGGCCGTACGCGGCCGAGCGCGGGTTTCGCGCGGCCGGCGATGGCCTTCGTTCGACGCGTTACCGGGCGACCGGCGACGCGACTTCGGGAGCGACCTCGGCAGCGGCATCCGGGTCGAAGGCGCCGACCCCGTGCGGCGGGGAGCGCGGCGCACGCGCAGCACCCCCGGCGGCCTCGTCGCCCGCTTCGGTCTGTTGCAGTTGCCACATCCGCGCATAGACGCCACCAGTAGCAAGAAGCGCGCCATGCGTGCCACGCTCGACGATCCGACCATGGTCGAGCACGAGGATCTCGTCGGCGTCGACGATCGTCGACAGCCGGTGGGCGATCGTGAGCGTCGTCCGGTCCTGGGCGATGCGCTTCAACTCGCTCTGGATCGCCTTCTCCGACTTCGAGTCGAGCGCCGAGGTCGCCTCGTCGAAGATCAGGATCCGCGGCCCCTTCAGCACCGCGCGCGCGATCGCGACGCGCTGCTTCTCGCCGCCGGAGAGCTTCAGGCCCCGCTCGCCGACGGCCGTGGCGTAGCCCTCGGGCGTGCTCGCGATGAAATCGTGGATCTGCGCGAGCCGCGCCGCGGCGACGATCTCGTCGTGCGTCGAGCCGGGACGCCCGTACGCGATGTTGTACTCGATGCTGTCGTTGAAGAGGACCGTGTCCTGCGGGACGATGCCGATCGCCGCGCGCAGGCTGTCCTGCCGCACCTGCCGGATGTCCTGCCCGTTCACGGTGATCCTTCCGCCGGTCACGTCGTAGAAGCGGAACAGCAGCCGCGAGAGCGTGCTCTTCCCCGCGCCCGACGGCCCGACGACCGCCACGGTCTTGCCGGCGGGGATCGTGAAGCTCACGTCGAACAGGATCTGCCGGTTCCGCTCGTAGCCGAAATCGACGTGCTCGAAGCGGACCTCGCCCATCGCGACGACGAGCTCCGGCGCGCCCGGGGCGTCCGCGACCTCCGTGTGCTCGGCGGTGAGCGCGAACATCCGCTCCATGTCCGCGAGCGCCTGCTTGACCTCGCGGTAGAGGACGCCCAGGAAGTTGAGCGGGATGTAGATCTGGATCATGAACGCGTTGACGAGCACGAGGTCGCCGATCGTCATCGTGCCGGCGACGACGCCGACCGTGGCGCGCCACATGATCAGCGTCACCGCCACGGCGATGATCGCGCTCTGCGTGACGTTGAGCAGCGACAGCGACGTCTGGCTGCGCACCGCCGCCTTCTCCCAGCGCTGCATGCTCTCGTCGTAGCGGCGCGCCTCGAATTCCTCGTTGCCGAAGTACTTGACGGTCTCGTAGTTGAGCAGGCTGTCGATCGCGCGCGTGTTGGCTTTCGAGTCGAGCTCGTTCATCTGCCGGCGGAAGTTCGTCCGCCAGTCCGTGATGACGATCGTCGCGGCGACGTAGAGCACGAGCGCCGACGCCGTGATCGCGATGAACGTCCAGTCGTAGCGGACGATGAGGATCGCCGACACCAGCCCGATCTCCACCAGCGTGGGCAGGATCGAGAACAGCGTGAAGCTGATCAGCGTCGAGATCCCGCGCTGACCGCGCTCGACGTCGCGCGTCAGCCCGCCCGTCTGCCGGGCCAGGTGGAAGCGCAGCGACAGCGCGTGCAGGTGCCGGAACACCTCGAGCGCGATCGTGCGCACCGCGCGCTGCGTGACCTTGGCGAACAGGTATTCGCGCACCTCGGTGAAGGCGGTCGTCGACAGGCGCAGGAGGCCGTACGCGGCGAGCAGCGCCAGCGGGACCGCCAGCATCGCCGTCCGCGCGTCGAGGCTGTCGACGATCTCCTTCATCAGGATGGGGACGCCGACGTTCGCGAGCTTCGCCGCAACGAGCGCCGCCATCGCGAGAACGACGCGTCCCCGGTACGCCCAGACGTACGGCAGCAGCCGGGCGATCACGCGCCAGTCGCCGCCCCGGGCGGGACTCGGCAGCGGCAGCGACGAGGAGGAGTGGTGACGCATGGCGGGAGGGGGCCGCGTCCGGCAGCGCGCCCTCTTCGATTCTAGCAGCCCGGTGCAGTACCCCTCGCGCGCCGCGCAGCGGGGATGACGGGTTGCGCGCCGGGCCACCGGGCCCGGCTTGCCGGGATCGGCCCCGTCAGTCGTCCGGGCGTTGCGACGGAAACCAGACGCGGGGCTTGCGCCGGACGCCGCGGAACCATTCGTTGCCGCCGTAGCCGAGCAGGCCCATGCCGACGCGGACGATGCCGTAGGCGATCCAGACCAGCGCCTTGTACGGCCGGGGACGCAGCGCCCAGTGCTGGGGCCGCACGCGCCGCGAGCCCTCCTCGATCATCCGCGACAGCTCGCTTTTCAGCCGGGCGGAGAAATCCGGATCGCGGACGACCACGTTGGCCTCGCGGGCCATCAGCAGGCTGTACGGGTCGATGTTCGACGAGCCGACGGTCGCCCAGCGGTCGTCGACGACGGCGACCTTCGCGTGGAGGAACGACTGGTGGTACTCCTGGATCGTGACGCCGGCCGACAGCAGCTGCCCGTAGAGCGCCCGCGTCGCGTAGTGCAGCAGCAGGTACTCGACGCGCCCCTGCAGCAGCAGCGTCACCCGGACGCCGCGCCCGGCCGCCGCCATCAGCGCGCGGCGAAACCGGATGCCCGGGAAGAAATAGGAGTTCGCGATCAGGATCTCGCGCTTGGCCGTGCGGATCGCCGCCAGGTACGCCCGCTCGATGTCGCGGCGGTGGCGCAGGTTGTCGCGGATCAGGAACTTGGCTGTCTGCGCGCCGGCCCTCTGCACGCGCCGCGGCGACGGGAACAGCGGCACGACGCTGCGCTGGAACTGCACGAGCTCGTTGATCGCCCACACCCGCTGCATCGTCCGCACGATGCCGACGAGCACCGGGCCCTCGATGCGCAGGGCGAAATCGACGCGCGGAGGCTTCTGCCCGGGCGTGTTGACGTCGTCGATGACGTTGATGCCGCCGACGAAGGCGACCCGCGCGTCGATGTGGCAGAGCTTGCGGTGCAGCCGCCGCAGCCGGTGCGAGCGGAATTGCCACGGCGCGACTTCCGGGCGGTACTTGAGCAGCATCACGCCGCCGCGGACGAGGTCGCCCTCGAGCGCCGCGGTCAGGTAGTGCCTAGCGCCCCACCCGTCGACCAGCACGCGCACCGTCACGCCCCGCCCCACCGCGCGGACGAGCGCCGCCGTGACGATCCGGCCGACGTCGTCGTCGGCATAGATGTAGGTCTCGAGCCAGATCTCGCGCTCCGCCCGGTCGATCGCGCCGACGAGGGCGGGAAAGTACTCGCCGCCGCTGCGCAGGAGCGCGATGCGATTCCCCGGGAGGAATCGGCTCACCGCCCCTTCCCGGGAGTCTCGAAGGTCGCCGCCAGCGCCGCGTGGTCGGAGATGCGGCCCCAGGGGAACGCGTAGTGGACGTGCGCGTCGAGGATCGAGAGGCCGCGCGCGTAGATGCGGTCGAGACGGAAGACCGGCATCACCGACGGGAAGGTGCGTGCCGGCCTGCCGCGGACCGCCTCGAAGACCTCGACGACGCCGAGTTCCTGGGTCAGCAGCCGGTTGGCCTTGTGCCGCCAGTCGTTGAAATCGCCGGCGATAAGCAGCGGCGCGCCCCTGGGAACGGTGGCGCGGATGCGTTCGCACAGCGAGCGGATCTGCCACTGCCGCCCGCGCTCGAAAAGGCCGAGGTGGACGTTGAAGCAGTGCAACACCGGCTCGCCGGCGCCGAGCGCGATCGTGCAGTGGAGCAGCCCGCGGCTCTCGAACGCGTGCGCCGAGATGTCGAGGTTCTCGTGCGTGACGATCGGGAAGCGCGACAGCACGGCGTTGCCGTGGTGACCGTGGTGGTGGATCGCGTTCTTGCCGTACGCGACCTCCTGCCAGACGGTGTCGGCGATGAACTCGTGCTGCGGCTTGACCGGCCAGTCGACGTGGCGCGCGGCGTGCCCGCGGTGGACGCCCACGACCTCCTGCAGGAAGAGGATGTCGGCGGAGAGCCCGTGCAGCCGCTCGCGCAGTTCGTGGATCACGACCCGCCGGTTGAGCTGCGTGAACCCCTTGTGGATGTTGTAGGTCGCGACGGTGAAGCGCATGGCCAGGCACGGCGGCGTTACCCTCGGATGTTAACGGGTTCTGCGTCGCGATGCAGGCCGTCCCGCGCAATCATCGGCCCGCGCTCATCGCCGGCTTCTCGCGCCGGCGCGTTCGCCGCGTCGCGCCGGACCGGCCAGGGCCTCCCGCAGCGCGTCGATCACCAGCGTGCGCAACTCGCGCCAGCGCCGCGCGCTGCCGAAGACGTGCTTCTGGTTGATCTCGATCTCGACACCGACATAGGCATTCGCCGGAAAGCGGCGGCGCAGATACGTGGTGAAGCCGTCGGCCTTGCCGGCGTACGGGTAGTTGCGCCGCACCCGGAGCTGCGGTGCCCGCTGCTCGAGCGCCGCCTGCCACCGCGCGCACAACAGTGCCTCGCCGCGCCGTCCGGGGTCGTAGAGCAGCCCGATGTCGGCGGTGCGCACCACACCGTCGAGCTCGGGCGTGAAGCTGTGCGAGGAGAGGTGGACCACCCGGCTGCCGCCAGCGATCATGCCGGCGATCAGCGCTTCGGCGCGGTTCCGGTAGGGGACGTAATACGATGCGACGATCTCGTGGCGCACGTTTGCCGGCGCGCGCCGCGTGGCCTCGGAGTGCAGGCCCGGATGCCCGATCGAGCGGTTGAGGTCGACGAGCAGGCGGCTCGTCGTCGAGACGAGCAGCGGCGCCGACAGGGCGTGAGCAGCCTCGCGCGCCAGCGTGATCGCACCGGGATCGTAGCCGCGGTGAGTCGCCAGCAGGCCCTCGTGCCCGCGAAAGAAGCTCCGGAAGCGCGGGGGCACGCGATTGCCGCCGTGCTCGCAAGTGACGACGTAGCGCGGCGAGCGCTTCCCGGAGTGTCCCGGCACCGCGGCGTCCCGGACGGTGTTCACCGGGCCCCTCCTCGCTCGCGCTCGCACGCGAGGAACACCGCGACCGTTCCTCCTCGCTCCACCTTGCGCGTGCGGGCGATGACGTCCGGCAGCGCGTCGTCGTCGCCCCAATATCGGTAGATCGCGTGCAGGCACGTGGGACCGCACGTGGTCTCGTCCGGCTGCGACGCCATCCTGACGGGCAAACGCAGGCGAGCCGGAAGCATCGACGAGGAGCCTTCTTGCGCGACGTCCCGCCGGCGCAAGCCTGGCCGGCTTGCCGGTGGGACCCGCGCACAGTGTAGGCAGCTTCTTCTCTGCCGTGCAATCCGCCGTGCCGCATCGGCGCCCGACCGCGGGCGACCGACGCGCGCTCCGGCGCCCGGCTCAGAACCGGTAGCCGATGCCGATGCCGTACACCCAGGGATTGATCTTCAGATTGGTGAGGTTCGCCCCGCCCGGCAGCGTGACGTCGGTGCTCATCCAGATGTACTTGACGTCGACGTTGAAGAACCAGTTCTTGGCGATCTCCCAGTCGAATCCGCCCTGCAGCGCGCCGCCGACGCTGGTGCTGTCGACGCCGAGCTTCGTGCCGTTCGGCAGCTGCAATCCGTCGTTGTAGAACCACGTCAGGTTGAGGCCGCCGCCGACGTACGGCTGGAAGGCGCCGAAGTCGGTGAAGTGGTACTGCAGCGCGAGCGTCGGCGGCAGCACCGAAACCTTGCCGAGGCTCGTGCCGTTCAGCGTCACCTCGTGGCGAGTGGTCGCGAGGATCAGCTCCGCGGCGAGGTTCTTGGTGAAGAAGTAGGTGAAGTCGAGCTCGGGCGCCCACTGGCCCTTGACGTCGAGGCCGGCGATGGACGAGCTGGCATCGGGCTCGACGTCGATGGCGCGCACGCGCACCATCCAGCTGGGGTCGGCCGCGCTCGCGGAGGCGGCGAGGGCCATTGCGGTGGCTGCAACGAGCGGACGAAGGAAAGGCTTGTTCATTATCGAAACACTCCAGGGTTTGCGTGAGCAGCGCGTTGTCGGGTGGCTCGTGTTCGAGGCTATCGGCGGGTTGCGTCGCGGCACTTGACGCGCGTCAAATGTCCTTGCGCATGTAGTGGTGTTTGCGGCCATTCTGTTGCAACGCAGCAACAGCATGCAGACGGCGCGCTTCGGCAGCGATACGCGGCCGCCCGCTCGGGCCGATTGGACAACCACCGACCGAACGCGTCCGCTTCTCGGGCCGGTCCCGATCGCCCGTGGTCTAATGTCGCAGGCGGACCCGGCCCTGCGGTCGTCGGAAGCCGTGCGCAGTGCACGCAGTGTCCGCGCATCCGATTGACCACAAGGCACCGGCGATTCCATGAGCCCCGAGAAGATAGCGGTTCGCGTCACCCAGACCGGCCAGGTCCTCGACGTCGTCGTCCTCAACAAGCGCGTCGAGGCGATCGAGGTCGTCCTCGGCGAAGGCGTGCACAGCGTGCGGTGCCAGCTCAGCCCGACCCGCAACGGCATGGCCTATGCCGGCAGCGCGATGGGGCGGGAGATCGTCTACGAGCGCGGCCGCGCGCAGGTCAAGGCCGATCTCGAGCGAGCCCACGGCGGCCGGGTCGACTACAAGCGGCGCTGATCCGGTTCGCCGCCGGCAAGCCCCTGGCGCGTCCGCTGCTGTCGGCGCGTCGGACGCTAGCTTCCCTCCGCCTTCGCGCGTGACTGCCCGCGCCCCCGAAGCAGCCGGGCGAGGTCGTGCGCGAGCCGCGGCGACTCGACCGCCAGGAATGCCACGAACGCCTGGGCGACGCGCGACAGCGGGCGCCCGGGTCCGCCCATCCAGTGCCAGCGGCTCGGGATGGGCAGTCCCGCGACGGGCAGCACGCGTATCCGGTGGTGGTGCGTGAGCTCGTCGCGCAGCGCGTGCAGCGAAATCACGGCGAGACCCAGATTGCCGATGACCGCCTGCTTGACGGCCTCGTTGCTGCCGAGCTCGAGGCGCGTGCGCAGCGCGATCCCGCGTGCCGCGAAGAAGGCATCCGCGATCAGGCGCGTGCCTGCACCGGGCTCCCGCAGGACGAACTCGTGCCGCGCGAGCTCCGCGAGCGCCACCCGCCGGCGGGCGCACAAGGGGTGTCCGGTCGCGGCGATCGCGACCAGCGGATTGTCGACGAAAGGGCTCGCGACAACGGGCAGCTCCGACGGCGGCTGCGCCATCACGTAGAGATCGTCGTCGTCCGCGGTGAGGCGCGCGACGACGTCGGCGCGGTTCACCACTTTCAGCTCGACCGCGATGGCCGGGTGCGCGTGCTGGAAACGGCCGATGAGCCGCGGGATGAAGTACTCGGCGGTGCTCGCCGCCGTCAGCCGCAGACGGCCGCGCTGCAGACCCTCGAGCGCCGCCAGCCGCTCGGCGAGCGATTCCGCCGAGCGCAGGATGGAGCGCGCGAACTCGAGCGCCTCCGCGCCCGCGGCCGTGAGCCGCAGCTCGCGGCCCTTCGGCGCGAACAGCGGCGCGCCCAGCGCGTCGGCCAGCTGCTTCATCTGCAGCGAGACGGTCGGCTGCGCGAGGTGCAGCTGCTGCGCCGCGCGCGTGATGCCGCCGTGCTCGACGACGGCGTGGAAGATCCGCAGCTGGTGCAGCGTGTAGCGAAACCGGAGTGGCATTTATTTCTTTAAATGTTGTCTGCACATATTATTTATTTTACCCGCGATCGGGCGATCGGTAGCCTTGCGTCATTTCCACCGGAGGACCCATGAACGCACCCGTCGCCGAATTCCTCGCTGCCGCCAAGACCTCGCTGCCGCCCGCCGCGCTTCCCACGACGCTCGCCCAGCCCGTGCCCGTCACCGTCGCGTACGGCGACGGGATCGGACCCGAGATCATGAAAGCCACGCTCGCGATTCTCGGCGCCGCGGGCGCCCGCCTCGCGCTCGAGCCGGTCGACCTCGGCGCGCAGGTCTACCAGCGCGGCCACACGTCGGGGATCGACCCCGCCGCCTGGGCGTCGCTGCGTCGGACCCGGGTGCTGCTCAAGGCGCCGATCACCACGCCGCAGGGCACGGGATACAAGAGCCTCAACGTCACGCTGCGCAAGACCCTCGGGCTGTTCGCCAACGTGCGGCCGTGCGTCGCGTATCACCCGTTCGTCGCCACCCGCCATCCGGGCATGGACGTCGTGATCGTCCGCGAGAACGAGGAAGACCTCTACGCCGGCATCGAGCACCGGCCGACGCGCGACATCGTGCAGTGCCTGAAGCTCGTCAGCATCCCCGGCACCGAGCGCATCATCCGGTACGCGTTCGAGTTCGCGCGGGCGCACGGCCGCCGGAAGGTCACGTGCATGACCAAGGACAACATCATGAAGCTCACCGACGGGCTCTTCAGCAGCACGTTCCGGCGAATCGGCGCAGAGTATCCGGACCTGAAACAGGAGCACCTGCTCATCGACATCGGAACCGCGAGGATGGCCGACGAGCCGGAGCGCTTCGACGTCGTGGTCACCCCCAACCTGTACGGTGACATCCTGTCCGATGTCGCCGCCCAGGTCGCGGGATCGGTCGGCCTCGCGGGATCGGCGAACATCGGGCCGCACGCGGCGATGTTCGAGGCGATCCACGGCTCGGCCCCCGACATCGCGGGCCGCGACATCGCCAACCCGTCGGGACTGCTGCAGGCCGCGGTGATGATGCTCGTGCACATCGGCCAGACCGAGATCGCGAGCCGCGTGCAGAACGCCTGGCTGGCGACCATCGAGGACGGGCTGCACACGCCCGACATCTGGACGCGGCACGGCAGCGGCGAATGCGTCGGCACGGCGGGGTTCGCGGAGGCGGTGATCGACCGCCTCGGGACGCGCCCGGTGAAGCTCACGCCGGTCGACTACGCCGACGCGGCGGCCGCGACGTTCGCGTTGCCCGCGTTCCGGCGCGCCGACGTGCGCAAGGAGCTCGTCGGCGTCGACGTGTTCCTCGATGCCGCCGACATCGCGCCCGAGGCGCTCGCGGCCCGCCTGCAGCCGATCGCCGGCGCCGCGTTCTCGCTGCAGATGATCACGAACCGGGGCGTGAAGGTCTGGCCGGAGGGTCACCCAGAGACCTTCTGCACCGACCACTGGCGCTGCCGCTTCGTCGCGCGGCGCGGCGGCAATGCCCGCCACGGCGAGATCGTCGCGCTGCTCGCCGACATGGCGGCGGCGGGCTTCGACTTCGTGAAGACCGAGCATCTCTACAAGTTCGACGGCCAGCCCGGCTACTCGCTCGGTCAGGGGCAGTAGCGGCCCGCGCGCCGCGCGCCCGGCGCCTCCCGTTCGTGGACGCCCCTGCTCGCGGCGTGGGACAATGCGGGCGATGAACCCTGGCAACGATGCGGATGACGGCGCGGCCATAACTTGCGCTTCCTGCGAAGCCTGCTGCTGCCGGCTGGAAGTCCTGCTGATGGGGGACGATGCCGTCCCGCCGCAGTTCTCCGCTCGGGATCGGTGGGGCGGATCGGTGATGCGGCGGGAGGCCGACGGCTGGTGCGCGGCTCTCGATCGCAACACGATGCGGTGCACGATCTACGCGCGGCGGCCGACGGTGTGCCGCGAATTTCCGGTGGGCGAAGGCGACTGCATCGAAGAGCGGCGGCAACTCGTCGCCCGACCGCCCGATGCGCGCGCGGCGTTTGTCTCCTGGTAGCGACGCGTCGCGGGCTTCGCGCTGCGCCCGCAGCGCCGCATCTGACATGCGCCTCGAACACCTCCGACATCGACTGCGCGCCCTCGGCGCCAAGCCCTGCCACGAGCAGCTCGTGCTCCGCGCCTGGACGCGGTCGCTGCCGCTGGAGAGCGGACGGCACCCTCCCGGGGACTTCTTTCCACGGCAGCTTCGCGACGCGTTGCCCGCGTTCGCGACCGAGCTCGCCGCGCTCGCGCGCCTGCGGTCCGAACATCCGGGCGAGGACGGCTCCGCGCGCCTGCTGGTCGAGCTCGCCGATCGCCAGACGGTCGAATGCGTGCTGCTGCCCCGCGACGGCCTTTGCGTATCGACGCAGGTCGGCTGCGCGGTCGGCTGCACATTCTGCATGACCGGGCGCGACGGGCTGCGCCGGCACCTCGGCAGCGCGGAAATCGTCGCGCAGGTCGCGCTCGGCCGCTCGCTGCGTGTCGTCCGGAAGGTCGTGTTCATGGGAATGGGCGAGCCGGCCCACAACCTGGACAACGTCCTCGACGCGATCGAATTGCTCGGCCGCGAGGGCGACATCGGGCACAAAAACCTGGTCCTCTCGACGGTCGGCGACCACCGCGTCTTCGCGCGGTTGCCGCTCGCGCGCGTCAGGCCGGCGCTGGCGCTCTCGCTGCATTCGACGTCTGCGGCACTGCGCGCGAGGCTCATGCCGCGCGCGCCGCGCATCGACCCGGCCGAGCTCGCGGAGCTGGGCGAGCGCTATGCGCGCGCGACGCACTATCCGATCCAGTATCAATGGACGCTGCTCGAGGGCGTCAACGACAGCGACGAGGAAAGGGACGGGATCGTGCGGCTGCTCGCCGGCAAATACGCCGTCATGAATCTCATTCCCTGGAACGCGGTCGAAGGGCTCGCCTTCCGGCGTCCGGCAGCGGAGCGCGCGGCCGCGATGGCCCTCCACCTCAACCGGCGCGGCATCCTGACCAAGCTGCGCCAGTCGGCGGGGCAGGATGTCGAAGGCGGCTGCGGGCAGCTGCGGGCCCGCGATTCCTGGAGCCGCCTGCACCGCCAAGGGCTCGTCGGCCCCGGCGGCACGGCCCTGCCTGCCGCGGCGGCCGCGCAGATCTAGCCCGATGAAGACCCCGAAGCGCCTGCAGCCCCTCGTCGACGAAGGCGTGATCGACTCCGTCGTGCGCCAGCTCATGAGCGGCAAGGAGGCGATGGTCTTCGTGGTGCGCTGCGGCGCGGAGTCGCGCTGCGCCAAGGTCTACAAGGAAGCCGACAAGCGGAGCTTCAGGCAGGCCGTCGACTACACCGAGAACCGCAAGACGAAGAACAGCCGCCAGGCGCGCGCGATGGCGAAGGGCACCCGGTTCGGGCGCGAGGCGCAGGAGAAGGCGTGGCAGAGCGCGGAGGTGGGCGCGCTCTTTCGTCTCGCGGCGGCCGGCGTGCGCGTACCCCGCCCCTACAACTTCCACGCCGGCGTGCTGCTGATGGAGCTCGTCACCGGCGACGACGGCAACGCGGCCCCGCGCCTGAACGACACGGAGCTTTCGCCGGACGTCGCGCTCGAGCTGCATCGCCGTCTCGTCGGCGAGGTCGTTCGCATGCTGTGCGCCGGCATCGTGCACGGCGACCTCAGCGAATTCAACATTCTTCTCGGCGCCGACGGCCCCGTGATCATCGACCTGCCCCAGGCCGTGGACGCGGCGGGCAACAACCACGCGCAGCGCATGCTGCTGCGGGACGTCGACAACCTGCGGCGCTTCTTCGGCCGATTCGCGCCCGAGCTTCTCGCGACCGACTACGGCAGGGAGATCTGGGCGCTCTACGAGGCCGGGGCGCTGCGCCCCGAGGTCGAGCTCACCGGACGATTCGAGCGCGACGAGACGGCGGTCGACCTGGAAAGCGTCGTGCGCGAGATCGAAGCCGTCCGGCTCGAGGAGGCCGCGCGGCAAATGCGGCTGCGCGAACGCGGGTAACGGCTCGTGGCCGCGGGACGGCACATGGAGAAGGGGGGTGCCCGTCGCGTGCTCCCGGCAACACCGTCGCCACGGACCCGGCCTTGATCCCCATCCCTTCGGACGAAGTCGAGATCACGGCCGTGCGCGCGCAGGGCGCAGGCGGACAGAACGTCAACAAGGTCTCGACCGCGGCGCACCTGCGGTTCGACATCGGGGCTTCGTCGCTACCCGAACCGATCAAGGAGCGGCTGCTCGCGCACCGCGACCGGCGCATCACCACCGAAGGCGTGATCGTCATCAAGGCGCAGCGCTATCGCAGTCTCGACGACAATCGCGCCGATGCGCTCGCGCGGCTGCAGCAGCTTGTCGATGCCGCCGCCACGCCGCAAACACCGCGCAGGCCGACGCGGCCGACCCGGGGCTCGCAGCGACGGCGCGTCGACGACAAGGTCCGGCGCGGCCAGACGAAGGCGGCGCGGCGGCGCCCCGACGACGAATAGGCGACTCGCCGTTCTGACGCCGACGCGCGGGAGGCCCGCCGCCCGACGGCCGGCCGTCACTGCTTGGGAAGATTGTTCCTGGCTCGGTCCGACTGCTTCTTGAACAGCTCGAGCACGTCGTTCAGGTGCTTGGGATCCTGGGACGAGCTGACCCCTTGCTTGGGATCGGCGGCGGACGTCGCGGCCAGCCCGCTCACGCCGTTCGCTTCGCAGCCCACGATGGCGCCGGTCCCGCTCTTGGCGCCCGCTTCGAATGCCTCGAGGTAGATGCTGCACTTGGTCACGCGTCCCTTCGCGGACCAGGTGTAGGCGACGTCGTCGTCCTGCTTGTAGGGCGGCTGGAGGGCCTTCATCAGCGCAAAGAAGCGCTGCAGCGCGACCGTGTTGTAGTCGGGGTAGTCCGGCCAGATTCGCGTCCCGAGCATCAACTCGTTCTTGTTCCCGTCCCGCATGAAGACGTTGACGCTGATGTAGTTGTCCTTCGCCGTCGGTATCCTCCCGGGCGCCGCGGCTTTCTTCGTCTGGGCGGAAGCTCCCGAGGCGCCGAGAACGAGCAAGAGCACCAGCAGCATTGTCATCGAGCGCAGCATCGTATCCTCCGGTTGAACGCGGCGGTCCCGGGGCCGCGGGTCCATCCCGCGAGCCACCCGGCGCGTGTTGTGCGCAATATAGTGCGAACCGCCTTCCGACGGCAAACCAACGGGCGAACGCCCCGGGGTCGGCGGCCGGGGGCGGGGATCCTGCATTCCGTGCGCGGATCGGGGATTGCGTCGATGGCTCGCATCGGACCTGCCGGCTGATGCAGAATGGCCGGGTGCCCCGGTCCACACCCGCTTACCACCACAATGTCTACGTCGTCCTGCTTGCGCGCGACGTTCTGCGCGAGCCGCGGTTCCGCAGGGCGAACCCCGATTACCAACCCGGCCAGCCCTGTGTATACGTCGGCATGACGGGACTCACGCCCGACGAGCGCTTCGACAAGCACAAGGCGGGGCTCAAGGCCAACAGGTTCGTCCAGCGCTATGGGGAGCGCTTGCTGCCGTCGTTGTACGAGGTGTACAACCCCATGCCCTACGAGGGCGCCCGGGAGATGGAGGTGGAGCTCGGGATCGCCTTGCGCGAGGACGGCTATGGGGTGTGGCAGGGATAGCAAGGTACTCTGCCGAGCGCGCATGATTTGCGGCAGCCCGGACATGGCGCCGCGAACGATCCGTATCCCTCGAGCCCTGGTGGAACCTCCGAGCGCGAAGCGCGAAGGTACTCCAGTGAGCGGCCGCAGTTTTCTCGCCACGGCCGCAGCATCGGCAGCAATGTGATCCGTTGGCAACCCGGCTCTCGCATCGTCCGGCCCCGCGCGGAGAACGGTTCACTCGGTACCGGCGCGGGCACCTCTGGCCGCGCGTTCAGTCCGTCGCGCTGGGCGCGGAGGCGGGCCGCAGCCGCCGATGGATGCGCACGGTCGTCAGGTCGTCCGCCGTCGTCTCGACTTCGAATCCCAGCGCATGCGCGAACCGGAGCATCGCCGCGTTCTTCGCGAGCACGATGCTCTCCATCGTCTCGAATCCGCGATCCCTCGCGGCCCGGATCAGCGCCTCCATCAGGAGACCCGCGATACCGCTCTTGCGCCAGGAATCCGCGATCAGCACGCCGAAGTCGCAACCCTTCCCGTCGGGGAGTGCGACGTAGCGCGCATCGCCCA
>Ga0209253_10000660_pt1 | contig 30019 bp, 30 predicted proteins | sample FrelakmetBRP12BR_FD_187145 | JGI IMG/M metagenome (GOLD analysis project Ga0209253, IMG submission 187145) | Freshwater lake sediment microbial communities from the University of Notre Dame, USA, for methane emissions studies - BRP12 BR (SPAdes)... | ecosystem: Environmental > Aquatic >... | reverse complement strand
GGGAGCCGATGGTGTCCCACGCGCCGCTCGTTGCCGACGTGCGCGGCGAAGAGATGGTGCTGCACGGCCACCTCGCGAAGCCGAATCCGCAGTGGAAAGAGTGGAAGGACGGCGACCGCGTCCTCGCGATCTTCCATGGCGGCGACGCCTATGTATCGCCGTTCTTCTACGAGGCCGAGCAGGCGGTGCCGACCTGGAACTACGCGGTGGTGCACGCCGCCTGCGTGGTGACTTTGTGGCACGACGCCGAGGCGAAGGAACGCGCGCTCAAGGCGCTGATCGACGCGCACGACGTTCCGTACCGCAAGCGCTGGGACGAACTCGACGTCGAGTGGCGAGAGAAGATGAAAGGCGGCATCGTCGCCTTCGAACTCGCCGTCACGCGGCTCGACGTCAAGTTCAAGCTGAGCCAGAACCGCTCCGAGGCCGATCGCGCGGGCGTGCTGCGCGCGATGCGCGACGGCGACGCCGGCGCGCGCGAACTCGCGGAGTGGATGCAGCGGGTGACGCCGGCCGCCTGACGGCCGCGCGCGGGCTGGCTGGAACCTAACTTGCGGTCAGCGGTTGACCGGCCATCCCGATGCCGGCGCCCAGCGCGTCGAGGTTCAGGTGCACCAGGCTGCGCGGCGCCTCCACGCGCACCTTGTGCGCGAGCGCGTCGAGGTCGCACAGGTTCGTGAGCGCCGCCAGCGCGCCGAGCGCGACGATGTTGGCCACCCGCTCGCTGCCCAGTTCGATCGCGGTGCGCGTCAGCGGCAGGTGCAGCGCGCGCACGTCCGCGGCGGGCAGATCCGGGAGTTCCGGGCACAGCCGGGTGTCGGCGATGACGAGGGCGCCCGGCTTCAGCAGCGGCCACGAGGGCGCGACCGCCAGCCGGTCGAGCAGCACCAGCGCGTCGAGCGCGGTGGCGAGCGGGTAGTCGATGTCGCCGTCCGCCACCACGAGGTCGGCGTTGCAGTAGCCGCCGCGGGACGTGGGTTCGTAGGTCTGCGATTGGGCGACGTGCCGGCCCTCGGCCGTCAGTGCGTCGGCCAGGATCCGGCCCGCGAGCAGCAGGCCTTGCCCGCCGGTGCCGGCGATGCGCAGCTCCATGCGTCCGACGGCCAGGCGTGCCGGGTTCACGTGGCGCCCCGCTGGCCGGCGCCGACGGCAGTCCGCGCGCACGCCGCGCGGTAGGCCGCGCCGTACTCGGGGCGCGTGTTGGTCGCCAGCACGCCGGTGCGCAGCTCGGTCGAGCGGAACGGCGTGTCCACCGTGTCGCGGTAGGCGTCAGGACGGATCCCGCTCTTCTGGCGCATCACCATCTCCGGCGACGAGCCCAGCTCGTTCTTGCGGCCGAAGATCTCGGTGCAGTCGGACAGCACCTCGATGAAGGCGAAGCCCGGATGCCGCAGCCCCTGGCGCACGAGTTCCTTCAGCTTCGGCACGTGATGCGTGACCTCGCGCCCGACGAACCCCGCGCCCGCCGCGGCCGCCAGCGCGCACGCATCGAACGCGGGTTCCGCGTTGCCGAGCGGAGTCGTGGTGGTCAGCATGCTCTCGGACGTGGTGGGCGAGACCTGCCCGCCGGTCATGCCGTAGGTCTCGTTGTTCAGCATCAGGCACGTCAGCTTCAGGTTGCGGCGGCAGGCGTGGATCAGGTGATTGCCGCCGATCGCGAGGCAGTCGCCGTCGCCGGTGATCACGATCACGTGCAGGTCGGGCCGCGCCAGCGCAAGACCGGTGGCGAACGCGAGCGGACGGCCGTGCGTGACGTGGAAGGTGTTCGCGTCGATGTTCGCGGACAGCCGGCCGGCGCAACCGATGCCGGAGACCACGGCGAGCCGGTCCTTGGCGATGCCCTCGTCGTCGATCGCCCACAGCAGCGCGCGCAGCGCGATGCCGTGCCCGCAGCCGGGGCACAGGTGGTGTGGCATGCGGTCGGGCCGCAGGTACCGGCGGACGTCGAAGTCCGCCGCCGTGTCGAACATCATCTGGTCTCCCGCGCCAGTTGCCCGATGCGCGCCTCGATCTGCGCCGGCGCGATGGGCTCGCCGTCGTAGCGGTTCAGGCCCACCACTCGATGGCCGCGCAGCACGCGCTCGACTTCGAGCACGAGCTGCCCGGCGTTCAGTTCGGGCACGAGCACCGCGCGCGCCCGGGCGGCCGCCGCCCGTAGGGCGTCTTCCGGGAACGGCCACAGCGTGATCGGGCGGAACAGCCCCGCCGGGATGCCGCGCGCGCGCGCGGCCGCCACGGCGCGTTTCGCGGCGCGCGCGCTGATGCCGATGGCCACGACCACAACCTCGGCGTCCTCGGTGTGCTCGGCCTCGAACGACTCGATGCGGGCCCGGTTCTTCTGCAGCTTCGTGAGCAGGCGCGTCTGGTTGCGCTCGACGACCGCCGGGGCCTGCGTCGGGAATCCGTTCTCGGCGTGCGTGAGCCCGGTGGTGTGCGTGCGGTAGCCGGCGCCGGGGCGGGCCATCGGCGGCACCTGGTCGTCGCCGGCCGCGTAAGGCTGGAAGTCGCCGGGCGCGCCCTCCGCCCAGCGCCGCTCGACCGCTTGGATGGCGTCGGCGGCCGGCAGGTCGACCGTCTCGGTCAGCTGCGCGATCGCCTGGTCGTACAGCACGACGACCGGCGTGCGCAGGGACTCGGACAGCGCGAACGCGCGCACCGTTTCGTCGTGCACTTCGCGCACCGACGCGGGCGTGACCACGATGATCGGATAGTCGCCGTGGCTGCCCCACCGCGACTGCATCAGGTCGCCCTGCGCGGGACGCGTCGGCATGCCGGTCGATGGGCCGCCGCGCATCACGTCGACGATCACGCACGGGATCTCCGCGGCGGCGGCGTAGCCCAGGTTTTCCAGCTTCAGCGAGAAGCCCGGGCCGCTGGTCGCGGTCATCGCCTTCACGCCGCCCAGCGAGGCGCCGATCACGGCCGCCATCGACGCGATCTCGTCTTCCATCTGCACGAAGACCCCGCCGACCGGCGGCAACAGCCGCGCCATGCGTTCGGCCACTTCCGACGACGGCGTGATCGGGTAGCCGGCGAAGAAGCGGCACCCGGCCGCCAGCGCGCCGAGCGCGGCGGCGTGGTTGCCCGACAGCAGGCGCGGCGGCGCCGTGGCCCCGCGGACGGCGCCGACTTCAGGCGCGTTCACGCGCGCGCCCCCGCGGCGGCGCCAGTGGCTTCGCCGGTGGCGGATTCGGGACGCGGTTCGAGGTGAACCCGGATCGCGAAGTCGGGGCACAGCCACTCGCACAACCGGCAGCCGGTGCACCTGGCGGGATCGGCCAGTTCGACGATGCGGTCGTCGTCGAGGCGCAGGCAGCGCTCGGGGCAGAGCTTGACGCAAATGTCGCAGCTCTTGCACCACGCGCGCGTGATCTCGAGCCGCACCTCGGTGTCCGTCTCCGCCGTGGCCGCGGCAACCGGCCCGCGCGCGGTCTCTTCGCCGCGGCGCGCGCGTTCGATCCACTCGCGTCCGCGGCGCAGCGCCGCCACGTTCACGACCAGCGTCTTCGGCGGGACGAACTCGGCGAGCCCGGCTTCCCACTCCTCGTCGGTGAACTCCAGCGCCGTGGACACCGCGCCGAGCAGCACCACGTTGGAGGCGCGCTCGTTGCCGAGTGCCTCGGCGATGGCCGTGGCGTCGATCGCGTGTCCCTCGGCGACGTGTTCCTGCACTTCGGCGGGCGTCTCGCTCGAGTAGCGCAACGCCGCGCCCGGTCGGCGGTTCAGGCATGAAAAGGGCGGAACGATGCGGCGCGTGTCGCACACGAGCATCCCGCTGCCGGCCTTCAGCCAAGGCAGCCAGCGCAGCGCCTCCGCCCACTCGAGGGCGACCAGCAGGTCGACCTCGCCGCGCGCGATCGTGGGCGACCACACCTCGCGGCCGTAGCGCACGTGGCTGAACACCGAGCCGCCGCGCTTGGCCATGCCGTGCACCTCGCTCTGCTTGACCTGGTAGCCGCGCTGCTGGGCCAGCCACGCGAGGACCTTGGACACGAGGATCACGCCCTGGCCGCCGACGCCGACGATCAGCACGTTGACCGGCGAGTCGCGTCCGTCCGCGCTCAGCGCGGCCCGGGCCGCCGGCGCGGCTGCGTCCGTCATTGCAGCGGCGCCTCCGGCGCGCGGATGCAGTCGGCCGTGCACACCTGCGCGCACAGCGAGCAGCCGATGCACAGCGAGGCGTCGATCTTCACCTTGTGCCGGCCCTCGAAGGTCGCCTCGGCCCAGGTCAGCGCCGGGCAGCCGAGGTTCATGCACGACTGGCACGCGTTGCACTGCGGCTCCACGACCTGCAGCGCCGGTCCCTTGATCCGCACCGGGTCGATCACGCAGGGTCGGTCCGAGATCACCACCGAAACACCGCGGTGGGCGATCGCCTCGCGCAGCGTCTGGTGGACGACCGCGAGGTCGTAGGAGTCGACCTTGCGCACCCACGTGACGCCGGCGGCGCGCACCAGCGCTTCGAAGTCGACGCGTGGCGCGGGCTCGCCGCGCAGCGTCCGGCCCGTGCCGGCGTGGTCCTGGCCGCCGGTCATCGCGGTGGTGTGATTGTCGAGCAGCAGCACCGTGATGTCGGCGCCGTTGTAGACCGCGTCGATCAGCGCCGGCAGGCCCGCGTGCAGGAAGGTCGAGTCGCCGATCGTCGCCAGCACCGGCCGGCTCTCGCCGGCCCGGGCCATGCCCGCCGCCACGCCGATCGAACAGCCCATCGCGACGCTGGTGTCGAGGCCGCGCAGCGGGTCGAGCGCCCCGAGCGTGTAGCAGCCGATGTCGCCCGCCACCCGCGCGCCCGTGGCGCGCACCGCCATGAACATCGACGTGTGCGGGCAACCGGCACACAGCACCGGTGGCCGCACCACCGGCTGCGGGATCCACGGGGCCGCCCGCGCCGCGCGCGCCGGCAGCAGGCCCGCCTTCTCGAAGCCCGCGCGCACGACCTCGGGGGAGAACTCGCCGGTGCGCGGAAAGAGTGCGCCGCCCGCGGCCGTCTTGCCCGCGACGGCGAGGCCGTACGAGCGCAGTTCGCGCTCGATCAGCGGTTCGAGTTCCTCAACGACGACGACGCGCTCGACCGACGCGCAGAAGTCGCGCAGCAGGTCGCCGGAGAGCGGCCACGACGCGCCGAGCTTCAGCACGCTCGCGGTCGGCAGCACCTCGCGCACGTACGGGTAGCACGTGCCCGCGGTGATGACGCCCAGCGCCGGGTCGCGCATCTCGATCCGGTTCAGCGGCGCGTCGCGCAGGAACTCCGCGAGCCGGCGTTCGCGCTCGATCAGCGCCGCGTGGCGGGGCCGCGCGTTCACCGGGATCATCACGTTCTTCGCGCGGTCGTCGACGAAGCCGCGGACCGCAACCTCCCGCCGCGCGCCGAGTTCGACGGTGCTGCGCGTGTGCGACAGGCGGGTGGTGGTGCGGACGATGACCGGCGTGTCGAAGCGTTCCGAGAGTTCGAACGCGAGGCGCGTGAACTCCAGCGCTTCCTGCGCGTCGCTCGGCTCGAGCACCGGGACCTGCGCGAACTGGCCGTAGAAGCGCGAGTCCTGCTCGTTCTGCGAACTGTGGATTCCGGGGTCGTCGGCGATGACGATGACCAGCCCGCCGTTGACGCCGATGTAGGTCTGCGACATCAGCGAGTCGGCGGCGACGTTCAAACCGACGTGCTTCATCGCCGCGAGGGCGCGCGCTCCCGCGAACGACGCGCCGATGGCCACGTCCAGTGCCACCTTCTCGTTGGTCGACCACTGCGCGTGCACGTCGCTCGCCGGGAACGTTGCCAGCGACTCCAGGATCTCGGTGCTGGGCGTGCCGGGATAGGCCGCCGCGACCTTGACGCCGGCCTCCCAGGCGCCGCGCGCAATGGCCTCGTTGCCGGTCATCGGCCGCAGCTTCCTGGTCTGCGGCGGCGCGGTTTCAGCGCAGGCGGCGCGCATGTCTGTCCTCCGTGGGGGGAAGGATCATGCTAGGGGTGGCCCTGTGCCCTGCCTTTGCGTTGGCTCAATGCGGGAGGAAGGCCCGGAGCGCGGGCGCCGTTGGCGCGGCCGTGCCGTTGGCCGGGGTTGCCCGATCCGGCGTGCGCCGCCGGTACCGCCCCGGTCAGTGACCGGCCGCTTCCCCGAGGTAGGCCTCGCGCACCTTGGGATCGTCCAGCAGCGTCCTGGCGTCGCCCGACAGCGTGATCAGGCCCGACTCCATCACGTAGGCGCGATGGGCCGCTTCCAGCGCGAGCCGCGCGTTCTGCTCGACCAGCAGCATCGGCACCTTGCGCTGCGCGACGGACCGGATCACCTCGAACACCTTCTCGACCATGATGGGCGCGAGGCCCATCGACGGCTCGTCGAGCAGCAGCAGCTTCGGCTGGCTCATCAGCGCGCGGGCCATCGCCAGCATCTGCTGCTCGCCGCCGGACAGCGTCCCGGCCAGCTGCTTCGCGCGCTCCTTCAGGCGCGGGAAGAGCGCGAACATCTCGTCGATGTCGCGCTTCACGCCGTCCTTGTCCCGGCGGACGAAGGCGCCCATCTGCAGGTTTTCGGTGACCGTCATCCGCGCGAACACGCCGCGGCCTTCGGGGACCATGGCGAGGCCGCGCGCCAGCAGGTGATACGGCGCCATGCCGCGCGCGGACTGGCCCATGTAGTCGATCTCGCCGGCCCACGCCTGCGTTCCGGTGATCGCCTTCAGCGTGGTCGTCTTGCCGGCCCCGTTCGCGCCGATCAGCGTGACCAGTTCGCCGGCGCGGATCTCGAGGTCGATGCCCTTGACCGCCTGGATGCCACCGTAGGCGACCCGCAGTCCGGCAACTCGAAGGACGACGTCGGTCACCGGGCTACCCTCCGCGCTGCGCGCGGCGGGATGAGCGCTTCGGAGCGGCCGCGCGCGCTCATGCCGCCTCGCCCTTCGCCTCGAAGCTGTGCCCGCCGCCCAGGTACGCCGCGATGACGGCCGGATTGCGCTGCACGTCGCCCGGCGTGCCGGCCGCGATGATCTTGCCGTAGTCGAGCACGGTCAGGCGGTCGCACAGGCCCATCACCAGCTTCACGTCGTGCTCGATCAGCAGGATCGTGATGCCGTCGCTGCCGATGTGCTCGAGCAGTCCGCGCAGCGACATCTTCTCGGTCGCATTCATGCCGGCGGCCGGTTCGTCGAGTGCGAGCAGCTTGGGCTCGGTCGCCAGCGCGCGGGCGATCTCGAGGCGGCGCTGGTCGCCGTAGGCCAGGGTGCGCGCCTGGTAGTCGGCGTAGCGGCGGATGCCGACGTACTCGAGCAGTTCGATGGCGCGCTGCTTGATCTGCCGCTCCTCGGCGAGGGTGGCACGCGTCCGCAGGATCGCTCCGAGCGCCGTCGCCTTCGTACGCACGTGGCGCCCGACCATCACGTTTTCCAGCGCGGTCATGTCCGGGAACAGCCGGATGTTCTGGAACGTGCGCGCGATGCCGGCCTCGGCCACCCTGTGCACGGCCGACGGCGAATACGGCTTGCCCGCGAGCTCGAAGGTGCCCGAGTCGGGCGCGTAGAGGCCCGTGATCACGTTGAAGAAGGTCGTCTTGCCGGCGCCGTTGGGCCCGATCAGTCCGTAGATCTGGCCCCGCTCGATCTCCAGGCCGACGTCGGCGAGCGCCTGCAATCCGCCGAAGCGCTTGTTGACGCCCGCCACCCGCAGGATCGTCTCCGCCATCTCAGGCCGCCTGCGCCTTGCCGGCATCGGCGCGGCTGGACGGGTTGATGCCGTGCTCGGGCGCCGGCCAGAGGCCCTTCGGCCGGTACAGCATGATCAGCACCATGGCGAGGCCGTACAGCATCATCCGCAGCACCTCGGATTCGACGATCACCTTGCCGAACACCATCATCTGCAGCGGCGCGACGGTGTGCCGCAGCACCTCGGGGAAGAGCGACAGCAGCACGGCGCCGAGCACCACGCCCGGGATGTGTCCGAGGCCGCCCAGCACGATCATCGCGAGCACGATGATCGATTCGTTCAGCGTGAACGACTCCGGCGACACGAAGCCCTGGAACGCCGAGAACATCGCGCCGGCCACGCCGCCGAAGGTCGCGCCGAGCGAGAACGCGAGCAGCTTCACGTTCCGCACATTGATGCCCATTGCCCTGGCCGCGAGTTCGTCCTCACGGATCGCCATCCAGGCCCGCCCGAGCCGGGAGTCCTGCAGGCGGATGCAGATGACGATTGTGATGAGGGCCAGCACGAGGAACAGGTAGTAGTAGAGGTAGACCGACGGGAACTGGATCCCGAAGAGTGTCTGGGTCTTCGCGAGGCTGATGCTGCCGAACGAGATCGGATCGATCAGCGTGATTCCCTGCGGCCCGTTCGTGATGTTCAAGGGCGCGTTCAGGTTGTTCATCAGTATGCGCATGATCTCGCCGAAACCGAGCGTGACGATCGCGAGGTAATCGCCGCGCAGCTTCAGCACGGGCGCGCCGAGCAGGATCCCGAACATCGCGGCGAGACCGGCGCCGAACGGGATCACGAACCAGATCGAGTTGTGCAGGCCGTTGGGAAAGGTCTGCGCGATCCACGCGAAGTTCGACGTCAGGTGCGGCGACGCGAGCAGCGCGTACATGTAGGCGCCGACGGCGTAGAACGCGATGTAGCCGAGGTCGAGGAGGCCGGCGAAGCCGACGACGATGTTCAGGCCGAGCGCCAGCATCACGTACAGCAGCGCGAACGCCAGCGCGCGCACCCAGGCGTTGCCGAGCTGGCCGAACAGGAAGGGCAGCAGGATCAGCACCGCGGCGACGACCGCCGTCGCGGCGAAGGCGGCCGCGGGGCTGTTGCGGAACCGCGGGAAGGCTTTCGCCATCGCTCAGGCCCGGTCCGCGACGCGTTCGCCGAGCAGGCCGGACGGCCGGAAGATCAGCACCAGCACCAGGATCAGGAACGCGAAGATGTCCTGGTAGTGGCTGCCGAGCACGCCGCCCGTGAACTGCCCGATGTAGCCGGCGCCGAGCGCCTCGATCAGCCCGAGCAGCAGCCCGCCGAGCATGGCCCCCGGAATGTTGCCGATGCCGCCGAGCACCGCCGCGGTGAACGCCTTCAGGCCCGGCAGGAAGCCCATGTAGAAATGCGCGACCCCGTAAGTGGCCGCCAGCATCACCCCCGCCAGCGCGGCCAGCGACGCACCGATCGCGAACGTCATTGCGATCACGAAGTTCGGATTCACGCCCATCAATCCGGCGACGCGGGGGTTCTCGGCGGTGGCGCGCATCGCGCGGCCGAGCCGGGTGCGGTTCACGAGCAACATGAGACCGATCATCACGGCGGCGGACAGGCCGATCACCATCATCTTGGTCAGGGTGACCGTCGCCTCGCCGAAGGTGAGCGGCAGGTCGGGTATCAGCTGCGGGAACGTCATGTACGTGCGGCCCCAGACGAGCATCGCGACCGTCTGGATCACGATCGACACGCCGATGGCGGTGATGAGCGGAGCCAGGCGCGGCGCGTTGCGCAGCGGGCGGTAGGCGACGCGCTCGATCACCAGGCTCAGCGTCACGCAGACGGGGATGGCGGCGAGCAGTCCGGCGAGCATCAGCACCCAGCCCGGCATGCCCGGGAAGAACGCCTGCAGGAACAGGATCGTCGACAGGGCGGTCAGCGCGCCGACCGTGAGCACGTCGCCGTGCGCGAAATTGATGAGGTTCAGGATTCCGTACACCATCGTGTAGCCGAGCGCGATCAGCGAATACATGCTGCCGAGCACCAGGCCGTTGATGGTCTGCTGGATGAAGGTGTCCATGAAACCTCGAGGCGGTTGAGCCGCGCCCGCGCATCGTAGCAAGGGGCGCTCCGCACGCGCGGTCCCCTCAAGAAAAACGGCACCCCGAGGGGTGCCGTTTCATGTGGTCGCAGTCCTCAGCGGACCGTCGACACGTACTGCATCTTGCCGTCGACGACCTTGAACATCGAGATCGCGCCGCCCTTGATGTCGCCCTTCTCGTCGAAGGCGATCTGGCCGGTCAGGCCCGGGTAGTTCGTCGCGGGCATGGCGGCCGTGATCGACGCGCGGTCGGCCTTGCCGGCGCGCTTGATCGCGTCGGCAATCACGTACACCGCGTCGTACGAGTACGGCGAGTAGACCTGCACGTCGGCGTTGAAGCGCTTCTTGAAGTTGGCGACGAAGTCCGCGCCCTTGGGCATCTTCTCGACCGCTTCGCCGGCCATCGAGCAGTGCAGGATGCCTGCGGCATCGCCAGCGAGCTTGATGAACTCGGGCGAGCACACGCCGTCGCCGGCCAGCAGCGTCGACTTGATGCCCAGTTGCTTCATCTGCTTGGCCATCGGGCCGGCCGTGGCGTCCATGCCGCCGTACATGACGACGTCGGGCTTGGCGCCGCGGACCTTCGTCAGGATCGCGTTGAAGTCGGTCGCCTTGTCGTTCGTGAACTCACGCGCGACGACCTTCACGCCCTTTTCCTTTGCGACCTTCTCGACGACGTCGGCCAGGCCCTGGCCATAGGCGGTGCGGTCGTCGATGATCGCGATCGTCTTGGCCTTCAGCTGGTCAGCCGCGTAGTTCGCGAGCACGCCGCCCTGCTGGTTGTCGTTGGCGACGACGCGGAAGGTCGTCTTGAAGCCCTGCTCTGTCAGCTTGGGGTTCGTGGCCGAGGGCGAGATCTGCGTGACGCTCGCGTCCGCGTAGATCTTCGAGGCCGGGATCGACGTGCCGGAGTTCAGGTGACCGACGACGGCGACGGCACCGGAGTCGACGATCTTCTGCGCGGCGATCGTGCCCTCCTTCGGGTCGGCCTTGTCGTCTTCGGCGACGAGGTCGAGCTTGTAGGTCTTGTCGCCGATCTTCAGGCCACCGGCGGCGTTGATCTCCTCCATCGCCATGCGCGCGCCGTTCTCGTTGTCCTTGCCCAGGTGGGCGATGCCTCCGGTCAGCGGAGCCACGTGGCCGATCTTGATGATTTCGGCAGGCGCAGGCGCGGCGGCCGCTTTCGCCGGCTCGGCCTTCGGAGCGGGGGCTTCTTCCTTCTTGCCGCACGCGGCAAGCGCGACCGCGGCGGCGATTGCCAGCGGCGCGAATTTGAACATCGAATTCCTCATGGAACTTTTCTCCTCAGGGACCGGCGAATGATTGTTGACCGACGGATCGTCACGGCTGCGTCGGGTCGCTCGGGCTCGAACGACCGGAAAGGGCTGCGCCGACGAAACCGCGCGATTGTACGCACGAACCGTGCGGGGGCAACTCGCGCCACCGCGTCTTCCGGGGAAGTCCGGATCGGGAAAACAAGACGCGTTGACGGGACCCCGGGGATGGACGCTGCCGGCCGGCCGCGGGCAGCTGATTGCCAGCCTCGTCGCGGGGCGACCGGCGGCCATTCCGTTGGCCGACGCCGGCTGACGGACCGGGCGGAAGCAAAAAGGGGCGCCGAAGCGCCCCCTTTCATGCCGGGTCGGCCTGGCCGGCGCCAGCGATTACTGCGCGAGCACCCACTTGGCGAGGGTAGCCGCTTCCTGCTCGTTGACCTGCGGGTTGGCGGGCATGGGCACCTGGCCCCAGGCGCCGACGCCGCCTTCGCGGATCTTCTTGGCGAGCGTGACCGGGGCGTTCTTGTCCGCCTTGTACTTGGCGGCGATGTCCTTGTACGCCGGGCCAACCAGCTTCTTGTCGATTGCGTGGCACGCCAGGCAGTTCTTCTGCTTCGCCAGGTCGGCGCTGGCGAACGCCGGGCCGCCGACGGCCAAAAGGCCGAGCGCCACGACTGCAAAGGCTTTCTTCATCCGGGACTCCGTTGTGAGGGGGGTTCGATCTGACCGCTGCTGCAACTGGTCATTTTAACGGCTGCCAGCCCCATGGGTTGACCGCTTTTCCCCGCTTCAGACCGGGCAGGCATGGCTATATTGTGGCGGCTGTCACTGAGCGCGGGTGAAGAACATGTGGCTGATCTGGATTGGGGTTGCGTTGATCGTGCTGAAAGTGCTCGAGATCAGCGTGTTCGCCACGATGTCCTGGTGGTGGATCGTCCTGGTTGGGGCCATCGCATTCGTGTGGTTCGAGTTCGTCGAGCGCCGCCTGGGCCTCGACAAGAGGAAGGCGTTCGACGAGTACGACGAAGCCAAGAAGCACCGGATCGACCAGGCGCTCGAAGCGAACAAGGCTCGCGGCCGGGGACGCGGCCTCTGACGCTTCCGGTGTGCGCGACGGCCTTGCCGATCGAACGCGTTTGCTTCCCGGCAGCCTGAAGCGCTTCCCACCCCGGGGCAACCGCAGGCGGGGCGCGGCGGGCGCGACTTCCGGGGTGGCGAGCAGCGGAGGCCCGAAGTCGGCGCGCGTCAGCGCGCTTCGTATCTAACTTGCCGCGGCGTGTTTGAGCGAAGTTCGCGCAGCGAACGCAGCGAGTCCCGCGGCACGACTTCGGGCTGAGCAGCGCAGCGGAGTCGGCGCGAACGCGCCGATCGCCCCGGAGGAGCGCTTGCCGCGCCCCGCCTGCGGTTGCGCTGCACGCCGGACGGAGCAACCCGTCGCGGATGCGGGCGCCTCCGCTAGAACAGCTTCTCGTCCGTGATCGCGCCCTTGCTCGCCGTGGAGGCGAGCTTGGCGAACTTGGCCAGCACGCCGCGCGTGTAGCGCGGCGCCGGCTGTTTCCAGGAAACGCGCCGGCGCGCGAGTTCCTCGTCGCCGACGTTCACCTGCAGCAGCAACCGGTGGGCATCGATCGTGATCGAGTCGCCTTCCTGCACGAGCGCGAGGTTGCCGCCCACGTAGGCCTCGGGCGCGACGTGGCCGACGACCATGCCCCAGGTGCCGCCGGAGAAGCGGCCGTCGGTGATGAGGCCGACGCTCTCGCCCAGCCCCTTGCCGATAAGCGCCGAGGTCGGCGACAGCATCTCCCGCATCCCCGGTCCGCCCTTCGGTCCCTCGTAGCGGATCACGAGCACGTCGCCCGGCTTGATGCGGTCGGCGAGGATGGCCGCCATGGCCTCGTCCTCGGACTCGAAGACGCGCGCGGGGCCCGTGATCACCGGGTTCTTCAAACCGGTGATCTTGGCGACGCAGCCCTCGGTCGCAAGGTTGCCCTTCAGGATCGCCAGGTGACCCTGCTTGTACATCGGGTTGGAGAACGGGCGGATCACGTCCTGGTCGGCGCGCGGCTCGGCCGGGACGTCGGCCAGCATGTCGGCCATGGTCCTGCCGGTGATCGTCATGCAGTCGCCGTGCAGCAGGCCGCTGGCCAGCAGCATCTTCAGCACCTGCGGGATGCCACCGGCCGTGTGCAGGTCGGTGGCGACGTACCGGCCCGAGGGCTTGAGGTCGCACAGCACCGGCACGCGGCGGCGGATCGTCTCGAAGTCGTCGATCGTCCAGGGAATGCCGGCCGAGTGCGCGATCGCGAGGAAGTGCAGCACGGCGTTGGTCGAGCCGCCGACAGCCATGATCAGGCTGACGGCGTTTTCGATCGACTTGCGGGTGATGATGTCGGACGGCAGCAGGTTGTTCCTGATCGCGTCGACCAGGACGCGCGCGGCTTCCGCCGTCGAGTCGACCTTCTCCTGGTCCGGGTTCGCCTGCGTCGACGAGTAGAGCAGCGACATGCCGAGCGCCTCGAACGACGAACTCATCGTGTTCGCGGTGTACATGCCGCCGCACGAGCCCGAGCCCGGGATGCAGCGGCGCTCGATTTCCTTGAAGTCTGTTTCGTTCAGCCGCCCCGCCGTGAATTCGCCAACGGCCTCGAAGGCCGAGACGATCGTCAGGTCCTTGTCCTTGTAGCGGCCCGGCTTCACGGTGCCGCCGTAGACGTAGATCGCCGGCACGTTGCAGCGGGCGATGGCCATCATGCCGCCGGGCATGTTCTTGTCGCAGCCGCCGATGACGATCACGCCGTCCATCCACTGGCCGTTCACGCAGGTCTCGATGCAGTCGGCGATGACCTCGCGCGACACGAGCGAGTACTTCATGCCCTCGGTGCCCATGCCGATGCCGTCGGAGATCGTCGGCGTGCCGAACACCTGCGAATTGGCGTTGCAGCCGGCGATCGCGTCGATCGCGGCGTCGGCGAGCTTCTGCAGCCCCGAATTGCAGGGCGTGATCGTCGAGTGGCCGTTGGCCACGCCGACCATCGGCTTGTCGAAGTCCTCGTCCTTGTAGCCCATCGCGTAGTACATCGCGCGATTGGCGGAGCGTGCCACTCCCTGGGTGACGTTGCGGGACCGGTTGTTGTACGCCATGACGTTGTGCCCTTGTTCGCTGAGGCCGAGAGGAGAAACAAGCAATAATAGGCCAACGAATCACCGAGACCCGCGCGTGCACTACGTCCACAACCTGAGCCCGATCGCCCTCGAACTCGGCCCGCTCGCCATCCGCTGGTACGGTCTGATGTACCTGCTCGGGTTCGCGCTGTTCCTGCTGCTCGGCAAGCTCCGCGCGAAGGATCCGTGGCGCGAAATGACTCCGCGCGACGTCGACGACCTGCTCTTCATGGGAATGATCGGCGTGATCGTCGGCGGGCGCCTGGGCCACGTGATCTTCTACGGCCCGCCGTCGTACTACCTCCAGCATCCGCTCGAGATCTTCGCCGTGTGGAAGGGCGGGATGGCGTCGCACGGCGGGATCATCGGCGTGATCGTCGCGATGGCCTGGTTCGCGCGCAGCCGCGGCAAGTCGTTCCTGAAGGTGGCCGACTTCGTCGTGCCGCTGGTGCCGCTCGGGCTCGGCGCCGGCCGCATCGGCAACTTCATCAACGGCGAGCTCTGGGGCCGGGTCGCCGATCCGTCGCTGCCCTGGGCGGTGATCTTCCCGGGCGCGGGCGACAACCTGCCGCGCCACCCGTCCCAGCTCTACCAGTTCGCGCTCGAAGGCGTCGCGCTGTTCGCGATCCTGTGGCTGTACTCCCGCAAGCCGCGCATCGCGGGGACGGTCGGCAGCCTGTTCCTGGTCGCCTACGGAGTGCTGCGCATCGTCGGGGAGATGTTCAGGGAGCCGGAGGCGCTGTACGGCGCGATGCCGCTCGGACTCTCGGCCGGGCAGTGGCTGTCGGTGCCGATGGTGATTGCCGGGCTCGGCTTCTACCTGTACTTCACGCGCTCCGGGAAGAAGCCGTGACCCTGCTCGACTCGATCCGCGACGCGGCGCAGCGGCTGATCGCGCAGCGCGAACTCGACGGCCTGATGAAGACCTGCCGGCATCTCCTGTCGGCGCGCGGGGAGGCCAACAGCGCCGACCTGGCGACGCAGGCCATCGAGCATTACCGCCGGCTGCCCGACGCGGCGCACCTGATCTTCTTCCAGCAGCTCGCCACCGGGTTCAACCCGGACCCGACGGCGGTGCTGGCGGCCGCCGAGCGCTACGCCGAGACACCGACAGCGGACCATCTCGTGCAGCTGTTCTTCGTGACGGAACCGCCGCGCCAGGAACTGCTGCGGCGCCTGAACCGAGCGCCGGGCGGGACCGTGGCGATCGTGCAGATGCGCCGCGCGCTGCTGCGGGCGCTCGTCCACCATCCGGAACTCGCGGCGGTCGAAGCGGACATGCTGCATCTGCTGTCATCGTGGTTCAACCCGGGCTTCCTCGAGATGCAGCAGGTCGACTGGGCATCGCCGGCGCGCCTGCTGGAGAAGATCATCCACCACGAGGCGGTCCACGCCATCGACGGCTGGGACGACCTGCGGCGGCGCCTGCAGCCGGATCGCCGTTGCTTCGCTTTCTTCCATCCGCAGTTGCCGGGGGAGCCGCTGATTTTCGTCGAGGTTGCGCTGCTCGAAGAGGTGCCGCCGGCGATCGGGCCGCTGATCGAGAAGAAGTCGGATACGGCGTCGTCGAAGCGCTTCAAGGTCGCGGCGTTCTACTCGATCAGCAACTGCCAGCCCGGCCTGCGCGGCGTCTCGCTCGGGAACTTCCTGATCAAGCGGGTCGCCGAGCGCCTGAAGTCCGAGTTTCCGTCGATCAAGACCTTCTGCACCCTGTCGCCGATCCCCGGCTTCGTGCGCTGGCTGGACTCCGACCTCGAGGCGACGGCGGCACGGCTGAAGGCGCCCGTGCGCGCGCGCTGGGAAGCGGGTCGCAAGGAGCTCAAAGTGGGGCACGGCAAGATGCACGAGCGGCTCGAGCAGCAGTGGCATCCGTGGCGCTCGTCCGAGGACGAGCAGAAGGGGCTGCTCGCACTGGCGTCGATCTACCTGCGCGAGTTCTCGGCGTCCGCCGAGGGCGACGCGGTCGCCAAGTTCCACCTGAACAACGGCGCCCGGTTGCAGCGCATCAACTGGGGTGCCGACCTCTCGCGCAACGGGTTGCGGCAGTCGTGCGGGCTGATGGTCAACTACCTTTACGACCTCGACCGGGTCGAGGAGTACCACCAGCGCTTCCTGGACGGCGAGGTCGTGCACTCACAAGCGGTCGCACGGCTGGCATGATTACGGCAGGCCGCCCTCAGAGCGGCCGCGTTTTTCGGGGCAGGCAGGAAAGCGCACACCAGGAGACCGCTCGATGAAGTTGCTCAACGCCGCATTCGCGGCCGCACTCGCAATGCTTTGCGGCGCCGTCCAGGCGCAGGCAGGATGGCCTTCGAAGCCGATCACGCTGATCGTCCCGTTTCCACCGGGAGGTGGCACGGATGCCTTCGCGCGACCGCTCTCGGCGCAGCTCAGCAAGCAGTTGGGCAGGCAGGTCATCATCGACAACCGGGGTGGCGCGGGCGGGACGGTCGGCGCGGCGATTGCGGCGAAAGCGGCGCCCGACGGCTACACGTTCCTCGTCGGGGCCGTGCACCACACGATCGCGCCGAGCTTCTATCCGAAGCTCGACTACAACATCACGACCGACCTGGTGCCGCTGACGGTGATCGCCAACCCGCCGCAGATCCTCGTCGTCAACCCGAAGCGCGTGGCTGCCGACGACTTCAAGTCGTTCATGACCTTGCTGAGGGCGAACCCGGGCAAGCTGAACTACGCATCGGCCGGCAACGGCACCTCGCACCACCTCGCCGGCGAGTTGTTCAAGCAGCAGAGCAAGACCTTCATCGTGCACATCCCTTACCGCGGCGCGGGTCCGGCACTCTCGGACCTGATCGCCGGCAACGTCGACATGATGTTCGACGGTCTCGGCTCGTCGGCGCAGCACATCCGCGGCGGTCGCATCAAGGCGCTCGCCGTTGCCGCGCCCACGCGCGTGCCCGCCTTCCCCAACGTGCCGACCTTCGTCGAGATGGGCATGCCGGACTACGTGGTCTCGACCTGGTACGGGATCTGGGGCGTCAAGGGCACGCCGAAGGAAGTCCTCGATCGCATGCACGCGGAGATCGTGAAGGCCCTCGCCACGCCGGAGATCAAGGAGATCTGGGCGAACCAGGGCTCGGACACGAACACCATGTCGCAGGACCAGTTCGCGCGCTTCGTGGCGAGCGAAGTCAAGCGCTGGGCCGAAGTCACCAAGGCCTCTGGGGCCAAGCTCGACTGATGAGCAACGAGAACTTCTACGCGCTGGCCGAGCGGCGCTTCCCGAAGGACCTCGACTCCAACTGCATCGAAACGGGCGACGGGACGGTCTACAGCTGGCGCGACCTCCATCGCGCCAGCGGCCGGCTCGCCAACTGGCTCACGTCGCTCCGGCTTCCGGCGGGCGCGCGCGTCGCCGTGCAGGTGGAGAAGTCGACCGAGTGCCTGATGCTGTATCTCGCCACGCTGCGCGCGGGCTTCGTGTACCTGCCGCTCAACACGGCCTACCAGCGCGGGGAACTCGAGTACTTCCTGCAGGACGCCGAGCCGTCGGTCGTCGTCTGCACGCCGGAACGCCAGGACGAACTCCGCAAGCTGGCGCGCGCGGCGGGTTGTCCGCACGTCAGGACGCTCGGCGAACAGCGCGACGGCACGCTGTTGCCGGACGCCGCGCCGTTTGCCGACGACTTCACCACGGTCCAGCGCTCGGCGGGCGACCTCGCCGCGATCCTGTACACGTCCGGCACGACCGGCCGCAGCAAGGGCGCGATGCTGTCGCACGGCAACCTCGCGTCGAACGCGCTGACGCTCGACGAGTACTGGGGCTTCAAGGCCGAACGCGACGCCGGGCGCCGCGACGTGCTGCTGCACACGCTCCCGCTGTTCCACGTGCACGGCCTGTTCGTGGCCTCGCACGCGGCGCTGCTCGCGGGCGCGAAGACCATCCTGCTGCAGAAGTTCGACCTCGCGGCGGCGCTGAAGCACCTGCCGCGGTCGACCGTGTTCATGGGCGTGCCCACGTACTACACGCGGCTGCTGTCGGAGCCGAAGTTCGGGCGCGAGCACTGCGCATCGATGCGCCTGTTCATCTCCGGTTCGGCGCCGCTGCTCGCGGAGACGCACAAGCAGTTCGAGGATCGGACCGGTCACGTGATCCTCGAGCGCTACGGCATGTCCGAGACCGTGATGCTCGTGTCCAATCCGTATTTCTCCGAGCGCGGTCCGCGCATCGCGGGCACGGTGGGCGAGCCGCTGCCGGGCGTCGGCGTGCGCATCGTGCGCGACGACGGCACGCCGTGCGACGTCGGGGAAATCGGCAACGTGCAGGTGCGGGGACCCAACGTCTTTTCCGGGTACTGGCGGATGCCGGAGAAGACGCGCGAGGAGTTCACGGCCAACGGCTGGTTCAGGACCGGCGACGTCGGTCACTTCGGCGGCGCGGGAGCCCCGGGCGGCTACCTGACCCTGGTCGGGCGTTCGAAGGACCTGATCATCTCGGGCGGCTACAACGTCTACCCGAAGGAGATCGAGGGCTACATCGACGAGATGCCGGGCGTGGTCGAGTCGGCGGTGATCGGGCTGCCGCACCCGGATTTCGGCGAAGCGGTGGCGGCGGTCGTCGTCTGTCGCAAGCCGGCTTCGTTCGACACGTCGGCGGTGCTCGCGGCGCTGAAGGAACGGATCGCGAACTACAAGGTGCCGAAGCGCCTCTTCGTCGTCGAGGACCTGCCGCGCAACGCGATGGGCAAGGTCCAGAAGAACGTCCTGCGCGACCGCTACAAGAGCATCTTCACGCCGTCCGGCGGCGCGGCGTCGGCGCGCTGAGAGGAGCGCGCACCGCGGTCGACGATTCGGGCGATCAAGCCGCCCGGATGCCGCGGTACAGCATGTAGCCCGCGAGCACGAACAGCAGCAGCGCGAAGATCCGCTTCAGCCGGCCGGTGTCGAGCGCATGTGCCACCCTGGCGCCGAGCGGCGCCGTGAGGACGCTCCCGGAGCCCACGGCGAGCAAGGCGGGCAGGTAGACGAAACCGACCGTCCCCGCGGGCAGCGAGTGCTCCGACATCCCGGCGATGATGTAGCCGACGGTTCCCGCCGCGGCGATCGGGAACCCGAGCGCGGCCGAGGTCGCGACGGCGTTGTGGATCTTGACGTTGCTCCACACCATGAACGGGATCGAGATGAAGCCGCCTCCTGCGCCGACCAGGCTCGAGATGAAGCCGATGGCGTTGCCGACTCCGAACATCCCAAGCGGCCTGGGCAACTCGCGCGAAGGCTTCGGCTTCTTGTCGCGCAGCATCTGCAGCGCGGAGAAGCCGACGAACACGCCGAAGAAGAGCGCGATGAAGACCGTCGGCAGCCGTCCCGCGATCTGGGCGCCGATCAGCGAGCCGACGAGGATCCCCGGAGCGAGGACCTTGACGACCGGCCACAGCACCGCGCCGCGCTTGTGGTGCGCGCGCACCGACGACACCGATGTGAAAAGGATCGTGGCGAGCGACGTGGCGATCGCCATGTGAACCAGATGCTGTTCCGGAAACGCGCGCAGCGTGAACAGCATGGTGAGGAAGGGCACCAGCAGCATGCCGCCGCCGATGCCGAGCAGTCCGGCCACGAAACCGGTGGCGCAACCGAGGACCAACAGGGCGACGATCAGCGTCCAGTCCACGTCAGTCCTTCACCAGCCGGGTCGTGATGTAGCGCCACTGCCCCGGCGTGACCGGCGTGATCGACAGTCGGTTCCCGCGTTGCAGCACCACCATGTCGGCCAGCGACCTGTGCTCGCGCAGTTCGGCGATCGTCACCAGGCGCGTCTTCTTCCGTGCGCGGACGTCGACGAGGATCCAGCGCGGCGCGTCCTTCTTCGCGGCCGGGTCGTGGTACTCGCTCTTCGGATCGAACTGGGTCGGGTCGGGATACGGCGCGCTCGCGACTTCCGCCAGGCCGGCGATGCCCGGCTCCGCGCAGGACGAGTGGTAGAAGAGCACGCCGTCCCCCGGCTTCATCCGGTCGCGCATGAAGTTGCGCGCCTGGTAGTTGCGCACGCCGGTCCACGGCACTGTCGAGTTGCGCGCGGCCAGCGCGTCTTCGATCGAGCACTCGCCCGGTTCGGACTTCATCAGCCAGTACATCGGCCGCAGTTTACGCAAGCCCGGTGAGCGCGGCCGCGCGGCCGACCGCGGCGCGACGATGGTCACGGTGGGGACAGGACAAAAAAAAGGCGAAGCGCGTGCGGCACTTCGCCCTGCTGAAGGTTCCCCGCCTGTGCCGCCCGGTCTGATGTCCTGAACCATCGGTTCAGGGTGGTCGCCGTCCACGTCGTTTAGGTTCAGCAGACGCGTGCCGATCACACCACGACGCGAGCCCGGCAACCTTGCGCATAGCGCATCGGTTCAAGGAACGAAAGACCTTTGCGCGGGCACCGCAGGGAATTTCTTGATCGCCACGAGTGACGATCGACTGACTGCATTCTAGCTCGCGGCCGGAGCGCGCGAGAGGAAGAACTGTACTGGTTTCAGAACAGTTTTTCCTGCGGAAGCAGGGCTTCGTCGCAGGTCTGGAGCAGGTCGCGCAGGCGACGCCGGAGTTCGCCGACTTCCACGCCGGCGCCGTCGCGGGCATTGAAGAGTTCGTGGGCGATCTGCAGCGCCGCCATCACGGCGATGCGGTCCGCGCCCATCACCTTGCCGGCGTCCTTGATGGCCAGCATCTTGCCGTCGACGTAATGGGCGCACTGAAGGAGCGCGGCCTTTTCCTCCGGCGCGCAGGCGAGCCGGTACTCGCGGCCCATGATCGAAAGCGTTACGTGTTCCATTGCGTGCCGGGAGTGGGGGCGGGGGCGGGCGCGGGAAGCCGCTCGAGCATCGCGTCGAGCCGCTGCGTCGCCTGCTCGACCCGTTCACGCATCGTTTCCAGTTCGGTCGACGCCGCGGCAAGCTGCGCGCGCAGCTGCTGGTTTTCGGTCCGCAGCGACTGTGCCATCTCGGCCAGTTCGCGCACCTTGCGGGCGAGCGTGTCGAGGTCTTCGAGCATGCCGGGGATGGTAGCACCGGCCCTTGCCGCCTCGCAGGCGGCGGCAGGCCGCGGAGCGCTCGGCTAGAATCGAGCCGCTTACGGTGTCGAAGCACGCGATGCTTCGGTGAAACGGGAAACAGGAGGAGCAGGCGACTGCGCCGAACCTGTGCTGCCCCCGCAACGGTAAGCAGGCGCCGCGCAAGCGGCCCGGTTCGCACCCGCCACTGCATCACCTCCCGGTGAAGCGGGAAGGCGCGAATCGATGCCTGCAGCCCGGAGACCGGCCGTACGCAACCAGGACGAGCCTCGGGGTGAAGGCAGGCCGGCTGCGCATGCGCTCCGCCGTTCCCTCTCCCTCGAGCCCGTTTCCAGAACAAGAGCATCCGGCGGCGGGCCGGGACACGAGGGAGAAACATGACGGTCGCTGTACGCGTGGCGCTCGGCGCACAGGCGCTGCTCGTGCTCGCGCTTTCGAACGCGCACGCCCAATCCGCTGAAGCCCGATTGCCGACGGCCGTGGTCACGCCGTCGCGGATCGTTCAATCGATCGACGACGCGCTGCCGTCGACCACCGTGATCACCCGTGTCGAGATCGAACGCTGGCAACTGTCCGATCTCGTCGGCACGCTGTCGCGGGAAGCCGGCGTGCAGTTCGCGCGGAGCGGAGGTCCGGGCAGCGCCTCTTCGCTGTTCGTGCGCGGCGCGAACTCGAGCCAGGTGCTGGTGCTCGTCGACGGCGTGCCGCTGAATGCAGCGGTCGGCGGCGCGGCCTCGCTCGGCGGCATCTCGCTCGACACCGTGGACCGCATCGAGATCTCGCGCGGCAACCTCTCGAGCCTGTATGGCTCGGCGGCGATCGGCGGCGTGGTGCAGATCTTCACGCGCGGCGCCGCCGCGCCGGGCGCGAGCCTCCTCGCCGAAGGCGGGCAGGGGCGCAACTTCAACGGTTCCGCCAGCGCGTCGACGGACCTCGGCGGGCTGCGCCTCGGCGCGTCGATCGGCACGCGTCGCAGCGACCAGTTCTCCGCCATCGACGCCGCGCGCGTCGTTCCCGGGCCCTTCGCGCCAGGCGCCAATCCCGATCTCGACGCGAACGAGAACACCTCGGGCTCGATCGGCGCGACCTACCGGACGCAGGGCGGCACGCTGTTCGCCGCAAACGCCTGGGGCAGCACCAACCGCACGGACTTCGACAGCACCGCGGACGGCCCGGCGGCGACGCACGAGGAGCGCTCGACGATCACCGCGTGGAGCGCGCGCGTGCGCAGCCCGCTGACGACCGCGTGGGAGTCGCAACTGCAATTCGGCGAGATGAAGGACGCGAGCCGCAACCGCAGCAGCGATCCCTGGTCGTTCAACAACGGCGAGTTCGAGTCCACGAATCGCCAGGCTAGCTGGACCAACGAGGTCGCCGTCAACGAGCGCGTCAAGGCGCAGCTCGGGGTGGAACATCTGCAGCAGCGCGGCGCGTCCACGGCCTTCGACCCGACCTTCGCGAGCGTCCTGACCGAGTTCAGGCGCAATGTCACCAGCGTCTGGGGCGGAGTCAACGGCGGGACCGACCGGCAACTGGTGCAGGTGAACGTGCGCGTCGACAGGTACTCGGACGTCGGCTCCGCGACGACCGGGCTCGTGTCGTACGGCTACAAGCTGGCGCCGGAGTGGCGGGCAATCGCGCAGGTGTCGAACGCGTTCCGCGCGCCGAGCTTCAGCGACCTCTACTACCCGTACTTCGGCAACCCGCAGCTCGAACCGGAGAAGTCGCGCAGCGGCGAGCTCGGCCTGCACTACGTCGGCGGGCGGACGACCGTGCGCGCGGCGCTGTACCGCACCGACACGCGGGACCTGGTCGTCTACGAGCCGGCCACGCAGCGCGCGGAGAACGTGGACCGCGCGCGCGCCACCGGAGTGGAGGCAGGCGCGAGCGGGCGCGTCGGCCACTGGGAGTGGAGCGGCAACCTCAACGTGGTCCGCGCCGTTAACGTGGAGACGGACGAACGGCTGCTGCGCCGCGCTCCGTACGTCGTCAACGCCGGGCTCGCATACGACGCCGAGCGCTGGCGCGCGGGCTTCGAGGTTTCGTACGTCGGGCCGCGCGACGACCTCGACATCAACACGTTCCAGCGCACGGAGCTCGCGGCCTACACGCTCGCGCGGATCGTCGCCACCTGGCGCCTCTCGGACGGCATCGCGCTGCGCGCCCGAGTCGAGAACCTGACCGACGAGAAGTACGAGACGGTCAGCGGCTACAACGTGCAGCCGCGCACCGCCTTCGTCGGCGTGGAGTTCAGGCTGTGACATGAAGGCGACGGCGCGCGCGTGGCCTCTTCTCGCCGTCGCGGGCGCGGCGAGCCTGCTGCTCGCGCTCGCGGTCGGAAGCGTCCCGGTCAGCCCGTCGCAGTTGCTGGCGACGCTGGCCGGGCACGGCGACAGCGTCGCGCGGGACGTCATCTGGCAACTGCGCGCGCCGCGCGCCGTCGCCGGCTTCGCCGTCGGTGCCGGCCTTGCGCTGGCCGGCGCGCTGCTGCAGGGGCTGCTGCGCAATCCGCTCGCCGACCCGTACGTCCTCGGCGTCTCGGGCGGGGCGGCCGTCGCCGCGATCGGCGCGATCGCCCTCGGACTGTCGAGCGGACTGGTCCAGCTGGCGGCCGCCCTCGGCGCGATGGCCACGCTCGGCCTGCTCTTCATCCTCGCGCGTCGCGCGCTGTTCACGCGCGACGCCGTCGAGTCCGAGCAGGGAACCACGGCGGTGCTCCTGACGGGCGTGATGATCGCGTCGTTCGCCGCTGCGGTGCTGAGCCTGGTGCTGTCGCTCGCTCCCGACGCGCGCCTGCGCACGATGGTCTTCTGGCTGCTCGGCGACCTCGCCGGAGCGACGGACCTGCGCGCGGCGCTGGTTGCGCTCGTTGCGACCGGGGTGGCGTTCGCGATCGCGCAGCGTCACGCGGCGGCGCTCAACCTCCTGGTCCGCGGCGACCTGCAGGCGTACACGCAGGGCGTGCGCGTGGCGCACACGCGGCGCACGCTGGTGCTGGTGGCCGCGCTCGCGACCGGCGCGGCCGTCACGCTCGCCGGCGCCGTCGGCTTCGTCGGCTTCGTCGCGCCGCACCTGATGCGGATGCTCTTCGGCAACGACCAGCGATTCCTGCTGCCGGCCTCCGGGCTCGCGGGCGGCACGCTGGTCGTCCTGGCCGACACCGTCGCGCGGTCGGCATTCGCGCCGCTGCAGTTGCCGGTCGGCGTGCTGACGGCGCTGATCGGAGTCCCCGTGTTCCTCTGGCTGCTCGCCCGTCGATGAGCGCTGCCCGCGCCCCGCTGCTGAAGCTCGCCGATGTCGCGCTGGTCGCCGCCGGCCGCACGCTGGTCGAGCACCTCGACCTCGAGATACGGCCCGGCGAGCGCTGGGCGGTGCTGGGTCCGAACGGCGCCGGCAAGTCGACGCTGCTGCGGGTGATGTCGGGCGCGCGGTCGCCGGACGCGGGCACCGTCTTCGTCGACGACCTGCCGATCGAGCGCTACGGCGAATTCGACCTCGCGCGGGTGCGTGCGCTCGTCACCGACCGCTGGATCGACCCGTTCGCGAGTTCGGTGCTGGATACCGTCCTGACCGCGCGCTACGTGTTCGGCGACGAGGACGGCGCAGGCGAACAGGTCGCGCGGCGCCTGCTGGCCGCCCTCGACTGCGCGCACCTGATGCAGCGCGACGTGCGCCGCCTGTCGCGCGGCGAGCGGCAGCGCGTGGCGATCGCGACCGCTCTCGCCCAGGCCACTCCGACGGTGCTGCTCGACGAGCCGACGGCGCACCAGGACCCGCGCCACCAGGCCTGGGTGATCGAGCACCTGCTCACGCTGGACGACCGCGCGCTGGTCGCCACGCTCCACGACATCAACGCCGCGGCCCGTTTCGCGACACACGTGCTGCTGATCGGCGGTCGCGGGACGTACCTGGCCGGCCCGGCGGAGGACGTGCTGCAGGACGACGCGCTGTCCGAGCTGTTCCAGACGCGCATCGGCGCGGTGATCGCGGACGGCGAGCGCTTCTTCCGGGTCCGTTCGCCGACGCGGAGCGCCTAGCTTCATCGCTGCGGGCGGCTGCAGTGTGCGATGGAGTTTCCAGCGCGCCGACGGTGTGTTCATCCGCGCGCCGACCGCGCTGCGGGGCTCCGCGGATTCGTTCGACTCGATGGCGTAGTCACGTGCGCGCCAACCGCGCTGCGGGGCACCGCGACTCCGCGCGACTCGGCGGCGGGCGGCCGCTGCGTGGCTGAGTTTCCTGCGGGCCCGCAGCTTTCGGAGCAAGGCGCGCGCGTGGTCGAGCGGCGTGCCTTCCGGCCGATTGAAGGCTCCGCCCGCCGTACCGGTCGAATGGTTACGCCCGCCGCCTGAGTCGCGCTGCGCGCGATGCCCCACACCACGGTCGGTGCGCCGCGTGGCGTGGTTCCGAGTTTGCACACATCGCGTGAGTGATCGGCGGCAGCGATGGAGGTTCGGGGACATTGATGCCAACAGCGCCGCGGCACTCACAGGCTCGCGCTTCACGACGCCCGAGTGATGCGACGCCCGAGTGATGCGACGCCGGAGCCATCCGCCCGAGCCATCCGTTCGCGCCACGGGCACGGCGCGCCTGGGCGGACGGCGGGGTGTCTCGCGCAGCGACCGTCAGGCGGCGGGCGTGCCAGTGGCGTGAGGGCGGCGGGCCAGGTGGACGCCACCGCGAGTCACCCGAGCCCGACTCGTCACGACCTCACTCAGACATCTGCCGGCCCGCAAGGAGTGGCACGCGCCGAATGACGCCCGCCGCGACGGTCGCGGAGGCGAGGCGCCCCGGCGGCCGATCAGGCGCAGGGAAGAGCACCGCCCGGAGTTCGCTCCAGCTCGGTGGAGCGCGATGAGCTAGCGCGCCCGGTCGATCGCTTCGCAGAGGACCGCGATCTCGTCGACGATGCGCGGGCCGTGTCGATTGATGCGGTCGGCGTCGAGCGTGACCAGCAGGTTCCGCCTGACCGCTGCGATCCGCTCGAAGCGCTGCCACATCGCCAGCGCGCCGGAGGGCCGTGCCCCGGGTTCGGCCGTGACGATCACTTCGGGATCGGCGGCGAGCACGGCTTCGGTCGAGACGCGCGGCGCGATGGGCGCCAGGTCGGCGAAGACGTTGCGCCCTCCGCACAGGGCGATCCCCTCGCTGACGACGTGACGGCCGCCGAGCGTCATCAGCGGGTCGTTCCACACCTGGTAGAAGACGCGGACCTCGCGGCGCCCGCGGTATCGGTCGCGCAGGGCGGCGAGCTTCGCGTTGAAGGCGGCAGCGGCGCGCTCCGGGGACCGTCCCGTCAGCGCTCCCAGCCGCTCGAGCGAAGTCGCGATGTCCGCGAGCCGGGCCGGCTCGCTCACGAAGGTCGGGACGCCGAGCCGACGCACGGCGTCGACCGTCGCCGGCGGGAAGCCGCTGCCCCAGACGAGGACCAGGTCGGGGCGCGCGGCGCTGACACGCTCCAGGTCGACGCTGTGCGCGCGCGCCACGCGCGGCAGTCCCTTGGCCGCCTCTGGGAAGTCGGCGAAGTCGGTGGTGCCGACGATCAGGTCGCCGGCGCCGATGGCGAAGAGCTGCTCCGTCAGGTGCGGAGCGAGGCTCACGATGCGGCGCGCGGGCTGGGCGAGTTCGACGGTGCGGCCCTCGTCGTCGACCACCGCGACTCGCGCCCCGGCCGCACCGGCGAGCGCGAGCGCAAGGACCAGCGCGAACGCGCGCATCGCTACCGCGCGGCCGCTGGCGGCGCCGGTTCGGTGACGAATCCGATCTTCGCGAGGCCGGCCTGCTGCGCGGTCGACAGCACGAACGAGATGCGCTCGTAGCGCGTTGCCTTGTCCGCACGCAGGTGCAACTCGGGCAGCGTGGTGGACTTCGCCGCTTCCGCCATGCGCGCGGCGAGTTGCGCGTCGGATACGGGCTCGCCGTCCCAGTAGACCGCGCCGGCGGCGTCGATCGACAGCCTGACGGTCGCGGGCGCCGGTTCGGACGCCGGTGCGGGGTCGTTCGGCAGGTCGAGCTTGATCGAGTAGGACAGCAGCGGCGCCGTGATGATGAAGATCACCAGCAGCACGAGCATCACGTCGACCAGCGGCGTGACGTTGATGTCGGCCATCGGCTGCGAAGGCCCGCCCCGCTGATCGAAACCGCCGAACGCCATCAGGGTTCCGTCGGCACGCGCGCGCCCACGGTGAGGTAGGCGTGCAGGTCGTGCGCGAAACCGTCGAGCTGGGAGAGCACCAGGCGGTTCACGCGGGTGAACGCGTTGTAGGCGAGCACGGCAGGGATGGCCGCGGCGAGGCCGAACGCGGTCATGATCAGCGCCTCGCCCACCGGTCCCGCGACCTTGTCGATCGCGATCTGGCCCGAGGACGCGATGTTGAGCAGCGCGTGATAGATGCCCCACACCGTGCCGAAGAGTCCGACGAAGGGCGCGGTGCTGCCGATCGACGCGAGCATGGTCAGTCCGGCCTCGAGCCGGCCCGCGGCTTCGTTGATGCGCTGGCGCAGGGCGCGCGTGATCAGCTCCGAGCGGTCGGTCTGCGAGGCGAGGGTGCCGTCGGCCGCTCCGTGGACCGACGCGCGCGCGCCGCCGGTGGCGACGGGCACGAAGATGTTCTCGCGATCGTGCGGCTTCAGGTCCGCGATCGCGGCGTCGATCGACGATGCCGACCAGAACTGTTCGAGCGCCCGCGACGCGCGACGCACCCGCAGCCAGGCCCAGGCTTTCCAGATGATCAGGAACCAGCTGGCGACCGACATCGCGAGCAGCACGTACGCCGTCACGCGGATGACCACGTCGGCCTGCGACCAGAAGTGCAGCAGGCCCAGCGTTCCGTTTCCGGTCATCGGATGCCCAGGACGTCGAACATGTCGAAGAGGCCGGACTTGCGGCCGGCCAGGAAGCGGGCGGCGCGCATGCTTCCGGTGGCGTACGTCATGCGGCTCGACGAGCGGTGCGTGATCTCGATGCGCTCGCCCGTGCCGGCGAACAGCACCGTGTGGTCGCCGACGATGTCGCCACCGCGCACCGTGGCGAACCCGATCGAGCCGGCCCTGCGCTCTCCGGTGTGGCCCTCGCGCGCGTATACGGCGACATCGGAGAGTTTCTCGCCGAGGGCGGCGGCGATCGTCTCCCCCATCTTCAGCGCGGTGCCCGAGGGAGCGTCGACCTTGTGCCGGTGATGGGCCTCGATGATCTCGATGTCGTAGCCGCGATTCATCATCTTCGCGGCCATCTCGAGCAGCTTGAAGGTCGCGTTGACGCCGACGCTCATGTTCGGCGAGAAGACCACGCCGATCCGTTCGGAAGCCTTCCGGATCGCCGCCTTGCCGGCGTCGTCGAACCCGGTCGTGCCGATCACGATGCCGGTGCCGGCCGCGACGCAGGCGTCGAGGTGTGACAGCGTGGCCTCGGGTCGCGTGAAGTCGACCAGCACGTCGCACCCGGCCAGCGCGCGCAGGTCAGCCGTTACGCGCGTTCCGGTCGCACGGCCGAGGAATTCCCCGCAGTCGCGCCCGATGTCCGGGCTGTCGGCGCGGTCGAAGGCCGCCGCGACGCTCGCATCCGGCTCGGACAGCGCCGCTTCGATCAGCATCCGGCCCATCCGGCCGGACGCGCCTGCGATGGCAAGTTTCATGACGGCGCGGGCGAGCGCTACTCGCGGGTAGGCATTGGCGTGGAGACGGGAGGCGGTTCCGCCTCCTGCCGCGGCGCTGCCTTCGGCAGCTTCTTCGCATTCGGGCCGAGGATCAGCGAGTCCGCGATCGTCTCCGACGGCATTTCGTCGGACACGAACCGATCGACCTTGTTGTCCACGAAGTGGATGGTGAGGCGGCGGCTCTGGACCTGTCCCTTGAGCGGGTTCAGGTAGTACGGAAAGTCCCAGCGGTCCTTGTGGAACTCGCTGGTCAGCAGGGGCGTGCCCAGCATGAACCGCACCTGCTCGCGCGACATCCCCTGGCGCAGCTGGTCCACCATCTCCTTCGTGATGATGTTGCCCTGGTGCACGTCGGGGCGATACGGACCGAGGAACGTCGGCGCCCATCCCGTGACCGCCGATATGCCCGTCGCCATGCTCGAAGTCACGTCCGAAACGGACTGGCAACCCGCGAGCAGCGCCAGTCCTGCGAGCAGGGCGGCGGTGCGTCGAACGCGATGGAACATCGGCTGCAATCCCGGTCAGGCTCTCAATGACCGTATGATACCCATGCAGTTTCCCAGTCCGGCCGCCCTCAATTCCGCTCACGTCCCGAACCGATGTCCAACCGCAATCCGCCGAGCTCCAGCGACCTGAAGAACATGGGCCTGAAGGCGACCTTGCCTCGCCTGAAGGTGCTGGAAATCTTCCAGCGCAGTTCGGCGCAGGGCAGCGGGCGGCACATGAGCGCGGAGGACGTCTACAAGGCCCTGATCGCGGAGAACATCGACGTGGGGCTGGCCACCGTGTACCGGGTGCTCACCCAGTTCGAACAGGCCGGCCTGCTCGCGCGGAATCACTTCGAAGGCGGGCGCGCGATGTTCGAGCTGAACGAGGGATCGCACCACGACCACCTCGTGTGCCTGACCTGCGGGCGGGTCGAGGAGTTCGTCGACTCGGAGATCGAGCGGCGCCAGCACAGCATCGCGGCCGAGCGCGGCTTCAAGCTGCAGGACCACGCGCTCGCCCTCTACGGCGAGTGCACGAAGCCCGACTGCGAGTTCCGCCGGAAGGAGTAGGTCAGGCGTCGACGCGCATGCCGCTGCCCGCGTCGAACCAGTGCACGGCATCCGGCTCGAAGCCGAGGGTCAGCGTGGTTCCGGGCAGCGG
>Ga0209253_10000659_pt1 | contig 30032 bp, 22 predicted proteins | sample FrelakmetBRP12BR_FD_187145 | JGI IMG/M metagenome (GOLD analysis project Ga0209253, IMG submission 187145) | Freshwater lake sediment microbial communities from the University of Notre Dame, USA, for methane emissions studies - BRP12 BR (SPAdes)... | ecosystem: Environmental > Aquatic >... | reverse complement strand
GATGACGTCCGGGAGAAGCCGGAATTCATGGAACAGGCGCGGGAACTCGGCCTGAAGCTTAAGGATGCACTCAGAAAAAAATAGCAGTACGGGTATCAACGAATTGTTATTTGAACATATCAGTGTGTTAAGATGAATAATCTGGAACTCAGGAAATCATAAAGTAAATCAAAGTACCCTTATTTTCTGAGTTTTAGATTGAAATTATTATTGTGCCTCTTTGCGGCTAACGTTTGTTTCCGGTTTCTCCACAGCAGAAGTCTCAAATCCGTATTGACTGACTGATACCGGGCGTTGTCCCGATTACTTACTATGGAACAAAAACATCTCCGGCGGGACCTCGCCGTCATTGCCTTTACGGCGTTCCTCAATTTTATCGGACTGACCATTGCCATTCCCATTTTTACGCCGCTGTGCCTGGACCAGAGCGGCGGCATAATCGCGGTCGGCACCAGCATCCCGGTCCGGACAACCATACTGGGATTTATCCTGGGGATATTCCCGCTCTGCCAGTTCTTCGCTTCCCCGATGCTCGGCACGCTTTCCGACCGCTTTGGCCGGAAAAAGATACTGCTCTTCTCCCTTGCCGGCATGCTGGCAGGCTCTGTCATCATGGCGGTGAGCATCATGCGCGCAAGCCTTGCGCTCGCATTCTTCAGCCGCATCGTCATGGGGTGCTTTTCCGGAAGCATTGCGGTAACGCAGTCAGCCATCGCGGACTTAAGCGACGAGACGTCCCGGGCGAAGAATTTCGGGCTCATCGGCGCTGCGTTCGGTGCGAGCCTGTTTATCGGGCCGGCGCTCGGCGGGTTTCTTTCCGATCCTGCCATCCGACCCTGGTTTAATTATGCTACCCCGTTCTGGCTGTCTTCTCTGTTAACGCTCGCGAATATCGGGCAGGTGGCGTGGCAGCTATCTGAAACCCTGCCCCCGGAAAGAAGGAGGCATGCTGACTTTCACCTTCTGATCGGCCCGCTCAACATTATGAGGGCCTTTCAGGAAGCCGTGAGCCGCAACATGTTTTTGGTTGTCTTTTTCCTCGGCTTCGGCTTCAATTTCTTCACGCAGTTCTTCCAGGTCTTTCTCATCGATCAGTTCGCCGCGACCCGGTCCCAGCTCGGCATGATTTTTTCCTACATCGGCATCTGGTCGATACTCACCCAGGCCGTGATTGTGCCGAAGGTATCAAAAAAATTCAGGCCGCCGCAGGTCCTGACCGTTACGCTCCTGCTGTCGGCGGGCATATTCCCGGTGCTGCTGCTGGTGCCGAATTACCCGCTCCTGTTTGCGGTTCTTGCCTGCATACCGCTGACCAACGGCCTGTCCAACCCGAATTTAACGGCGCTCATTTCCGGCCTTGGCGGTGACGAACGACAGGGGGAGATACTCGGCATCAACCAGTCCGTACAGGCCATGACCCAGTTTCTGCCGCCGCTCATCGGCGGGTTCATTGTCGGCCAGCATTACACCGTGCCGATCTGGGTCGCAGCCGCTTCGATCCTTATAGCCTGGGTTTTATTCATGCGCTCCAAGTGATTGCGCGTCTCCTTTCACGTTCCCTTTTACCCTGCATTGATTTGCGGCGATTACTACAAAAACAGTGCGCTGCTAATGCAAAATATCTTTCAAAATAACCAGCTTTGGTTATTGACCATTTCATGGTTATGCCGATATATAGTTTAGAAATTGGTGGAATTTTGCGATGACCCCTATCAATAAAATTGAGGCACGAATTATGAGCAAACTTGAAAGAACCAGCGAAGATAAAAGATCATGGGACCGCTTTAAGTTCGTTCTGAAAGGTAACTATTCTCATGAACAGCGCAGCAGGCAGAGAGAGTGTACCGTGCTTGACATGAGTGTGAATGGCGCTTGTCTAAAACTTCCCAGGGATGATGATTTTGCGGCAGGCGCCCCGATTTTTATTGAAGTATTAAACAGGGAAATGAATAAAATAAATCTTGAGGCACGCGTAGTGTGGAGCCAGCACACGGACGAAAGTGTTCTGGTTGGCAGCTTGTTCGTAACAATACTTGATACAGATATATTCGAAAGTTTGGCATAGGATACCTGTATCGACGCCCCGGTGAGCCCTGCTCCCGGGTGCAGAGCGTAATGCAGCAATCTTAAAAAAGCAAATCCCCGTCAACTCCTGTCCTGCGGATTACCCGGGCAGTAAAAACGAGAGATAAAATTTACTGCCCCGGTTAACCTCCGACTCAATCCATACTCTGCCGCCCTGCATCTCCACGGCCTTCTTCACGATGGCAAGCCCGATGCCGGTGCCGGGATACTCGTCTTCGCTGTGCAGGCGGTAGAACATCTCGAAAATATGTTCCTGCTGTTCCGGAGGAATCCCGAGGCCATTGTCAGCCACGCAGATAATGGCCTGCCGGTTGTCCTGTTGCCAGGTTATCGCTATCTCCGGACTGCGCTGATCCGAACGATAGGTGATTGCGTTGTCAAACAGGTTCGAGAAGATCTGCAGCAGCAGGGTCTGGTCACCCGATATATCCGGGAGGTCATCAGCCATGATTATCGTTGCACCTGCTTCCTGCCTGCGCGAAGACAGTACCTCCATCACCTGGGCGATAACGAAGCTGAGCGGCAGCGGCCGCAGCGATACGCTTTTGCGCCCAAGGCGTGCGTAGTTAAGCAGGTCGTCAATAAAACGGCTCATGCGGTCAACTGCGCGGTTGATATCATCAGGATAATTCCGTTCTTCCTCAGTCAAAATTTTCCGGTGGCGCGCGGCAAGCGTTTCGGTCAGTTCTTTAATGGTAAGCAGCGGGCCGCGCAGATCATGGGAGATGGAGTAGGAAAACAGTTCCAGCTCATGGTTCTTGGTCTCAAGCTCGGCAATAAATTTTTCCCGCTCAATCTCGAGCAGCCTGCGCTCGCTGATATCATTACAAATTACGGTGAATCCCTTGAACTTTTCACTCACATCAAGCATGCGCATGAGCTTTATCTCAAAATATTTCCAGCCTTTTTCAGTATCGATGTCTGTTTCAAAACGCGCCTCGCCTGAGCCGCTCTCAATAAACGCCGACAGGCTCTTTGACAGCCACGGAAGCGTTTCTTCTATCAGGTTCTCGCCATAGTAAACCGCCCCGGGTGATTTCTGCCCGAAAAACAGCTCGGCGGCGGCATAGTTCAAGTTGGTAATCTTATGGTCTTCATTCAGCAGGATCACCGGGTTGGAAAGGCTTTCAAAGATAGTGAGATATTTGTTCTTTTCATTGGTCATGAAACGATTTTTTTCCTGCAGCTCTACCAGGCGCGCGGCCTTTGTTGTGCCGGTCCACTCGGATACAAAGCCGAGTTCCACCCGGTCGAAAAAGCGCTCGATAAAAAGATGGCTGTGCTCCCGGTATAAAGGGGCCATATCTGCTTGCATGATGAGGTCTATATAGCTCTGGCGGTAGTATTTCATCAGGCCAAGAAACATGATCAGGGTCACCCCGCGGGAGCGGTGCCGCCGGGCTTCAAGAATACCGAATGCCGCCATGGGGTCTGCCAGGAAATCTTCGTCCATATTCATCTCCGGTATCGCCTCGTTCTGTTCAAACGCTTCCGTGAGAGATTGCGATAGCCCGGCTATGGACGTTCGCCATGCTTCTTCCAGTGTGGAGGTGTATTTTGCATAGTTGAGCGTGATGGCATAGGAAAGGGTCCTTTTCATCAGCCACTGCTCATTTTTCAGGATAAGCTCGGATAAGGGTTTCATGGTGTTTTAGAATACCGGTGATTTATTTATAGTCGACTGTTTTGGCCTGCCCTGAGGCATTATGAGATGCTGTATATCTCAGGACATTCATGCCCGGCAAGCTTTTTATTCCCGTGGTCTTATACGGAGCACGAATAAAAAATGTCTTTTCTCCCCTCTTTACTTAACGAGAAATATGTTTAATAATTCAGGTAATGTCTACACGGGGCACGGAAAGTTCAATATACAAAACCGTAACATCTCTGTGTCCTCAGTGGTTCTGTTTTTATTGTTATAATTTGATAAACCTGACAGAAAGGAAAATAAAAAGCATGAATGATCAGAAGAGAAAGCTGCGGCACGTAGGCTATATAACCAATGACCTGGACAAGTCGGTAAACATGTTTAAAAAATTCTTCGACCTGACGGATGAGGACGTCCGTCTGATGAGCGCGGACGATACCGGCGGCGCGGGCGCGTTTGCGTTTGTAAAGATAGGCGGCACAGAGCTTGAGCTGATCCAGCCCATGTCGGATTTTTTCCGGGAGATGACCGGCGACCCGCCTCCGGGGATTAACCACATCGCCTTTCAGGTAAAGGATGTGGAAGCAGAGGTCAAGGCGCTTGAGGAAAAAGGGATTCACCTGGGACACATTACCAAGGATGGAATCTTTGACACAGGAAAAACCAAGCTTGCCTACCTTGACCCCAACGACACAGACGGCATTCTCATAGAACTGGTTGAGGAAAACAAGTGAGTTGAGGGCCGGCGGCGGCTACATAATATTTCTAATAACTTAGCTTGAATATGACAGCAGTATAGCAGTAATTTGAATTCGCTCTGACATATTAGAGATGACTTCTTAATGAAGGAGTGAATTGTTTAAGCAGTGAGAATTGTTGCGTATAGTAGCAGAAGCATGTAGGCTTTGTGCTTAACCAGTAACCACAATAGGTAGATGTAAAAAAACGGCAGGGTCTAAGTGACCCTGCCTCTGGTGCGTGATGTGGTTTATCCTGTTGAGTCAGCGCCATATATTAAATTACTAAATATATATGGCGCTGATTTTCCCCGTTTCTACAAGAAAATTAATCTGTCCCCTTCCCCCCTTTTCCTGCCAAAACCTGACCCTTTGCTTCCCTCTAAATAAAGATTGAAATCATTTGAATAACGATAAACCAAAGAAAAAGAGAAATTGGTAATGCCCATACTATAGATGCATAAAATAAGTTCATTTCCGTTACTCCTTTCTTGTGCTTGTATGACCTTTTAAAAAAATGGTGACTGTATTTTTCACGCTTAATTTCGAAATCTGCTTATTGGAAACTTAATAATAAAATAATTTCAAATCAACAGCCTGAGTGGATTTTTTCGATTATTAATGCCTGGGTACTCTGGTTTGGCCATTGACTCTGGGGAGTCAACTGCTTTTAATCTGTGATTATTAACTCAGCGTGGCATTATTGGAACCAGGTCGTCGTGGCTCATAAATAGGAACTTACTATTTGTCATAGTACTACAATGCCTTATAAAAATTACAATGCCCTTTCCAAAACATTACAATGATGAAAGAGATGTCAGATGTAGTGTCAAATAAATACTTACTAAGCGTGTTGACTTCCTACCAATATCTTGTGGTGGGGATCAAAGGCGGAAAACTGCAGACTCTGTATCAGGTATGCGAGTAGTTAATCAGACTAAAATCATTGCAGGCTTGTTCTGTAAAGCATCCGTGCCGGTTTAGAAAAATCATAGCCGTAATCGTCCACCTTGATTTTCCACGGGTGAGCCTCTTTTTTATTATAGGACACAATATTAGAAATAAAGATGCTAGTACGTCCTTTTGGTATCGCAAAAGTATAGGCTTTATATCCTGCCGCAATGCTGCTGCCGGGGATGAGCAGCCTGGTCATGCCATGTATCCTGTGTAAACCTGTCGCGCGCTGTTGTGCTCGTTACCAAGGATTATCCGGTAAAGGCATCAATGGCCTTCAAGGCCTCGACAACATGCGCCATACCCGGCCCTCCTGCCATAAGAACTGCTACTGATGCTGCTTCCATTATCTCTTCCGGTGTTGCGCCGAGTTTCAGAGCCGAACGAATATGGGCATAGATGCAGGGAGCACAGCGCAGGCCCACCGAGATCCCTACCGCGATAAGCTCTTTTTCCCTGGCCCGTATCCTGCCATCCTGCATCACGCTTTTTTGCAGCGCTGCAAAGCCGTGCGCAACGCCAGGGTATTTCTCTGCGAATTTCGTCCGGTACGCCAGGATCTCCCGGGTCTTTTCCTTGATATCGTTATCTGCCATACAGATTCCTTACCAGTAATTCAGGCTCTGAGCCTGTCTTGCCAACTGTGCATTATTTTTTTATTTCGCCTCAATCGGCAGTTTGGCGTCAAGCCAGCCTTTCCATCCGCCTTCGAGTATTTTCACGTTCGTGAACCCTTTTTTTATCATCTTTTTCGCCACCCGGGCGCTGCTGTTTCCGCTTCAGGAGCAGCAGTAAAGCACAATTTGTTTGTCTTGAGGGATGGTAGCAATCCAGGATTCAACGTTATACGGGTCGACGCGGCGGGAACATTTAATTTTGATTTTGCTTTTTTCCCAGACCTCCCCGGTCCGCACGTCAAGCAATATAATCTGCGGGGAACAGAGCATGGCGCTGAGCTCTTCCTTTTCTATGCGCTCAATTTCAGCGCCGGCATTGCGGGGCAGCAGCAGTGCAGCTGCTAAGAGCAGGCTGGCAGCAAGTACCATGGGCTGTATATTTTTTATCGTCACGTCTTCTCCTGTCTGACTGGTTAAAAAGCTTTCAGCCGTCAGCTATCAGCCTTCAGCTCGTTCACGTTTCATTTTAATTTTTCACTTTACACGTTCCACTTTTCCCCCGAGTCACGGGCCACAGGTCACGAGTCACCCGTCCTCCGCCCGCCTTCCGAAGCACGCTTCGTGCGGAGGGCAGGTAGCCCCGAAAAGTGTGATCAGACCAAATTCAAACGTATACTTAGCAATCACCAATACGTTTGTTTTTTAACACTGCGGAGGGTGGACTAACCCCGAACCCCTATCCCCTGATCCCTAACAGTCAATAACCATGCCGCAGCGCTCGCAGCAGTAGCGAGTGGTACCGCTGTCTGCTGCAGTGATTTTTTCAAAATCATTGCGCCGCACCTTGTGCACTGCAAGGCATTCCGGGCAGCAGCCGCCGGCAAGCTCTTCCTCTGTAATGGTAAGATGACAATGCCTGCAGCGAAGCTTATTACTCTTAATTGGTACCAGCGTCAGGACTTCGTGTTTGCAGGATTCCATATTCTCAACTGTTCACCGCAGCCGTTCCCTCATCTCATCATACGCATATTGAACCGGTCGGGCATGGCGCTCTCGAAACGCTTGCGCTCCCCGGTAACCGGGTGATTGAACGAGAGAAGGCATGCATGCAGTCCGAGCCGTTTGAATGGGTCGGTACGTGCCCCGTATTTTTTATCACCAGCCACGGGATGGCCGATGTCCGCAAGATGGACGCGGATCTGGTTCTTGCGCCCGGTTTCAAGCAGTATATCGAGCAGGGCATACTCCCGGCTGCGCTTCAGGACCCGGTATTTTGTTTTAGCACGTTTTGCCTGATCCTGCTTCCGGCTGCTGTAGACTTTAAGGGATTTCGTCTCGCTCAGGTTGCTCTCGATCTCGCCCTCCTTCTTTACGGGCGTGCCCTCTACTATTGCGTAGTAGCGTTTCTCAGCCGTTTTCCAGCTGCTCTGGAGTGTCATTTTTACTGCCTCGCTCTTTGCAAACACCATCAGGCCCGACGTGTCCCGGTCCAGACGGTGGACGATAAAGATCCTCTCCCGCGTCCCGGGTGAGCGCTGTTTCAGGAATTCATTCAGCTGGTAATAGGCGGTCTTTACTTTTTCCGTCTCAGAGGCGATGGTCAGAAGTCCCGCGGGCTTTTCTATGACAATGACCGCGTCGTCCTCATAAACGACACTGATCCCCAGAGACGGTTCCTTCACTGGTTCTCTTTTTTCGGTCCTGATTGCAACCGTATGCCCCGTCAGCACCGGATGGTTGAGGCTCGTTACCACCTGCCCGTTCACCTCAATAGCCCGGTATTTCACAAGCTGCTTTATTTTGGTTCGTGAGTAGCCCAGGCCGGTCAGATAATCAATCAGCCAGCCATCTTTTGTTACATGAAATTGAGCCATACCTGTTGTTGCTCATACGGGTATCGACGGGAAAGAGGGTCAGAGCCTGTTTTACTCTACCCCCTCACATCAGTAGAATCCTGCAGCAGCTCGGCTATCGCCGGTCGCTCCTCTTCCGAGAGTTTTTTAGTTCTGGCCATTTCTTCGGCCACATCGGAAAGCCCTATTTCCTGCAGCCGCTTGCGCGTCGGCAGCCCGTCCGAAGAGCAGCCTCGGTAGAGATAATATTCATCGAGCATGCCCGGAAGATCGATGGGGTTTTTCTCTCCCCGCAGGGTTCCCTTTCTCGTGTCGTCTTTCCGTGTGATGCCCTGCAGCGTGTTGAAGCAGCGCTCAATCTGGTAGGCCCGCTCAGCCGCAATAAACAGCCCGGAGGCGTCCCGGCCGGTTATGGTCTGATACATCTCGGCCATCTCCTTTATCATAATCAGGGGGTCGCTCCACACGTTGGAGTTAATGATGGGAAGAAAACACAGCCCGAGGCAGTCCATGATCATCTTGTAATTCTCCTGCCACCAGACAACCCTTCCCTTGGCAATCGGGCTGGTGTGATCGCTTGCTTCAGGGGGAATATCTTTGCCGAACATTTTTTCCAGCATTTCCTGGTGCCCGATTATGGCTGCAAACGGATGGCCCTTCAGGTGGTCGCCTCCCCGTGTCGCCACTGACGAGGCCAGGCTCATGGGCAGCGCATAGGTGCAGCTGAAGGGAAAGGACATGCCCTTGGTATGCGAGCCGTATTGCTCGGCATCCGGCCCGATGCGGGAGGCCATGGTCGGGGCATTTTCCGCCAGCAGGTTGCCGAAGCCCTCGCGAAAGGCGGTTTTTCGCATCAGTGTTTCCACGGTCTGGCTGTTGCCCCAGTTCAGTTCAATGCCGCCGGTTGCCTCGCTGCTTAAAATGCCGCGCTGGAAGCACTCCATGGCAATGGCCATATTATAGCCGAACTGGATACAGTCCATGCCCAGCCGGTTGCTCAAATCCGCAAGGTGCAGCATGGTCGCAAAATCAAAAATCCCGAGATTCGGCCCCAGATTGAGCAGGTGCCCGTATTCAACCTTGTCACCTTTCTCCCCCTGATAGGGACCTTCTTTTATTTCCCATTTCTGGGAGCAGGCCACCGGGCAGCGATAGCAGGCGGTTTGTCCGGTTTTAAAATTGTTCACAAAAAGGTCCAGATCATAGGCATCAATCTGCTCGGTGGTCAAAGACTCCTGCTCGTTTTTGATGCGGGTGTGCTCGGCTATCTGAGAAAAATTCGTCAGTGTGCCGTACTGCCGTTTAAGCGAGGTTCCCGGGCCTTTGAGCCAGACGTCCCGATAATGTTTTGCAATCTTTTCTACCGCCTGTTCATCGGCAACCGGCACCATGCCGACGCCCTTCTTAACTTTTATAATAATGGCCTTCAGGTTCTTTGAGCCCATGACGCAGCCCATGCCGGTGCGCCCGTTGGAGCTGGTCCGTTTGGTGCCTGATAAAATACTCGCAAACCGCACCAGGTTTTCCCCGGCCGGCCCGATCCGGGCAGTTTCACAGTCGCCGTATTTTTCATGGAGCTTTTTATCGGTATCAAAGATATCAAGACCCCATATATCAGCTGCATCGACAAGCTGCGGCGCGGCGCCCGGTTCAATAAGAAGCGCTGCCGGACGCGCGGCTTTTCCCTGGATGACAATGTGGTCATAGCCTGCCTGCTTGAGCCGTACCGGGAACCACCCGCCGGCATTGGTGTCACCAAAGATCCCGGTAAGCGGGCTTTTGCCGGTTACGGTAAAGCGGCTTGCGCACGGGAAAGTGGTGCCAACCAGCGGCCCGCAGCCGAAAATGAGCGGGTTCTCCGGTGACAGGGCATCTGCCTGGGGATTGGTGCGCATAAGATCATAGAGCAGACGGGCATTTATTCCTGCGCCTCCGATATAACCGTCCATGTATGCGCGGGAAAGCTCCTCGTCCCATATCTTTTTTTGTGAGAGATCAACCCGCAGGATTTTCCCCCGCCACCCAAAAATATTTTTCTGTTCCGCAGCCTGTTTTTGCATAAGTTTCTCCTGTTAAAAAAAGCTTTGCTTCTGCTGCCTGCGTTTGCTTGAAAATATTTAAAAAGTATAGAGGTTAAAAGCCGTTGATGCAAGAAGAATGAATAGAACAGGGGAAAGCTAAAACAATCATTTATAATAATACTATTCTGTGGGGGTTTTTATGCGGGGAAGAGAAGCTCCCCGCCGTGCAGGCGGGGAACTTCTGCTATAAGACCAATACCTACCAGGACATTTCTGCCGTATGGCGGGTGTTGTTAAGATGGCAGGTAAATGAACACGACGAACCGTTATAGTTCAGGTCAGCCCTGATGGTCTGCCCGGCCTCTGTCATGGCTGTAGAAGAGAGGTCATTGAAGTGAACTGCCGCCAGTTTATTTGTATCATGACATTCGCTGCAGGCTGCTTTCAGGTCCTGGACGTGCTTTCTATGTTCGCCGGAAGTATAGCTGTTATATTGTCCGGATGATGCGTGACATGCAGTGCATTCAGTTGCAACATTAATAGACCCCGAGCCCCATGCCGGGGTTTTGTTACCGCCATGACAGCTCACATTGGAGCATGTCTGGTCGGCAGCTGCATAGGCTGCTGTGCCTGACTTGGCATTATATCCGGTAAAAGCAACATTCACCACACTGTTATAGTGCAGCGCGGTCTGGCTCCCAGCGCCAACATGACAGGCACTGCAGGAATCAGTAACACCGGTGAGCGCGTTGTGAACCGTATGGGCTCCGTTCAGGTCAGGATACGTTGTCCCTGAGGGCGGTTTCGTGTGGCAGGACGTGCAGTTGTTTTTAGTCAATGGTGAACCGGCAGTATGACAAAGGCTGCAGGCCGGGCCTGATCCGCCTGACAGGGTAGCTCCGTGACATAGGGCACACGCTGCCGCCATGTTTTGCCCGCTCTGGTGGCTGGTGCTGGCAGGGCCTGACCAGCTGACCGGGTGGGCGGTCCCGGCTTTATGACAACCACTGCTTTCACAGCCACTGATGAGCGAGCCTATTGCCACGTTAAACCGCGGATTACTTCCCGGGCCTCCGCCTGCCGGCTGCGCGTGGCATTGCTGGCAATAGATCAAATTCGTTTTTGCGCTGCTGCCGTGAGCGGTGAAAGGGACAGCATGCGGAGCTGCAGTGCCGTGGCAGTCATGACATGAGGCCGGGCCGTTTCCATAGCCGCGCTCAAGGGTATGGCACTGGTTGCAGACTGCTTCTGATGCTGACAGCTGATTATGCGGTGTGCTGCTGCCGTGCGTCCAGGTTTGACCTGATGGCACTTTACTGCCGCTCGCACCAAAGTGACAAGATGCGCATTTAGTGCTCAGATCATGACATGAAGCGCAGGCAAGTGTACTATTGCCGTGAAACTGCGCGCTCTTCGGGTCAAGCCACGGCTGCCCTGTTACGTGGCCGCCACCACTTCCGCCTCCGCCAACACTGCTATGACAATCATGACATGTTGCCGGGCCATTGCCATAACTTCGATCGAGATTGTGACAGCGATTACATACCGGCCGAAAATTTTCTAGTTGATTATGCGGGGTGGTACCGTGTACCCATCCAGAGCCAGCAGGTGATTTACTGCCTGTTGCATCGAAGTGACATGTGGCACACTCTGTGTTTAGATCATGGCATGAAGCGCAGACAAGTGTACTATTACCGTGAAATTGGTTGCTCTTTGGTTCCAGCCATGGCTGTCCCAGCGCATGGGGCGCCTGAGCATGACAGTCGTGACATGATGCCGGACCATTACCATAGCCTCGATCAAGCTCGTGGCAGATATTGCAAACAGCCCCCGATGATTCCAGTTGATTATGCGGGGTGGTGCCGTGCTTCCATCCCGACTCGGATGGAGATTTACTGCCTGTTGCCCCGAAATGGCAGTTTGCACATTTGGTTTTAAGATCATGACACGAGGCGCAGTTAAGCGTGCTCTTGCCGTGAAACTGGGGACTTTTCTGATTTAACCACGGCTCTCCCAGAACGTGACTGGGAGGCGTACCATGACAGTCATGACAAGTGGCCGGGCCATTGCCATAGCTTCTATCAAGCGTATGGCATTTATTGCATACTGCCTCGGATGCTGCCAGTTGATTATGCGGGGTGGTGCCATGGCTCCATCCTGAACCGGGTGGCAGCTGGCTTCCTGTTGCCCCGAAATGACAGGTTGAACATTTGGTTTTCAGATCATGACACGTGCTGCAATCAAGTGTGCTTTTACCATGAAAATCAGGGCTTTTTTTGTCCAGCCAGGACTGACCCAGGGGATGAGTCACCGGGGAAATACTGTGACAGTCATGGCATGTATTTGGCGCTAACCCGTTACTCCGGTACAGCTCGTGGCAGGTATTGCACATCGGTTCTTCAGAGCGCAGATTTTCATGCTGAGCCATTCCATGATTCCATGATGAACCTGACGGAGAACGGCTGCCCTCGGGCCCAAAATGGCACTTATAGCAGCCCGGTATCTCCCCTAATCCCTTCAGATCAGAGCCATGGCATGCTTTGCACAGCGTAGAACTGCCCCGGTTGATGACCACTGTTCCGTGAAAGTCTCTGGTGCCTTTTAGCTGGGGGTTAGTCCATTCTGCATCATGTGTCCAGGGTTTACAGGCACCTGACAAAATAGCGGTTGCCATCACCATAGCGCTCAGCGCCACTACATAGCGTCTGCGCAGTGAACTGTTTAATCTTTCTCTATTTTCCATAGGTATGTTCCTCAACTTTTAAAATGTATTATTAATCAGTTAGTGCTTTAGTTGAATTATATGGTTTTTTTGCTTTGAAAAATTGTTTCATCAACTAACAAAAAGTGTGCCGCGTGGTTGAATTATACTTAATGTGTTGTTTTAGCTTTGTTTGTATTTTTTCAACCTGCCATTCTCCACGATAAAGGTATGCATTATTGTTGCTGGTAGGACAAAAAATGTTACATCTGTTTTTAAATAATTTTTTAACAACGGGGATTATCGAGTAAGCGAATGTAGTGACAAAAATGATTTACAGGTATGGACAAATTTATGATCCGTGTTTGTGTGTATGTAATACATTTTTTTTACATGTGCAAGGGTAGCAATAGAAAAAATCCTGCCCTTCTTATTTAGAAATTTCATCATTAACCCTTCGGGAAAATTATTGAGACTATATCGCCATGACCAATAATGGCTCATTGACAGGAGCTTGCTTTATAATAATAGTCCCACAATACTTAACGGAGCTTACACTATTCTTTCTAAAACATTACAATGATGAAAGTCTTATCGGGAAGGGTGAGGAGCGGTTAGTAGGGGAAGGTGTATGGAGAATAAAGAGCCGGAACCCGGCTCACTGCTAACCTCAATGTGTCCCTGGTGTGCCTGAACAATAGCTTTAACCAGACTCAACCCGAGGCCAAGCCCTCGCTGTGAGCGGCTTTTATCGCCGCGATACAGGCGATCCCAGATTTTGGAAACTTCTTCAACGGGAATTCCAATCCCGGTATCCCTGACAATTACCGTGGCTTGTTGTTTTTTTTGGAAAGCTTCAATACCTATCGTTCCACCGCTCTGAGTATACTTAACAGCATTATCGAGCAAATTGGAAAGAACCTGCCGCAACCTGATACCGTCTGCGTTCAAATAAAGTTCTTCCGGCAACGTTGTATGAATTTTAATGCGCTTTTCCTCAGCATCATAACCGTAAAGATCGACTGCCTCCTCGATCAGAGTTACAATATTAACCTCCTCCAGATTCAGTTTCATCACCCCGGTCTCTGCCTCGGTAATGTCCATCAGAGTATTTAACATTGCAGTAATTCTATCCGCCTCTTCTATACAATCACTTAAAGCTTCGCGGAGGACTTCTTCAGGCTGTTCCGATTGTAACGCCAGTTCCGCAGTACCGCGCAATCGCATCATCGGGGTGCGCAAATCGTGTGCAACATTATCCAGCCCCATTTTCAGTTCAGTTATTAACGTTTCAATCCTTTCCAGCATTGTGTTAAACGCAATGCTCATCTCGTCAAGTTCATCACCGGTATGTCTGGTAGGCACCCGGGCACTTATGTTGCTCGTATGTATTATCGAGTTGATGGTGCTCAGTAAGTGACGAATCGGTCGAAGTGTTTTGACAGCAAAAAGAATCCCCCCGGTTAAGCCTATAAAAACTACCAGCAGTATAGCCGCGGCAAAGATTTTGTTAAAGCGATCGAGAAGTTCCGTTCGATTTGCCACGCTTTTGCCCACCTGCAGCACAGAACCATCAGAGAGGCGTTGCAACGCTACTTCTAATATATCCTGGTTGTTTTTAGTTTTCAGATAGAGCCAGTGCCCCTTGTTCCGGTAATCTTTTTTTTCAAGCTTCCGAAGGTCAAACGCCGCCCATTTATCCGGGATATTCAAGAAAACGGTTTCATTTTCAGGTCCGGCAAGCCGGACTAAAAAAGGGTTTTTACCGCTGAGATCTTTCTGAAGGTCAACTTCTTGCTGCAGGGCATTGCTCCCCCCTTCATTATACTGGGCTATATACCCTTCAAGCTCAGACTGAATAACTTCCCTGTCCTTTTGCTGGATAGATACAGAAAGAAAAAAATATGCAAGAGCAAAGAAAAGCAGAGAACTCAGAACAAACACAGCCGAATACCACAAGGTCAACCGGAAGCCGATAGTTTTTCGGGTAAGGTCAAGAAACTTTAAGGACATACCCAACTCCCCGGATGGTGTGAATCACCTTTTTATCAAAATCTTTGTCCAGCTTATTACGCAATCTGCACACCAGCACATCAACAGCATTCGTTAGCGGGTCATAGTCATAGCCCCAGACATTCTCTATAATCATAGTCTTGGATAGGATCTTCCCTGCATTGCGCATAAAATATTCGAGGAGAGCAAATTCACGAAGCGGCAAGTCGACCCCCTTTTCTTCCCGGATAACTTCCCGGGTTAGCAGGTCCATAGAGATATCTCCAACGATCAGACGGGCCGGCTCAATAGCAGCACTTGACCTGCGGATAATCGCCTGTAAACGTGCCAGAAGTTCAGAAAAGGCAAATGGCTTGGTTAAATAATCGTCACTACCGCTTTGAAGTCCCTTAACTCTGTCATCTACTGAACGCTTGGCACTCAGAATGATCACCGGAAGATTTACTTTTCCCCGCCTCAGCTCTTCAATAAGACTCAAACCGTCCAGCCTGGGCAGCATTATATCTATAACTGCTGCGGCATAGACTCCAGTCTGTGCAAAGGCAAGTCCGTCCTCGCCATTGTCCGCATGATCTACGACAAAGCCTGCCTCTTTTAACCCCTTCAAAAGAAAAGAGGCTATCCTTTTGTCATCTTCTACAACCAGAATTTTCAAGAGACGATACCCCTAACTTTGATGAATACATTACAGACCCAGACAAGCGGTCAGCGCTACCCTGAAATTTTTTACGCTACTGCCATGTTTGGCAACTGTACAGAATGAAGAAGCCATAGTCACCGTCATTGTGGCAGTCATGGCATGATGACGGGTTATTGCCATAGCTTCGCTCAAGTGCATGGCATTTATTACAAAACTGCCTCTGATGACGCCAGCTGATATATCTGAATCTGGGCAATATTTTTCCAGGGAACAGCGATTATTTACAATACGGTGAGTGCCCCTCGTAAAGAGGAGTGTTTTTCAGAACAGAGATAGTAAAAGTCACGTGAACAGTTCTCAAATTGTATGTATTTTGCTTGTGTAAAGCCGTGTCACTATTCCGTAAAACTGAGCGTCTTACCCGCCGTGACTTTATATAATTTGAACTTTACCACAACCTGGAGCTATGTGCAAGGCACCACGCTATTCTTATTTTCTTAAGTCTTTTGAGCAGCTTTTATATCTATCTGTGCAGTATTGAAGACTGCAGGGAATTACCTGCGGCAATGTTATCAAGTATACCGACCGTGTTCTTTATTGAAACAAAAATCTGCACCCGGCCGGGCCTGTGTTCCCCGGTTCCCGGATGCGATCTGCAATGCTCTTATAAAAAATTGACTCTCAATTGTTATCCTCATATACTCATTTATAAATTATCAAGGCATTATAGCCCCGGTATAATTTATTCATTTCCCAAGGAGTACCTTTCTATGAAGATTTTAGGATTTATGGGAAGTCCCCGCACCAGGGGGCTGTGCTCCCAGTTTACGGAAAGTGTTTTGAGAGGGGCAGCAAGCAAAGGTGCAGAAACTAAGCAGTTTAACCTGGCAAAATATACTATCACCTATTGCCGCGGCTGTTATAAGTGTGTCTATGAAAACCACGGGCTGCCCATCGGCAGATGTCCTCTCAAGGATGATATGTCCGGTATCCTCAGGGAATATCTGGAAGCTGATGGCTACATCATGGCCTGCCCGGTGTATGATTTTACCGTTACCGCTGTCATGAAAGCTTTCATTGAACGGCGCTTTCCCATGTTTTACAAAACTAAAGGTGCTATTGGGATCCCTGATGCACGGGTAAAACAGAATTTTAAGAAAAAGGCTCTGCTGATTGCTACCGGAAGCGCCCGGGATGAATTTGCGGAGATGGCCGAGCCCTGCTTTGAAGTGATGTCAGGGCACTTCATGGTTGAGGAGGTGGAGGTCATCGAGCGCCTCTATGTGGGATTTATTCATAACTTCGACGAACAGCGGTATGCGGAAAAAATGCAGCAGACCTTTGCCCTGGGAGTACGCCTGGTTGAGGAAATAGAAAAAGCACGTAAGGATTAATGGCGGAACCCAGGCTATCTAAAACATAAAAACAGCATTTAGCTTCATCTGGCAAGTAAATAGTAACAAATCAAATCTGCAATGAATTGAAGCTGCAAGGCTTCTCTCACGAATGATACATAGTCAGGGCTTCGCGTGAAATCAATTTACCGGGAAAGAATCCTGAACCTGCAGGGCTGCGACAGAGGGGTCACCTGCTTCACGTTATTTCCCGGGAAACCATACGGGGCGCGGGGTGGCGCTGACTGGGCCAAAAGAAGCGCTGCCGCCGGAAAATTCATGCTCAATTTGATAATAATACATGGTGCGGCTTTTAAGAGGCGCATCGCGATACACATACTGAAGTTCCACGGAACTGCTGCCGCTTGATGCAATGGGTGCTTCTTTCAATTTTACAAAAGGGCCTGCGGCGGTTTCTGCCCGGTAGATATTGAACCCAATGCTCCCGGCTTCTCCCGCAGTCATCCACGTGAGCTGCACCGAACCACTGCGCGGCTCCGCGGTCAATCCCACAACAGCATTAAGCGCTCTCATTTCGCAGGCCTCATCATGATAGCCGCCGACAGAGTGATCATCAATAGCTTCAAGGATGCTTGCTGCAGCGGCCTGTATAACATATGAGCGTGCGGGGCCGTTGCCCTGCGACAGCACTGTTCCGGCGAGTATGACGGTCGTGGGCTTTTGCGCGCTGCCCTTCTTCACCGGCACGGGTTTGCGCAGCAGTGATGTTCGTGCGGGAGTGCTTCCCCAGCCGCTGGCATCCATGACCTTGACGGTGAAATATTCGCTGTCGAAGTCAGTATCAATGCGGTAGTCGTCACCGTCTTCTGAGTGCGTCTGGCGAAACCATTTTTTGCTCCCCGCTGCGCTTTGCAAAGCATGATTGCCGAGCGTCAATTCCCGGAAACTCTGTATCGTGTCTACATTTTCCGCGTCCCACAGAACGGGGATGGCGATCACGTAATCAAAATTGTCGATGCCGTTATCGATCACCTGCCCCAGTCCGTTCACATAGACGCCGTTGATGGCGCTATCTATATGCTCGCCGGTGCTCATGATGCTGCCCATAGGCTTGCCGCGGGAAGGCGGATCGGCATTGGTGTCCTCAAGAAAAGGCTCTGAAAATTCGTTTACAGCAGACACAACTTCATGCCTGCCGCTCCAGGAATCTTTAAGATAGCTTTCTACCCGCGCAACGGCGCGCGCTGCAAGGCTGTTTTCCATGTTTGAGTAGGCATCACACTGGGCGCCCTTCATATAGCCGCTTGAATATCCGTGAAAAGCAAGAATCACTTTCACTTTTTTTTCACTGCTGATTTGATATCTGGCCACCGTATGCTTGAACATCTCCACTACCGCTTCGGTGAAGGCCGGATAGTCACCGAAGGGCCGCGCAAACGTGATCTGCAAGCCGGGAGCACGTTCTCTTGCCATATGATAAACCTCCGGAAACGCGGCCAGGAAGTTGCGCCAGGGTTTCTTCGCGAGCAGAGTATTGAGGTCCCGGTCATTTTCCGGGCCGTAGCCATCACTGACATCGGTGATGCAGTCATAGTAGGTTGCATTATCAACGCGGCTCACACCGGCAGCGCCGGCATCACGCCAGCAGTAGCCAAAAGTGATAATATTGCTATAGTGAGCGCCGTTGCTGAGAACTATGAGACGATCGACCTTTTCATCTTCAATCAATTCCTTCAGGGCGGTTTCGGTGCTGTCCGGTATTGCGGAAGCTTTTTTATAGGCATCCCGGTTGCGCATGTAGGATTCCCATCCATTGCGAAAGACAATGGTTGTTTGGCTGTCAATTGACTTCTCGACCGCATCCTTGATATTGCTCAGCTCCGGGGCATCGGGCTCATAGCCATAGAGTGCGGGAGCGGCATTTCCGTAAATGAAGCGCAGAAACTGCCTGCGGGACGGATCGATGAAATCCGTGAGGCGGTAATGGTAGTCCATATAGGTGAATGCATACTGCTCCTCAAAATCGGCGAAGCCGATGCCGGGTCCATCGGGATCATCAACATGGGGGCCGAGGATTTCCTTGCCCGTGGATGGATCAATGGTGCTGTGGCCTGAGGCAATAAAATAGGGGAGCACGCCAGGATAGCAATCGGCAAAAAAACCGTTTTTGCCGAACAGCCGGTGTTCAGATATCGAGTGCACAGGATAGCGCTCAAGGTTTGTATATTCTTTGCAGAATATGTCAATTGGAGTTCCCTGCGAAATGTGCTTGCCACTGACCTGGCTGCAGACTGTGGCCTCGGCCTCATTGGCATAATGGATAAGGCTGAAGCAGGTGCCACCCTCAAGCTGCCCGCCGGTCAACATGCCGGGTGTAAAAATCGGAAAAAAATGATCTGTGTAGCCGACAATCCAGTCAGGCTTATAGGTTTCATTCATACCGGCGCCAATAACCAGCACACCGATTTTCTGATTCGCCGCGCAATAGCCGGCTGAATAAATGCAGCCCCAAAAGCCTGCAGCAAGCATAAGCAGCACTGTTTTTTTCATCATGGCCAGTAATCGTCCACCTTGATTTTCCATGGGTGAGTCTCTTTCTTTCTATAGGACACAATGTAAAAATAAAGAAGCTGGTACGTCCTTTTGGGATCGGCAAAGTATAGGCAGGTGGCGGTTGTATGTCAATAAAAATGAGGCTGCAAGATACTGGAAGTAATTTTGAAAGTAATGTGCAGCGTAATTTAAAGATGGCTCTTGATCGCGAATAGATGGACAAAAAATATATTTTTAGATATAGGTTTTTATCTGTTGCGCAATGACTGCGCTTATCAGGTTGTTGAAAAAGTAGTTTTTCCCCAGGCGCTTGTCATGGGCTCGCGCCTCTTAGAAAAAATAGCAAAGACGCCAAAAACATAACATTGCTGCACAGGGGGACCGGGTTCATGGCAGAAGAATTAAAAGATATTCATACCCTTTTTCTTGACCGGATTACCAGCCGCTATTGCTTGAGGGAGATGGCCCTGAAGCACCCGTTTCCTGAGCGGCCCCTGCGGGCCCTGGGGATTATCAAAATTGACGGTAAGGTATATGAATCTGATAAATTTCTGCGGGTGATGGTTCTTACCACAAACTTCATGGCCTCTTCCCGGTGCTCCCGCTCCATCTTTCTCGGGCCCCGGCCTGAATTCTATCTCCCCATCTTTTCTTCGGAAACAATTCTCATGGGAGCGAAGCGGGCGTTTCTGGTGGACATTCACCCGACCGTGCGCAGCGAGCGGTGGGACGGGCTCAGGGTCGAGGAGCGTCTGCTGGACATAAAGGGCCGGTACCGGGAGCTCTTTGCAGCGCCCCTGACGCTCAAAGGGAAGATAAACGATATCATGTCAAAAGCCCATTGTTATGTACAGGTGCCCCCGGAACGTGATGCTCTGGCACTTGGCCTGTTCAACGAATACCTTGATATATTCCTGGAACTGGTTGACCAGGCAGCCCCTGCCACAGAAGAGGAGAGAAAAAAGGCTGCAACGGATTTTGAGAACTACCATCAGACCGTTATCAACCACGACCCCGCGGTCAAGCTCTATTCCGTACTGTTCGGCAAACAGGGGGGCCTTGAACGGGTCAATGATCTGTTCTTCGCGCGATAAGCTGTTCGCAACAGCATCCCTGCGGTATATTTTCTGCGCGCCACTAATAAAGGCCATGGAATCGTTCCATGGCCTTTATCTTTTTCGCAGCTCTGCGACTACCGGCAATTACGGTTCAGGCACGCCTCAAGCAATGCAGTTAGAACAGCAAATTAATATCTACAGTCTGCTGCGTTCCCTCCTGAAAATTAACAACCTTTCTTCCGGGCACATGCGGAAATTTTTTCACCCGCACTCTATAGGTATCGCTTTCCAGGTTGTTAAACAGATACGCGCCGTTCTCATCAGTGTAGGTTTTAAGCGTTATCCCCGAACCGGCGCTGCCCTGCAGGGAAACCTGGGCATGGGCTAATGGTTTGCCTAAAGCGGTAACCTGCCCGGTAATTGCAGGCTGCACCTTCTGGGCAAGGTTTACTGCCATGGGTGTGCCGTACTCCGACAGATATTCGCAGGGCGGGCCCACCGCGTAGTAGGCCGTGGTGCCGGAGAAAATATTTGCTATGGTGGTAATGGTGCTCTCGCCCCTGCGGCAGATGGTATTATTGTCGGACTCTCCGCCTGAGCTGTCAGTCAGTATTTTCCAGCAGGTCTCCAGATCATATTTTTCAAACCCGGGCAAAAGCTCCATAAGCCTTTTGTAGCGCGCCTGCGAGGAGATAACCGAGGCTTTGGCCAGGTCCGCATCGGTGCGAGGGGAGAAGTCATCGTCAAACTCATTGGTGTAGCCGATATAGGTGACCCCCGGTTTCAGCTCCTGTCCGTAGATAACTTTTATCTCATGCGAGCAGACCTGGAGCCGGGCCATGGAGGAATCCTTAAAATCTACAAACAGGAAATTTGACGTGCTGTAGCCATAGGTCCCCCCCGCATCCAGAAATGCTGTAAAGCTCTCAACAGCTTCCGCAACGCTGCTGCAGGTGGCCATAACCTCGCGGGTTTTCAACAGCACGGTCAGCCCTGCGGCAGGATTTTTATTCCGGCCGCCCACATTGTAGGTGACGGCGAGACCGCTGTCATTGACGGCAAGCGCCGCGCCCACAAACGCAGGGGAGAAGAAGGACAGGAAGGCATTGTCGCCATTATCGGGCTGGTAATAAATCAGTGAACCCAGCTCCACATTGGCGGAGGAGTTGTCGGTGTTGTGACAGAGAAACGTTCCCTGATCAGAGCGCAGGGCAAAGGCAGTGCACCCCTGCACTTCTTTCTCGAGGCTGTGTTTGTTCATGATATCAAAGCCGAGGTTTGCTACCAGCACCCACGTCCAGGCAGTGTCATAGGGAACGGCCCAGTATTCATTCAGCCCCTGTGCCAGGCCCTCCATCTGCTCCTGTATGGATGCAGGGATGAGCTCTTTTACCTCATCATAGTAGGCCCGGGTTTCATCTGCTCCAATATTCATAAAGGTGTTAAAAACCATGCCGGTATACATTATGGTGTCGCCGAAATGCATGGCGGTCTGTTTACCGATCTCCTTCCAACTTCCCTGGTAGGAATAGGTCGGATACATCCGGGGAAGAGAAGCTGCGTGAGCAGCCAGCGCGGCGCAGAAAAAAAGAGCACCGCAGATACAAACCAGACAGAAAACGCTTTTTAATGTCTTCATATCCTCTCCTTTCGTTTAATAAATTGACTGCGGAGAACTTTGAGCAAAATGATCATGCTACTATTTAATCTGGAACTCAGGAACTCACGCTGGGGGGAATTTCCTGATTTCATGAGTTCCAGATTTCACGTTCTATTTTGCAGAAAAACAGAGCGCAGGCAGTGCCAGGTCTTACGCCTGGTCCAAAAATCCAATAATTAAATTTCCTCCCAGGCAAACACGCCCGGCTGCATAAGCGACCGACAGGCCCTGGCCGCTCTGACTGTTTCCTGATGAAAGATGTTCATCAGCACCATTGAAAGACCGGCTTCTGCGAGCATGCACAGGCAGGCGCTTTCCAGAAGCAGTTTTTTTTCCTGGGGGCCGGCAGCAGCAGTGAGGTTTGAAAGGCCGGCAACGGTCCTCACGGGAAACCCTAAAAGATCGGGAAGCCGCCTGATGACAGAAAGCACCTCCCGGTTCTGAAAATTTCCGTCCTGCCACGCCACGGGAACTATAATGGGGTCAAGTATCAGACGCTCCCGTTCAATCCCCGCTTTGCAGCAGGCTTCATATACTGCGCACGCAATCTGCAGCCGTTCCTCAGCGCAGGAAGACACGTGGCCGTCCGGCCGCAGCAGATAGCCGATTATGTCTGCATCATATTTTTTTGCCAGCGGAAGTATTGCTTCCCGCTTTGCCGGCTCCAGGGAAAAGCCGTTTATGACCGCCCTGTTCCTGCACGCGCGAAGCCCTGCCTCCATGGCGTGCGGCTCAGCCGTGTCAATGAACAGGGGAAGACCGGTGACGCCCTGCGCAGTCTCGACAAGAAAGGCCATCCTGCTGCCTGAGTCACGGCCCAGGGGGCCCGGATTTATGTCAATGGCCCCGGCTCCGGCGGCTTCGCATCTTTTCACCAGGTGCCGGATCGGCTCCGGGTCTTTCTCATCAAGAGCCCTCTGCACAGCCCTGTTGGTTACGGTCAGGTTGTCTGCAATAAGTATCATGGTAAATAAGCTCTGGCCATCTCAGCGGGAGTTATATGTCCTGAAAATGTTCACTATACTATCTTTGCGCAGGTTTCAATAGAATAGTCCTTGCGAGCAAATGATCCCGGTGCTGTACTTTGGGGTTGTTCTTGAAAGAAACGCATTTTTTAGGAGCAAAGTGCAAGAGATTGCTCCAATGCTCTCTTTATGTTAAACTTAATTAAATTATAAGCAGGGCCGGTAATAACAGGAGATGTTTCAGATGATTAAATTACTAAAAAGAAATACCCTTACCATAGTGCTGCTTTTGAGCATGGCAGGCTGCGCGCCGAAACCGCTCATCAAGGTTGATATTGACACCTATTTGAAGAATCAGGCGCAATACGAGGATAAGAACGTAGTCATTGTGACCACCCTAAAGGATGTCATGGCGCATTATGATCTGTACAAGAGGAAAGACATTGAGCTGTCCGCCCCTGTTACCTATTACGGGAAAAGTTTATTCTGGACCTGGTACCTGATGCTGGAAAAAGACGGGATGAAACTGCGCTGCTACGAGGACAAGTACCGGCAGTATCCGGACTCGCTTGCAGTTGACGTGGGGCTGAGAGCTCGAAGCAGCGGGGACGAGGTGACGGTGCGGGGAAAGCTCTATAGTGACGGCATCTCTCTGGACCGGATCATCTATGACGGCTACGACATAAATACGAATAATCCGGTCCGGCCCACTGTCCCGCTTATGCTCAGGTATTAGTCAGGAAACCTGGAGATTGTCTGAGGCAGTAGGGAAGCTGGGGATGTAAAAAATTAGTGTACCCGATAAATTTTGCAGCATAAAAAAGGAGCGGTCTTCGCCGCTCCTTTTGTTGTACATGAATCAGGACAGATTACTTTTTGTATATTTTTCCCAAAATATTGCCGCCGGCGCTCATGATATGTCCCTCTACTGAATCGGACACGCCCGGAAAATCACTCTGCCAGACCATTAAAAAAGTGTTGCTTTTGGCGTCATGGGCAACTCGCACAAAGCGCTGATTCCCGTCACCGTTAAAAATATCGATCATGCCGGCCTCGGGCTGACCATTGGCATCAAGCCACATGGCCGCTATATCCAGATGCGCGGTAATGTCCTTAAAATAAAACTTATCCACAACATTGCGGTCGCGCTCAAAGACGATAAAGTATTTATCCTCCTGCGGCAGATACAGGGTATGGCTTATCATCTGTGCGCCGGGCGCATCAACCAGGGTAAAATCTCCCGCCGGCATGGTGCCGTCGGCTTTCACGATTCTGCCCATAATGCCGACGTTTTGCAGGCTGTCGCGGCTATCGGTCCAGCTGGCCAGAAACTGATTGGTTTTTGAGTTGTAGGCGATACCGTTAAAGCGCTGATCGCCATCAATGCCTTTGGCATCAGCGCACATGGGGATATTATTGACCAGAACAGTGCCGTCTGCGGCAAGCAGCGCGCCGTAGATATCGGTCATGACTTCGAGCGTTTCAAGTGCAGGGAGGCTGTCGCCGTGAGCCCTGAAATCCTCCCAGTTGACAAGATAGGTATCATCCTGCGGGTTGTAGCAGGCCACGGGGTTCACCTGATGCCCTGCCGCATTGCTGATGAGAAATTCTTCTTTCACTGCCGCGCCGGTGTCATCTATGATAACCCCGTAAACACTACTGACGTCGTCCCTGAAGTCGTTGTAGGTTATGAAAAACTGATTTCTTCTGAAATTGAATGCCATGGTGAAATGAAACTGGTTTGCAGGCACATCGGTTACCTTGAAGTGCCCCCCGACAGCCCTGCCGTCCGCATCTAGGATGACGCCCCGAATATTGAAATAGCTTTCCCCCAGACAGTAGATCACCAGGTGCTGATTTTTGTTCGGGTTGTACAGCACGCGCGGCAGCATCAGCACATCTTCGGTTTTCACCACCTCAACAGGCTCGCCCAGCGCCTCTCCCCGGCTTGAAATTTTCTGTCCATAAATAAAGTTATCTGCAGTCTGGCTTTCTTCGCCCGGAACGGCGGCCCAGACAACAAAAAAATTGTTCTCTACTGAATTACAGGCCACATCAGGCAGCGACTTTTTACGGTCATTACAGGAAATTTCAATGCAATTGTTTTTCATGGCTCTCTCCAATAAATTTTATAAAACCTCGGCAATTCTCTTTCCTTGCAAAGAGTAAGCAACAGACTAACAGGACATCTCTGCAAGTCAACAGCTGCACGCAGTGCAGGAACGTCTCTTTTCAGAAAACAATAACTATAATATAACATGTATACAACTATAGCAATATGGAAGTTGGCTGATTAGCCGCGAGGAGATGCTAAATTAACAACAGAAGCAATTATAGCGCTGGCAAGCAAACATTATGGTATAGTGCCCGATGAATTGGGGGAGGCGGCAAGCAGCCAATTCGACCTGAGGCACGGGCAGTGGCCTCCTTGCTGGCGAGAGAAGTGCAGGGGATATGGTTAACTGCTGGCACAAAAGCTGGTTCATTGCAGAAACAAACTCTTAAGGCGGAATCCAAAAAAACTTTGTTAAGCCTGACCCCAATTTCTTTTTGTCCGACAACCAGGAAACTTCGTATTATTAAACCATGAATGCGTTAATGAAGCTGATGCGCTTCCTGCGGAACTACGCGGGGGCTATTGTCGTGTCGTTTGTACTGCTGATTGTGTCTACTGGCCTCGGTCTGGTGCAGCCACGTTTGATCGAGCTGGCCATCGACAAGGGTATCAAGGTCGGTTCCCTGACGTTTGTACTTATCGGGGCGGGTGGAATCATCCTGTCAGCGCTGCTTGCAGCGGGAATCAACCTGCTGTCAGGATTCGCCCTCATCAAGTCCTCGCAGGGTTTTGGTTACGAATTGCGCAATGCGCTATACCGGAAAGTCATGGGCTTTTCATTCGCCAACCTGGACAAATGGCGTACCGGCGAGTTGATGGTACGCCTGAATTCGGATGTGAACACCGTGCGCATGTTCGTTCGCATGGGATCGTTCCTGATCGTTCAATCTATTTTGATGATCATTGGGACCCTGATTGCCATGTTCATGACTGATGTGGGGCTGGCGAGCATCATGGCCATCATCATGCCCTTGACCCTGGTGGTGTTTGCTTTTGCGGCAACGTTTATCCGGCCGCTGTTCATGAAAGCCCGCAAAGCACTGGACGACATGAATAATACCATGCAGGAGAATCTGGCGGGTGCCAAAGTGGTGCGGGCTTTCGCACGGCAGGAAGAAGAAATCCGTAAATTCGAGGAGCGTAACAAGGCCAACTACGATATTTCAATCGAGGTGGGCTGGAAGCTGTCAATTTTCTTTCCACTCTTTTTCCTGATCGGCAATTTCGCGGCGCTGGTGGCGTTGTGGGCCGGTGGTACTGCCCTGCTGGGTCAGCTGTCAGACGCGGCGGCTGCTGCTTCAGGCGGGCTCACCCTGGGTAAACTCGTGGCTTTCAACAATTATGCAGCCATGGCGATGTTTCCCCTGCTCATGCTGGGTTTGGTCCTCAATTTCATTTCCATGGCCATCGCTTCCGCCGTGCGGCTGGATGGCGTACTGTCCGAAAAGCCGGAAATTGAAGAAAAAGCGGATGCCCGCGATTTGTCCTGTCTGCAGGGATCAATCGAGTTTCGCAATGTATCCTTCCGTTATGGCTCAGGTGAGAAAGCGCTGGACGGTATTTCCTTCTCAATCCGCGCTGGTGAAAAAGTAGGTATCATCGGAACAACCGGTTCGGGCAAAACGAGCCTGGTGAACCTGATCTCACGGTTTTATGATGCCGAAGACGGCCAGGTATTGATCGATGGGATCAATGTAAAGGATCTCTCCTTCAAGACGTTGCGCAGCCGTATTGCCATGGTCCTGCAGGAAACCGTGCTTTTTACGGGTACCCTGCGCGAGAACGTCGCTTTTGGTGCGCCGGACGCAAGCCAGGCAGAGCTGGAACATGCCGCCGGGCTATCGTGCGCTCTTGATTTCATCAACGAAAAGCCTGCCGCCTGGGACGAAAACATCGGTGAACGCGGTGCCGGTCTGTCGGGTGGGCAGCGGCAGCGTATTGCGATTGCCCGCGCGGTTGCTGCCAGGCCGGACATCATCATTTTGGACGACGTCACTTCGTCGCTGGATGCAACGACAGAACGCACCATCGTTAGCTCCCTGTATGAAGAGTTCTACAATCGCACAGCCATCATCATCAGTCAAAAAATCAATACCATCCGCGAAGCAGACCGTATCATGGTGATGGAAGACGGACACATCATCGGGGTTGGTACCCACGACGAACTGGTGGAAATAAACGACACTTACCGCAGGATCTGCGAAACCCAGGTTGTGGCACGCTCGGGAGGCCGGGTATGAGTGACCATCAAACTACCTCAGCAAGACCGCAATCCGGTTCGCCAGTGTCCAGTAGGCGTTCCCGGGGCGGTGGAGGGCCAATTGGTCATGGCAGCATGAGGATTGAGGCAGCCCAGGATTTCAAGGGAGCGTTAAAGCGTCTTTTATCCATGTTCAAAGACCAGATGTGGCGTTTGATCGGTGCAGCTCTGGCCATTCTGGTCAGTGTTGTGCTGAAAACGATCGCGCCGGCTTTGATTGGCGGCGCTATAAAAAATGACCTGGAGCTGGGTCATAACCTGCCGCACTTTGTCAACCAGATGGTGATCATTCTGGTGATCTACCTCGTCGCCTGGGTTGTGGATGTGCTGGCAGGTTTCATCATGAACGTTGTTTCCATGTCAATCGTCACGCGTATCCGCAGCAAGTCTTTTGCGCATGTACAATCCCTTTCCATGGGGACCTTCGACAAGCGTGGTATCGGTGACATCATCTCCCGCATGACAAACGACACGGAAATGATTTTCAATGCCATGATGAACGGCGTACAAAGCCTGTTTTCCGGCAGTTTCTCCATGATCGGGGTCCTCGTCGCCATGTTCCTGTTGTCAGTACCCCTGTCCCTGGTGGTGCTGACCGTAGTACCCATTATGGCGTTCGTGATCGGTTTTATCGGAAAACGGATCCGTGGTGCTTTCAAACGGAACCAGGAATGGGTCGGCCGACTTTCAGGCAGCATCGAAGAATCGGTTTCGGGTGTGAAGGTAATCAAGGCCTTCCACCGGGAAGAAGCCGAGTTCCACAAGTTCGAAGTACTCAATGCCTCGTCCCGTGATGCCGGTGTTGAGGCTGAACTGATATCCTACGCTTTCATGCCGATCATGAACGGCATGACCTCGCTTACCCTGGGACTCATCGTGGGTTTCGGCGGTTGGTTGGCTTTGGGGGGCGCTGCGGCGGGTGTCTCCGTGGGGTTGCTGACGGCTTTTATCCTCTATTCGCAGCGCTTCTTTGAACCCCTGCGCCAGATAACCCAGGTCTACAACGTCCTGCAGTCGGCCATGGCCGGGGTGGAACGCATATTCGAACTCTGGGACACCAAACCTGAAGTCAACGAAAACCCGCGACCGCTTCGATTGACGGACGTTCGCGGTCATGTGGTCTTCAAGGATGTGCACTTTTCCTACGCAGCGGGGAAACCGGTTCTGGAAGGCATCGATTTCGAAACACATCCAGGCCAGGTGATCGCCATCGTTGGTCCAACCGGTGCGGGAAAGACCACCATCATCAACCTGCTGTCCCGTTTTTATGACGCGGTCAGCGGCACCATCACGGTAGATGGAAACGACATCCGCGATGTCAAGGTTGATGATTTGCGCACCAGCATGGGGGTGGTTCTTCAGGAGCCCTTCTTTTTTGCCACGACCATCCGCGAAAACCTGCTCTATGCCCGGCATGACGCCACCGATGAGCAGATGATTTCCGCGGCAAAAACAGCTAATGCGCACTATTTCATATCGCGTCTTCCCGACGGTTATGACACCGTGTTGACCGAGCGCGGCAGCAACCTGTCACAGGGCGAACGCCAGCTCCTGGGCATTGCGCGTGCCATCCTGGCCGACCCGCGCATCCTGATCCTGGACGAAGCGACATCCAGTGTCGATAGTCTTACGGAAGTGCATATACAGGAAGGCCTTATCCGTCTTATGAAAGGCCGGACCAGTTTCCTGATCGCGCACCGTCTGTCTACTATCAAAAATGCAGATAAGGTATTGGTGCTTCATAATCACCGGATTATCGAAAGTGGCACCCACGAGGATTTGATGGTCATACCTGACGGTTTCTACGCTCGGCTCTACAGCATGCAGGACCAGAAACCCGATGTCTGCGAAGAGGATTTTGCGGTGTCGGGCTGCGTAGAAAAAGTTTGAAAGGATTTTCCGGAAACTATCGCCCGTTTTGGGTTAATCGTTCATCGTTCAGTGAAGAATATAGACCCCATTTTTTCATACAAAGCAAAAAAAATGAAATCAATCAGTTCGTATGAATACCTGATTATTTGACACACTCGCTTCATCTGCATATAGCCTTGTACTAAACCAGTAACAGGACAGCACACTATGGAACGCACCTGGAAAACAATAAAATTGCCGCTGTTTGTGTGGACCGGTCTGATGATCATTGGCAGCTCATTGCCAGGCGACGCCATCCCGAGCGTTGTTTCATTCTGGGAGTGGGACAAAGTGGCTCACGGTGCTGAATTCTTTGTTTTCAGCATGCTTCTCTTCAGGTATTTGCACAGTTATTCAGGAAAGACCTTGTCACGTGCCTTCTTGATCTGTCTGCTGATTGGAATCATTTACGCAGGGCTTGATGAACTGCATCAGCTCGTTATCCCGAACCGTGAGTGTGACTGGCTTGATTTTATGGCAGATTCAGCAGGGGTTTTAGCCGGAACTGCTGTGGCTCAGATATATTACCGCAAAAAAGCTCAAAAAGTAATTTTATCTCCAGATAAAGCATAAACAAAAGGGCTGGTACATTTTTATCATGGATGTCCCCTATTTCAACCAATGATAATGACGGCATTCTCATAGAGCTGGTTGAAGAAAACGAGTGAGCTGAGGGCAGGCAGCTACTACATAATAATTTCTAATAACTTAGATTGAATATGACAGCAGTATAGCAATTATTTGAATGCGCTCTGTCATATTAGAGATAACTTCTGAATGAAATGTTGAATTATTTAAGCAGTGAAAATTGTTGTGCTTATAAACAGTAAGCATGCATTTTTCTGATATTTGCGCACCACTACATATAGATGCAAAAAAGGCGGA
>Ga0209253_10000658_pt1 | contig 30052 bp, 36 predicted proteins | sample FrelakmetBRP12BR_FD_187145 | JGI IMG/M metagenome (GOLD analysis project Ga0209253, IMG submission 187145) | Freshwater lake sediment microbial communities from the University of Notre Dame, USA, for methane emissions studies - BRP12 BR (SPAdes)... | ecosystem: Environmental > Aquatic >... | reverse complement strand
CTTTGTGAGGGCTTCCCGCTTGGTCGGCTGCGAGAGCACATCGATCAGTTCATACGGATAGCCGTATTTGTCAAAAAACTGCATCGTCTCACGCGTAAAACCGCACATCGGCATGGTCTTCGTCCCCTTGCCGTAAATCAGAATCTTGTGCGCCTTCACTTCCTTCTGGATTTCGGCTTCTATCGGTTCGGCCATCATATCCTCCTATGCTTCGTCTCTGGTTCGGGCAGTCAACTCCAAGGCGTGAATACGCCCATCCTTCAGGGGCACATCCAGCGCCTGATAGATGAGCCGGTGCCGATCCAGAAGATTCTTCTCCCGAAACGCCTCCGACACCACTATCACCTTCAAATGGTCCATCGTCCCGGTGCGATCGGTGACCGTCACCGCCGCATCCGGCATACTCTTCCGAACGAACTCAGTCAGCACTTCCGGTGTAATCATGAACGGCCTCCGTCTGTTCATCTGAGGATACCCGAGGCCCGACAGGAAACGCAATTCGCTAAGCCGAGCGCTCATCCATCACTGAACAACACAGATCCCTGCACATACCGATGACGAACCCACCGAATCCAATCGCATCCAGAGTGGATTGGTTTGGATGTCTCCCAGTCAGCGGTCCAGCAAATCATCAGAAATCTCCGATCTCCGCTAAATATCCGAGATCGTGACTGTTTTCCAGCCACAAGTAACAACGATCTTCACCGGTACAGTCCTTGCGGTACCGCGGCTCGAGGCCGATGACATTTGCAGGAGGGGACATGTATCTCATGATGTTTCTGTGGACCACGGTCATTCTCATCGCCACGATCGCCTTCCTTCGGCGCATATGGTGACCCATGACGATGAGTGACCTCACATCAATACCATTACACCTGGTGCCTATGAGCCAACGATGGTGGTGGATATCCACCAAGGATAGTCAGGCGAATAGGGTGACCAACCGAAATCTATTCATTTGCAGCGGGTTTTCATCACCTCAAGCGCGGCATCGGGATTGCTCAATGACCACAGTAGGAGAACGACCATGAACCAGACGTCCCCAACACATTCCATCACCCACCATCAAGGAGGCTTCCATGTCTGAATTCAAATCAGGGTTCTTTGTCGGAGGAGATGCCTGCAACGGACGAGTCCTTGTCGTGGACGATGAGCCGGACATCCGCAAAGTCGTGAAGATGACATTGCAGAAAGCTGGCTATGACGTGCTGGAGGCCGAGGATGGCGGGAAAGCCATTGAGACCATCAACAGCGGAGAAAACCGGCTGCTGCTCGATGTGATGGTGTGCGACATCCGCATGCCGAAGGTCAACGGGATCGAAGCGATCGCGTACTTCCGGCAGAATTATCCCCGCGTGCCCCTGATTGTCCTGACCGGATTCCCCGATACCGACATGGCCACGTCGTTACTCAGACAGGGCGTGGTCGACTATCTCGTGAAACCTGTTGAAGGCGAGAAGCTGAAAGCCGCCGTCGCCCGTGCGATGGAGCAGCGTGAACTGGCGCCCCTATGAACTCGGCCGCGCCGCAGGTATCTGAGCAGGATCCGGGGGGGAGGACCGTGCGCCGGCCCTCCCCGGCCTCACAAGAGAAGGATTCCGTCACCCCTATGACGACCACCCACCCCACAGACGTGACACCCACCAAAGTTGCTATTCTTGGAGCAGGACGGGGCGGCACCGCGCTCCTCGACCTGCTCCACCAAATTCCGGCCATCGAGATCGTCGGCATCACCGATTGTAATCCCGGGGCACCCGGCCTGCAGCGGGCCCGCGAACTGCGCGTGCCGGTCGTACCCCACATCACCGAGCTCATCCAGAACCACGGCGTGCAACTGATTCTCGATGTGACCGGCGACCCCGCCTTAGGAGCGATAATCCGCAGTCACGCCCGGCCTGATGCAGACGTGCTGAGTGGATCCGCCTCCCGCATGCTCTGGGAACTCGTCCAGCACGAATCGGCCTTGCAAGCGGAATTGCTGCATGCGGAAAAGCTGGCCGGCATCGGCTCCTTTGCCGCAGGCATCGCCCACGATATCAACAACCCGCTGCAATTGATTCTGGGGCTCGCAGAAAACCTTGCCGAAGAAACTGATCTCGAGGTCATCCACGCGCAGGCGGCGGACATTATCGCAGCCGTCAAGCGTACCACGGGCATCTGCCGCGACCTCACGGCCTACGGCCGGCGCTCCGCCTCTCACAACCATAGTCTGATCCCTCTCAACAACAAACTCGATGAGGCGCTGAGGATCGCCCGCTATGCCGTCGGCTTCCACGACATCGACATTGTCAAACAGTATGCCCCCGACGCGGCGGCCACCGGACATCCCGACGAACTGCTCCACGTATTTGTCAACCTCATCACCAACGCCATCCAGGCCATGGAGCGCGGCGGCACGTTAACGCTTCGTACGACTATCGAGCAGGACAACGTGACGATTCAAGTAGCCGATACAGGCTGCGGCATTCCCCCTGAGCTCTTCAACGAGATCTTCGAACCATTTTTCACCACCAAACCACCCGGGAAAGGTACCGGCCTGGGCCTGTATAATATTAAGCATGTGATTCACCAGATGCATGGCACCATTGCGGTCACCAGCGACGTTGGCGTCGGTAGCACCTTTACCATTCGATTGCCAGGCGTAACACAGACATGAACCCCGCGACCCAACCACGATCAGACCACCTGCCACAGGAACCCCGGGGAACACGCTGGGGGTTGAAGGCCAAGTTGATCCTCTCGATGCTCTTCGTCGGCATCGTCCCGCTCGTCATCGGACTGGGCATGGCCTTCTGGCAAGGGTCGCAGGAAATCCGCGACGTCAGCGGCGAAAGCTTTAAGGCCCTCGCAACCGAAGCGGCCCGCAAAATCGACCTCGTCACGGCTGAAGAAGTGGCCCGTACATCCCGCATCGCGAACGATCCCACAATCATTCAGGAGCTGGAACGACGCCGGGACGGCGCCTCCGCATTGCCCCCTGGGTTGGGAAACCTCTCCGACGCCGAGCAGGCTGCACTGTGGGCAGCACACGACCCGGCCATGGTCAAGGTCGTCACTGAGAGTCCGTTGGCCGGGCTCTTGCGTGAGTATTACTCCGGCGCCCACAGCCAACCTGATCACCTCCTGCCGCAAGTCATGCGCTCGGCCACGAAGATGCTGTTCCTGACCGATACCCATGGCACCCTCGTCGCCGCCATGAAGGCCAAACCGGACTACCGCCATGGCGAAACCGCCTGGTGGAAGGGTGCCTTCAATAACGGAGCGGGAAAACTGTTTATCGAAGACGTCCACTTCCATGCCCAGGCTGATACGTATGCGTTCACCATTTCCATCCCTGTCATGGACAGCCTCCACTACGAAGCCATCGGCGTACTGCATCGCGTGATTGATGCCAAAGAGTTTTTCTCCCCCTCCACCCATCCCATCCGGTTCGGGAAAACCGGGCATGTGATGCTGATCGATAGCCGGGGCATCGTGATGAGCTGCCCGATTCTCCCAACCGGCGTCTCGCTATCCGACCAGAGCCTGATTCCCCTCATCACCCCGCTCCAGCCCGGCTGGACCCAGGCGGCGAGCGACGGACACGGGGGCAAGACAGCCTCGATCATCGGCTTCGCACCCCTGCCGGAGACCAGCCGCGCCACGAACGGATCCCTCGCCGGCGGGTCCTGGCATACCTTCGTCTGGCAATCCTCCGATGAACTGTTTGCGCCGATCCAACACCTCTTTACCTGGATGACCGTCTTTGGCGGTGTCGCCGTCGTGCTCCTCGCGGTGCTGGGCTACATCGCCGCCAGCCGCATCGTTACGCCAGTCCGTGCACTGCAACAGGCCGCCCAGGCAATTGGACGTGGTGAACTCCAAACCGCCATCGACATTCGCACCGGCGACGAATTGGAAGATCTGGCCGACGAATTCACCCGCATGAATACTCAACTGGAAGCCGCATTTGCCGGCTTGACCGACCAGGTCACTTTGAAAACACAAGAAGTGGATTACCTCCGACAGTCCACCGATCAGATCCTGGATGCCGTCCCAACCCCCATCGTCCTGGTTGATTCCCGTGAATCCGTCCACTACGTGAATCAGGCCGCTCGTGAGACCTTCCACCTCGCGCCCGACGCCACGCCGCCGCTGTCACTGTTCACCGTTCTTCCGCTCGACGCAGCCAGCCAAACCAAACTGCGCCAAGAATTTTCAGGGACCGCATCCGTGGCGCCTGACGCCGCCGCACCGGTTCGAAACAAAGCCCCACAGGATCCCCTGGCTCACACCGGTGGCAACGAGGGGGCCCGCGAACGGCCGGAGCTCCAGATCGGCGCACGGACGTATCATTACCTGTGGTTTCGCCTGCCGAGCCGCCCGGGAGAAGCACCGCACAGCGGACTCGTGCTCCGCGACATCACCGATGACAGCCGGATGCAGGATCAACTCATTCAAGCCGAGAAATCCGGTAGCCTCGGCGTGCTGACCGCCGGCATCGGACATGAATTGAACAATCCATTGTTCGGGATCCTGGGCCTGGGAGAAGCCATTCAGGATGAAACCGATCTCACCCGCGCCCGATCGCACGCCCGCGATATCGTCGCCCAGGGGCGCCGGATGGCCGCCATCATCCGCGACTTCACCGGGGTCACAGCACGGGAAATATCCGGACAGCGCATCCCGGTGTGCCTTGAGACAACGATCGAACACGCACTTGCCGGATTGCACCAGGCCGCCGACATGACCCACGTGGCCGTACAGAGATCGTTCGCAGGCCAGACGATGGTGCTGGCGCTTCCGGACCAACTGCGTCAAGCTGTGATGAATCTGTTGATGAATGCGGTGCAAGCCATGAAAGGCTCCGGCACCCTGAGCCTAAGCACAGTCCTGGCGGGCCAGATTGTCACAGCCCGGATTACGGATACCGGCCCCGGTATATCCCCTCAGCACCTGGCGAAGATATTTGATCCGTTCTTTACGACAAAAGGACAAGGGGAGGGGTCCGGTCTCGGTCTGACCGTCGCCCGGCGCATCATCAGGAAGTTTGGTGGAGATCTCCGGATTGAGAGTCGCGAGGGAACGGGAACGACCTGCGTCGTGACCCTACCGGCAACGGATCCCCCGTCACCTGAGGAGGGCACATGGACCGCTTCCGCACCGCAGTCGGAATCACAGCCGTCACGCTCCTAGTCACAGGGTTCCTGGTCGCGCCCATTCCGCCTCTGGCAAAAGAACCGCCGATCCTGCCGGGCATTTCACCGGAAAAGGTCGCTGACTATGTCCATGCCATCATCCAGGCCGACCGGACGATCTACACCACGCTCGTGGTGACCCGAATGCAGGAGAAGCACATCGTCAACGCCACCGAACATTGGGAGCAAGACAACGCCCTGCCGCTCCCCGCCCAATTCCTGCAACACTCGGGAAAGATCGTCGCTGAAAGCGGACGGGGCATCCGTTATCGCCTCATCGGCCTCTCCCCGATTTATCAACGTAACGCCCCGGCGACGGAGTTCGAACGAAATGCCCTCGCCGCGTTGGCCAAACAACCGGATCGCCCCGTCACCGGGATTGTGTCGAGCGGGAAAAAACAATTCTTTCAAGCTATCTATCCGGATCGTGCAGTCTCCGCAGCATGCGTGTCGTGCCACAACAGCCACCCGCTAAGCCCGAAGCGGGACTTCAAAGCGAATGACGTGATGGGAGCCATCGCGATCACGATTCCGTTGGACTAATCGCCGGGGTGGGAAATGAACCGACGCTAGGGCGTGGACGTCAGGAGGATGGAGGAGCACCGTGTGCCTTAGCGGCATCGGGAACGAAATACTCTTCCCGATAAATCTGGATCGCCGTCATGAAGAGGCTAATGATGATCGGACCGACAAACAATCCCAACAGCCCATACAGGCCAAGTCCGCCGAGCACCGAGAGAACAAGCAGTAATATGGGAATCTGAACATCCTGACCGATGAGCCACGGCCGAAGAAACTGATCGACCATCGACACCACGCCGACGCCCCAGGCCAGCATTCCCAGCGCCTTGCCGACGGACCCGATGGCAAACAAATACAACACGACCGGCCCCCAGACCAAGGCGGTTCCGCCGAACGGAATCGGTGCCAGCACGATCGTCAGCGCCGTGAGCACCATCGGGAACGGCACACTTAAGGCGAGATAGGCCACCCCCGCCAGCACTCCCTGCACCAGCGCGGTGACCAGCATACCCTTCACGACAGCCCGGACCGTTTGATCGAGACGCGTGAGAATTTTCCGTTTATGCGACTCGTCCATGGGAACTAGCTCATACAGCGAGTCCATCCAGCGCTCACCGTCTTTGAACAGAAAGAAAAGCACCATCAGCATGATGAAAAAGTTGCTGACGAGGACGACGGCGTTTTTCAGGAGATCCCCCATCTGGCTGACGACAAACTGACTGAGCCATTTGGCTCCCGACACCACAGAGTCCTCCATCGGCACCGGCTGTCCACCGCCGCCCGACACCAACGAACGCAACCAACTGCCAACCACCGGCACCGCCGCCAGCCGCTCAGGTAACTGCTGAACGCCCCCGGCGTCAATCCACTCATGGATAGTCCGCTCCACAGCAACCGCTTCCCGAACCAAGACCACGCTCGTCAATACCACCGGGACCACCACAACCGTCAGCACGCCAATGGTCAAACAACCGGCAGACAAGGTATCGCGGCCGCTCATCAGCGCCGTCAATCGACGATGCAATGGGAACACCCAATGGGCCAGCAACGCCGCCCACATGGCCGGAAATAGAAATGGCTGCAAGATCAGTCCGATCTGATAGAGCAACAGCGCCAGGAGGGCGAAGAAGACGACCGTAAAGAGTTGTGGACGAGTCATACGTGGCCGGAAAAGAGAAGCATCGCTGTCACGTTGATAGCAGATCTGTAAGACGTTGTCACGGGAGAGCGCGCAAACCGGCGCACCCGGGAGGACACAATAACCGACCCGCAGGATATTCGGCCCGCGGTCCAGCAAGACTGCTGGCGGGCGTTCTCAGCAGCCTGTTTAGAGATCCGGCCTTTTCCCCAGGACCGCCACGGGGCGATTGCGATTGCCATTCATGTCCCGGACAGCACCCGGCAACCGCGGGGCATCCTCCGGCCAGGTCGTGACACCCATGTCACTGACACCTTGAAACTTCGCACCTTCTTCCATCGAGAAGATCGGCGCATGCACTTCACCCATGATGATACCGGTCTTGAGCAATTGCACCCGATCGCTGGCGGTAATCGTCGCTTTGATGCGCCCGCTGCTGATCAGCACTCCTGCGGTAATCGTCCCCTTCACCACGCCGTCTTCGCCGACAATGACTTGCCCCTTCGTATAGATTTCCCCTTCCAAACGGCCGTCGATACGAACGGTGCCCTCGACACGAATCTCGCCCTTGAGTTCCACCCCTTTGGCCAACAACGTGATATTCCCGTCGTCCATATACCCGCTCTTGTTCATAGTTGCTCCCTATTGGCGAACACTCGCCACTCAGGATACCCCAGGGGGGGAGAGGCACCTAGCAGTTTGTCAAAACATGGCACAGGAGAGTCGAACAGCGACAGGCCATCAACGAGCCGCTAGGATAATCCAAGCCGGTGCTTCACCCGCTCCCACAGTCCCCCGCCATGAATCTCGCAATACACGCTCGGTTCCGTCCCTTCCAGAAACACCTCCATCACCCGCTCAGGACACTGAGCCGTCGCCAATTGGCCCGTGCGCGGATCAATCGCGCGTGACACGATCCCGCTGGGAACAGGAAAATCTGGAGAATCGGCAGGAATGAGCCGGCGGGCTACATCCACCCAGATAGGCAACGCTGCCTGTGAGCCGGTCAGGCGAATCGCCCGTTCGTCGTCAAATCCAACCCAGACACCGATCACCAACTCCGGTGTGTAGCCGACAAACCAGGCATCGCGATACCCGTCCGTCGTGCCGGTCTTCCCGGCAACCGGACCCCGTAGTCCCCAGGCTCTCGCTTTCGATCCGGTTCCCCGATCCAACACACCTTTCAACAGGGACGTCGCCAGGTACGCGCCCTGCGCCGACACTGCCTGGTGCCGGTCGAGCATCGGGCTCCAGACTGTTTCTCCGGAATCGCGCACCAGATTCGTGAGCGCGACCGGTTTCACCACCACACCCGCATTCGCCAGCCCGCCGTAGGCCGCCGTGATTTCGAGCAGCGACACCGAGGCACTCCCGAGCGCGATCGACAGATTATCGGGAAGCGCCCCCTGAATGCCGAACCCCCGCAAGAGGCGGTTGATCGATCCGATCCCGAGCCGATGCGCCGTTCGCACCGCCGGAACGTTCAGAGACTGTTCGAGCGCCGACCGCACCGTCACCTGTCCGCGAAACTGGCGATCATAGTTCTGCGGCGACCAGGGGCCGGCGCCCGACTCGAAACTCACCGGCTCATCCGCCAGCATCGTGGCCGGTGTGACTCCGGTGCTGCCTTCGGCGCGAGCCGCTTCAAAGGCCGCAAGATACACGAAAGGCTTGAACAGCGAGCCTGCCTGACGATGAGCCTGCGCAGCCCGATTGAACTGACTCGTGCGATACTCGCGTCCCCCCACCATCGCACGGATATGGCCGGTTCCCGCTTCAAGCACCACCACAGCGCCCTGCAGCGGCGCCTCCCCTTCTCGCAACACAGGGTACTGCTGCTCCAGCTTTGCGAGCCCCTTGTGCAACGAGTCCGTCGCGAGCTGCTGCATGAAGGGATCGAGCGTTGAATAGATCCGGGCCCCTTCGGGAATCCCCATGCCGGTTCCGGCTTCCACTTGCCGCAACAGATAGTCGACAAAGTAGGGCGCGTCTGCCACCACATCTTCCGGCAATGAAACTTGTACAGGCCGGTTCACGGCCTCTTTCCAGCTGTCTTCGGTCAGCACGCCCTCATCGCGCAACCGGCGTAACACCACATTCCGGCGGTGCGTGGCCTGCTCCAGATTCTTCGTCGGCGAATAGGTGTTCGGCCCCTTGATCAGCCCGGCCACCAGCGCAATCTCTTCAATCGACAAAGCATCGAGCGGTTTCCCGAAATACCGGTGTGCCGCTTCTCCGATGCCGTAGATCGACACCGAGCCGGCTTGTCCCAGATAAATTTCATTGAGATAGCTTTCGAGGATCTCTTCCTTGCGATATCTCCATTCCATCACAAATGCCGCCACCACTTCGCGCAGCTTTCGTCCCATCGTCCGTTGCGGCGAATAAAACAGATTCTTGGCCAGCTGCTGGGTAATGGTGCTCCCGCCCTGCACCACACCGCCGCGCGTTACATTCGCCCACAGCGCCCGGCCGATGGCAACGGGGTCGATACCATAGTGGGAAAAGAACCGCCGATCTTCCACCGCCAAGACCGTCTTGATGACCAAGGGAGGAATCTGGCTGTAGGGCACCCACTCTCGCACCTGCCGCGACCCGCCACGCATTCCGCTCAGCAAGGGCGGTTCGAGCGTCACAAACGGCAGTGACTCCCGTTCCTGCACCGACATCACATTCGTAATCACGCCATCTTTCAGTTCTACATGCACACGCCGGGGGGGCTGATGGCTCTCCTCCTGTGCATGCAGGTAAAGATCGATGACATCGTGCGACGCCAGATAGTGGCCGGGCGCCTGCACATCCGAGACTGCGTGATAGCCCAGCCGATGCAGCCGGTCGAACACCCCGGTTTCGATCACCGGCTCCCCCGGCTTCAACAGATGCGGCGCACCGAAGATCAATAAGGGTGGATGTTCATCGCTCTTCGGGAGGGCAATGGATGCAGCTAACAGTGACCCGTAACCCGCCACGGCCACTATCGCCGCACAGGCCAGAGCCACTACTCCACCCACCAGCCATTTCAGTACACGACTGACCCCCGGCATGCCTCATCCCTTTCCACACCCAGCATACCCGAGGCCCATCGGAGAAGCGATCACGGCATAGACTTCATGCCCCCTGCACGCGTTTCAGACCGATGCATCCCCGTTCTAGCGGCCAATCGCCGAATCTGTGGCCGTGGCGTCACCCCCCCCTTCCGAGGTAACCCTTCCTGGTCTTACGGTTTCCGGCAATCCCGCTATCCTTCTTGAAAAGAGAATATGCGCATCACCCCCAACCCAAGGAGATCGACCATGAGCTGTTCACGCTGCTGCGGATTGATGGTGAAAGATAATTTAATGGATTTCGACGGCACCTCAGGGCATACCTGGATGAGCGCAATGCGTTGTATGAACTGCGGCCATGTCCATGACCCCATCATGGAGGAGAACCGTCGCAACGCGCAGGCCAAGCGAGCAACCCCGGTGCTGGTTGCAGTCGGAGACGAAGCCGACTATCACGACGACGAGGTGCATCTGGGGATCGAATCGATCGTGGCACAAGCGGCCTGATCCCCGACAGAGCACCAACTAGATACTAGAGGAGCGGCCGTGGCATCCATTCTAGTTATTGACGATGATGAGGCGCTGCGGCTCCTGTTGCGGGAGATACTGCAGGCCGATGGCCACCAGATCCGTGAAGCCGCCAACGGACGCGAGGGGCTGGCCCTCTATCGGGCGCAGCCGGCCGATCTGGTCATTACTGATATTTTGATGCCGGAGCAGGACGGCATGGAAGTGATTCTGGAACTCACCCGGGAATTTCTCGACGCCCGTGTCATCGCCATGAGCGGCGCGTCCGGAGAACAGAACTTTCTGAGCGTCGCCAAGCTCTTCGGGGCCCGGCATATTCTGGAGAAGCCGTTCGGGGCTGATCAAATTCGCCGCTTGGTGAGCTACACGCTGGCGCACTAACTTTATCTTTGCCCGCTTCGCTCTACACCTAGTAAGAGACGCCCTTCCCTTGGTACACTGAAAAGCAATGAACGTGTCTGCCAGGTAGAATCCTCTCCAGACGACGCCTGACATCTTTACTCATCCGGATACAGATCGACGATCTATGCCACCTATTATGCTCCTGAGTTGTGAGTCCATCAGTAAGAGTTATGGCGTGAAGCCGCTCTTTTCCGACCTGTCCATCGGCCTGGCCGAGGGGGACCGCGTCGGACTCATCGGCCCGAACGGCAGCGGGAAATCCACGCTGCTAAAAATCCTGGCCGGCATCGAAGACCCCGACGACGGCACCCGCTCGCTACGTCGCCACGTCCGCCTGAGTTATGTACCGCAGGAATCCGCCTTTCCTCCCGACCTGACCGTGGAAGAAGTGTTGGCCCAGACGCTACGTGAGGAGGGACTGGATCCGCATGAAGAGAGCGGCCGGATCGCCCGCGCCTTGAGCCTCGGAGAATTCCCTGACTCCGAGCAACTGGTGCGGACCCTCTCCGGAGGATGGAAGAAGCGTCTCGCAATCGCCCGCTCCCTCCTGATGGAGCCGGACGTGCTGATGATGGACGAGCCGACGAACCATTTGGACGTCGAGGGCATCCTCTGGCTCGAACGGTTGCTGAAATCAGAGACCCGAGCCTACCTCGTGATCAGCCATGACCGGCGCTTTCTTGAGTCCGTGGCGGAACGGATGATTGAACTCAATCGGATTTATCCGCAGGGCGTCTTCGAAGCCACCGGCCGCTACAGCGATTTTCTCGAAGCCCGCGAGGCCAACCTCGCAGCCCAGGCGAACGAACATGCCACCCTCGCGAATAAAGTCCGGCGCGAAGTCGAGTGGCTCCGCCGCGGCCCGAAAGCGCGCACCACCAAAGCCAAAGCCCGCATCGACGCCGCCGGCGCCCTGATCAACGATCTGGCAGACCGCGACAGCCGCCGTGAACTGGCCCCGGCCGGGATCGACTTCACGGCCTCCGGGCGCAAATCCAAACAATTGATCGTCGCCCAGCAGCTGTGCAAAGCGCTGGGGTCCAAGCAGATCGTCAAGAACCTCGAACTCATCCTTGGGCCCGGTCAACGGCTCGGCTTGCTCGGCCCGAACGGCAGCGGGAAATCCACGCTGATGAAACTGCTGGCCGGCACATTGAAGCCCGATTCCGGCACGGTCACCCGTGCCGACAAGCTCCGGATCGTCACCTTCGAACAACATCGCGAGTCGCTGGACCAACAGGTGTCCCTCCGCCGATCCCTCGCGCCTGCCGGCGGCGATTCGGTGATCTATCAGGACCGTTCGATCCATCTCGTCTCCTGGGCCAAGCGATTTCTCTTCCGGCCCGAACAGCTCGACCTGCCCGTATCCCGGCTCTCAGGCGGCGAACAGGCCCGGCTCCTGATTGCGCGGCTCATGTTGCAGCCGGCCGACGTGCTTATGCTGGACGAACCGACGAACGATTTGGATATCCCGACCCTCGACGTGCTGGAAGAAAATCTTCTGGAGTTTCCGGGCGCGCTGATCCTCGTGACCCATGACCGGTGGTTGCTCGATCGAGTCTCCACGATGATGCTGGCACTCGATGGAACAGGCAACGCCGAATGGTTCGCCGACTTCGCCCAATGGGAAGCGGCCCAGGAGCGAGGGACCTCCGGCTCTTCAGGCCCCGTGCCCACCCGCGCCGCGAGCAACAACGGCCCCAAGCCGAAACAGAGCCGCAAAGGACTCTCGCATGCGGAACAAAAAGAATGGGACAAGATCGAAGGCTTGATCGTCAAAGCGGAAACCGCCGTTGCCGCTTGCCAGGCTGCGACGGAAGATCCTGTAGTCACATCCGACGCCACGGCGTTGCAAGCCCGATACACCGCCTTGGCGGAAGCCCAGACTGAAGTCGAGCGACTCTATGCACGCTGGACGGCATTGGAAGAGAAGCGCACACAGGCGATGCAGCCGTCTTAGAAAGCTCCCGCCGCCGGTTTTTTAGTAGGTGCCGACAGGACTTGAGGCGCAAGCGATCCCACCACCATTCCGCTTGCGGCCATCAGTAGCCCCACCAGCTGTGGCGGCCATACGGCATCGGCCGTACTAACCAGTTCGAATCCCAACCAGCTCACGAGCCCGCCCACAATGGCGACGATCGCTCCCTGCGTCGTGGCCTTCGGCCAATAGAGCCCGGCCAGCAGCGGAATGAACGCGACCACGAGGGTGACCTTGTAGGTACTCACCACCAACTTGTAGATGCTGGCATCCGACCAGAGCGCAATGGCCAACACCACAGCGGCAAACAGGACCAGCACTACCCGCATCATCCGCAGCAACTCCGCGTCGTTCAGGCGAGGCACTATCGGCTTCAACACGTTTTCGCTGAGAGCCACAGACGGCGCCAGCAGTGTCGCGCTGGAACAACTCATCACCGCCGACAGCACGGCCCCGAAAAAGACGATCTGCGCCATGAGCGGCGTATGTTCCAGAATCAGCGTCGGCAATACCAGCTGTGAATCGGTTTCAAGCAACGCCAGAAACCGCCCCGGGTCGACGAGCGTGGCAGCATAGGCCAGGAACATGGGGATAAAACAGAAGGCAAAGTAGAGCGTCCCGCCCAAAAGAGACCCGCGCACAGCCGTCGCTTCGTTCTTCGCCGACGTGATCCGCTGAAAGACATCCTGTTGCGGGATCGACCCGAACATCATCGTCACCCAGGCCCCGAGAAACGGGATCCAGGCGTTGAGGCTGGCCGGCGGAAAGAAATCCAGCTTACCCGCGCCGGCAGCATGCGCAATCACCGTCTCAACGCCTCCTGCCAGTCCACTGACGATCGAGCCGATATATAAGAGGCCGCCCATGATGACTGTGATTTGCACAAAATCCAGAATGGCCACGGAAAACATGCCGCCGAACGTGGTGTAGGTCAGGACGATCAACGCGCCGGCGATCATGCCCAGCGATTGACTGATTCCCCCGGCCGTCACCACGTTCAACACGAGGCCCAACACCTTGAACTGCGCCGCCACCCAGCCGAGATACGAGGCTACGACCGCAAGCGTGCACAAGACTTCGACCGAGCGGTTATACCGAAGCCGGTAGAAGTCTCCGACGGTCAGGAGATTCATGCGGTAGAACCGCGGCGCGAAGAACAATCCGGCGAGAATGAGACAGAGGCTGGAGCCGAAGGGGTCGGCCACCACCCCCCGAAGCCCTTCCTTCACGAAGGTCGAGGAAATGCCGAGCACGGCCTCGGCGCCGAACCACGTCGCGAAGACCGTCGCGGTCACCACGGGCAACGGCAGACTCCGACCGGCCACCGCAAAATCCTTCGTATTCTGCACACGCGTGGCCGCGTAGAGACCGATCCCGACGGAACAGAGCAGATAGAGTGCGACAAACCCGAACAGCATGGGGCAGGATAAAATGATCGCCCGCGGCAATCAATCGTTAATGATTGTGCCGTGAGGGACCGGTCGGCCTGCGGAAACAGAAATGGATGCTACCAAAGGGATCCCGTGACCTGCCGGCATCCCACGAGAAACAGATCGCCCTGGGATTCGACACGTAGCGGGCGCGTCCATCGCACCTGATACACCATAGTCGACCGCCGCCACCCGAGTCGGACGTTATAGATGCCGATCAGCTGATTGACCTGCGGAACGTCGCCCATCAGCAGCAAAATCCCATGGGCGCTCCGGTTCAGAGTAAACGCCTGCCCCTGCTGAATGGTCTCGGCGCCGCCCCCGCCAGACTCGCAGATTTCGTACACGCAGCCATGACGGTCCTCGATTCTGGCTTCCCCTCGACGATTGTGCGGTTCCGCCGGGTGACTTGGCCCCTCAGTCATCTGTCTCCCTGGAGAACGAATCGCCATGGCTCCGCCTCCTGATCGTATAGGTGATGTCCCGCCCGGGCATTGTTCTAGAGCAAGGGTCATACCCATACAGGACATCAAACAACCTCACACTTCTCTTGCGTTCCGGCTATTCCTGCACCGGCTCCAGAAAGGACGATCCTGCATAACGAAGATAAACGACACCATGCACATGGGAATAACGACGTATTCCATTCATGAGACAGACCTATTTCGTCTGTAGTGATTCGCCTACATCGGGAGGGTCACAGCCTTCAGCAGGCAGGACCGAACATTCCTGGGAGTACAACTTCGAGCTGCGCAGCTCATGCGGTTATGTCAGGTGCGGGCACTTTCACCAATGTACCGGCCTGTGCGACAATCCCGGCCATTCATTTCCCTTCCTTGCACCAGAAGGAGCGCGCGGATCATGACAAGTCCTCGTCTCAGTGGCGGCACCCGGTCTCGAGCCGGAGCCGGTCTTCTCTTCCTGAGTTCAATCATCGCGATCGGCTTCCCTGACAGCATCCTGGCACACAAGGAATTGTTGACAGCCGAGGAGAAAGATCTCCTCCTTCGAACGGAGCAGCTTCACATCGAAGCACTGGCCCTGACCAGCCATGGCCCACTCGATGCCGACGGGGTGACGAAAGCGGTTGCCGCACGACTTGAACGACTCGGCTACCGCATCGTGCCCGACAGTACGAAGCCGCACGACGTACGCGTCAAAGTGAAATGCGAAGAATTAAAAACCTGGGAAGGCACGGGACGATCCGGCGGTGATGCCGACATGGTAGATGCCGCTGCGCGACTCTGGAAAGGACCGGCCTGTCAACTGACGTATCGCTTCGGCACCCGCTGGGCCGATTGGCGCCACGAAGTCCGCACATCGTTCAGCAATCCCCAAGACGCTGCGCGTCAAGCCGGGCAATCCGACGCCGGGGCGTACGCGATCATAGCCCTCACCCAGCAGTTACAGACCGATCCATTTCCCTATTTGCTCGCGGCCGATTGGGGACAGTCCGCTAGGCTGATCAAGGCCCTGGATGAGCCCGGTGCGACAGTCGCACAAAAGCAGATCGTAATCGGACTCCTGGGTCAGATGATCGCAGTGGACGCAATTCCTCGACTGACGGCTTCCTTGAAAGACCCCGACCCGGCTGTGGTTCAATCCGCAGCATCCGCGCTGGGAACCATCGGCCACGAAGATGGTATTCCCTCACTGCTCGCACTCTTCAAAACGGGCACGCCGGAACAACATCGCGCCGCCGCCACCGGCCTGGGCCGCCTCGCACCGTTACATCCCGGCAGCGACATTGTTCCCACCTTCATCGCCGCACTTCCCAATGAACCGGTCCCAAATCAGACGATCATTGTAAAAGCCCTGGGCAAGACCACCGACCGTCAGGTCATCGGACCACTCAAAGCTCTGCACCGGTCGGTGTTGAAACAGGCGCGTTCCGATAGCAGCCCGGAACTCAAAGAACTTCTGGCGGCCCTCGGCATCGCCCTCGACGGCTTCGACGGGGTGCATACAGAAGAGTAGCGCTGAGCCCCCTTAGCCTGTCCCATTAAACGCACAGCCCGCGTTTCTCTACTGGGACGGCGAGGAAAAACCCACGAAGCGTATTCTCTCAGCGTTCGTCCTGTTCAATCGCTTCGAAGAGGCTGTTGACGGGAGACAGCACCGACTTAGGATAGAACACCCATTTGATGAGATGCCGCGTGAGATAGCCGGGATGCCCCTTGACCCCCAGCAGCGCGGCGCGACGATTCCACTCGGCAATGCGTTCGGGCCTTGCAGCAGGATGCGACAGAAACCACTCGGCCAGGGCTTCGTTGTCCCCTGACCGTCGAACCGCGGCGAGAAACTGGGGAACCGTGAGGCCGAAGTGGCGGAGAAACGCGCCGTCGATGCCGAGCCGGCTCCCGAACGCCACTCGATAGGTAAACGGCAGTTGCCGCGCGAGAAACCTCCTGGCTTTCTCAGCAAACCGCGGAAGCCAGACACAGCCGGCCAGTCGATCATGAGGGCGAGGGAGCCGCATGCGTGCCTCTATTATAAGGGCGGTCGCTTTTCCGATTGTACGAAACAGTCGACCTGATGATCGTTCACCATGCCGATCGCCTGCATATAGGCATAGATGATCGTACTGCCGACAAACCGGAAGCCGCGCTTCTTGAGATCTTTCGACAAGGTGTCGCTCACCGGATTCGTGGCAGGAACATCCTTCATCCTCTTCCGGCAATTCTCGATCGGCTCCCCGCCGACGAACGACCAGACATAGGCATCGAACGAGCCGAATTCTTTCTGTACTGCAAGAAAGGCCTGGGCGTTGGTGACCGCTGAATCGATTTTGAGGCGGTTGCGGATAATACCGGGGTTCTTCAGCAACGCCGCTTTGGTCGCGGACGTGAAACGCGCAACCTTCTTCGGATCGAAGCCCGCAAAAGCCTTACGATAGCCGGCGCGCTTTCTCAGGACGGTGTCCCACGTCAGCCCCGCCTGCGCACCTTCGAGCACGAGCATCTCAAAATGCTTCCGGTCGCGATGAACCGGCCTGCCCCATTCCTGATCGTGATAGCGGATCATGTGCGGCTTGTCGCCCGCCCAGCCGCAACGGATCTTGGCCTTCATCTCGACGCTCCCTTTTTTCATTATTCAGTCACCGGCCCCGTTCAACAGTCACTCGTTCGATTTTGATCCACCATTTCGGCTTCATCCGACCGAAGTCCGTGCGGACGTGATAGCGAAGCGCCTGTTTGGAATCCAAGACCACCGGGCCTCCCGGGCTCCGCCAGAACACCACCCAATGCCAGAATGCGCGGCCCTTCACCCGATGCCACTTGATCGCGAGCAGCGCAACCTCCGGCAGCGCAGCCCATGAGACAAACGGCGCCTCTCCCCTTGCCGCGCGAATGCCAAAGTGCTTCAGAATATCGCGCACTGGCTGCGTCTCGGACCAGAGCCGTGGATCGTCAGCAGAGACTCCCAACCGGTTCGCCGCCCGCCTGGCTTGCGTATAGCTCACTCCTGCCAGGGTCGCCACGCTGGCGATGCTGCAACCGGTCCGTTCGCGTTGCACCACGAGCTTCACGACAATTCCAGTTTTAGCTTCCGGCCTCCGGAAATACTGAACCCCTTGCGCTGATAGAACACCAGCGTCCGGTCGAACTCCGGCAGGGGTGGAGTCGTGACTTCGAGCCGCCGCCATCCGCGTGATTGCCCAAGTAACCTGGCCTGCTCCAGCAAGACAGCGCCCACGCCCTGTGAGCGATACGCCGGCCGGACATAAAATTCGGGAATCGTCCCGTACGCACCCTCGGTATAGAGCGCGAAGCTCTGATACAGAGCGAGAAATCCGATCGGCACGCCGCCGTCACGAGCCAGAAGCACCGAATAGCACCCGTCCCGCAACCAGGCGCGCGCTCGAGCTTCCGTGTCGGCCTGATGAAAGTTGAATACCTTGTCGCTGACCGCCGCCATAATCTCATGGAGCAGCTCCCCCACCAATGTCGCAACGACGGCGGCATCCTCCGGTTGAGCCTGAGTAATCTGAATCGACATCGGCTACCCCGCGAACCCCTGAAAGAGTGCATAGCCCTCTGGCCAATCACCAAGCCCGCTGTCGGCATTGATGTGTCCGGCCTCGCCGACATCGACAAACCGGCTGCCCCAGGCGGTCGCACAAGCACGGGCATGGCCGATGGATCCGAACGAATCATTCGTGCTCGCCACGACCAGCGAGGGAAAGGTCAGACGTTGCATCGGCACCGGCACAAATCCTTTGGCTGTAGCAGGAAAACTGGGGCTGGCCGGTTCGGGAATCGCAACGAGGAACGCCCCCTTGATCGGCGCACGTGACTGCCAGGCCCAATGAGCCACCAGCAAACAGGCCAGGCTATGGGCGACCAATATGGGAGGAGCTTCGCAACGCTGCACCGCTACATCTAGCTTCCGCACCCAATCCTGGCAATGGGGCGCATCCCATTGGCCCAAATCAACCCGCCGCCAGGCCGGATGGCGTTCTTCCCACAACGTCTGCCAATGGCCCGGGCCGGAATTGCCGAATCCCGGCAGTACTAATACGGGGATCTCCATCACCACACACTCACTCGGCCTTCTTGCGCCCGGCCACCGCCACCGTCGCATAGTAGACGGCACGGCTCTGCGGATCTTCGGCACATTCACCATAGTATTGCAGATCCGCTTCGCTCACGACTCCCGTTGCCAGATACTTCTCCTGCAACTGTTGGGCAGACATTGCCATTATTTTCGCCAAACCCGATCCACCGGCAGACATCGGCGCATCATTCTCCATGGACACGTCGCAGAGTCCCCGTCCCTGCAGAAGTGGCAACAGCTTGAGTCCAAGCGCGTGGTCCATGCCGCGGCTTTCATACATGAGATGAATCGCCTGATTGATGTGCTGCATTGCCGCGAGTTGTGCAGTTGTTCCGGCGATGCCCCGTGACGCAGAGAAATCCGGCTCTTCCAGAACGATCCACCCGCCCGGCTTCAGCGCAGCCAGCATCCTGGTAAGGGCGATCTCATAGTCAGGCAGATGAATGAGCACATAGCGCGCATGGACGAGATCGAATGAACGCTGCGGCAGCGAAGCAGTACGAATATCCCCCTGCTGAATCTCGACATGATCCGGATGGTGTGAGGGAAGATATTTGGTCGAGAGGTCGAGGGCCATGACACGGCCGGTAGGGCCAACCCGATCACCCATCCACTGCATCAATGACCCGGCGCCCGGCCCGACCTCCAGACAGCGCCATCCGGTCGTGAGGCCGGTTGCATACAGGCGGCGGCAACTGGCTGGATCGACCTCCCGCTCGATCGCCTGCAACCGCGTGAGTTCCAATTGATCTGCGGCGGAGGTAAAGACGTAGTCAGGTTGGCTCATATCTGGTCACCCATGCGCCGAACTACTCCAGCTTCTTGAAACAGTCCGCGCCTGCCACCGCCCGCAAGCGGCGACAGGACATCACCCGCGTCGAACCCGGCACATCGTTCTTGATGACCACCACGTAGGACTCGCCGCCAGCACAGGCCACATTCCAGAAAACATTCCCCTTGGCATCTTCTCCCTGAAAAAACGTGCGCGCGACGGTCCGGCAACTATGGCCTCCGCTTTCGACGAACACCGCCAAGGCCTCACTCCGCTCCACTTCCGGCATCGCCGCAAGGCGATCCTGAGCAGGATTTGCCCAAGCCGACGGGGCACCGATGCCTAAAAGAACCGACAGCATGAGACGATAGAATGCGGGAGTGCACCTTGCTCGTGACATCGCTAACGCCTCTTCTGCATGACTGCCCGCGCAATTTAGATTCGTCCGGTTTCCACAGATCAGTCCATCACACGTGTAGAGCACCGACTCGCCACCGGGCATCAGGCAATCGACAATGACCTGCGCATCGACGACGGGATCTAAAGTAAACGGTGCAGTCTGCTGGTGAGTCACCGCCGTCGTCAATCGTTCAGCGGCCTGCCGCACCGCTGACGGAAGCAAATCCTCCTGCTGAATCCGACGCAGGTGAGCCATCGCATCACCGGACCACACCGGCCGGGCCTGCCGTATCAACCACGCTTCGTCGGCCAACGCGACAGCCCGCCGCGCACAGACACGCGCTTTCCCCTCGTTGCCGTCTCGCCAGGCCGCCGCTGCCGCAGCCAATTCTTGTTTGATCGATTTCAACTGAGCCATACCACATTGCGCATATCCACCAGTCTTCAACTGATTGTTTCACACACTGAATGATCTGTAGTCAATTGACTTCAGTTGACAACTGCCTAATTTCTTTAGGATCTAACCTGAAACATAACCCTCACTCCCTACATCAGCAATCGCACGCTCGAAGCGGCGTCTCACTCAACGTGCGCAAATACTCACATTTCCGTAAAAATACTCACATGAGACAGATGGCACACGCCTTGCTCAATCCAGATGAGAGATTAGTACTCCGAGCGTCGCCTTGCTCGTCACTGACGGGCGATCGAGAGACCACTCTACATTGGAGTCGCGCGACAGCAACCCCGGGTGTCACCCGTGTGGCTCCGTGTGCCTGAAATCGAAGAGAGCGGCGCCAATCCCGCCGCCACATTGTGAACCAATAACAGGAGCCGTCAATGAACTGGATGAGAATTCTTACTGTGGGGGTGGTGCTTGCGGACAGTGCGGCCTGGGGTGCGACCTTAACCTGGAATCCCAATACCGATATCGATCTGGCCGGGTACCGCGTCTATCAATGCAGTCAACTTCCCTGCGGGCGGGCAAACGGCACCGCCGCTCCCATCGCAACCCTCGGCAGGGTGACCAGCTTCAATATCGGAACGCCTTCAGCCGTTCGGTATTATGTCGTCACGGCCTATGACTCGGCCAACAACGAATCCGGTGAGAGCAACGTCACAACCTACACCCCGGCAGCTGCCCCTCCCCCAACGACGCCGCCGCCCGCGCCACCGCCCACTCCTACCGGCCTGCAACTCCTCATGGTGAGATAAGACTGCGCCCACTGCCAAGAGGAAGTGGATGGCCGGGCATGAGGGACAATCGGGGTTTGACTGGACCGTACGTTGCGGTGATCTGTAGGACCCAGCTACCGGCACTACACTCACTCTACCCCATATCGCGGAGGGTATGGTCGGGGTTGCGATCGCGCGCGATGGTCTTCATGACCTGATCTCCAAACAGCACCACGACACGCCCACGTTGATCCTTCACCACCATGGACGCCGACGGCGCCTTGAAGGTCGCAGGATCTCCCCCCAGCCAGGCGCTGCACGAAAACGGAAGGGCATCGAGCACGGTCTCCACACGATATTCATGGCGCAGCCGATATTGCAGCACATCAAACTGCAGCCGGCCCACCGCCGCAACCAATGACTCCTGATCGTTGAGACTCCGCATGATCTGGACCGTGCCTTCCTGCGCCATCTGCTCCATCCCCTTGTCGAAGGCTTTTCGCTTGCCGACATCGGTCGGACGCAGGCGGGCAAAGATTTCCGGCTGGAACTGCGGCAAGGGCTTGAAATTGAATCCGCCGGTCACAGAAATCGTGTCGCCGATCGCAAAGAGCCCGGGATTGATGATGCCGATGATGTCGCCGGGATAGGCCTCCTCCACGGTGCTCCGTTCCTGCGCCACCAAACTGTGAGGGCGTGAGAGGCGGATCTCTCGATTCAGCCGGTGATGTTTCACCACCATGTCCCGTTCGAATCGCCCCGAGCAGACCCGCAAAAAGGCGGTGCTGTCTCGGTGCTTCGGATTCATGTTGGCCTGCAGCTTGAACACATAGGCGCTAAACGGGGTCTCGACCGGATCGATGGCGCACTCGCTCCCATCCTCGCGGTCGGCCAGTCGGGCGCTGGGACAAGGGGCAAGGGTCACAAACGCGTCGAGAAAACTCTCGATACCGAAGTTCGTGAGCGCCGACGCGAAAAAGACCGGCGTGACATCGCCGTTCAGAAACTGTTCGCGCGAAAACGGATTGCCGGCGATATCGAGCAGCTCCAAGTCGTGCTGCACCGGCTCCATGACATCCGGAGGAACACGGCCGCTGCGCTCGAGATCGGCCAAGACCATATTCGCCACGTCGACCTTCGTCGCGCCGCCATGGGCGGTCTTGCTGAAAAGCTGGACGCGATGGTCGGCCCGCGTCACGATGCCGACGAAATCGCTCCCGGAGCCGATCGGCCAGTTGATCGGGCTCGCGTGAATATTGAGGGCCTGTTCCACTTCCGTCATCAGATCGAGCGGCGGACGCCCCGGCAAGTCCATTTTATTGATCAACGTCAGAACGGGAATCCGCCGCAAGCGGCAGACGGCAAACAATTTGCGCGTCTGCGTTTCCACGCCTTTGGCCGCGTCGATCACCATGATCGCGCTGTCGGCAGCCGTCAGGGTTCGATAGGTATCTTCCGAAAAGTCCTGGTGGCCCGGCGTGTCGAGCAGATTGATGATCGCATCCTTGTAAGGAAACTGCATGGCCGACGCGGTGATGGAAATACCGCGCTCCTGCTCCATGCCCATCCAGTCGGAAGCCGCCGTCTTGCCGCCCTTGCGGCCGCGAACCATGCCGGCCGTCCGGATGAGCCCGGAGTACAGCAGCAGCTTTTCCGTGAGCGTCGTCTTGCCCGCGTCCGGATGGCTGATGATCGCAAAGGTCCTGCGGCGCGCCGTTGCCGCGGCCAATTCTCCCTGACGTGTCTGGTCGATAGCCATAATGGGTGCGCAGCATACCACACCGCCACCGACCACCAACAGCCGGGGATGAAGAGAATCGCCCACGTCGTCGCTCGCACCAACCACATCGACCCTGTATGATGCCGCTCATGGCCACGCCTCCCCTTCGCATCGCGTTTCTACATCTAGCGCCGGTGCCCGGCGACCTCGCGGGGAATCGCCGGATGATCGAAACCGCCGTCATGCAGGCAGCCCAAGCGGGAGCCAACTGGATCCTGACCCCTGAACTCGCGGTCTGCGGCTATAGCGTTCTCGATCGGATCGGTACCGACTGGATCACGCCTCAACCGGATGAGTGGATGACACAGATGGGCCGCCTCGCGTGGGATTGCTGATTTGCGCCGATTCCTATTCTCCGGGCATTGCCGACAGCCTGCGACGACAAGGGGCCCGCATACTGGTGTCCTCCTCCGCCTGGGCGCCGGGATTTCACGGCCCCTACGGCGAATGGGAGCGCTGCACACGCGACACGGGGCTGCCGCTGTTTGTCTGCAACAGGACCGGGCCGGATCTCACCATAGATTTCACGAAAGCGGAGAGTGTCGTGGCGAAAGACGGCGAACGCCGGCTTTCAATGAGCGCGCCACGCTCAACGATGTTCCTGATCGAATGGGATCTGCTCCGGCAGGATCTGGCGACACCGTCCTATCAACGCCTAGAGTTGTAACCACGCCCTGTCGCCGACGCATTGGTATCGAAGATCCTCAAGATTTGCGCCTCCCCCGCCGATACCATCAACAGAGACCATTGCCACCTCACGAGTACGACCGAACATGGCCACTCCTGCAACCGGAAAAGCTGCGGCCCCCGACCCGACGGCATCTGCCCATCCACTCACCGTCGGACAGATCATGTCGCGGCGCGTGGTGACGGTCACGATGGACGACACTCTCGCCAAAGTCCAAAAGCTGTTTCGCGAATTCCGATTTCACCATCTGCTGGTGTTGGAAGAGCGCCGGCTGGTCGGCGTGATCTCAGACCGGGATCTGCTCAAAGCCCTCAGCCCCGCCATCGGCACCTTGATGGAGACCGACCGGGATCGGGCCACGCTCAATAAGCGCGCACATCAGATCATGAGCCGTCACCCAGTTTCGGCAACAGCCGACGTTCCTATTGAGACTGCCGCGAGACTGTTGATCGACAAGAAAGTGTCCTGCCTCCCGATCGTCACCGATGACCAGACACTCGCCGGCATTCTGAGTTGGAAAGACATCCTGAACGTCTTGTGCCCCCCGGCTTCCCCGCAGCAGTAGCAGTACGTCCGGCCTAGAGACGGATCCGCATCATCCACACCGGCCCATCGAACCAATAAGCCCTAGGGCGTCATCGCGGTACGCACCTCATCACCATTGAGGTCATGGTGACGCTCACGCAATCCGTCCATCGCGATGACTTGGTTGCCGGCGCGGTCCAATGCATTCAACCGGCTACTGAAGAAAGTAACGGCAGTTACCAGACTACGTCCGGCTCCACGATGAGGCCGGACCATCAGGGGAAGAACGGAGGATGACGTGAAGTCAACTGGCTGATTGAACTTGCGAGGAGAGAAATCTCTGGAGTCGCGTGGCCGCAGTGGAGGTCAGATGCATGAACTCAAGTCCGAAGGTCTGGTCCTTCACCCATCGGACAGTCGCCCGCTCAACCGCCAACGGAGCCACCTGTTTCGGCAGGCGCAGCAGCATCGTGACCTGATCGCCAGGATTCATCGGAGCTTCGCTCGTGACTCGGACGCCTTTGAGTGACACATCGTAGACGACGCCAATCCCGGATAGCTTCTTGGCAAACCAGCGCGGCCGCGCCTTTTCAGCCAACGCGCAAGAAAATGGAACCGGCACGCGCATCCGCGTATGTTCACGGATATCAAGAAACACCTCATTGGGCATCGTGGCAGACTTCATCAGACATCCTTTCGTTCGCTCACTGTGCCGACTGTACACAACTGCTATCGGTTCGAGAACGAAATTGTGTGTTTGTGCAGAATTCTACGTATCCGTTCCACCAGACACCCCGATATTGTTCTTCCTGCGATCATCAGGCACGATACCGACGCGAGTAATTCATCCATACTTCATGGGCTCTTTGCCTATGCAAATCCAGACAAACGGCGGGGAACTCATCGCTTATTTATGGAATGGCCGGCTGTCGATTTCAGCTTTCCAGGACGACTATCCGGCAAAGGCTGTATCTGGCAATTGCCACGGCAAAACCACTACGTTGAAAGGCTCACATCCTGAGCCGGGCGGCGGCAAGATGTCGCATCGGGCCGTGTGGAAGATCATCGACAACAACAACCAGACGTTCGAGATGTACGAAACGCACGGCCATGGCGGCAAAGAGATGAAGTTCCTGGAGATCGTATATACGCGGAAACCGTGATGGAGCAGCATTGAAATAGATTGGGCAACATGCTTGACTAGATGCTCCACACCATCACCTAAGGAGGGCTCTTATGCAACGGATGATTGGACTATTGGCCTTGGCTCTGATGCTGACGACGCTCAGCGGCTGCAGTTACTTCTTCTATCCCCGCGCCGGGGACTACGCGACGCAGGCCAAAGGCGCCAGCGGCGTCGAAACGATGATCAACCTCACGAATATGATGGAAGCCACCGCGATGAAAGCCAAAGGCGGCAAGGGGAAGGACAATGCCCTGGACGATTACCACAACCAGCTGCATGCCCTGCTGGATTCATTTTGCGACGTGACGAAGGAACAAGCCAAGACGCCCGCCTATGATCTGGCGGTGACACACAAGAAAGAATTGACCGCCATCTTCTGGCGGCTGTGGAAATTCAAAGACGATCAACCGCAGCGCGACCAGCATCTGGATCTCTCCATCGCGGAATTGAAGGAACTGCGGGAGACGTTGCAGTTGATCAAGTAGTCTTCTCGAACGAACGGCACACTGAACCGATAGGAACGCCATGACCCAGCCGCCTCCCGCGCAGATCATCGAAGGTCAACGTCAGGATTGGAACCGTGTCGCAGGCGGCTGGGAAAAATGGGACCACCTCTTCGAGAAACAGATGGCCTTCGTCAACCATCGCCTCGTGGCCGATGCCCGGCTGCACGCCGGTTTGAATGTGCTCGATCTTGGGTCCGGCACTGGCTACCCGGCCCTGCTGGGCGCTCAGACGGTCGGGCCGACTGGGAGTGTCATCGGCATGGACCTCGCGGAGCAGATGCTCGCCGCCGCGGGGCGCAAGGCGAAACGCCTTGGTCTGAGCAATGTCTCGTTCAAAACCGGCGATGTGACCAGTCTGCCGTTTAATGCGACTTCGTTCGATGCCGTCACCAGCCGCTTTTGCCTCATGTTTCTCCCGGAGATTCCGAAAGCCGCGGCGGAAATCGCGCGGGTCCTGAAACCGGGAAGCTGGGTCGCTGCCGCTGTGTGGTCTGCTCCTGAAAAGAATCCCTCCATCGGCCTCTCGATGGCCGCCATCAAGCAGGTAATCGATCTGCCGCCGCCGGATCCGACCGCCCCGGGCATCTTTCGATTGGCCAAACCCGGCGAGCTTGCCGGGATGTTCCAACAAGCCGGACTGGTTGATGTGATGGATCAGGAATTCCTTGCCGACTGGAGCTATGGCTCGGCTGACGAGTATTACACCAGCCTGATGGAGATCGCCGCGCCGGTGCAGAATCTCATGGCCAAGCTAACCGACACGCAGAAGCAGGACGTCAAACAGCGCATTCTTCAGGCCACATCAAATTACATGCGCGGCGGCCGCATCGTCTTCCCGATGGCCATCCGCATCGTCTCGGCCCGCAAACCGGTCTGACTCTCACATGGCGACGAAGCACGACGGCTTCAAGGATTTTGTGCTCGACCAGTTGGCTGACCTCCGGGGCCTGACCTGTCGCGCCATGTTCGGCGGCTACGGACTCCGCTATCGCGAGACCTTCTTCGGCATCATTCACAAAGGCCGGCTGTATTTCAAAGTCACGCCGGAAACCGTCGACTCCTATCGCGCCTTAGGAACGAAACCCTTTCGCGTAACTTCCAAGATGACGCTCAAGACGTACTACGAAGTACCTCCTGACATTCTTGAGGATGCCGCTCTCCTGGCGGAGTGGGCTGAAACCGCCAGCAGCGCCCCGCGTCCCCAGCTGGGACTGCGGCGCGCCGCTTCCGAATCCCGCACATCCAAACCCGCTCGAACAACCCGCGCACGTTCTTAGCCGACGGATCGGACAAGCCCATAGCAGCCGGCTTGATTGAGACTTATAATGGTTGCGATGTTAACCGATGCCAGCTCACAGCTCCCCGCTTTGCACACAATCCAGAAGCGCCTGGTTTGCCAAGTACTGATGATGGCGATCTGCTCGCTCCTGCTATTTAGCAACATCTCATTCGGAGCGGATCCATCGCCCGCTCCCCTGCTCTGGCGTACAGTCCCAACCGTCAGTCCATCGGATCAACCCCCGATTCCCAAGAAATCGTGGATTCTCCGCGAGCGCGAGATCGTATTCGATGAGCTCCTGGTGAAAACGTTGAAAGACGCTGCAGCCAGGCCGCTCCCGCCGATTGCCGTCCAGTTCTTCGACGCAGGGCGGTATGAACTGGAGGTGATCTCCACCCTTGCACGCAACAATGACACGAGTTTCATTCGCGGGCAGTTGAAGCCGCCGGACTCCGGCGATTTTTCGCTCGTGCTCAACGGCGCGACGGTGACGGGCACCGTGCAACTCGGCCGGCGCGTCTTCAAGATCGAGTCACTCGGCAACGGGCGGCACCGTTTGATCGAGATTGATCCGGAACAAGAACCGAAAGAGTAACGGGCGCATCTCCTCTATGCAGACATGGCCGAGCACAGCTCTCTTCCTGGCCGATGTGGTCCTCTTGTTACACCTCGCCTTTGTCCTCTTCGTCCTGTTCGGAGGACTCCTGGCCTTGAGATGGCGCAGAATATTCTGGACCCATGTGCCCGCGGTCCTCTGGGGCACGTTTGTGGAATTCAGCGGCCGGATCTGCCCGCTGACGCCATTGGAAAACTGGCTGCGCGAACAGGGAGGAGAAATAAGCTATGACGGCGACTTTGTCGGACGATACCTGCTCACCCTCCTCTACCCAAATCATCTCAGCCGCACTACACAAGTTATGCTGGGTATTATCGTGATTGCCGTGAACTTGGCAGTCTATGGATGGTTATGGCGAAGTGGCCGCTTGTTGCGCTCGCGAAAAAGGTTAGCCGAATGAAGAGAAAACCGACATATTGTGACATCGCTTACGAAGATAGACGGAATGGGAGTTGCTCCCGAACCTGAGATGTCAGAAAATCGAGACCTGCCCGACTCACTCAAGGATTTCCCTGGAGCCTCACCCATGCGTTCCCAGGGTGGTTGACGCACGTCCATGAGAGTTGATACATGGGAGACTTCGGACTACCCCAATTCCGACCGTGAGGATTCTATGCCGATAGATGAAATCGAGAAAAAAGTCAGCGATCGTTACGCCAAGGCCGCCAGTATGGGCGAGCAGATGTGCTGCCCCACCAGTTATGACATGGCGAACCTTAAATCCTTCATTCCGGAAGAAGTCCTCAAGATTTCGTATGGTTGCGGAACTCCGGCCGGACTGAACACGGTGAGTGCCGGAGAGACGGTCTTGGACATCGGATCGGGCGGCGGCATCGACTGTTTCGAGGCTTCGCGCCTCGTCGGTCCGACCGGTCGCGTCATCGGCATCGATATGACCGATACGATGCTCGACATTGCGCGCAAGAATGCCGTGGTCGTCGCCACCAACCTCGGCTATCCCGCCTCCAACGTCGAATTCCGCAAGGGGATGGCCGACGCCATGCCGGTCACCGACAACACCATCGACCTGATTATTTCCAATTGCGTGATCAACCTGGCCCCCGACAAGCGGAAGGTCTTTCGCGAGATGTTCCGCGTGGCCAAGCCTGGCGGGCGGTTCACGATTTCCGACATCGTCGCGGACCAGCCGGTGCCGCAATATCTGGTGCATGATGCGGGAAAATGGGGCGACTGTTTATCCGGCGCCCTGACGCTGACTGACTACATGGCCGGAATGACCGAAGCCGGGTTTGTCGGTCTGCATCTGATCAAGTCCTCCCCTTGGCAACGGATCGACGGCATTCATTTCTTCTCCGTCACCTTGACCGGCTACAAGCTTCCCGCTGACGCACCTATACGCCCGGCGCGTTACGCCACCCTTCGTGGCCCCTTCAGCCGCGTGGTCGATGAGCGAGGCACGATTTACATGCGCGGCATTCCGCAGCCGCTCACTCCGGAACTGGCGCTACTGCTGAGCCGGCCGCCCTTCGCGTCGCTATTCATGTTCTCCGAGGCTCCCCAGTGGCTCAACCGCGAGGATCCGCGATGGACCGCCGTGTTTCCTGAACAGGTTCCCTGTACCTGGAAAGGCGACTACGCCCTCTTGGCCGGCCCGTTCCTGGAAGCCTGTGACGACGACCAGCACCGGTACCGGCGCGGCGAGCCAGTTGAAATCTGCTCGAAGACGCTCAAAGTCCTTGAGACAGATGGCTATGCCCCGCACTTTGCCATTCTCAATCGCGCCAGCCAGCCTGTGGGCGGCGACGCGGTGAATTGCGCGCCGACGGGCGGGTGCTGCTGAAAACACCAATGGCACTGACTCTTTTAGGCCGTCACAACCCCCTCGCCTCTTCGACAGCACAGCTTCGCATTCTCGACGAGACGGCCAACATCACTCCGTTTGCAACCCGTCTCACTCAGGCCGGGTTGCCTTCACTTCAGGCCTCCGGGATCACGATCTTCCAAATCAACGTTGGCAAACTCTGCAACCAGACCTGCCGACATTGTCACGTGGATGCCGGGCCCGACCGCACGGAGAGCATGTCGCGGGAAACGGCGGAGCTCTGCATTGCCGCGTTGGCTCAGACCGACATTCCCACGGTCGACATCACCGGCGGGGCTCCGGAACTGAATCCGAATTTCCGATGGCTGGTCGAGCAAGCTCACGCACTGGGACGCCATGTCATGGATCGTTGCAATTTGTCGATTCTACAGATCCCCTCACAGTCCGACCTCGCAGAGTTTCTCGCAGCGCACCGCGTGGAAGTGGTCGCCTCGCTGCCCTACTACCGGGCCAGTCAGACCGACGCGCAACGCGGCGAAGGCATCTTCGACAAATCCATTGACGCG
>Ga0209253_10000657_pt1 | contig 30063 bp, 24 predicted proteins | sample FrelakmetBRP12BR_FD_187145 | JGI IMG/M metagenome (GOLD analysis project Ga0209253, IMG submission 187145) | Freshwater lake sediment microbial communities from the University of Notre Dame, USA, for methane emissions studies - BRP12 BR (SPAdes)... | ecosystem: Environmental > Aquatic >... | reverse complement strand
CAGAGAGGCGCGAGCGGTTGGCAGCGACGTCCGGTTGGTGGCTCCGCCGGTGACCAAGGGCCGTCTGAGGTCCAAGACACCCGCCGCCAACTGGCGGCGCACGAACCTATCAGGTCGGTATGCCGGACGCCCCGAACCCACAGGCCAGGCAGCGCAGGACCAGACAGCCGTCGTACTCCATCCGTCCCCGGTGGCAGTGCGGGCAGGTGCCCCCGGGCACCAAAGGGGAGGTGCGTCGAGCGCGGCGGGAACCAGGCAACGACAGCTGACGGTTGGAGGAGCCTGGCCCGGCGCGTGCGGCTCGTGATGGGCGCATGTCGCCGACCAGTATAACTCGCCCAGTGTGCGGGTCAGCGCGGCACATTGCCAGGGGACCCTCGCCGAGGTATCCTGCCCGTGGTCGCACGCCCGTCGGGCGCAGCGTGCGAGGGATGCACGACAACGCTGGATGGAGGCACGCGTGCAAGGTCTCAGCCTGGAGTCGCCATTCTTCACCTTCTTCCTCCGTCTGCCCGAAGGACGCTGGGATCTCTTCGCGCGCGATGCCGCTCAGATTGAGGAGGCGCGGCTCGGCGCGGGCGTGCGCGCCAAGGCCGGCGGCCTGCGATGGAATGGACGAATGGAAGGCGCCGAGGTCGTGCACCACGGCCTCGAGCACACCCTTCATGGCCCGGTCCACTTGGCGCGGCTACGGGTCCCCTCGGAGGGCATTGCCTTCAGCGTCGAGTTCGCCGCCTGTCTCGAGCGGCCGCTGTTCCTGTGGCGGATTGGGCTGGAGAACGCAGGCGCCGAGACGATCACGGTTGACACGATCGACTTGTTGCAGCTCGGCCCGGCCGCGCAGGGCGATGACCATGCCCAACGGCGTGGTCAAGCCACCCCTACAGGTGCCGTGCGGCTTCACGCCGATCCGGGCGACCTGGCGTTCTTCACCAATGGATTCCAGTCCTGGTCCTATGCCGGCACACTGGGGCCCGGCGACCGCATGCCGCGCACCCGGCTGGGACCGATCCTGTGGCCTGAGAATCCCGACACGCCGGTCTCGCGACGGCCAGGCGATTTCGTGGCGCACATGTTCGGAGTCCTCGTCGACCGGACGCACCGTTCGGGATTGCTCGCCGGATTCCTGGCCCAACGCCAGGCCTTCGGCACGCTGCAGGCGCGGCTTGCGCGCTACGCCCCCAGCCTGCACCTGTGGGCACACGGTGACCAGGCCGAGCTCCAATCGGGCCGCATGCTGCAGACGGATTGGGCCTGTCTGCAACCGGTGGCGATGGACTCTCTGGATCCACTGGCGCCGTACCTCGATGCGGTGGCGGTCGAGAACGGCGTACAAGCCGATCGATCTGCGCCGGTGGGTTGGTGCTCCTGGTACAAATACATGAAGGCGGTGTCGGAACGCGAGATCGACTCCAACTTGTCTTGGGCGGCCGGGCACCAGGCCACTATCCCGCTCAGCGTGTTCCAGCTCGACGACGGCTACCAGGCGCCGGATGCCGAGTTCCTCGAGACGAACGACCGCTTCCCGGATGGTCTCGGTGTCCTCGCACGCCGGGTTTCCTCGCAAGGCTTCCTTCCCGGATTGTGGCTGGCGCCGTTCATCACGGCGCCGCGCTCGGCGTTTGCGCGCCGACACCCGTCGTGGATCCTGCGCGGGCGGCACGGGCTGCCGGCCAACGCCGGGTCAACATGGAACGTACTATCGCGCGGGCTGGATGTGACCCACCCGGAGGTCGTGGATTGGGCCCGGCGGATGATCCGCTCTGCGGTACACGAACACGGCTTCGGCTATCTCAAGCTCGACTTCCTGTATGCAGGCGTGCTCGAAGCCCGGCGGCACGATCCCACACGCACGCGTGCTCAGGCGCTGGATGCCATGCTGCGGCTGATCCGCCAAGAGGCTGGCCCGGACGTCACGCTGCTTGGATGCGGGTGCCCAATGGGCTCCGGGCTCGGCGTCTTCGACGCCATGCGCATTGGCACGGATGTGGCTCCGGCCTGGCATCCAACCTACTTTGGGACGCAGTTCTTCTTTCGCCCCGAGCCGACCTTTCCGGCGGTGCGCAATGTCCTGCGCAACACCCTGGCCCGCATGCCGCTGCACCGCCGCTGGTGGATCAACGATCCCGATTGCCTGCTTATCCGGCAGGAGGACACGCGGCTGACCCCGGCCGAGGTGCAGACGCTGGCGACAGTATTGGCATTGAGCGGCGGCTCCCTGATCGTCTCCGACGATCTGCCGGCGCTGGCGGAAGAGCGTGTCGAATGGTTGGCGCGGTTGCTGCCGCCTCTTCAAGGCCGGGCGCACGTGCTCGACGCGCTGGATACCGATCGGCCGACTGAGATCGTCCTCGAGCAGCAGGGCCCTGCCGGGCGTTGGTGGCTGTGCGCGGTCCTCAACTGGGACGAGGCGCCGCGCTCCATGCCGATCGACCTGCGCCGGTTCGGTTTGCCGGAGGCGGCTACCTACCTGTGGGCGGATCCCTGGCAGCGACAAGCGGGCGTGTCGACGTCGTCGACTCTCTATCTCGGCTCGATCCCGGGGCACGGCATCGCGCTGCTTGCTGTTCGTCCTGGTAGCGTTGATCCGGTCTGGCTGGGCGATACTCTGCACGTCTCGCAGGGACACGCCGTGCGCCAGTGGGAGACCGACGGCAACCGGCTGCAGGCCTTGCTGGGCATGGGCCGGCCGAGAAGCGGGACAGCGTGGATCTGGCTGCCGGCCCAGCCACGTGCCGCTGAGCTCGATGGCCTTCCGCTCGGGTGGCAACGGGCAGGCGAGGGGATCTTCGCTTTCGACCTGCACCTGGGGAACACCTCCAGGCTGATGATCCACTGGTGACGCCCGGGAAGGGGGTGTCACCCGGTCCCCGCACCCGGCACTGAGCCTGCGTGCAGGCGGTTGCCTACAACCGCGGACGACACCGCCGCGCCGCATGCTATACTGCGCCGCGGCTGAAGCTCCGGCCCTGGTATGACAATCGATTTCGCGCTTCAAAGCCTCGCCCTGGTCTTGGCGGCAGGCCTGGTCCTCATGGTATGGACAGGCTGGCGGTTGGTGCGCGGGTCGGGCGGGCTGCGCTTCTACTCGCTGCGTCGTCAGCGCCAGGTGACGGGTTGGCGCCTGATCGCCGGCGGCCTGATTGTCGGCGTAGCCGCCGCCGGCGTGCAGATCTTCGGCCGGCGCGTGGCATATACGATCCTCCCGCCGACGCCGTCGATCACACCGACGGCGACGACGACCCTCACCCCGACCATCACGCTCACACCCACGATCACGTCGACCCCGGAGGCCACCGCCACGCCGACCGAGACGGGGACGCCGAGCATCCCCGAGGCGATGCTCGTTACGTTCCGCGAATCCGTCACCCCGGCGACTGCCGCGGCCCTCAGCCGGATCGTCATTGCCTCTCGCCTGGATAACTTCAACCGGCCGCTGGACGGCGCCGAAACGTTCGCCCGGCCCCCCGTTCGCCTCTTCGGGGCCTTCACCTACGATGGGCTTCAGGATGGCGTTCGGTGGACGGCACTGTGGTGGCGCGGCGCCGTGCTGGTCTGCCGGGAAAGCAAACCCTGGGACGGCGGCACGGGCGGGTACGGCTACACCGAGTGCGAGCCGGATAGCGGCTGGGCACCTGGCGAATATGAGGTGCAGATGTTCCTGGGTGAGGCCTGGCGGACGTCCACGCGATTCACGGTCGAAGGCGCCACGTCCACGCCGAGCCCCTGAGCTGCCTCGCGGCTGCCCTCACATCTCGCCAGCGCAGATGAGACGGCTGGCTTCCCGCACGGTCTCCAGCAGAGCGGCATATCCCTGAGCGATCGGCGCGATCTCAATCGACTCGTCCTGCGTGTGCGCCATGCTCCCCCGCGTCACGCCGATGCACACAGCCGGAAGGCCAAGGCTGAGCGGCGCGCTGGCGTCGGTCGAGCCTGCTCCAAGGTGCACGTCCGGCACGCCCTGGGCGTGCAGGCACCTCACGACAGCCGCGACGAGCGGGTGGTCGGCCGGGATCCCGCCGCCTGGGCGGCTCCCGATTGACTCGCTATCGACCCGCACGTCGGAGGATGCCTGAGCGCTGGCCTGCAGCCTGACCGCCGCCTCGAGCCCGGCGACGATGTTCTCATCCTCCGAACGCAGATCGACCTCCAGCGACGCCTGCGCCGCGATGGCATTGATAGCCGTGCCGCCCTCCAGTAGCCCAAGGTTGAGCGAGGTGCGTGGCTTGGAGGGCAGGGGGATCAGGAGCAGCCGCTGCGCCATATGGATGATTTCGTGGACCGCCGACGGACGGCCGGCATGCGTCCACGAGTGACCGCCACGCGTACGCACGCGAATGCGCAGGCGCCGCGCCGGGAGCCCGCGATGGTAGACATTGCCCAGCGACATCCCTTCGATGGCCAGGTAGGCCCGTGCGAGCGCGCCCAAGCCCTCCACGAGAGAGTGCATCCCGCGCAGGTTGCCCAGGCCTTCTTCACAGACAGTACCCACCAGCCAGACACACCCACCGATGGGCTGATCGCTCAGGTCGTGTGCCAGTTCGAGAAGCGCCGCCAGACCCAGCGCGTTGTCGCCGATCCCTGGCCCGGTGAGACGGTCGCCGCTGTGCCGAGCCGGGATGACATCCATCCGGCGGAACACGCTGTCGAGATGGGCGCAGGCTACCAGCGCCGCCGCATCGCTCGGCCCGAGCCTGCCGAGGACGTTTCCTGCCCCGTCCAGGTGAACCTGCTCCAGTCCCAGGCGGACGAAATGGCCGTGCAGGTAGGACGCCCGCTCTGCCTCCTCGAAGGTCGGGGAAGGGATGGCCTGGAATGCGAGGGCCTGGGCCACGATCCGTTCGAGGTCCATCCTTCAAGCCCGCCCGAGGTTCTGCCGCAAGGCGTGCAGGCGCGCCTCGGGCAGTCCGGGAAGTGCGTCGAGGGCATACAGGGCCCCGGTCCCTTCAATGACGAGTGAGGCGGATACGCATCCCATCAGCGCAGCCTCCACGGGATCCCCGCTCCGCTCGAGCCCCACCATGAACCCACCGCAGTAAGCGTCGCCGGCGCCGGTGACATCATTGACCTGTGCCGGATAGGCCGATACGGTCCAGCGCTGGCCGGATGTCCCATCCAGTACCGCCTGACCGCGCGCTCCGCACTTGATCACCACCACCGGACAGCCCATCCCGGCAAAGGCTTCCGCCATCTCCCATACGGACAGCCGGTTGGGCCGGAAGAACGCTTGCGCCTCCATCTCACTGGGCAGAAAGGCGTCCAGGCCCTTGACGATCGAGGGCAGATCCCGGCGGAAGGCCGGATCCATGTACATCAACGATGGATCGAGGCTTAGCGTCGGTACGCCCTGCTCGCGCAGGTGGGTTGGCAACAAGATGTGCGTCAGGTAGTCGCCCGGCGAGAGATGGACGCCGCGACAGCCGGCGATCCACTCGGGGAGATCCTTGATGCGGACAGCCAGCGGTCCCGGGGCGGAACGGCTGTCCTGCTGGAGGGTCGAGTGCTGGTAGCCGACTAGCTCCTTCGGCATCGGCTGCCCGATGCGCAGGAAGTGCGCCGCCGGGCGCGTATCGACCCGCTCCTCCGGCGACACGTACGCATAGAAGGTGCGCGTGTCCTGCGCATCGCTCAGCCGGTGTACGCCGTCGAGGTTGAAGCCCCGTTCGCGCAGTTGAGCGAGCCACTCTGCCGGGTAGTCACTCCCGACGCGGCTGATCAGCCCGACCGAGTCGGACCACACACGTGCGCCCACGGCGGCATACACGGCGTTGCCGCCCAGCATGCCGGCGAAGACGCGGCCATCGTGGGTGATACAATAATCCCGTCGCAGGCCACCCACAAAGGCGTAGTCGACCATCCGGGCCATGCGTCGCATTATAGCGACCCGGGTGTGGAGGGCAATTGCGCGACTCACTTCCCCGCCAGGTAAGCCTGGCGTCCTCATTCCTGGCCCAGGCCTGGCCCGGGCTCCTCGGCCAAGCCACCCAGGCGCTACGAGACCGACGGCGCTCGGTCAGCAGCCTGCTGGTGTGTGGGTGTGGCGATTCGCACTGTGCCGCGCTGGGGGCGGAGTTTGGCTTGCGCCTCTGGACCGGCCTGCCGGTGCGGGCGGCCGACTCGATGAACGCCAGCCGCTACGGGATGGACGATGTTGGTCCCGGCATGCTTGTCCTCGGTATCTCGTCTTCGGGCGAAGTCGCCCGGACGGTCGAGGTGCTGGAGCGTTCCCGACAGGCGGGCGCGCACACGCTCGCCCTCACCTGCACCGCCGGCAGCACGCTGGCCGCGACGGCCGATGCGGCCATTATTTCGGACCTGCCGGTGTTTCCCTTCGGACCAGGCCTGATCACTTACCTGGCGGCGCTGCTCGGAATGCTGGCCGTCGCTGCGGCGCTCGCTCGCGACGACGGCACCGCAACGCTGACGGAAAGGGTGGCCGAACTGCCCGCGCTCGTCGAGCAGGCGATCCCTGGTCAGGTTGAGCAAGGTGAGGCGTTCGCAGACTCGGTCGCCAAGGCGGCCGGCGGCGTCTTCCTTGGCAGCGGTCCGTGCCGGGGCGCGGCGGAGTATGCTGCCGCCAAGGTCATGGAGACAGCCGGCGTTCCCTACCGTGCCCAGGATGTCGAAGAGTGGGCGCACCTCGAGTACTTTGTCGAGCCGGCGGACACGCCGACCTGGCTGCTGACGGCGGGTGGGCGCGCGTCGACACGCGAGGCGGAGATCGAAGTGGCGGCGCTGGCCGTCGGGCGCCGACTCCAGGCGACGCGCTGGCAAGGGGGGAAAGGCTGGTCGGCGGCCGAACGCGAGGCGCTGGCGCCCTTCGGGTTGTGGCCCGCGCCGGTCGCGTTCGCACAGCGCTTGATGGTGCTGCGGGGGGAGGAGCCGTTCCGTGGATTCGGCGGCGGCCGGAGCCCGGCCGAGGGGGGCGGAGCCAGCCGCATTCGCAGCAGCGCGCGCACGCCTCGGGAGGGCAATGCGTGACGGAACCCCATGACCGGGCAGAACCGGAATCCCATTGGCAGGCCGCCGGAACGCGGCTATAATGCTTTAAGATAGGCGGCAGCCGGGGAATCTCAGGCTGCGCGTTCATTCGCAAAGGTCCTGATGGCGGCCAATCGCATCCTGCTGATCGAAAGCGAGCGCGCCAACGCGCCGTCCTTCGCTTCGGCTCTCGAGAAGAAGGGGTATTCCGTCACCACCCACCACCAGGTGGAAGCTGCCCTGTCGCGCATGGCGGACTCACCGCCGGACCTGCTGATCCTCGACGCCGCATCGATGAAGACCAGCGGCACGCGGATGAGCCGTGCGGCACGCGGCGCCCTGAACGGCGTCCCGATCGTCCTGGTGGCTCCCCCAAACTCGCGTGCGGACGCCGGCAGTGGCGCCACGGTCACCCTCGTCCAACCCCTCACGCCGCGTAAGTTGCTCAACCGCGTCGCCCGCCTCCTCCCTGGCGACGAGAGCTTCAACCTCGAGCTCGGCCCGATCAAACTCAATCTGGCGCAGCGGAAGGTTCGCTGCCGAGGCAAGGACGCTCGGCTGACGCCCAAGCAGGCCCGGCTGCTTGAGGTGTTCATGCACAACCCCGGCAAGTTGCTCACCCGGGCCACGTTGATCCGCCAGGTATGGCACACCGACTACACGGGTGATACACGCACGCTCGATGTTCACATGAGCTGGCTCCGCCGCTCGATCGAGGACGACTCGCGCCGGCCAGGATTGATCAAGACGATCCGGGGCATGGGCTACCGGCTGGATCTCCCGGCGGAGGCCACAGGTCGCGAAGGCCGTTAGGCGCCTCGAGAACGACGTTGTATGGCCAGGGCCCCGCAAGGGGCCCTGTTTCTTCATGGATGGGTGGCGTTTCCGGCTACTTCTGAAGCCGGGGCATCCAGGAAGGCCAGGGCGGTCCGCCCGTCCCGGGCCACGACCCGGACCCCAATGTGTCCCAGGCGGCCTAGTGAGGCTGTGTGGGGGAGCCGGGAGGGTATTTCCGGATCGCGCCACGGGCGAGCAGCCTGTGAGCGGCTGCGGAAGACACGCCCGTCGAAGTCCCAGTCAACCTCCCACAGCTCGACCTCGTCGAGGGAGGGCTTCTTCGAAGCTGCCCCTTGCAGGCCTTCCAGGCGCACCGCCAACTCCGATCCATGCTGCTCGATCGAAGTGCGCACACTCAGCCCACTGGCGTCCGAGGCTGGCGCGGTAGCCTCCAGCCTGAAGGGCCGGCAGCCATTCTCCAGCAGGAGCCGCCGGTGGGCAATGTGGAGGGCCATCGGGTGGGCATCACACCCGATCCAGTCCCGACCCATGCGCTCAGCGCAGGCCAGCGTGGTTCCCGAGCCACAGAAGAAGTCCCCCACCAATCCCCCGGGCGGCGACGAGGCGGCGATCACGCGCTCGAGCAGCGCCTCTGGTTTCTGGGTAGGGTAGCCGGTGCGCTCGCGATGCATCCGGGCGACGACCGGGAAGTACCACCAGTCTTCGGGGACCTTGCCGCGATCAAGGTCCGGCAGCTTCCCGAACCCGGCTTTGGAGGAGGATCGGAATGTCCGTACGGTGGCCGGGTCGTACGGGACGCGCACGGCTTGGCTGTTGAAGGTGTAGTCCGCCGACTTGGTGTAGACCAGTAGCGTATCGTGCTTGCGCTTGAACGCGCGCTGGATGGGCGATGGCCCATGGTAGAGCCACACGATCTCGTTGAGCAGCCGATCGGTGCCAAAGATCTCGTCCAGCAGAAGCCGTGCATACGCCGAAGCGTGCCAGTCCAGGTGCAGGTAGAGCGTGCCGGAAAGGGAGAGCAGCCGGTGCATCAAGCGCAGCCGTGAGGCCAGCATTGCCAGGTAGGCAGACGGCGAGTCCCACGCATCGGCGTAGCCTTCCGCTGTCTCCCAGTTGCCGGGGGCACGCGAGTCCTCTGCGCGCCCGACGCGCGTGCGATAGGCCTTTCCGGTCAGAAACGGCGGGTCGGCATAGATCAGGTCAAAGCGGTTCTCAAACTCAGGGAGCAGCCCAGTCATCACGCCCAGGTTGTCCCCCAGGATCAGCCGGCGCGTAGCGGATCCTTTGGCGCCGCCCGGGAACACCTCCACCAGGGGATGCACGACGGCCGCGGCGACCTCCGATAGGTCGTTGCGGCCGTCCCAGGTCAGGCGTGGCTGGGAAGGGAGCCCCCGACGCCGTGGCATCAGGCGCCCTACTTGCCCGGGAAGCGCTTGGCGAGCACCTCGTCCAATGTCGGCTGGCCGATCTCCTGGAGCTCATAGCGGATGCGCTGGCTCGGCTTGTTGAACTTCAGCAGTCGGCCCAGGTCGATCGGGGTGCCGATGAGCACCAGGTCGGCGTCGGAGCGGTTGATCGTCCGCTCGAGTTCGCGCATCTGCTTGTCGCCGTAGCCCATCGCCGGCAGAACGTTGCCGGTCGTCGGATACTTGGCATAGGTCTGGGCAATCGTACCCGCGGCGAACGGCCGCGGGTCGATGACCTCGGCGGCACCATAGCGGTGGGCCGCCACCCAGCCGGCGCCGAAGGCCATCTCGCCGTGCGTCAGCGTGGGCCCATCCTCGACCACCAGGACGCGCTTGCCGCGGATCGCCGCCGCGTCATCCACGAAGATCGGCGAGGCGGCCTCGATCAGGACGGCGCGCGGGTTGCGGGAGCGAACGTTCTCTCGAACCGCCGTCACAGCCTCCCGGCTGGCGGTATCGACCTTGTTGATGACCACCACGTCGGCCATCAGCAGGTTGGTCTCGCCCGGATGATAGGTCAGCTCGTGCCCAGGGCGGTGCGGGTCGACGACCACGATGTGCAGGTCGCTCTGGTAGAACGACAGGTCGTTGTTTCCGCCGTCCCACAGGATCACGTCGACCTCGGCTTCGGCCTGGCGCAGGATCCGCTCGTAGTCGACGCCGGCGTAGACGACGATCCCGCGTGCGATGTGCGGTTCGTACTCCTCCCGCTCCTCGATGGTGCAGTTCTGCGTGGCCAGATCCTTGTAGTTGGCGAAGCGTTGAACCGCCTGCTTGACCAGGTCGCCGTACGGCATCGGGTGGCGGATGGCGGCCACCTTGTAGCCGCGCGCCTTCAGGAGCTCGGCGACCCGCCGGGTGGTCTGGCTCTTGCCGCTGCCGGTCCGGGCGGCGCACACCGACACCACCGGCTTGTTCGATTTGATCTGCGTTGTCCGGGCGCCCATCAGACGGAAGTCCGACCCGGCCGCGAGAACCTGTGACGCCTTGTGCATCACGGTCTCATGCGAGACGTCGCTGTAGGCGAAGATGACCTGGTCGGGTTTGAGCTCTCGGATGAGCTTGACCAGGTCGTTCTCGGGATGGATGGGGATGCCCTTCGGGTACTGGGCACCGGCCAGCTTCGCCGGGTAGGTCCGCCCGGCGATGTTCGGAATCTGGGTGGCGGTGAACGCGACGACGTCGTAGGCCGGGTTGTCGCGGAAGTAGACGTTGAAGTTGTGGAAGTCGCGCCCGGCGGCGCCCATGATGATTACGCGCTGGCGGCTCATGCTGGTTTCTCGTCTCCGTTGGAGGGGCCCCGCGGGGCCCAGGATCGGTCGGATGGCACGGACTACATCACTTCCGGCGCGGCAATGTCGAGCAGACGGAGGGCATTGGCCAGGGTTTGGCGTGCGGCCGCTACCAGCCGCAGGCGGACCGCGCGCATCGGTTCCGCGGCCTGCAGCACTGGCACGCCGTGGTAGAACCCGTGGAAGGCGCGCGCCAGCTCGTAGGCGTACGAGGCCATGTGCAGAGGCTTGTACTCAAGCGCCGCCTGCTGCACCGCCGTCGGGAACCGGGAGATCCAGTCGATCAGCTCGATCTCGAGGCGCTCCAGCGGGTAGCCGACCTCGCTGGCCGGGGGCAGACGGACCCCTTTGCGCAGGATGCTGTTGGCGCGCACGTGCGCATTCTGTATGTACGGTGCCGTTTGCCCGTCGAAGCTCAGCGCGCTGTCAAGGTCGAAGACGATGTCCTTGGTATTGTCGACCGACAACAGCGCGTACGTAAGCGCCCCAAGGCCGACCTGGCGAGCGACCGTGGCCCGCTGGCTGGCGGGGAGGTCGGGGTTCTTCTCGGCGATCACCTCAAGCACCCGGCGCTCGGCTTCCTGGACGACATCCATGAACAGGACGACGTTTCCCTTGCGGGCCGACATCGCCCCTTCGGGCAGCGACACGAATCCGTAGGCGAGGTGGTAGCACTTGGACGCCTGGGGAAAGCCCATCAGCTCCAGGATCTTGAACGCCTGCTGGAAGTGCAGGCTCTGGCGCACGTCGACGACGTAGATCGAACGATCGACGTGGAACTGCTCGAACTTCTGCTTGGCCAGCGCCAGATCCTTGGTCAGGTAGAGCGTTGTGCCGTCGCTGCGCAGGACGACGGCCGTGCGGTACTTCTCCTTCTGGATGCCGAGCTTGTCGTCAATGCGGACGATCACCGGGCCCGCCGGCCGCTCGTCCTCGGCCAGGCCGCGGTCGATCAACTCCTGGACCATGGCTTTGGCCGACTCGTCGGCTTCGCTCTCGTAGAAGAAGACATCGATCGGGATCGACAGCAGCGCCAGGATATCGTGCAGCTCGTCCAGGCTCCACTGCCGGGTGCGCCGCCAGAGGTCGCGTACCTCAGGGTCGCCCGCGTCCCAGCGGCGGTACAACTCACGCCGCTCGGCGTCATAGGCTTCGCGGCGCGCCGTCTCCTCCGGGGTCTCGCCTTCGCGAGGAGTCAGCAGAGCAGTGGCTTCGGCGTAGATCCTGAGCATCCACTGCCCGCGAGCGTGCACGCCCTCGGGCTCCTCACCGGAGTGGAATCGCTGGTAGGCCCACATGCACGTGATCACGCCCAGCCCGATGTCGCCCGGGTACGAAGCGCGGATGGTGGGGAAGCCGGCATACTCGACCAGCCGGGCGAGCGACTCGCCCAGCAGGGCATTGCGGGCATGGCCGATGTGGAAGGAGTGGTGCGTGTTCGGTTGAGCGTACTCGACCATGACGCGTTCATCCTTGGACGCGCCGCGACCGAAGTCCGGACCCTGGTCGAGTGCAGCCTCAACGACCACCCGGGCAAACACACCCGGGTCGATCAGTGCGTTCAGGTAAGCCTTGTCGGCCTGGACGGCGATGAACCCATCAGGGGTCTGGAGCTGCGCGGCCACCTCGGCGGCGAGCGAGGCAGCCCGCTCGGGGACGCGCACGGCCTTGCCGGCGCGCGCTTCGGCCGCCGCGGCCTGAAAGCACACGGCCGTTCCGAAGCCCCAGGTGCCGCTGAACGGGACCGGTGCCCACTCGATCCGCTCCGGCGGCAGCGCACCCAGCACCGTCAGCCGCGCGCGGATCAACTCTGAGAGACTCCCCAGCTCCGAATCGAACACGACAGGGACCTCGACAGCCGGGGGATTATAGCACCCGGCAGAAAACCCACGACGCACCGGTGAGTGCGTCGTGCCAGGGACAGCCAGGGGATGGGTACCGGTTACGAGGGCTTCTGGGACTTGGCCAGCCGCTTCATCAGGCGGCTCTTGCGGCGGGCGGCGTTCTTCTTGTGAAGCACGCCCTTGGTCGCCGCCCGGTCAAGCTCGCGGGCGGCCTTCTTGACGAGAGGAGCCGCGGTCTTGGCGTCGGCCTCGATCGCCTGGCGCGCGTTCTTGACGTTCGTCCGGGCTCGTGAGCGAGCGTCTCGATTGCGGACCTGGCGCTTGGCGTTCTGCCGGTTTCTCTTCTTGGCGGACTCGATATTGGCCAACCTGACCTCCGACATATCCTGAAGCAACCTTGTTATTCTACTCAACCGATCCCTGCTTGTCTAGGGCAACGGTCCGGCTGCGCCTCCGCCCGCGCCCTCGGCCAAGCCTCGGCCGCTGGCTGCGGCGAATGTCCCCTCGGCCATGCGCGCTCCCACCGTGATGGCGCACGCCCCCCCCCCATGGTGCCACGCGCCAACCATGTCCCCCGCCGGGCCGCTCGTGCCGCGGTCCATCGTCCTCACGGCCCCGGCGTGGCGCTTCGGCTGCGCATAGTCAGCCCGGAGCCCATCGGCAGGGATGTGTTCTATCGGTGACGGTTTGGGCTACTGCGGATTGCGCGTTGGCAGGATCGCGTCCCTGAGCAATCCTAGGGCAGGGAAGGGCGTGCCTGGAGACCGCGCGCCACGCGTTTGGCGACCAGGCACAAACCGTCGGGAATGCAAGCCCGGGAGCTCCAACCCATGCCGCGAGCGTGCTCAGGGCGTTGGCAGCGTGCCGTAATCCGGGGCGCAGACGATATCGTAGTACTCGAGCTCCGTGCTGCGCGCGCTCGCCGCGTCTGCCGCCGCGCGCTCACCGATCGCGACGATGTCCTGAAGGTAGAGGATCGCGTCGGTATCCCAGTAGCGCGGCAAGACCATCAACGGGTCGTTGACCCCGGCTTCGGGCTGGTAGCTCGGGCGCATCGGGTCTTCCTGATCGCCCAGAGGGACCCAGTTGAACATCACCGGGCCGCGAGGGTTGATGGTGAACCCCAACCGGTAACCCGTCTGGCGGGCGATCTCCGCAGCGCGCGGGGTGAATCCGCCGCCGGGCCAGACAATGCCGATGGGACGCTTCCCGAAATGCTCCTCGAACGCGTCCACGGAGCCCTGGAGTTCGCCCAGGATGTACTCATCCGTGCTGCCTGGCCAGATCGGGATGTTATGGATCACGCCGTGCGCCTGGTGATCCACCCAGCCTTGCGCTTCCAGCTCCGCGTTTTCGGCCCACAGATCCGCGAGGGTCCCTTCGGCGCTGATCCAGGAGTTGACCACCGGCCAGCCGAATCGCTCCCAGTACGGCCGGAAGAGCTTCTCGAAATACGCACCATAATGCCGGTCGTCCGCCACCAAGAGCACCGAGCGCGGCGGGATGCGCGCGTTCCGGTCCAAGAAGTCCGCCAATTGCGTCGTCGTGACCGCCTCGAACCCGGCGGCCTTGAGGCCCTCCAACAGTCCCTGGAACCTCGCCAGGCTGATCTGGTTTGGGTTCGAGATCGGGTCCTCCGTGACGGAGTGGAACATGATCACCATCGCCACCGTCCCGGGTGGACTGTTGGCCGGGTCCCAGCGGTCGTGCAGATACTGGCACGTGTCTGCAAGGTAGCTTCGCGGAGTGTCCCGCGGGTTCAGCAGATCGGTGGAGAACATCGCGGGAAGGGCGGGAGGCGTGCGAACCGGTGTGGCCGTTGGCGCCGTCGTGGCCGATGGCTGGGGCGTCCGTGTCGGCGTGGCCGAAGGAACAAGAGTTGGAGTCGCGGAAAGCCGCGCCGGGCTGCACCCGGCGCTAAGCCCGACAAGAGCGACAAGTGCGGCCTGGCGGCCTACGCGCGTGAAGGAAGCGAATCTCGACATGCGGCAATCATACCGCAGCCATGCGGGGTCCCCAGGGCTACGTTGTGGTGGGGTTGCGACGGACGGATCGGTGCTGGGGGGGGCCCAGCCGCCATTCACGGGGCGAGAGGCGCCCTCGACGTCAGCCCGGGTTGTACTCCTCGGTGACCGTAGGCGTGGGGGATGGGCCGGGAGTCGGCGACGGCCCGGGGGTCTTCGTGCGGGTCGGGGTGGCAGTACGCGTGGGCGTAGGTGTTGCAGTGGGCAGACCGAAGATCGTCGGCGAGGCGGTCCAGGTTGCGGCGCGCGTCGGCACCTTGCCCGTCAGCACCTGCAGGTGCTGTTCCGCCAGTGCCCGCGCTTCGGCGGAGGCGCCGCCCATGCCGAGAATGTAGTTCCACTGGACGATCGCATCGTTGATCAAGGGCGGATTCGTGGCTTCGTAAACCAACCCCAGGTAGACGTACACGTCCCCCTTGCGCCGCTCGCGGTTGGCCAGCCGCTTCTCGCCATTCGCCACCTTGAGCGCCTCGTTGAGCTGGAGCATGGCTTCGCGGTTTCTGCCGAGCATGTAGTAGGCCTTGCCGAAACCGAGGTAGAGCTCGTAGTTCTCGGATCCGAACTTGCGGGCCTGATTGAACTGCTCGAGCGCCGCCTCGCCGTCACTCTGCTGGAGGTAGTAGTAGCCCCGGCCAAGGTAGGCCGGCGAATGCCGATCGTTGAGTGTCAGCGCCCGATCCACGGCCGCCAGAGCCCCTTCGGTATCCCCGGTGAGGAGCAGGGCGCGGCCCAGGTAGCTCCAGCCCAGCGGGTCTTGTGAAGCATATCGGGTGTAGGTCTGCAGGGGCCAGACAGCGTCGTTGTACAGGCCGAGTTCGTAGTAGCCGGTGCCGATCGCCAGATACCCATCGACGATCGTCGGGTCGTCGGCGCTGCCTTCGATCCCATTCTTGACGGCGTCCTCGAAATTCGTCCGGCCGAACTGCGCCTGGCTGAGCCGGATCAACACCAGCGGGGTCCCGACGCCGCGATCCAAGGCGCGCTGGAGGATCTCCTCGGCCTTGTCGTACTGCCGCTTGCTGCTGAAGTACTGCGCCAGTTCGATATAGGCCTGCTCGAGCAGCGGATCGAGGATGTACGCAGCCTCGAGATCGTCTACGCAACGGGCATCGTCGATCGCCACGAAAGCGCGCCCGCGCCCCAGATACGCAGGTGCAAAGTCCTTGTTCAGCAACATGGCGGCATCGTAGGCCGCGAAGGACTGGCGTGGCTGCCCCATCAGACGCAACGCTTCGCCGCGGAAGTACTGGACGTCGGGCAACTTGGGCGAGAGCTTAGCTACCTGGTCGAAGTAGCCCAGCGCCTCCTCATACCGGCCGGCATTGAGCGCCTCCAGACCGGATCCGTAGGCTTCGTACTCGTTGTGCGGCGTCGCCCCGACGATGGGCGTGGGGGTCATCGTATACGGGACCAGCATCGACAACGGGGTGCCGGCGAGCTCAGCGGGTACCGAGGTCCGCAGGACACGGGTCGAAGCCGGCAGGGGGGTTGCCGTGGGCGTCGAGACCAGGGCGGTTGCGGTGGGCGTCGGGCTGAGCGGCGCCAGCGCCGGGGGTGGTGCAAGGATCCGGCGGCCGAAGATGCCCAGCGCCGAGAAGACCGGACCCCCGTAGGTGAACAAGATGGCAACCGAGATGATGGTGAGCACGCTCAGGGACAGGAGCCCCCAGTTGAGGCGGGGTGCACGGCGAATGGCCGTGTTGGTTGAGATGGCCGCCACCTGGCGCCGGGGGATACGGAGCGCGGCGGCCAGTTCGGCATCGGCCGGCTTGCGGGCGCCGAGGATCACGAGCCCGCGCAACGCGGCGCGGTGGGTGGGATCCAGCTTAAGGGCCGATTCGAGGCAGTAGATGCGCTCGCGCTCGGTATCCACGACCGCGCTCATCCACACCCAGTATTCGGCGTTGGCCGAGTCGGTCCGCAGGAGGCGCGAGAACAGGTCGCGCGCTCGCGCCCGGTCGCCGGCGCGGGCGGCGGCGATTGCCTCGGTGATTATCGATTGCGCAGGTGTGACCATGTCGTCCTAGCGCCGGAGTCTAGCATAGCCGGTCCGCCGGAACAACACCACCCCCACTTTGGTATAATCCCGCCGCCATGGACGGCCGGGCTCGCCTCCTGCTGGCCACCGCGATGGCGGCATCGCTGGCCGGATGCAAGGCCGGCCCGGCGGCGCCGTCAGCCCTGGCCACCGTTACCTTCTCCCCCCTGGACACCGCCGCGGCCACCACGCGGCCGGGAACTGCCACCTCGACCATCCAGCCCCTGGCCACGCTGGCACCCTCGCCCACGCCACGCGTGTATGTCGTCCGCGCCAACGACACGTTTCTGGCGATCGCACTCGCCTTTGGCCTGAGCCGCGAGGAACTGCGGGCGGCCAATCCGGACCTCAATCCGGACCTGCTCAGCATTGGGCAGCAGCTCCTTGTTCCAGCCCCGGGAGGCGAGGCCACGGCCACGCCGATCCCGACTCCCACGCCCCTACCCCTGCAGGTCACCGAGCCGCTCTGCTTCCCGATTACGTCGGGCGGGCTGTGGTGCCTGTTGACGGTCACCAACACGACGGGCGAGGCTATCGAAGGACTGAGCGGATGGGTGACGCTGGTCGATGCGGGCGGTTTGGCGCTGGTGACCGCACCGGTCTACCCGCCGCTGAACCTGCTCTCGGCCGAGCAGGTGATGGTCCTGGCGGCATTCCTGCCGCCTCCGGCTCCCGGCTATTCGCGTGCCGCCGGCGCGCTGACGATGGCGGTGCCCGTACAGGATGCCGAGAGGCGCTATCCGCCTCTCGATTGGTCTGCGACGCGCAGCCAGCCTGCAGCGGACCGAAGGAGTTGGCAGGTCGATGTCCGGGTTGGCATACCGGCTTCGGCGAGCTCCTCGCCGCGCGTGGCCGTCGCGGTGTTGGCATTCGATGCACAGGGCCGAGGGATCGGGTTCGCCAAGTGGGAGCCGGCCGCGGCGCTGCGTCCTGGGGAGGGGACCGAGGCTCATCTTGTGGTCTACAGCCTCGGGCCGGAGATCGATCGCGTCGACGTGCTGGCCGAGGCGCTGGCTGTGCCGTAGCCGGGCCTACAAGCCGGCGGCGAATTGGCCGATGGCGTAACCCGTGCACTGCTCAGCCGCCACCACCACCTCGTAGTTGACGATCTCACCTGGGCGAAGACCGTCCACCGAGAAGGCCGCTGCCGTCCGGCCGTCGCGGTCTGCTGGCGGGACCGCAGGATACAGGTCGCCGGACGGCGTGTGGACGACGATCATCGGCGTCACCCCGGACCATGGCTGGCCGTCCGGCCGCAGCACCAGGACCTGCACACGCTGTATCCCGGCGGTAGGCAGGATGGCCTGTTCCGGCTGGGTGGTGACACTCGCGACGCCGCTGCACAACTGGATCACCGGACCGGGGGCGGCAGGCGTTCCTGACGCATCGGACCCAGGCTGCCCCGAGGCCGAAGCGTAGGCGATCCCTAAAGGCGAGAGCTGCACCGCCAGGTGCGGCGGCAGCTCGGGCCTGTATTCCAGGATGACGTTCTCGAAGCGCTGGCGTAGCACGCCCTCGTCGGTCTTGCCCTCCTCCAGCGGCAGGCCGAGGACCGCTTCGCCCCCATGCGCCCTGTAGAAGTTGGCAAAGGCCCACAAGACGTAGTGGCCCGAGTCTGGAATGTAGAGCCCGACGGTGTCGCTCGGACCGGTCACGGGTGGATCGGGCGGTCCCAGCGCCGAGCCAAGAGCTCTGAGCCGAACGGAACCCGGGGCTTCGGCGGGCGCGTACAGCACAGCGTTGGAAAAGACCTGTTCGAGGGCGCCGTCCGGAGCGGCGTACGGTTCGCTGAACGCTCGGCCGAAGACCGCCTCGCCTCCATACGGATCGAGGAAGAGGGCGAAGGGCCGGGTGCGCGCATCCGGTGGTAGTACAACACCGGCCGGAGGCCGGATCTCGGGGTGCGCGGCGGAACCGTAGGCAAGGAATTCGAAGCCGTCCGAGGATCCCTCCAACGGCAAACGCAGCCCGAGATTCTCGAAGTACTGGACAAGGTGGGCGCCGCGCGCGACGGCCTCTGCGACTGGCGCGCCGACAACCGCAGATCCACCAGCCGAGTCGAAGCCCGCCTGGAGGCGCGGATCGAGGGTGTGGCCGGTCGACTCGAAATAGCTCGCACCTGGCAGCGGCGGGACGGCGGGGGTAGCCAATCCCAGGGAGTAGCCAAGCGGCGTCAGCGTCACCTGGGTTCCGGCCTGGAGCGCCGGATCAAACACCAGCTCGGCGTTGGCGAACGCCTGGTGCACGCGTCCACCATCCTCCTTCCGCGGCTCGATCGCCGGGCCGAAGGTGCGCGTGCCGCCATGCGCAGCGACGAAGGCCTCGAACTCAGTGGCCGCGGGAATGGAGGACCCGGCATTCGGGGGGGACGATGCGCACGCCGCCAGAAGGGAAGCCGTGGTTGCGATCAGGAGCCCGAAGCGTAGCGGCCGCGACACGCCGGCTACTATAGTCACAATCAGAAGCCCGGGCAAGGTCGATCCCCCCCCACATGCCCTCGCCCCGGAAAGGGCGGGGGAGGGTTGGGGTCCGTCCGGACACCGATCGCGCGGGCCGCACGCCGGCGTGACGACCTGGCACGTGGCCACGCCACCTGTCAGGTCGCGGGTTGCCGCGTTCCGCGGACGGGATACAATCGGCCCGGTATGGCTGATGTGCTGCGCATCCCACCCGCCGAACGCTACCGGCTGGCGCCGCTGCTTGATCCGCGCCTGCCGCGCGATGCCATGGTCGCCTATTACGGTCTACAGCATCCCGCCGATCGCGTCGTCGTGTACGGCTACTACCAGGTGCCGCACGCGCCCAGCGGGTTCCTGGCGCTGGCGCAAACGGGCTACGACCTGTTCCGACCGATCGCCGTGCCGTTCGTCGGGAGCCCGGCGGCGCTCAAAGCGCTGCTGAGCGTCTCGCTGCAGCGCGGCCGACCTGTGATGCTGCATCTCCCGGCCGACCAGCGTGCCTGGGCGGAGGAGATGGTCGACCTGAGCGAGACGCGCACCGTCGAGCTCTACCGGCTCGACACCAAAGCCTTCCGCCCTGAGATCAACGTTCTCGTCGTCCCGGTGCCGTCTCCGACCGGGCTGCCGCGGTTCGAAGTGCGCTCCGGCGAAGTTGTTCGTGCCAGTGCCGGCGTCAACTGGAAGGGCGACTTGTTCGCAGAGGTGTACGTCGAGTCACTGCCCGAGGCGGCCAGCCAGGGTCATCGGCGCTCGGCGCTGGCGGCCATCGCCGGACAGCTGCTCTCCGAGGGACGACTGCCACTCCACCAGGTAGGCGAGGCCGATGTCGCCGCACGGGCCGAGGCCCACTGGGTGGGTTTCCGCCGCACCGGAGAACGCAGCCTTGTGGCCCAAGCGCTGCTGCGCCCGGCGGCGAGCGCGCCGCCCGAGTCGAGGTGATCATGATCCGTGCCACGCTTTCGTTTCCGCACGGCTTCCTGTGGGGCACAGCCACTGCCGCCCATCAGGTGGAGGGCGACAACGCCAACAACGATTGGTGGGAATGGGAGCGGCAGCCAGGACGGATCCGCAACAATCACCGATCGGGCAAGGCATGCGACTGGTGGGGAGGACGTTGGGCCGAGGACTTCGACCGGGCGGCCGGCACCGGACAGAACACGCACCGCTTGTCGGTCGAATGGTCCCGCATCGAGCCCTCACCGGCCACGTGGGATGATGCGGCGCTCGATGCTTATCGCCAGATCCTGCGCGGCGCGCTCGAGCGTGGGTTGATGCCGATGGTCACGCTGCACCATTTCACCAGCCCGCTGTGGCTGGCCTCGATGGGGGGCTGGCTGGCGGACGACATCGTGACGCGTTTCGAGCGCTATGCGAGAAAGGTCGTTGGCGCGCTTCAGGATCTTGTTGGGCTGTGGGTGACGATCAACGAGCCGAACGTCCTGGCTTACTCGGGGTACGCCGGGCCTGAGTTCCCGCCCGGAGCGCGGAGTATGCCCAAGGCCGTGCAGGCCCTGCGCAACATGGCGCTGGCGCACGCCGCCGCCTACCGGGCCATCCACGAGCTGCAGCCCGGCGCACTGGTTGGCATGGCCCACCACGTGCGCGGCTTCGCTCCGGCGCGCCCGGGAAACCTGCTGGACGAGCAGGTCGCCCGGCTGCGCGGCCGGGTGTTCAATGAAACCCTCCCCCGCGTGCTGGCCGACGGGCGTTTCTCGGTTCTGGGGCGCGCCGAGCGGATGACCGGCGTGGCCGGGACACAGGACTTCTTCGGGCTGAACTACTACACCGTCGAGCGCTGCGCCTTCGACCTGCGTCGGCCGGGGCAGCTCTTCACCCGGAGCTTCTACCCGGAAGGCGCCGACCTCAGTCCGACCGGATTCATCGCCAACGAGCCCGACGGGCTGGCGCGTGCGCTGGCGTGGGCTCGGCGCTTTGGGCTGCCGGTCTACATCACGGAGAACGGCGTCGAGGACGCTGATGACCGCATGCGCCCGCGCTACCTGGCCGCGCACTTGCGCCAGGTGTGGAAGGCGGTCAACATCGGCACGCCGGTCCGGGGCTACTACTACTGGTCGCTGGTCGACAATTTCGAGTGGGAGCGGGGTTGGACGCAGCGCTTCGGGCTGTGGGGGCTGGACACCGAGACTCAGGCGCGCCTGCGCCGGCCGAGCGTTGACTTCTATGCCGAGGTGTGCAAGGCGAACGCGCTTTCGTCCGAGATGGTCGCCCGCTATGCACCCGAGGCGGTGGAGGCCTTGTTCCCGTCGCATGGCCCGGACGGGTTGGATGTTCAGCGTGGCTGATCGTGCTGCGCGCCACGCCGGCGTCCCAATGGCTGTTTGGAGGCTTGGCCGCGCGCTGGCGCTGGCGTCCCTGGCTCTCATCCTGCCGCTGCCGGCGGCACCACAGGCCGAGCCTGCGCCGTTCCGTCTGCCCTTCACCGATCCGCCCGGTCCGGATACCTGGCTGCTGGCGCAGCCCTACGGCAACACGGTCTTCGCGTACCGCGCCCGGGCGTCGACCTACTGGGCCGGGCAGGGGATTCATTTCGGCGTGGACTTCGATGCCCCGTGCGGAACGCCGGTCGTGGCCATCGGTGACGGCGTGGTTGTGACCGTCGACAGCCCGTATCACGGCGCCGGCCCGCACAACTTGATCATCGACCACCCGAACGGCTACGGATCGCTGTACGGCCACCTGCGCCAGCGGTCGAGCCTGCACATCGGCGACCGGGTTCGCGCCGGCGATGTCGTCGGCCTCACGGGCGATCCTGACCTGACGTGTGCCTCGCGTCCCCACTTGCACCTCGAGATCCGCAGCGCGCCGCGCCACGACCATGCCTACAATCCGATCCCGCTCATCCAGGCGGATTGGGAGCGAATCGCCCTCGCCGGCGGACTGCCGCAGGCCTTTCAGATCGATGCTCGGAATCCGGTGCAATGGACCGAGATGGTCGACCAGCCGTCGATCAAGTTCGGCGAGACCCTATTGAACAACTATGCGCAGACCTGGCCGCCTGACTGGTAACCTCGCTTCGCGCCGGACGGCTGCGGCGATCGGCGTGATTGCCGTGTTGATCCTCGCTCCCTTTGCCGGCGATTGGCTGGGATCGGGAGCCCTGGGCTTGTCCCCACCGGTCGAAGCCGCCTCCCCTGGGTTTGGTCTGCGATCGACCGTGGTCGGAGCCGGGGACCCGACGCCCACACCCATAGGACTGCAGGGGCTGCAGCGGGTGACCGAGCCAGGTTGCTGTGTCCTCACGGGGTGGCTGCCGGATTCGTCGGCGATCCTGGTGTTGGCAGAGCCGAAACCGGAAGCGGCCGCAGGGCTCATGGCGGTAGCTCTCGCTGGCGGCCCACGGACGATTGTTTGGGAGAGGCCGGCGTCCCTCTCGCCCGATGGCGGGCTTGCTCTTGAGCCAGCAGGCGACCGCGTCCGGTTGACACGCCGCTCGGACGGGAAGTCCTGGACGATCGCCAATGCCGGACGCGAGCCGCGGGTCTCGCCGAGCGGGACGCTCGTGGCGTGGGACTCGGTCTCCAAGGGCATTTCGCACCCGGATGTGCGAGAGCACGCCCTGTGGGTGGCGGAGATCACGGGCACGAAAGCACGCAAGTTGGCGACGGTCATCGGTGGCGGCCTCGTAGGCTGGGCCGAGGGGGAGACGGCCGTGATTGCCACCGGACGCATCAGCGCCACAGGACAGGAAGGGATCTGGGCCATTGCCCTGGATGGCTCAGCCCCGCGACTGCTGCACCAGGTTCACCGACCCCGTGATCCCGTCGTCTCACCCGGTGGTGGGTGGCTGGCGTTCTATGCCGCGTTCACCGGCGACCGCGGGCAGAACGGTCTCTGGGTGCTGCGCACGGATGGGACTTCGCTCTCCAAGGTCACGCCCTTCGGGGCTTACCGCTGGCGCGCCGAGGGCCGGCTGCTCCTGATACCGATGATGGAAGCGCTGTCGCCGGCCTTGTTCGACGTCGATCCCGCCGCTGGACGGGCCGTGCAGCTGACCGATCCGCAGCGCACGTCGCTTCCGATCTCCAACAACGACTGGCTCGTCTCACCGGATGGGAAGCGCGTGGCCTTCACATCCTGGGTTGACGGCGCCATTTGGGTGCTTGCTCTGCCGACGCCTTAGCTCGAGGCCGTGTCAGAGTCGATGCTCAACCTGCCGCTCGGCTGCCTGCTGGCCCGTTGCTGACGGCGTGCTCCAACTGCACCATCCTGGCCGAATCAACCGATTGGCCTTGACCGACTGTCGGCCTGAGGCGCATGAGACCCTGGCTGCAGCCTGAGTTCACCCATCCGCAGGCTGGATTGAGGTGGACAAGAATCAGCCAGGCGGTTACTCTGCAGGAGGATGGGTCCGTGGAAGCCAAGTTCGCTCCGGCGATGGGCCTATCCGATCTGCCCAGTGCCGTGCGTCTGGAGATGTGCACCCTGGCGAAGAGGGTGACCAACGCACGACGTGACACGTGGCTTGGCCACGTGTCACGTCGAGGGGTCACGCAGGGTGGGGGGCACAGGCCGCATGCTATAATCCCGTAGCCGCTAGCAGGAAGGGCAGGCACAATTCGGAGAGGTTGCGTAGTCTGGTCTAACGCGCGCGCTTGGAGAGCGCGTGAGCCGAAAGGCTCCGTGGGTTCGAATCCCACCCTCTCCGCCAACGACACCGCGAGAGCGGTGTCGGTCTTGTTGGTGACCGCAACGGGGCATCACGTCGCAACGCTGCGTGTCGCCTCGCGGCTTGACAGCCTCCAGCCGGGGGCATTATGCTGGCTCCGAGCGCTCGGGCAGGTCCGGCGCGGCGGAGCCCTTCGAACCCCGTCAGGTCCGAGAGGAAGCAGCGGTAAGGGGGTGTCTCCGGGTGCCGCCGGGAAGCCGGTTCGAGCGCTCACTTCTCGTTTCATCAAGCCGGGAGAAGCGCTTTCCGCATACGCAAGTTCGCTTGCTGCGGGTAGCCATCGGTTCGGCGCCCCGGACGCGAGGTAGGCGTCAATCCCCTTCTTCCGCGTCGGCCCGCGTGGCCGGGTTCAGTCGGGTTGAACCGCGTAGGAATGTCGGCTCGCGGCTGGGTAGTGGGAGATGCCTGAGGTACCGGCGGTGCATGCGGACGACGGTGTGCGCGCATAACGCCTCCTGCCGGATGCGGCTGAGAACAAGGACGGCCGGTCTCTCAGGCCCTCACTGTCGGGCCCTGGACAGCGACCTGGTTGGTGGCGGGTGGCGCTCAACACCAGTTGGCGGAAGCGCGCACCACAGGTCCTGCAATCATGTTCTTTGACCGACCGGTATTGCGCGGCAACGTCGGCGACTCGTGTCCCTCCTACTTGGACGACTCTGGAGCACGAACGGTACATGCCCCGCCTGTGGGAGAAGTTAGGCGGGGACCCGTCTGGTATACTCGCCCAGAGGCATGAACGCGCTGGCCTGGGTTCGCCAACGTTCGCTGGGTCAGGTGATCGCCGGCGCGGTCGTCCTGGCCGCGCTGGGTGGGGCGCTCGCCTGGCTGGGAACCGCCCGCCAGGTAATGCTGGTTGTGGATGGCCGTGTCAGGTCGCTGTTCACGCATGCGGCCAGCGTCGGCGGCGCCCTGCGCGCTGCCGGGTTTGAGCCCGACCCCGAGGACTACTTGCAGCCTGCTGCTGAGACGCCCTTGCGGCAGGTCGACCGGATCGTCTACCGCCAGGCGGCTCTCGTCTTCCTCGATACTCCTGATGGATCTCAGACGCTCACCACCGCCGCCACGACGCCGGTGGATATCCTGGCCGCTGCCGACCTGTTCAGCTACCCAGCAGATCGCCTGTGGGCTGACGGCCTGCCTGTAGCCGATCCGACGCTTCCGCTCGGAAGCGTCCCATCTCGCATTCGCTTGGAACGCGGGCACACGCTGACGCTGACGCTCCCGACGCAGACTGTCGTGATCCAATCCTCCGCCGCCACGCTGGGCGAGGCACTGATCGAAGCAGGCTACGCGCTTCGCCAGGGCGATGCTCTCGCACCCCAGCCTCAGGCGCTGCTGGCCACGCTCAGGTCGGCTGCCTACCACGCGGCTCGGCCGGTCCAGATCACTGCCGATGGGACCACGCTGGATGCAATGGTTGCCGGACCGACGGTGGGGGAGGCGCTCACGCAAGCCGGCCTCGCCCTGGTTGGCCTTGATCGTGCCGAGCCGGCGGCGGCAGAACTGCTTCCCGCCGTGGGGATTGTGCGTGTCACCCGCGTGCGCGAGGAGGTGCTCCTCGAGCAAGTGCCGGTGCCGTCGCCGATCCAGCAGGAGTTCTCGGCCGATCATGAGCTCGACACGCAGACGCTCATCGACCCGGGTGCCTACGGCATGCATGCCAAGCGCGTGCGGGTGCGCTACGAGGACGGTATCGAGGTCAGCCGGACGGCCGAGGGCGAGTGGCTGGCGGTCGAGCCCAAGCCGCGCGTCGTTGCCTACGGCACGCGGATCGTGCTCAAGACCATCGACACCGAATACGGTCCACTGCAGTACTACCGCGCGGTTCCGGTGTACGCCACGTCGTACTCGCCGTGCCGGTCGGCGGCTGACCGGTGCTACTCGGGCACCTCGAGCGGGAAGCCCGTCGAACGCGGCGTGATCGCCGTTCGCTACGCTTGGTACATGGCGCTTGGTTTTGGCATCCCGGTCTACATTCCCGGCTACGGTGTGGCGACGGTGGAGGACATCGGCGCTGGCATCCCCGGACGTAATTGGATCGACCTTGGCTTCTCGGACGACGACTGGGAGGAGTGGGGGTCCTACACGACGCTCTACTTCATCGCCCCCATCCCGCCTGACGTCCCGGTCATCTTCCCGTGAGCGCGGGGGAGCCAGCCTCCGGATCTATCGACGTCCCGTTTCTCGATGCCCGTGCCGTCCTGCGTCGGCACAACCTGCGCCCCGACTCGCGCCTGGGCCAGAACTTCCTGACCGACCCGGAGGCTCTCGAGCGCGTCGTCCACGCGGCCGCGCTTCAGCCTGCAGACTGCGTGCTCGAAATCGGCGCCGGTGTTGGAACGCTGACCGTTCGATTGGCGCGCGATGTCCGTCGCCTCGTGGCGGTCGAACTTGACCGGCGGCTCATCGAGCCGCTGTGTGAGGCGGTACGCGATCGGCTGCACGTCGAGGTGATCCAAGCGGATGTGCTGCAGCTAAACCTGGAGGCGGTGATGCGCGGCCAGCCGTTCCGCGTGGTGGCCAACATCCCCTACCAGATCACTTCGCACCTGATCCGCCGGCTGATGGAGATGCCACATGGGCCGGATCGGGTCGTACTGACGCTGCAAGCTGAGGTGGTCGACCGCATCGTGGCCGAAGCCGGCGAGATGAGCCTGCTGGCCCTGAGCGTCCAGGTCTACGGCCGGGCACAGCGCATGGCGCGGATCCCGGCCGGCGCGTTCTTCCCTACACCACAGGTGGACTCGGCCATCCTGCGCATCGATCGTCACCTCCGGCCGGCGATCGCGCCGGAGCTGCTACCGGCGCTCTTTCGAGCCGCCCGCGCCGGCTTCCAACAGCGGCGCAAGCAGCTGCGCAACGCGCTGGCCGGTGGGCTTGGCCTTCCGACGGCTGAAGCAGGCGCGATCCTCGAGCGCGCCGGCATTCTACCGGAGCGGCGAGCGCAAGAGCTCACGCTGGAAGACTGGGAACACCTGGCGCGCCAGTTAGGTTAGGGCCCGTGAGGAACGGCTCACCAAGCTGGGGAAGCTGACCGGAGCCGGTCTAGCCGCCGGGTAGCCGCTGGGCGGGCGTCAGCGCATGGTGCGTGAACAGCACTTGCCAGACGCGGAGCGCCGCCTCGAGTTGGATCTGCAGCGACATCTTCGATCGCCCGATGCGCCGGTCCTCGAAGTAGATCGGCGCCTCGGCCAGCTCATATCCCAGGCGCTGCGCCACGTAGGCCATCTCCACCTGGAACACATATCCGTTGGACCGGATGCGCTCGAGCGGCATGCCGAGCAGTGTCTCGCGACGCCACACGCGGAACCCGCCGGTTGCGTCGTGCGCCTTCAGCCCAAGGATCACCCGGGCGTAGACGTTGCCAAATGAGGAGAGTAACTTGCGCCCGATGCCCCAGCGCCGGTCGACGCTGCCTCCCGGGACGTAGCGTGAACCCAGGACGACGTCGGCGAGCTCCAACATATCGAGGAAACCCGGCAGGTACTGCGGAGCATGCGAGAAGTCGGCGTCCATTTGACCGATGGCCTGCGCTCCGCTCTCCAGCGCCGCCCGGAAGCCCGTGATATACGCGGATCCGAGACCGAGTTTGCCCGGGCGATGGATCACACTCAGCCGGGCCGGATGCTCCCGGGCAAGATCCTCGGCCAGGTCGCCAGTGCCGTCGGGCGAAGCGTCGTCAACAATCAGCAGACGCGCCTCGGGAAGCGGCAGGTCCCAGAGAGCGCGCGCCAAGCCGGTGAGGTTCTCCGCCTCGTTGTAGGTAGGTATGACGATGGTCAGAGGGCGCATGCAGGTCTAGGCGGCAGGCCTGGGGAGGCGGAAAGTGCAGGCCGACCCGCCATGGGCGATGCACTCTGCTTCCTCGATGCGCGTGGGCTCCCCGCCGAAGAGCCAGTGCACGCATTCCTCGAGTAGCCCGGCAATCGCCGCGCACGCCGGGCCGTCGTCGGCCTGTCGGCCCCAGCAAGCCGGACAGCGCTGGATGCTGAAGACGAGAGCGTCGGCCTCGGCCGTGACCGTGGACTGTTGGTCCGAGGCATGCGTGAACGCTTCAGCCACTCCGCGCAGGAGCAGTTCGAGCTTGTCCGCCGGGGGCAGGGGCCGGGTCGGCAGGTCCGCCAGGCTTTGGAGCGCCGGGAGGCGTGTCAGGAGCTGTGGGAACGCCGCCCAGCCGGCGCGACGTGCCAGCCCGCGACCACCGCGCGGGCCGTACAGGTCGTCCAGCGCCGCGAGCAAGGCGGAGAACTCGGCGAAGTCCACGCCCCGTTCGGCGTCATCGGCGGGCAGGGCAGAGATCCAGGCTTCCAGGCCGGAGCGGTTGAGCATGGCGCTCACGCCATTCTTGCCCATCAGGTTCTCGAGCTCGAGCAGGAACACGCGGGCGACGTGGTTGGGGTATCCGTAGCCGCTCTTGGGAATGGACGCCACAGGATTGACCCTCGCCCCCAGCTACAACAGCGCGGCCAGGTCTTCGGCCGTGCGACGCATGTCGAGGAACAACAGCCCCAGCTTGGTTTCTGGGCGGGCCAGAACGGTCAGCACCGCCTCGTTGCCTACCGCCATCAGGAGGACAAACCCACCCTGACCCCGGATGTACACCTCATCCAGCTTGCCTCGTCCCAGCTCCGAAGAGATCCGCTCGCCAAGCGAGAGCATAGCGGCCGACATTGCCGCCACGCGGTCCTCCTCGACCGACGCCGGAAGGGCGGAGGCCATCGTCAGGCCGTCGACGCTGACAACGGCCGAGGCTTCCACGTCCGGGGTGGATGCCTGCAGGTCACGCAGGCGGTCGACCATCTGATCGGTGCGGCTCTTGGGCAACGTAGGATCCAGTGGCCAGGTGGCCGGAAATCTAGCACAGGCGACTCGGCGAGTCAAGAAACGCCAGCCCGGCCCGGGACGGTGCCGCGATCTGGAAGGCCCGCGTCGGACGAAGCTCCGAATCACAGGTCGCTGCGCGGCGGGGATCCGATCGGGTTTCTAGGGAGTCCCGACGCCCGCCCGAGGGCTGAACGCTGTCCTTGTCGACCCGGCGGCAGATTCGGGCCTAGATCCCCCCTTTGGGAAGAGGGCGCTCCGCGGCCTGCCTCGGGCGCAGGCGATGCTGCAGCAGCTCGTAGACGACGGGGAGAACCGAGATCACGATGATGGCGATCACCACCAGGCCGAAGTTGTCGCGCACGATGGGGATGTTCCCGAAGAAGTACCCGGCGAATGTGAAGCCCGATGTCCAGACCAGCCCGCCGACCACGTTGTAGCCGATGAACTTACCATAGCGCATCGTGCCGACACCGGCGACGAACGGGGCGAACGTACGGATGATCGGGATGAACCGGGCGAGGAAGATGGTCTTGCCGCCATGCTTCTCGTAGAACTTCTGCGTCCGCTCCAAGTACTCTCGCTTGAGGAAGCGCACGTCCTCCTTGAACACGCGCGGCCCAACCCGGTTGCCGATCCAGTAGTTGACCGTGTCGCCGAGGATGGCGGCGGCGGCTAGCAGGCCGAACAGTACCCAGACATTGAGGCTGCCGGTGGCGGCCAGGGCGCCGGCAGCGAAGAGCAGCGAGTCGCCGGGCAGGAAGGGAAACACCACCAGGCCGGTCTCGATGAACACGATCGTGAACAGGATCAGGTAGGTCCAGGTGCCGTAGTCGGCAATGATCTCGGTCAGGTGCCTGTCGATGTGCAGTATGAAGTCGAAGAGCTGTGCCAGTAGCTGCATGGGGTCTCGGGGGTCTCCGTAGGTTTCAGGCGGGGTCGCCGGCTCCTAGCAGGTCCGCCAGGATCTGCTGGCTGTGTCCCGCCGGCTTGACGTTCTCGTAGATGCGGAGCAGGCGTCCGTCCGGGCCGATCAAGAACGTCGTGCGCAGCACGCTCTCCCAGGTGCGGCCTATTGAGGTCTTGGGGCCCCATGCGCCATAGGCCGAGGCGACCGCGTGGCCCTCGTCGGCCAGCAGCGGGAAGGGGAGCGAGAACTTGTCGCGGAAATGCGCATGCGACGCAGCGGTGTCGGGGGAGATGCCGAGAACGACGATGGCGTTGTCCCGGTAGTCGGCGAACTGATCTCGGAATCCGCAGGCTTCGGCAGTGCAGCCCGGCGTGTCATCCTTGGGGTAGAAGTACAACACGACCGGCCGCCCGCGCATACCAGAGAGCTGCACCTCGGCTCCGCGGTCGTCGAGCAGCGTGAAGTCGGGCGCGTGGTCGCCGACGCGGAGCATAGCCACGTTGTGTCTCCCTCCGGGCGGTCGTTGGGCGGGCCGGGCAATGTTACCACGTGAGGCGGACTGCCCGGGAGGGCGCGCGGGTCCGGAGCCCAGCGGAGGTACGCGCGTCAGCTGCCACGCCCCGAGCGGCAGCCCGACCAGTGCCACAAAGCTCAGCGCGGCGAGCAGGATCGGGCCGGCCTGCTGGACGATGGCGGGCAACGCCGCCGGAAGACTGACCACCCCGACCTCGGCGTTGACCTGG
>Ga0209253_10000656_pt1 | contig 30125 bp, 28 predicted proteins | sample FrelakmetBRP12BR_FD_187145 | JGI IMG/M metagenome (GOLD analysis project Ga0209253, IMG submission 187145) | Freshwater lake sediment microbial communities from the University of Notre Dame, USA, for methane emissions studies - BRP12 BR (SPAdes)... | ecosystem: Environmental > Aquatic >... | reverse complement strand
GATGGCGGCGGGCGGGAGCAGCCAGAAGCTCCAGTTGTTCATGCGCGCGAACGCCATGTCCGGCGCGCCGATCATCATCGGGATCTGCCAGTTGGCGAAGCCGACGGCGGCCGGCATGATCGCGCCGAATACCATGATCAGCCCGTGCAGCGTCGTCATCGAGTTGAAGAACTCGGGCTGGACGACCTGCAACCCCGGCTGGAAGAGCTCGGCGCGGATGATCATCGCCATCGTGCCGCCGATCATGAACATCGTGAACGAGAACCACAGGTACATCGTGCCGATGTCCTTGTGGTTCGTCGTCGTCAGCCAGCGCGTGATCCCGCTCGGGTGGTGCGCGTGCTCGTCGTGCCCGTAGCCGGGGGCGTGGTCGTGGGCGATGCTGCTCATCGTGCGCTCCTGAATCTCTCTGGGTGTGTCCTGCCAGCGTATCCGTCGGCATCGCGCGCCGCGGGACGGCCCGCGCGCCCGCGCGTCACGACCGGGCCGCCTTGATGTCGGAAGGTTGCAGCGCCTCGCCGGTCTTGTTGCCCCAGCTGTTGCGCGTGTAGGTGATCACCGCCGCGAGGTCGACGTCGGACAGCTGCTTCCACGGGGTCATCGCGGTGCCCGGCTTGCCGTTCAGCACCAGCGCGACCTGCGCCGCCTTCGGGCCGTTGACGATCTTCGAGCCGTCGAGCGCCGGGAACGCCCCGGCAACGCCCTTGCCGCTGGCCTGGTGGCACGCCGCGCAGTTGGCCGCGAACACCTTCTCGCCGGCCGCGACCAGGTCCTTCACGTCCCATACCTTGTTCGGGTCGTCGGCCGCGACCGCGACCTTCTTCTTCTGCTCGCCGGCCCACTTGGCATAGTCTTCCTTGGACTTCACCTCGACGACGATCGGCATGAAGCCGTGCTCCTTGCCGCAGAGCTCGGCGCACTGCCCGCGATAGACGCCGATCGTCTCGGCCTTGAACCACGTGTCGCGCACGAAGCCCGGGATCGCGTCCTGCTTGACCCCGAACGCCGGCACCCACCACGCGTGGAGCACGTCGCTCGCGGTGATCAGCAGGCGCACCTTGGTGTCGACCGGCACGACCAGCGGGTTGTCGACCTCGAGCAGGTAGTGCTCGCCCTTCGGCGCGCGGTTCTCGATCTGCGCGAGCGGGGTCGCGAGGTTCGAGTAGAACCCGAACCCTTCCTGCAGGTAGTCGTAGTTCCACTTCCACTGATACCCGGTGACCTTGATGGTCATGTCGGGCGCGGTCGTGTCCTTCATCGCCAGGATGGTCTTCGTGGCCGGGAAGGCCATGAAGAGCAGGATCAGGAACGGGATCACGGTCCAGATGATCTCGACCGTCGTGTTCTCGTGGAACGGGTGCGCTTCGTGCCCCACCGATCTCCGGTGCTTGAAGATCGAGTAGAACATCACGCCGAAGACGGCGACGAAGATGACGACGCAGATCCAGAAGATGAACGTGTGCAGGTCGTACATCTGCCGCGCGATCGGCGTCACGGGCGTCTGCAGGTTCCATTCCCTGGCCGCGAAGGCGGCGCCCGGCACCGCCGCCGCCAGTGCCAAGCCCGCCCGCACGAGCCCCGATCCGGGCTTGAATTCAGTACGCACCATGCTCCCCTCGATTGCTGCTTGCGTTCGTGTCGAACTGCTCTTGCGAAAAGCGCGAAATATTAGCACGGATCCGGGCAGGAACAAGCGGCGGCCGCCCGGTTCGCTACGGGACGAGTCCGAGAATGGAGAGCGCAGCGTGGCCGAACCTCCATCCCGTCGCGTCGCGTTCGCCGAACGCGAGGTCCGCGACGAGCGGCGCCGGCACCCTCTCGACGAGCGCCGCGACATTCGCGTCGGCCTCCTGCATCGCAGGATCCATCCGGTTCGCGACCCAGCCGGCGAGCCGGACGCCGCGCGCGGCGAGCGCGTGCACCGACAGCAGCGCGTGGTTGAGGCAGCCCAGCCGAAGCCCGACGACGAGCAGGACGGGCAGGCCGAGCCGGCGCGGGATGTCGAGCATGTCGATGCCCCGCCCGAGCGGCACGAACACGCCGCCCGCCCCTTCGACGACGACCGCGTCGGCCGCCGCCGCGAGCCTCGCGTACGCGTCGGCGATGCAGTCGAGCTCGATGACGCAGCCGGCCTTCGCCGCGGCGACGTGCGGGGCGATCGGCGGAGCGAACGAATACGGGTTCACGTCGGCGGCGGACGCGACGACGTTGCCCGCGGCGATCAGCGCCGCGACGTCGGCGTGCACGGCTCCGGCGGCGGCGAGGCCCGCCGCCACCGGCTTCATGCCGACCGCGCGGCGCCCGTCGCGAGCCAGCGCGCGCAGCAGCGCGGCCGCGACGACGGTCTTGCCGACGCCCGTGTCGGTGCCGGCCACGAACAATCCTCGCGTCATCGCAGCTCCGCTGTTCGCTGCCTCGTCACCGTGGATCCGGCGCGGTCCACGTCCGTCAGCGGCGCGGCGGCCGCCCGACGTTGACGATCGCGTGCCCTTCCGCTGTGCGCGTCGGCGCCGCCTTCCACGCGTGGCCGTAGATCACCTCGAACGTCGCGGCGATCCGCCCGTCGCGCCCGGTCGCCTCGAGCGCGGCGAGCGCGCGCTCCCAGCGGCGCCGGCCCATCAGCGCGCGCGGCCGGGCCTGCGTCGCGTTCGTGGCGCCGATCGCCTTCAGGTCCCGGAGCATCGACTTCGCGTCGCCGTAGGTCAGTGTCAGCAGCTCCATGTGCATCACGGGGTCGGCGAAGCCGGCGTGGCCCAGCATGTCGCCGATGTCGTGCATGTCGACGAAGCGGCCGACGTGCGGGTGGCCGTCGATGCCGGCGAAGGCGGCGCGCAGCTCCTTCAGCGTGTCCGGCCCGAACGTCGTGAACGTCACGAGGCCGCCGACCGCCAGCACGCGATGGAGCTCGGCCAGCGCTTGCGGCAGGTCGCCCGCCCACTGCAGCGCGAGGTTGCTCCACACCAGGTCGAAGGCGCCCGTCGCGAGTGGCAGCGCCGCGATGTCGCCGCAGACGAAGCGCGGTTCGTCCACGCTGGCGGCGCCGGTCACGGTCGACACGAGGCGCGCGAAAGTCGACCGTCGCTCGTCTGCCTTGCTGCGCGCGACGGCGAGCATCGGCAGCGCAACGTCGAGCGCGACGCGACGCGCGCGGGGATAGCGGACGGCGAGCTCGGCCTGCGCGTCGCCGGTGCCGCATCCCGCATCGAGGATCGCCGCCGGCGCGAGCTTCACGACGTCGAGCCGCTCGGCCATCCGCGCTCCGACCTCCTTCTGCAGAACCGCCGCGCCGTCGTAGGTCGCCGCGGCCCGCGCGAAATGGCGGCGCACCGCGCGCGGGTCGGGCGCGCTCGGATCGGGGCTTTCCGGCGGCTCAGGCGCCATCGAGGAACTCGGTGAGCGCGACGCCGAACGCGTCGGCGTGCGACAGGAACGGCGCGTGCGCTGCGCCGGCGATCGCGACGAAGCGCGCGTCCGGCAAGTGCCCGGCGAGCCAGCGCCCGGCGCCGGGCGGCGTCAGCGTGTCGCGCTCGCCGGACACGACGAGCGCGGGTTGCCCGATGCGGTGAACGTCGGCACGCAGGTCAGCGTGCCGGATCGTGTCCAGCGCGGCGAAGAGCGCCTTCGGCGCCGGCTCGCCGCGCGCGAACAGCTGCCCGCGCAGCGCCGCCAGCGCCGCGCGGCCGTGCTCGCCGCCGTGCATCTGCAGCGCGAGAAAGCGCAGCACCGTCAGCTTCCAGGCGACGTGCAGCTCGTCGCCGAAGCGGTCGAGTGCCTCGCGCGACATCGCGTGGGGCCAGTCCGGGCCGGCGACGAAGCGCGGCGACGTCGCGACCAGCACGACACGGCCCACGCGCTCCGGCGCTGCGAGCGCCCAGCGCATCGCGACCAGGCCGCCCAGCGACCAGCCGAGCACGGTCAGCGGTTGCTGGGCGGCCGGGAACGCCGCGGCGAGCGCGCCGACGCATTCGTCCAGACCGAACGCGGCGGGCGCCGCGCTGTGGCCGTGGCCGGGCAGGTCGACGGCGTGGACGCGGTGGCGCTTCGCCAGCCGCGGCACGAACGGCCCCCAGAGCCCCGAATGCATCGCCCACCCGTGCAGCAGGACGAGCGGGGCACCGTGACCGGTCGATTCGATGTGCAGCGCAACGCTCATGGCGCCCCCGGGGGCGCGGGCGTCTGCGCCAGGTCGGCAAGCGCGGCGACGAGCGCGTCGACGTCGGCCGCGGAGTGCGCGGCGGAAAGCGTGATGCGCAGGCGCGCCGTGCCCCTCGGCACCGTCGGCGGCCGGATCGCGGGGACCCAGAAACCGCGCTCCCACAACGCGTCCGCGAGCGCGACCGCCGCCGCGTTCGCGCCGACGACGAGCGGCTGGATCGCCGTCGGCGAATCCAGCAGCGGCCACGGGAGTCCGCGCGAGCGCTCGCGGAAGCGCGCGACGAGCGCCGAAAGGTGCGCCCGGCGCGGCGCGTCGTCGCGAATGATCCGGAGGCTCGCGCGCAGCGCCTCGGCGAGCAGGGGCGGCGCGGCCGTCGTGTAGATGTACGGTCGCGCCGTCTGCACGAGCGTCTCGATCACCGCCGGATGCGCGGCGACGAACGCCCCGGCGACGCCGGCAGCCTTGCCGAGCGTGCCCATGTAGACGATGCGCTCCGACGCGAGGCCGAAGTGTGCGAGCGACCCGCGTCCGCCGCCCTCGCCCTCCCCGAGCACGCCGAAGCCGTGCGCGTCGTCGACGACGAGCCACGCGTCGAACGCGTCGGCGAGCGCGGCGAGCCTCGGCAGCGGCGCGAGGTCGCCGTCCATGCTGAACACCGCGTCGGTCACGATCAGCTTCCGCCTCGCCGTCGACGCGGCGAGGCGCCGCTCGAGCGCGGCGACGTCGCGATGCGGATAGCGGACGAAGTCGGCGCGCGACAGCAGCGCGCCGTCGTTGAGGCACGCGTGGTTCAGCCGGTCGGCGAAGATCGCGTCGCCGCGCCCGGCTAGCGCCGTCAGGATCGCGAGATTGGCGAGATAGCCGGTCGAGAACGTCAGCGCGCGCGACCCGGCGCAGGGCCGCACGAACGCGGCGAGCTCCGCCTCCAGCGCCGCGTGCGGCGCAAAGTGCCCGCAGATCAGGTGCGAGGCCCCCGCGCCGGCGCCCCAGCGCCCCGCGCCCGCACGCGCCGCCGCGACGACGTCGGGATGGCTCGCGAGGCCGAGGTAATCGTTGCTCGCGAACGCGAGTATCTCGCGGCCGTCGACGACGACGCGCGCGCCCTGCGCCGAGTCGAGCGTGCGCCGGACGCGCCGGAGGCCGTCGGCCGCGCGTGCCGCGAGGTCGCGCTCGAGCGCGGCGATCAGGTCCGTCGCCACGCCGAGGGCATCAGGCGGCCGGCGCGTCCATCGCGACCAGCCCGAGCCGCGCGAACAGCGCGCGGTCGGCGCCGACCTCCGGGTTGCCGGTCGTCAGCAGCCGGTCGCCGTAGAAGATCGAGTTGGCGCCGGCGAGGAAGCACAGCGCCTGCACCGCGTCACCCAGCTCGCGGCGCCCGGCGGACAGCCGCACCATCGCCTTCGGCATCGTGACGCGCGCGACCGCGATCGTGCGCACGAAGTCGAACGGGTCGAGCGCGTCCTCGCCGCCGAGCCGCTCGTGCAGCGGCGTGCCCTCGACCTGCACGAGATGATTGATCGGCACCGATTCGGGATACGGATCCATGTTGGCGAGCTGCGCGATCAGCCCCGCGCGCGCTCCGACCGACTCGCCCATGCCCACGATGCCGCCGCAGCACACCGCAATGCCCGCCGCGCGCACGCGGTCAAGCGTGTCGAGCCGGTCCCCGTACTCGCGCGTCGTGATCACGTCGCCGTAGAACTCCGGCGAGGTGTCGAGATTGTGGTTGTAGTAGTCGAGTCCCGCAGCCTTGAGCCGCGCCGCCTGGCCCTCGGTCAGCATTCCGAGCGTGCAGCAGGTCTCGAGACCGAGCGCCTTCACCTCGCGCACCATCGCGAGCACGGGCTCGAGGTCGCGGTCCTTCGGTCCGCGCCACGCGGCGCCCATGCAGAAGCGCGTCGCGCCCTGCTCCCGAGCGGCGCGCGCCGCGGCGACGACCGTGCCGGCGTCGAGGAGCGCCTGCTCGGCGACACCCGTGTGGTGGCGCTTGGCCTGCGGACAGTAGCCGCAATCCTCGGGGCAGCCGCCGGTCTTGATCGAGATGAGCGTCGACAGCTGCACCGCGTTGGGCGCGTGGTGCGCGCGGTGCGTCTGCTGCGCGCGGAACATGAGCTCGGGAAACGGCAGCGCGAAGAGCGCCTCGATCGCGTGCAATGACCACCGCGGCGGCCCCTTCGCCGGCTCCCGGCCGCGTGCCACCGGCGTGTCGGGTACGGCGATCATGCGTTCGTCGGATGGCATTGCAGCGGTCTCCGTGGTCAGCTGTGTCGTCGGGATCGGAGCGGCGCCTGCGGTCGACCCCGTCTACAATCGTCACCCGAGTGTCGAGGGAGGTTCCGGGTCTTGTCAAATGCGCGAGCGAAACCATTTGACTGCGCCGCCGCGCGCGCAGTGCGGCGGATGCTTCGTGCGGGCGCGCCGCATGCGTCCGGCGTCGCGCGCCTGGCGCTCCCGCAGCGCTGCGAGCTGTGCGTCGGGCGCACCGACGGCGGCCTGCTGTGCGCGGCATGCGCCGCAGGGCTGCCACGGATCTCGGCCGCGTGCCCCCTTTGCGCGCTGCCGTCGGGGGGCGGACGCGTCTGCGGCGCATGCCTCGCACATCCGCCGCCGTTTGCGGCCACGATCGCGGCGCTCGTCTACGCATTCCCGGCGGACCGGCTGCTGCAGCGGATCAAGTACGGCGGCCGCCTCGCGCTCGCCGAATGGGCGGGCGCGGTGCTCGCCACGACCGTCGGCCCGGTGCTCTCCCGGCGCGCGCCCGGCGAGCGGCCCGGGCAGATCGTCGCGCTGCCGCTCGCGGAGGCGCGCCAGCGCCAGCGCGGATTCAACCAGGCGCGCGAAATCGCGGCGCGCGTCGCGCGGGCAACCGCGCTCCCGCTTGCCGCGCCGCTCGCGCGGACTTCCGGCGGGCCGCCGCAGGCCGCGCTGCCATGGGCGGAACGGCGCAGGAATGTCCGCGGCGCGTTCACCGTGCACGGCGATGTCCGCGGCGCGAGCATCGCGCTCGTCGACGACGTGATGACGACCGGCGCGACGCTCGCCGAGGCGGCCGGGGCGCTGGTGCGCGCCGGCGCGGAGCGGGTCGAGTGCTGGGTCGTCGCGCGCACCTTGCCGCCCGCAGCGCGGTGACGCAGGCACGGATGAGCGCCCCTTCCGCACCGCCCGGGTTCGCCGTCGTGCTCGTGCATCCGGAGATTCCGCCGAACACGGGAAACGTCATCCGGCTCACCGCGAACACCGCCACCGCGCTGCATCTCGTCGAGCCGCTCGGCTTCAGGATGGACGACCGCGAGCTGAAGCGGGCGGGGCTCGATTATCACGAGTACGCGAGCGTGCGCGTGCACGGCGATTTCGACGCCTGCCGCGCCGCGCTGGGAGCGGAGCGCGCGCGGCGCTGGTTCGCGTTCACGACGGGCAGCGCGCAATCGCTGTACGAGGCGCGCTTCGCGCCGGGCGACGTGCTGGTGTTCGGCTGCGAATCGTCGGGGCTGCCCGCCGCGGTCCTCGCGCATTTCGCCCCCGAGGCGAGGCTCCGGATTCCGATGCGGCCCGGCGTGCGCAGCCTCAACCTGTCGAACGCGGTTGCGGTCGCCGTCTACGAGGCGTGGCGCCAGCACGGGTTCGTCGGCGCAGGCTGAGCCGCCCGCGGCCCCGCGCACCCGACGGCAGTCCCGTTCGGGGTTCTGCTAGTTCATCTCCGGGCGCGGCTCGCGCCGCAGCAGCCGCTCGACCGCGTGCCTGACCGCGAGCCCTTCGTAGAGCACGCCGTGGACGGCGTCGCAGATCGGCATCTCGACCCCGTGGTGCCGCGAGAGTGCGCGCAAGGCGGCCGCGGTCCCGACGCCCTCGGCGACGTGTCCCAGCTCCGCGAGGGCCTCGGCGAGCGACTTCCCGCCCGCGAGCGCGAGCCCCACGCGCCGGTTGCGCGAGAGGTCGCCGGTGCAGGTGAGAACGAGGTCGCCCAGTCCCGCCAGGCCCATCAGCGTTTCGCGCTGTCCCCCGAGCGCGGTGGACAGGCGCCCCGTCTCGGCGAGCCCGCGCGTGATGAGCGCCGCGCGCGCGTTGTGGCCGAAGCCGAGCCCGTCGCTCGCGCCGGCGGCGATCGCCAGCACGTTCTTCACGGCGCCGCCGATCTCGACGCCGGCGATGTCGTCGCTCACGTAGGCGCGCAGCGATTCCGCGCGCAGCAGCGCGGCCGTCGTCGCGGCAAGCGCGGGATCGGTGGCCGCAACCGCGACCGCCGTCGGCAGGCCGCGTGCGACCTCCTCGGCGAAGCTCGGCCCCGAGACGATGCCCACGGGCGCGGCCCACCGCGGCGCAAGCAACTCGTGCGCGAGCGCCACGCCGGCCGGATGCGCGTCGCTCGCGGGGACCGTGAGGAGGCCCTTGGAGAGCCACACGAGCGGCGCGCGCGCACCGGCTGCCGCGAGCTCGGCCGCCACGGCCGGCAGCGCCGCGATCGGCGTGCCGGCGATCAGCAGATCGGCGCGCGCGGCCGCCGCGAGGTCCGCGGTGATGGTGAGCGCCTCGGGCAGCGCAAAGCCCGGCAGGTACTTCTCGTTGGCGCGCCGGGAGGCAATCGCGCGGGCCTGCGCCGGATCGCGGGCCCACAGCGTCACGGAGAGGTCGGCGCGCCGGGCGAGGTGCGCGGCGAGCGCGGTGCCCCACGCGCCGGCGCCGACGACTGCGATCGAGGTAGGCACGCGGCGGAAACCGTCAGAGGCCGAACACCTGCGCGATCCGGACGTAGCCCGCCTGGCCGTCGCGGTGCTTCACCCTGACCCAGCCGGACGGCGCGGGCTCGACCATCTCCAGAAGCACGTTCTGCTCGGCGCGGAAGACGAGCGGCGCACCGTCGTCGGGGTTCGCGCGGACTTCGGCGAGCGCAGCGCGAACGACGAGCATCCGCTTCTCCGCCAGCATCCGCTTCTCGACCCAGCCTATAGTGCCCCCGACGTCGCGGACCTTGATCCATCCCTCGACGGGCACGATCACCTCGAGCGGCGTGTCGCGGCCGAGCACGAACAACGGCTTGGCCTTCGTGGACGGCGCGTCGTACAGGACGGTCGCCGCTTCGCCCGTCGAGCGGAAATCGGCGGCAAAGACGCTCGCGGCGGCAAGCGCGAGGGCGATGCCGGCGACGCGGCCCGCGCGGCACGCCGCGCGAGGTCCGGGGCTCGCGGCACGGATCATCGGGCGTTACGCTGCGGCGGCCGTCACTGGACGGCGGGAGACGGCGCCTGCATCTGCGCGAGCTGCTGCTGGTAGAGCACCTCGAAGTTGATCGGGGCGAGGTGCACCGGCGGAAAGCCCGCGCGGGTCACGGCATCCGCCAGGGTTTCGCGGATGTACGGAAAAAGCACGGTCGGGCAGTTGATCGCGATCACAGGCTGCATCTGCTCGGCGGGAACGCCGCGGATGGTGAAGATCCCGGCCTGCGACGCCTCGATCAGGAAGAGCGTCTTGTCGGCGGCCTTCGCCGTCAGCGTGACGGTCAGCACGCACTCGTAGACGTCCGGCTGGATCTGCTCGCCGCGCGAGCGCAGGCCGACCTCGATCTGCGGCTGCTCGGTCGTCGCGAACGACAGGGGCGAGCCCGGATTCTCGAGCGAAAGATCCTTGACGTAGATCTTGTCGATGGAGAACGTGGCGCCCTGGGCGCCCTCGGCGGGTTGCTGCGCGTCGGCCATGGTGAAGTCCTCGGAAGGGTCAAACCGAGGATTTTACCCTACCGGCCGGGATGGATCGTCAGGCGCCGGCGAGGAGCGGTGCGAGCCCGCCCGCGTGGTCCAGCGCGACGAGGTCGTCGTAACCGCCGACGTGATGGTCGCCGATGTAGATCTGCGGCACCGTGCGCCGGCCGGTGCGTTCCATCATCGCCCGGCGCAGCACCGGATCGAGGTCGACGCGGATCATGTCGATATTGGCGACACCCCTCGCGTGCAGGAAGCGCTCGGCCTGGATGCAGTACGGGCAGACGGCCGTCGTGTACATCGTCACCGTCGGCACGTCACTTCTCCACCGGCAGCCCCGCGTCCTTCCACGCCCGGTATCCGCCCTGCAGGTTGTAGATGTCCTTGAAGCCGACGCGCGCGAGCGCCTTGCCCGCCATCCGGCTCCGGTTGCCGCTCATGCAGTAGACGATGACGGGACGGGCCGTGCTGCGCGCGAGCTCGCCGCCGCGGCTTTCGATCTGCGAGAGCGGGATATGGACCGCGTTCGGCAGCCGACCGCCCTCGAATTCCTGCGTCTCGCGGACGTCGAGCAGCACGGCGTTCGCCGTGTTCACGAGGCGGGTCGCCTCGAGGTTGCCGACGTCCCGCGACGGCGAAAGCCGGCGCTGGACGAGCGGCCAGACGAGCATCGCGCCGGACGCGATCAGCACGAGGATCAGCATCCAGTTGTTCTGAACGAAGGCCATGGGGTGGGGACCCGGATCGAGACAAAGGTAAAATGATAACGTACCGCGCACGGTTCCCTGCCACGCGGGCCTGCCCGCACATTCCGATGGCCCCGACTTCCCGCCCCGCCGTTCGCCCTGTGGTCCTCGTCATTCTCGACGGCTTCGGCTGCCGCGAAGCTTCGCCGGACAACGCCATTTCCCGCGCCCGCAAGCCGAACTGGGACCGCCTGCTCGCGACGTGCCCGCACACGTCGATCGACGCCTCCGAGCTCGCGGTCGGCCTGCCCCGCGGCCAGATGGGCAACTCCGAAGTCGGCCACCTGAACATCGGCGCGGGCCGCGTCGTCTACCAGGACTACACGCGAATCGACCGGGCGATCGAGACCGGCGAGTTCGCCCGCAACCCCGCTCTCGCGGGCGCCGTCGCCACCGCAAAGGCGCGCGGCGGCGCGCTGCACGTGCTGGGGCTGCTCTCGCCGGGCGGCGTGCACAGCCACGAGCGGCACGTCGCCGCGATGGTCGACCTGGCGGCGGCGGGCGGCGCCCCGCGCATCCTCGTCCACGCGTTCCTCGACGGCCGCGACACGCCGCCCCGGAGTGCGGACGCGTCGCTCGCGTTCATGCAGGACGTCTGCGCGCGGCATCCCGGCGCGCGCATCGCGTCGATCGTCGGCCGCTACTACGCGATGGACCGCGACCAGCGCTGGGAGCGCGTCGCCGAGGCCTACGACCTCCTCGTCGACGGCCGGGCCCCCTTTTCGGCCGCCACCGCGCAGGCCGGGCTCGCGGCGGCGTACGCGCGCGGGGAGTCCGACGAATTCGTGCGGGCGACGACCGTCGTCGAGCCCGGCGGCCGGCCCGCGACGATCGCCGACGGCGACGTCGTCGTGTTCATGAACTTCCGCGCCGACCGCGCGCGCGAGATCACGCGCGCGCTGACGGAAGCCTCGTTCGGCGGGTTCCCGCGACGGCGCAGGCCCGACCTCGCCGCGTTCGTCTGCCTGACGAGCTACGGCGAGGACTTTGCGCCGCTCCCCGTCGCCTTTGCGCCGCAGTCGGTGGCGAACGGCCTCGGCGAGTACCTGGCTTCGCTCGGGCTCACGCAGCTGCGCATCGCCGAGACCGAGAAGTACGCGCACGTCACCTACTTCTTCAGCGGCGGCGTCGAGACGCCCTACCCGGGCGAGGACCGCGTCCTCGTGCCGTCGCCGAAGGTCGCGACCTACGATCTCAAGCCGGAGATGAGCGCGTTCGAGGTCACCGACAAGCTGGTCGCCGCGATCACCTCCGGTCGTTACGACGCGATCGTCTGCAACTACGCGAACGGCGACATGGTCGGCCACACCGGCAATCTGGAAGCGGCGACACAGGCGATCGAGGCGCTGGACGCGTGTGTCGGACGCGTCGTGGCGGCCGCGCGCGCGGCGGGCGGCGAGGTCCTGATCACCGCCGACCACGGTAATGCCGAGAAGATGTACGACGAGGCGACCGGCCAGCCCCACACGGCGCACACGCTGAATCTCGTGCCGCTCGTCTACGTGGGTCGCCCCGCAACCGTCGCGCAAGGTGGCGCGCTCGAGGACATCGCGCCGACCCTGCTCGCGGTGCTGGGACTCCCGCAGCCGTCCGAGATGACGGGACGGTCCCTGCTGACTGTCGGCTGACCGGTCCGGAACAGACCGTTTCGCGCCATAAGCGGTGCGAGTGGCTGCTCACTTATGGCGCGGGAGCGGGGCGGCGGATGCCCCCCGCGCAGGATTCGGCTCGCGGGCACGGAACTTGCGGCGCCTTTGGGGGCCCAATGGGCTCACGGCAACCGCTCGCGAATGCGATCGGAAGCCTCGCGTATACTGATCAGTTCGGCAAAGGACGACGACGATGAACAACTGGAAGAAGGCCGGGTTGATCGGGATGGGCGCGGTGCTCGGCGTCCTGCTTTCGCTCAACTTCTCGGTGATCGCGCAGCGCGAAGCCAAGCTGCCTATCCCCTACGAGGACCTCCAGCTCCTGTCCGCGGTCTTCGGCCGGATCAAGAGCGATTACGTCGAGCCGGTCTCCGACGAGAAGCTCATCAAGGAGGCGATCAACGGGATGGTGCACGGGCTCGACCCGCATTCCGACTTCCTGGACGCCGAGGCGTTCAAGGACCTCCAGATCACGACGCAGGGCAAGTTCGGCGGCCTCGGCATCGAGGTGGGCGTCGAGGACGGCACGATCCGCGTCATTTCCCCGATCGAGGACACGCCCGCCTTCCGCGCGGGCGTCAAGTCCGCGGACCTCATCGTCAAGATCGACGACACGGCGACGCGCGGGATGCCGCTCAACAAGGCGGTCGAAATGATGCGCGGCAAGCCCGGCACGCCGGTCACGCTGACCATCGCCCGCAAGGACGCCGAGGGGCTGCTCACGCTCACGCTGATCCGCGAGGAGATCAACGTCAAGAGCGTGCGTGCCAAGATGCTGGAGCCCGGCTACGGCTACGTGCGCGTCCGCCAGTTCCAGGACCGCACCGGCGAGGACCTCGCGAAGGCGCTGAAGGACATGTACAAGCAGGGCGAGCTCAAGGGCCTGGTGCTCGACGTGCGCAGCGACCCCGGCGGCCTGCTCAACCAGGCGGTCGCGGTCTCGGCGGCGTTCCTCCCCAAGGACGCGCTCGTCGTGTACACCGACGGCCGCACCGCCGAGGCGCGGATGCGGCTCACGGCCTCGAAGGAGCACTACACGCGGCGCGGCGAGGACTACCTCAAGGACCTCCCGGCCGGCGTGAAGAAGGTGCCGATGGTCGTGCTGGTCGACGGCGGGACCGCGTCGGCGTCCGAGATCGTCGCCGGCGCGCTGCAGGACCACAAGCGCGCGGTCGTGCTGGGCGGGCAGACGTTCGGCAAGGGTTCCGTGCAGACCATCCTGCCGCTGTCCAACAACGCCGGGCTCAAGCTCACCACGGCGCGCTACTACACGCCGTCGGGGCGATCGATCCAGGCGAAGGGCATCGAGCCCGACATCTACGTCGACGACGGCCGCGAATCGGCCACCCGGATCCGCGAGGCCAACCTCGAGAACCACCTCGGCACCGGCCGGAGCGAGAAGGCCGTGGGCAAGGCGCTGGACGCCGTCAAGGGCGACGCCGCCGACGCCTCGAAGGTGGCGCCGCCGTCCGGCACTGTGGCTGCGCCCCCGGCGGCCCCGCGCTTCGAGTTCGGCGCAGCGGAAGACTTTCAGCTGACGCAGGCAGTGAATCAGCTGAAGGGACTGCCGGTGGTCGCATCGGTGAAGGCCGTGTCCGCGCAGGCGAAGCCCCAGTAGCGGCGCGCGGCGTCCCCGACGGAAGCGCCCGGCCCGGCCGGGCGTTTTGCTTTCCCTGACCCCTTGCCCCGATGGACGACAGCCAGCTCCTCCGCTACAGCCGGCACATCCTGCTGCCCGAGCTCGGCCTCGAAGCGCAGCAGCGATTCGCCGCCGCGCACGCGCTCGTGATCGGCGCCGGCGGGCTCGGCGCGCCCGCGGCACAGTTCCTCGTCGCGGCGGGCGTGGGCACGCTGACCCTCTGCGACCCGGACCGCGTGGACCTCACGAACCTCCAGCGCCAGATCCTCTACGCGACCGCGGACGTCGGCACGCCGAAAGTCGTCGCGGCCAGGGCGCGCCTCGCGGCGATCAATCCGGAGGTGCGGGTCGAGACGATCGCGGCGCGCGTCGGGCCGGACGAGCTCGCGCCGCTCGCGGCAGGCGCGGACGTCGTCCTCGACTGCACCGACAATTTCGTGACCCGGCACGCGGTGAACCGCGCGTGCGTGGCCGCAAGGAAGCCGCTCGTGTCGGGCGCCGCGATCCGCTTCGACGGGCAGGTCGCGGTCTTCGATCCGCGTGATCCGGCGTCGCCGTGCTACCACTGCCTGTTCGGTGACGGCGAGGAGCTCGAGGAGACGCGCTGCGCGACCATGGGCGTGTTCGCGCCGATCGTCGGGATCGTCGGCGCGACGCAGGCGGCCGAGGCGCTGAAGCTGCTCGCGGGGGTCGGCGAGCCGCTGGCGGGACGCCTGCTGCTGCTCGACGGCTACGCGATGCGCTGGCGCGAGGTCCGCATCCCGCGCGATCCGCAGTGCCCGGTCTGCAGTCGCGCATGACACGTGGGGCCGCCTTCAGGCGGCTTCGCGCATCCGGCTGAAGCCGGACCCACGCGGTGAAAGCGGGGCCTCTTGCCTCAACCGAAAAGAAACTTGCGCTGCTCGTCCCAGCCGTCCTGCGGCCCGCGCTTGAAGCCGCTCTTCGCGAAGAGCTGCCAGCGGCCCAGCACGTACGCGATCAGCACATTCGCGTCGGAATTGGGATCGCCCGGCCAGTTACCCGACGCCTGCGCGATCCGCAGCGCCTGCCGCAGCGCGGCCTCGATGCGGTCGTAGAGCTGGTTCATCCGCGCCTGCAGCCGCTCGTCCTCGTTGACGAGCGCGTCGCCGATCAGCACGCGCGTCATTCCGGGATTCTTCTCGGCGAACCCGAGCAGCACCGCGACGATCTGCTGCGCCTGCGCCGCGCCGTCCTGGGTCTCGGCCGCGATCTTGTTGACGAGCGTGAACAGCGTCGTCTCGATGAATTCGATCAGCCCCTCGAACATCTGCGCCTTGCTCGCGAAGTGCCGGTAGAGCGCGGCCTCCGACACGTCGAGCCGCGCGGCGAGCGCCGCGGTCGTCACCTTCTCGGCGCGCGGCCCCTCGAGCATCGCCGCGAGCATCTGCAGGATCTGGAGGCGACGCTCGCCGGGTCGGGTGGCCATGGCTTAGGGATCGCTGCCGGCTAGCGCGCTGCGCGCGCGTGGACGGGCGCGGCGTCGTCGGCGCGGATCATCGTGCCGACGCCCTCGTTGGTCAGCACCTCGAGGAGCAGCGCGTGCTCGACGCGGCCGTCGATCACGTGCGAGCTCGCGACGCCGTTCTTCACGGCGTCGAGCGCCGACCCGATCTTCGGCAGCATGCCGCCGTGGATCGTCCCGTCGGCGAACAGCGCGTCGATCTGGCTCGCGGAAAGCCCCGTGAGGAGATTGCCGTCCTTGTCCAGCACGCCCACGGTATTGGTCATCAGCACGAGCTTCTCCGCCTTCAGCGTCTCCGCGAGCTTGCCGGCGACGAGGTCGGCGTTGATGTTGTACGCGACGCCGTCGGCGCCGACGCCGATCGGCGCGATCACCGGGATGAAGTCGCGCGAATCGAGCAGCTGGATCAGCTCCGGATCGATGCGCTCGATCTCGCCCACGAGGCCGATGTCCACCATCTCGCCCCGGCGGGTGTCGCTCTTCAGCAGCATCTTCCGCGCGTGGATGAACGCGCCGTCCTGGCCGGTCAGGCCGACGGCCTTGCCGCCGTGCTGGTTGATGAGGCCGACGATCTCCTGGTTCAGCTCGCCCAGCACCATCTCGACGACGTTCATCACGCGCTCGTCGGTCACGCGCATCCCCTGGCGGAACTCGCTCTCGATCCCCATCTTCTTCAGCAGGTCGCCGATCTGCGGGCCGCCGCCGTGGACGATGACCGGATTCATCCCGACGAGCTTCAGCATCACGACGTCGCGGGCGAAACCGGCCTTGAGCGCGGGCTCGGTCATCGCGTTGCCGCCGTACTTGACGATGATCGTCTTGTCGTGGAAACGCTGGATGTACGGCAGCGCTTCGGCGAGAATCTGCGCCTTCACGGCAGCGTTGACGGCGTCGATCGGCATGGGAGAGAGGGCGGGCGGGCGACGGGCCGGGCGAAGCCCGGCCGTTCGCACGATTGTACCGGAAGCGCCGCGCCGCGAATTCCCCGGGGGCGCGGAGGCGCCGCGGGGCGCGCGCTTGGCGGCGAGTAAGCCCTGACTGGTCGGCCGCCGCGGTCAACGGGTCCCCGCCCGCCCGCGACCGACTTTGCTATCGTTCCCCGCCATGTCGAATCATTTGCGGGAAGCGCGTCCCGCGCCGGAGCGCGGCGCGTCCGGGAGATTGCGGTCCGTGCCGCGGGTCCGGCTTCAGCCGGATGCAGCGCCGCCTGAAGGCGGCCCCACGAACCGATCCGGCGTGGCCGCGGCGCCGCGGGTCCGGCTTCCGCCGGCGGTAGCCTGATGCGGCTCGCGATCGTACGACAGCGCTACGATCCCGACGGCGCCGTCGAGGGCGCCCTCGAGCGCGCCCTCGAGGCGCTGCTCGAGCGCAACGTCGCCGTCACTCTCGTCACGCGTTCCTGGCCGCAGACCCGGCTGCAGCTGATCGAGCCCTCGATCTGCGATCCGTTTCATGCCGGAGCGCTGTGGCGCGACTGGGGGTTTGCCCACGCCGCATGCCGCGTCATCCGCCGCGCCAACCCGACGCTGGTCGAGGCGCACGCGCCGCTGGCCTGCTGCGACGTCTACCGCGCCTGCGACGGCGTCCACGCCGCGCGCATCGAAGCGCGCCGGCGCGGCGCGTCGCCGGCGGAGCAGACGGCGATCGCGCTCTCGCCGCGCAACCGGTATCTGCTCCACGCCGAGAGGCGCATGTTCGCGAGCCCCTGGCTGCGGGCGGTGATCTGCCCCTCGAAGATGGTCAGGGACGACATCCGCAGCCGGTTCGGGTTGCCCGACGCGAAGCTGCGCGTCGTCTACAACCCGGTCGACGGCGCCGTGTTCCACCCGGGGTTGCGCGGCGGTCGCGCCGCGGTTCTCGCGCGGCACGGCATCGCTCCCCAGGCGCTCGTGCACCTGCTGGTCACGCCCGATTTCGCGCAAGGCGGCGTCGAAACGGCGCTCGCCGCGCTCGCGGCGGTTCCGGCACCCGCGCATCTGGTCGTCGTCGGCGACGATCCGCACGCCGACCGCCTGCGCGCAGAGGCTCGCCGGCGCGGCGTCGGCGACCGCGTCACCTTCGCCGGCGCGCCGGGCGACCTCAAGCCCTGGTACGGCGCGGCCGACGCGTTCGTGCTGCCCGCGCCGTACGATCCGTCCCCGTTCGCGGCGCAGCAGGCGATGGCCTGCGGCCTCGCCGTGGTCGCCAGCACGACGTCGGGCGCCGCGGAGCTCGTGCGCGACCACGACGCCGGGCTCACCTTCCCGCCGGACGACGCCGCGGGTCTCGCGGCGCACATGCAGGCGGTTCAGGATCCCGCGACCCGGGCACGCCTGTCCGCCAACGCGCGCAGCGCGGTCGCGGCGCTGTCGCCCGCGGCGATCACGCTGCAGCTCGTGCTTCTCTACCGGGAGCTGCTGTCCGGCGCCTCGACGGCCTAGCGCCGGCGAGGTGCGCGCAGCGGCAGCGGTGCCGTCGCGGCGACCGCGGGCTCGGCGGGAATCGGCTGGACCGGTGCGCCCGCCGTCGGCGCGTACTCCGGGATCCACGCCTTCAAGCGGGCGCGGACCTCGGCGTCGTCGGCGGGGCGGTCGCGCTCGCACCACGCGACCATCTGGCCGATCGCATCGAGGTTCGCGGCGCGCGCGAGCGCGATCCGCAGCTTCGGGTGCGGCGTCGGTAGCGTCGCCTCCTCGGCGGTCAGGAGCTCTTCGTAGAGCTTCTCGCCGGGGCGCAACCCGGTGAACACGATCGCGATGCGGTCGGGGTCGGCGCCGGACAGCCGGATCATGTCGCGCGCGAGGTCGACGATGCGCACCGGCTCGCCCATGTCGAGCACGAGGATCTCGCCGCCCTTTCCCTGCAGCGCGGCCTGCAGCAGGAGCTGCGTCGCCTCGGACAGCGACATGAAATAGCGGGTGATGTCGGGGTGCGTGACGGTGACGGGTCCGCCGCGCGCGATCTGCTCGCGAAAGCGCGGAATCACGCTGCCGGCGCTGCCGAACACGTTGCCGAAGCGCACGAGAACGAACTGCGTGCCCCGCCCCTGAAGGCTCCGGCACACGATCTCGGCCAGGCGCTTCGTCGCGCCCATCACGTTGGTCGGGTTCACGGCCTTGTCCGAGGACACGAGCACGAACTTCTCGACCTTCGCCGCGAGGGCGGCCCGGCCGAGCACCCATGTGCCGTAGGCGTTGTTGCGCACGGCCTGCCAGGCATTGGTCTCCTCCATCAGCGGCACGTGCTTGTACGCGCCGGCGTGGAAGATGACGCTCGGCCGCTCGCGCTCGAGCACTTCCTCCACGAGCGCGGCGTGCTTGACGTCGCCGACCACCGTCGCGAGCGGCAGCTGCGGAAACGCGTCGGTGAGCGCCGTCTGGATCGAGTACACCGCGGCCTCGGACAGGTCGAAGAGCACGATCTTCGCGGGGCGGAAGCGCGCGATGTGCCGGCAGAGCTCGGCGCCGATCGAGCCGCCCGCGCCGGTGACCATGACGACGCGGTTACCGAGCCACTCGGCGAGTCCCGCGCTGTCGAGCACCACCGGGTCGCGCCCCAGCAGGTCGTCCAGCTCGATCGTGCGGATCGTCGTCAGCGCCGACCGGCCGCTGATCAGGTCCTCGTAGGACGGCACCGTCAGCACCTCGATCCCGGCGTCCGCGCAGATCTCCGCGACGCGCCGGCGCACGCTGTGCGCGGCGGACGGAAGCGCGACGATCACCTGCAGGACGCCGTACTTCTTCGCCCACGCCGGCAGACTCGAGATCGGCCCCAGCACGTTGACGTTGTTGAGCAGCCGCCCCTGCTTCGCCGGGTCGTCGTCGATCAGGCCGACCACGCGCCACTGCCGGCTGCGCGACAGCTCGCGCGTGAGGCGCGCGCCGGCCTCGCCGGCGCCCACGACGAGCACCGGCTCCCCGAGCGCCGCGAGCGGGCTGTAGAGGCGGTGCTCTTTCCAGATCCGGTACGCGAAACGGTCGCCAGCCATCAGGAAGATCAGCACGATCGGGTAGAAGATGAGCACGCTGCGCGGCACCACGGCCTGCAGCTGCAGCATCACCAGCACGAGCGGGATCAGCAGCGCGCCGAGGCCGGCGGCGAGGACGATGCGCCGGAGGTCGAGAACGCTCGCGAACCGCCACAGGCCGCGGTAGAGGCCGAACGCGACGAAGATCGTGCCCTGCAGCGGCAGGATCCACGCCAGCGTCCACACCATGTCGGCGAGATACGGCTCCCTGATGTCCAGGTTGAAGCGCACCAGGTACATCGCCGCCCACGCGAGCGCGGTGGCGGCAAGGTCGTGGCAGAACGCGAGCCAGGCCCGGAAGCTGTTGGGGTGCGTCATCGCCGTTATCGGGTTCTTTTGCGCCAATGATAATCAATGCCGGCGAAGAGCAGGGCGATCGCCGCGGCCCAGGCACCGAGCACCCGCCAGCCCGCCGCCGGAGCCGCCGCGAGCGTGAACAGCGCGGACGCGGACGTGCCGGCGATCAGGACGCCGTAGAAGAGCAGGGTGCCGCGATGGCCGGCGCCCATCCGGTGCAACCGTTGATAGTAATGCGTTTTGTGCGCTTCGAACACGTCCGCCCCGCTTGCGAGCCGCCGGACGACGGTGACGGTGGCGTCGGCGAGGAACGGAAGGAACGCGAGCAGCGGGAACCATTCCGGCCAGGTCCCCGCGCGAACGCCGGCGAGGCCGAAGACGGCCGCCAGAAACCCCAGCGGGACCGCGCCCCCGTCACCCATGAACGTTCGCGCGGGCGGCACGTTGACGGCGAGAAACACGAGCGCCGACGCCGCAAGCGCGAGAAAGGCCTCGCAGGGCGCGCCGGCGCGCATCGCGGCCGCGCCGTAGGCGCCGAAGCCGCAGATCGCCATCACCGCGGCCAGCCCGTCGTTGCCGTCCATGAAGTTGAAGAGGTTGGCGGACCACACGAAGGCCAGCGCGGCGGTGGCGATCGCGAGCGCGGCGATCGGCCACGACCCGCCGGCGGCGGCACCCCCCAGCATCGCCGCGGCGACCGCGAGCGCCGCGATCGCATGCACGCCGAGGCGAATCGCCGGCGGCACGCCGCGCCAGTCGTCGGCGAGCGAGACGGCCGTCACGGCGAGCCACGCGACGAGCCAGACAGACCCGTCCGCGACCGGATTCGGCGCCAGCAACGCCACGGGCACGAAACCCGCCCAGATCGCGAGCCCGCCGACCCGGGTCACCGGCCGCTCGTGGAGGGACCGGGCCGTCGGATGATCGTGCGGCAGACGGCCGCGCCCGCGCTCCAGCACCGCCAGCACCAGCGCGGACAGGCCGGCCGCGAGCAAGACGGAAGACCACACGGAAAGGGGCAGCGCGGGCCTCATTCCCGGTTGCCGCCCATTCGTCGCAGCCCTTCCGCGCTCCGGGCCGAAAGACGGGCTCCCGGCACGGACTTGCCCGTGGAAAACCCATGAAAATCCCCGCCCCGGGCCGGGGCTTGGGCGCAACGCTGGGGAAATGGAAGTTTTCCAAGGCCGATCATGAGTTTAGGTGCCCTTTTTCAAGTCCCGACCGACTCGGCGATTCGCCCTGCGCGGCAGCGGCAAGCACGCTGGCTGTCGCGTTTTAGCAACAGCGCCGACCTCCCTCCCCCCGTGTCCGGACTTTACCTTGCCTCGCCCTCCCGCGGTTTGGCACAATGGCCTCAACTTCTCGACATCGCTGAGAAGGTTCCGACGGCAAGCCCAAGAGACGGTTTTCTTGCCAATTTTATCCGCTAGAGGAGAGACTTCATGAACAAGAAACTCGTCGCTGTCGCCATTGCGGGCGTGCTGGCTGCCCCGCTGGCGCAAGCGCAGACCGCGAACGTCACGCTGTACGGTCGCCTGAACATGGACATGGAATTCGTCAACGGCAAGATCATCACGCCGGGCGTCGTCCAGCCGACAGCCTGTACGACCGGGACGAACGCCGGCCGGGTGTCGACCTGCGTCACGTCGAACCCGAACCAGTTCCGCGTGTCCTCGAACTCGTCGCGTTTCGGGCTTCGCGGCACGGAGTCGCTCGGCGGCGGGCTTGACGCCATCTTCCAGATCGAGACATCGGTCAGCCCCGACACCGGTGGCGGCACGCTCGCCGGCCGCGATTCGTTCCTGGGCCTGCGCGGCGCGTGGGGAACGGCCAGGATCGGCCGGTTCCACGGTCCGTACGACAACATCCACGAAATCTGGGGCAGCAACCCCACGCTGCTGACGGGCATCCTGGCCACGTCGGCGATCTGGGCGCAGGGCTTCGCTCCCGCGGTCCAGCAGTTCGACGACCGCATCTCCAACTCGGTTCGCTGGGATTCGCCGGTCATGTCCGGCTTCCAGCTCCAGTTGCAGTACGGCAACAGCCAGGGCGGCGCGGAAGGTCTGACCACGACGCAAGCGTCGAACTCCGGCGTCTGGAGCGGTGGGCTGTACTACAACAACGGCCCGATCGCGATCGGCGCCGCCACCCGGTACAACCAGCAGCAGCGCGGCAAGAGCCTGAACGACTATGCCTGGTCGATCGCCGGCAGCTACCAGTTCCCGAGCCTGAAGATCGGCGTCGTGTACGAGAAGCTCGACTACGACTGCTCGGTCGCCGTCGCGGGCAACGCCGCGGTCGCGTGTAACCAGGTCACCGGTGGCGTGAAGACCGACCTGACGCGCAACATGTTCGGCGTCGGTCTCACCTGGAACGTCGGTCCCGGCGTCCTGTACGCCGACTGGTCGTGGGGCCAGGAGGGCAAGGGCAGCGCGCCGAACGGCGCCCGCATCGCCGGTCTGGCGAAGGGCCCGGACTCGGACGCGAACCAGTACGAAATCAGCTACAACTACCCGCTGTCGAAGCGCACGCAGGTGTACGCCGGCTACAACAAGATCGCCAACGGCGCGAACGCGGCTTACAACTTCGGCGTCAACTCGTACCCGAGCAACGTGGCGGGCACGGCCGGCAACCTCGCATGGGGCGGCAGGCCGCAGGGCTTCGTGGTTGGCATGTTCCACAACTTCTAAGAGTCGCGGACACGCCCCCGCCTTGCGGCGGGAACGCAATGTCGACGGGCGCCTTCGGGCGCCCGTTTTTTTGTCCGCTGCGGCAGCCTCCGGCCGCGACCCCGTCAAGCCGCCGCAACTCCGATATCATCCGGATTCGGAGACCCCCATGAGTGCGAAGCTCGGCATCGTCGTCGCTGGCCTGCTCGCCGCGTCCCTGGCGCAGGCGCAGCCCGCGACGTTGACGCTGTACGGCCGCCTCAACCTCGACATGGAGGTCGTCAACGGCAAGCAGACCGGAGCGTCCTGTCCGGCGAACTGCCCGAATCCGAACCAGTACCGCGTGAGCTCGAACGTTTCGATGTTCGGGATCCGCGGAAGCGAACCCCTCGGCGGCGACCTCAACGCGATCTTCCAGATCGAGAGCCAGCTGACCCTCGACACCGGCGGCGGGACGCTCGCCAGCCGCGAGTCGTTTCTCGGGCTCCGGGGAACCTGGGGGACGGCCAAGATCGGCCATTTCCTTTCCCCCTATGACGACATCCACCCGATCTTCGGCAACGCGCCGACGCTGACCACCTCGATCCTGTCGACCGGTGCGCTGTGGGCACAGGCGTATCTGGGAGCGCCGCAGGCCGGCGGCTTCGACGGCCGGCTCTCGAACTCGGTCCGTTACGACACGCCGACGATCGGCGACTTCAACGCCAGCGTCCAGTTCAGCACTGCCGAAGGCGCGCCGACGACCCGCAGCAATATCTTGAGCGTCGGCGGCTTCTACAACCGCGGTCCCGTGCAGCTGGGCGCCGTGTACGAGCAGCACCACAATATCCGCGGCACGGTCGACGCGCCGCTGTCGGACACCGCGTTCTCGATCGCCGGCGGGTACCAGTTCGACGGGTTCCGCGTCGGCGCCGTGTACGAGCGCCTGCACTACGACGCGACGCCCGCTACCACGCTCACGCGCGACTTCTACGGCGTCGGCCTGACCGTCGACGCCGGCCCGGGCCTGATCTTCGCGTACTGGGGGCATGCCGGGGACGGCAAGGGCAGCGCGGCAAACGGCTCCCGCATCGGCGGCCTGGTCAAAGGCGAGAACACGAGCGCGGACCAGTGGGAGATCAGCTACACGTACGTGCTGTCGGCGCGCACGCTGCTCTACACGGGCTACGTGAAGATCCAGAACCGGTCCAACGCGTCGTACACGTTCGACGTCAACCCGTATCCGATCCTGTGCAACCCCTATCCCAACGGTGGCTGCGGCAAGCCGGGCGGGTTCCTGCTGGGTGCGGTCCACTACTTCTAGGACTTCGATGATCGACGACCTCGTCACGAGTTTCGACCGCGCGCTGCGCACGCTCGCCGGACGGCCGGCCGCCTCCCGCCCGACGCCGGGCGCGAACCTCGTCGACGCCGACCTCAGCGCGGACGAGCGCCGGCACGCCGCGGGGCTCATGCGCGTCAATCACACCGGCGAGGTTTGCGCGCAGGCGCTCTACGCAGCCCAGGCGCTGGTCGCGCGCGATCCGGGCATCAAGCGCGAGTTCGCGCAGGCCGCGCGCGAGGAGGAGGAGCACCTCGCGTGGACGCAGCAGCGGCTGGGCGAGCTCGACGAGCGCGCGTCGCTGCTCAATCCGCTGTGGTACGCCGGCTCGTTCGCGATCGGCGTGGCCGCCGGCGTGGCCGGCGACCGCGTCAATCTCGGATTCGTCGTCGAGACCGAGCGCCAGGTCGAAGAGCACCTGACGAGCCACATGCAGCGTCTTCCCGTTGGCGACGCGCGCAGCCGCGCCATCGTCGAGAAGATGCGCGACGACGAGGCCCGCCACGGCGCGATGGCGCGGGCCGCCGGCGCCGTCGACCTCCCGCTTCCGGTGCGGGGCGCGATGCGCGTCGCCGCGGACGTGATGCGACTCGTCGCCTACCGGATCTGACCCGCCGCGCGCGCAGCGTCGCCGCGCCGCCACGCGCGCAGCGCGCCGAGCCGCGCGGCACGAACGGCCACGGCGACCGCGTCGCCGCCGGCATCGCGCTTTCCCTCGAACTTTCCCACCACCCCGCGCGCGATCGCCCCGGCGTCGACGCCCTCCACGACGGCGAGCGCCGCGCGCACGATCCGCGCCGGCGCGTATTCTCCGGCGGCGTCCGGCCGGCAGAGCGCGTCGCAGGCGCAGGCCTCGAGCAGCGCATCGAGCCGCTCGGGGCGGCGCAGCGCGTCGGCGGCGTTCAGCAGGTCGAGCAGCTTCGCGGGCGGGAGCTCCGCCGCGCGCTCGACGACGCGGTGCCGGCGCGCGGCGAGCCGCGCCGCGTCGCGGCAGTCGACGGGGACCCTGAGCCGCGCGGACATCCGGTCGGCGAGCTGGACGGCGTGCGCCGCGGCGCCCCGCGCCGTCGCCCGTGCGGTCCGCGGCAACGCCGCGGCGCCGACGTGCAGCGCGAGCAGCGAGTACCGGACCGGGAGCGGGTGCTCGCGCGCGGCCGCGAAATCGAGCGCGCATCCGACCTGGGCGCCGATGCCTGCTCCCGGGCGCCGGGAATGCGGGTCCGGCACGCCGAAGAGCGCGTCGACCTCGGGCAACAGCTGCGCGAGCGCGCCGCACGCGCGCAGCACGTCGAGCATGCGCGCGGGGTGGGGTTCCATCAGCCCGCGCGCGATCTCCTGCCACACGCGCTCGGGCGCGAGCAGCGCGAGCTCTCCCGACGCGGCGAGCTCGCGCATCAGCGCTCCGGTTTCCGGCGCCACCGCGAACCCGAAGCGCGCGGCGAAGCGCGCGACGCGCAGCACGCGCAGCGGGTCCTCGACGAACGCCGGGGAGACGTGGCGCAGCACGCCTGTCCTGAGGTCGGCCTCGCCGTGGAAGGGATCGATCAGCGTGCCCTGCTCGTCGCGCGCCATCGCATTGATCGTCAGGTCCCGGCGCGCGAGGTCCTCCTCGAGCGTCACGTCGGGCGAGACGAAGAACTCGAAGCCGCGGTAGCCCCGGCCGTGCTTGCGCTCGGTGCGCGCCAGCGCGTATTCCTCGCCGGTCTCGGGATGCAGGAAGACGGGGAAATCGCGACCGACGGGCTTGTAGCCGGAGGCGACGAGCATTTCGGGCGTCGCCCCGACGACGACCCAGTCGCGATCGACGACGCGCCGGCCGAGCAGCTCGTCGCGGACCGCGCCGCCCACGCGGTAGACCTTCACCGCTCGGGAATTGCCGGGGGGCCGCGTCATCCGCGCACGTCAGCGCCCGCCGCGCAGCCGGTACTCGTCGTAGCGGCTGCGCGCGGCGTCCGGCCCGAGGTAGGTGGGCGCGACGGTCTCGAGCGCGTGCGGCTCGAACCCGAACACCGGAGGAAAGCCGCAGTCGCAGACGCTGTCCCGCTCCATCGACGCGAGGTTGTCGCGGCTCATCAGCGCTCCCGGCAGGTGCTCGAGCACGAGCGCCTGCAGCGTGCCCAATGTCCGGTTGAGCGGGACGATCGGACGCGGCGCGCCGACGAGCTCTCCGACGTAGCGGACGAGCTCGCGCAGCGTGTAGACCTTCGGCCCGCACAGCGGGTACTTCTGCCCGATCGTCGCGGGCAGCGAGAGCGCGCGCACCATGCATTCGGCGACGTCGCCGACGAACACGGGCTGGAAGCGGGCGTCCGCGCGCGCCAGCGCCATCACCGGCGCGATGCGCAGGACCTTCGCGAACAGGTTGAGGAACGCGTCCTCGCGGCCGAAGATCACCGACGGCTGGACGATCGTCCAGTCGAGCCCCGACGCGGCGATCGCGGCCTCCGCCTCGCCCTTGCTGCGCAGGTAGCCGCTCGGCCCCGCCGGGTCGGCGTGCAGCGCGCTCATGTGCACGAGCCGGCGCACGCCCGCGCTCCTGCACGCGGCGACGACGCTCGCCGCCAGCTCGACGTGCGCCCGGGCGAACGTCTGCCCGCCGGTCTCGTTGAGGATGCCCACGAGATTGACGACGGCCGTGGCGCCGCGCGCGAGCCGCGCGAGCTCCCCCGCCCGGTTGACGTCGGCCTCGACGACGTCGACGGTCGGCAGCAGGAACAGGTGCCGCGCGTTGTCGCGGCGGCGCGTCGGGATCACGACCCGCCAGCCGTCGGCGGCGAGCCGGCCGACGACGTAGCGCCCGACGTACCCGCTGCCCCCCACCACTAGGATGATCCTGTCGGCCATCGGCGCCGGTCTCCGCTTCCGTCAGCCGCCGGCGGCGGCCAGCGCGGCGTCGGCGCCGCTCCCGCGGGGAGGCACCGTGCCGAGCCGCGTGCCCAGCGGAACGTGCGGCTGATCGAGCTGCCGCGCGTAGAACATCGCGTTGGCCAGCACCTTCTTCACGTAGTCGCGGGTCTCGTTGAAGGGGATCGTCTCGACCCAGATCGCGCCTTCGAGCGGAGCGCCGTTGCGCCACGCCTGCGCGCGGCCCGGGCCGGCGTTGTACGCTGCCGCCGCCAGCGCCGGCAGGCGCTCGAGGCGATCGAGCCAGTACTTGAAGTAGAACGCGCCGAATTGCGTGTTGATCGAGACGTCCGAGATCTGCGACGGGCGATAGTCGGCCCGGTTCAGCTGCTTCGCGACCCAGCGTGCCGTCGGCGGCATCAGCTGCATCAGGCCGACCGCGCCCGCCGACGACGCGATGTCCGGGACGAAACGCGACTCCTGCCGCGCGATGCCGAACAGCATCGCCTCGTCGGCGCCGTGCTCGCGCGCGGCGGCCGCGAACTGCTCGCGGAACGGCATCAGGTAGCGCAGGCCGAAATCGTGGCGCGACGACGTCCGCTCGGCGGTGTTGATCGCGCGGTCGTAGAGGCCCTGCCGCCGCGCGTAGTCGGCGGCGAGCAGCAGCCCTTCGTCGGGAAGCCCGCGCACGACGTAGAGCCACTCGCGCACCGCGTCCGTGCGCATGTCGAGCTGCGTGAGCTTGACGACGCGTCGCACCGCGCTGCGCGCGCCGAAGGCCTGCAGCGCGTCGGCGTCCGGCGCGAGCGGCGCGCTTGCGGGCTCGACGCTCTTGCCCAGCGCCTCGGCCGCGAGCAAACCGTAGAAGCCGAAGTCGCCGGCGAGCGCAGCGTAGATCTCTTTCGCGTCGGCGCTGCGCCCGAGCGCGGCCAGCGCGCGCGCCTTCCAGAACCGCCACGCCGAGTCCTGGGCCTCGGGCGGCGGCATCGCGTCGATCGCCGCCAGCACGTCCGACCAGGCGCCCGCCCGCAGCGCGGCACGCACGCGCCACGCGCGCTGCTGCGCGTCGGACAGCGTCGCGCCTTCCGTCTCGCGGTACCAGTCGGCCGCGTGCGGGTTGAGCTGGCGCGCCGCGTGGTACGCGATCCGCGCGTTGCCGTAGAGGCGATCGGGCACCGGCAGCCGGACACGTTGCACGACCCACGCGGCGCGGACGCCGGCGGCATCGTTCCTTGCCGCGCGCTCGAGCGCGTACAGCGCGAGATCGCGCCCTCCCGGCTGGTTCCAGCGGAAGTCGCCGTTCTCGAGCGCGCGCGCAGGGTTCCGTTCGACATTGGAGAACTCGCGGGCCGCGATGCGGCTGCCGGAGGGCAGCTCGGCCGCGATCGCCTGCGCGAGCCGGACATTGCCGGTCTCGGTTGCGAGGCGCAAACGTGCGCGCCGGTCGTCCGTGGTCAGTTCACCCTTCGCGATCAGCGCCGCGAACAGCGGCTCGCACGCCTCCGGCGTCGTCTGGCCGGTGAACCACAGCGGCTTCGCGGCCGCCAGCGCGGCCTCGCCGTCCTGCTGGCGACGATACTGGATGCCGTAGCAGGCGAGCTCGACGTCGTCGCCGGCCGGCGGCGAATACTCGGTCCCGAACGTCACCCAGCGGGCGCGCTTTCCGAGCGCCTTCAGCCACTCCACGCGCAGCCGGTCGGCGATCGGGGTTTGCGGCCAGCGCGCGAGAAACCCCCTCATTTCGTCGTCGGTCGCCGCGTCTATCCGCAGCCTGAGCTGCCAGTTCTCGACATAGGGAGCGAGGATGTGCCCGGCGAGCTTCGGGGCGAGCGCGTCCAGACGGGCGCGGTCGCCGCGCTCGAACGCGGTACGGGCGGCGAGGAAGTCGGCGTCGCTCTGGGCGAACGCCGGCGCGGCCGCCCCGCCCAGGACCAGCGCGAGCGCGAAGAAGAAGATGCGAAGAGTTCGGATCATGACCGTCATTGTCGTTGACCGGGGCATCCGCAGGCAACCCGGAAGGTCCGGCTTCGGGCGCAACGGCCCGGCGATGTCGCCGCGAATGCTAAAATTCGTCGACAATCCGGGCTCCCGTGCGGTTCCCCGCGCGATTCCGTCCGACATCGGGGAGGTCCGATGGCACAACGCAAGAGCGCGCCGCTGGTCGGCATCGTGATGGGCAGCGACAGCGACTGGGACACCATGCGCCACGCCGCCACGCAGCTCGACGCCTTCGGCATCGTCTACGAGGCCCGCGTCGTGTCCGCGCACCGGATGCCCGACGACATGTTCGAGTACGCCGAGGACGCAGGCCCGCGCGGCTTGCGCTGCATCATCGCCGGCGCGGGCGGCGCCGCGCACCTTCCCGGGATGCTCGCGGCCAAGACGACCGTCCCGGTGCTCGGCGTTCCGGTGCCGTCGAAGTACCTGCGCGGCGAGGACTCGCTCTACTCGATCGTCCAGATGCCGAAGGGCATCCCCGTCGCCACGTTCGCGATCGGCGAGGCCGGCGCGGCCAACGCCGGGCTGTTTGCGGTCGCGATGATCGCCCCGACCGATCCCGCCGTCGCGAGGAAGCTCGCGGCGTTCCGGTTGAAACAGACCAACGCCGCGCGGGCGATGCGGGTTCCTCCGGCGACGTGAGCCCGGTCGTTCCTCCCGGCGCCTGGCTGGGGCTCCTGGGCGGCGGCCAGCTCGGCCGGATGTTCTGCATGGCCGCGCAGAGCCTGGGCTACAGGGTCGTGGTCCTCGACCCCGGCGGACAGAGCCCCGCGGGCAGCGTCGCCGACCGCCACCTCCGCGCCGATTACCTGGATCCGCAGGCTCTCGCGGAGCTCGCGGGGCTCGCGCGCGCGGCCACCACCGAGTTCGAGAACGTTCCCGCGAGCGCGCTGGAATTCCTCGCCCGCACCGCGCGCGTCTGCCCGGCCGCGGCAAGCGTCGCGATCGCGCAGGACCGCATTCGCGAGAAGGCGTTCCTGTCGGGCAACGGCTTCGGCGTCGCGCCGTACGCGGTGCTGGCGCGACGGGACGACGCGCGCGCGGCCGACGCCGCACTGTTCCCCGGCATCGTGAAGAGCGCGCGCATGGGCTACGACGGCAAGGGGCAGATCCGCGTCGCCTCGCGTGACGAAGCCGACGGCGCGTGGACCGCGATGGGCGCGGTGCCGTGCGTGCTCGAGCAGCTCGTCCCGCTCGCCTGCGAGGTGTCGGTCGTCGTCGCGCGCACGGAGCAGGGCGACGCGGCGACCTGGGCCGTCGCCGAGAACCGGCACCGCGACGGCATTCTGGACGTATCGATCGTTCCGGCGCGGGTGCCCGCTGCGCTGACCGCGGAGGCACGCGCGATCGCAACCGCCGTCGCCGCGAAGCTCGACTACCGCGGCGTGCTGTGCGTCGAGATGTTCGTGACGACCGGCGGGAAGCTGCTGGTCAACGAGATCGCGCCGCGGCCGCACAACAGCGGCCACTACACGATCGACGCCTGCGTGACCTCGCAGTTCGAGCAGCAGGCGCGCGTGCTGGCAGGAATGCCGCTGGGCGACACGCGGCAGCACGAGCCCGCCGTGATGGTGAACCTGCTGGGCGACGTCTGGTTCGCCGACGCCGAGAGCACGGTCGCCCG
>Ga0209253_10000655_pt1 | contig 30141 bp, 25 predicted proteins | sample FrelakmetBRP12BR_FD_187145 | JGI IMG/M metagenome (GOLD analysis project Ga0209253, IMG submission 187145) | Freshwater lake sediment microbial communities from the University of Notre Dame, USA, for methane emissions studies - BRP12 BR (SPAdes)... | ecosystem: Environmental > Aquatic >... | reverse complement strand
CGCCAAGCACTTTAAGCAGTTGGGCGGTACAGGGTATAACTGATGGCTTATTTGTGCCCAACTGCACTAGTTTGCGAGCATAAACGCTCAATTTCATGCTCCGATATTAGCACAAACGTTCTGGTATGTCAATATTTGTCTCCATACTGAATAATCAAATTCGATACCTCGACCAATGCACAAACATAATCCGGATCGAATGCGATTGAACGAAGCAAACAGGCATGGCTGGAGGGTGAGGGGCTACCCTCCAGCCATGGAAAATTTGCTGAAGGCGCGAGCGATGCGACTCAGCCTTTCTGGTTACAACAGCACTCCACCACCTGCTCCTGGATCACCGCCGTGCTGAACAGCTCGCGCCGGGCGCGGTTGTTGATCATGTCATCGGTTAACGGGGTGGACATATTAGTGGGGTAATTCACCGCCGCCAGGACAACCCACGGATCTTCGGGACAGGGCGGGCAGGCCGGGGTGATGCCATCTTTTATGAACTCGCACATCGAACGACCGCGCGTGATCGTCCGGTGGGTTGCGGGCAGCTCATCCATGCAGGAGAGGTCATAGTCATCCCGGATGCGCGAATACTCGCAGCCGGTCTCATCGCAGCCGCAGCCCGCAGGATGGATGCGCACTGGGCGAGACGGGCATTCCACATAGCGCACCGCTATATATAGTATATTTTTCTTGCCGCGGCGCTGTGGCACCACCATCACACCCGGCTCGCAAGGATGCGGCTGGGCGGCAAAGCCGCACTTGGCCAGGTCCAGGCAGACCGCCTCGGGCACGTAGATTTCGTCGCCCTGTGGGCTGAGGGCATAGCCCTCGGCAACCTGCACCTGCCAAGGTTTGTCTGCCGAGGGCGCGGCGGTGACCATCAGGCCGCATACCACACCCCAGCCATGCAGGAAGCGGTTGTGGCGGCGCATTTTCTGGCGGAAATACTCCTGCTCGGCGCGCATGTCGTCGGCGGTGATCAACTGGCGTGGGAAGTAGTGCACACGCTCCATCACGGGGGTATTGGTCACGTATATCACATCACTCATAATGCTTCTCCTTCAGCAGGCAATGCCAAAAGTTGAAAAGAACCAATCATCGGAATAGCGGCGGCTGGCCGCCAGAGCCAGGCGGCGGGCGGGGGTATCTCCACCGGCCAGCCGCGCCAGGGCCGTATTGAAACCAGAAAGGGGCTGCAGGGCGGCCAGGACGCGCTCCAGGCGAGGGGTGGAGAGGTGCAGCCAGGCCATGCGCAGCAGGTTGTGGACAACGCCGGCCCAGTCAACCGTATAGGGGTGGCGCGAGCGAAACAGGTGAGAAATGGCGACCTGGGGCACGAGCAGCACCTGGTAGCCGAGCAGCCAGAGGCGCAGGCTGAACTCCAGGTCTTCGGCGCCCCAGCGTAGCATGCCGGCATCGAAGCCGCCTGATTCAACGAACACGTCACGCCGTACGGCCAGGAAGGCGCCGCACAGCAGGGGGACAGCATAAGGCGCACGGCCGCGCAGCCCCAGCCAGGCGGCGTTCAGGTCGGGGCCAGTAAAGGTCATACCATAACCGCGGCGCTCGGGCTGGCCCAGGGCGGCGATGGCCGGAGCGACGGCACCTACGCCGGGCCTGTCGAGGGCTGCCAGCAGCGGCGGCCACCAATCCTCGGGCAGGTCGATATGGGCATCGGCAAAAACCAGCACCCGGCCGCGGGCGGCAAAGCCGCCGCAGTTGCGAGCAGAGGCCACACCCTGCCCTGGGCCAGACAGCAAGTGCAGCGAGATTGCCCGGGAGGCAGAGGCGGCGTGGCGGAGGAAATCGGTGCCGCCATCGGTGCTGCCATCATCCACCACCAGCACTTCGCTGCCAGCCGGCAGCGTGGCGAGGAAACGGGCCACGCTGCCCGGCAGGTAAGCGGCCTCGTTCAACGCGGGGATCACCACGCTGATCGGTCGAGAGTACTCGACTCTAGCGCTCAGCTCAGGCTGAGATGGCAACGAAGACAAAATCGCCTCCTTCACTGCCGTTGCCCGAGGGGAGCTGGCCTGGCTCCCCATCCAGGCGCTGGCCTTTCATATCAGTGATCGCCGGGCGCTGGTTGGCGGGGTCTTTGTCACCGAAGAGGAAGATCTTGTACTCGCCCTGCCGGAAAATCTTGAACTCGGGGTGGATGGTGAAGCGGGTGGTCGTAGCATCTTCGGGCGTGACCGTACCAGGTACAAAGCTCATCGGAAAATCGCTCCAGCTCGCCGTCACCAACAGGGAGAACTTAGCCGGGTCATCACCGAAGCTACCCGCGATGATCGAGCCGTGATCCACATCACCAGTGAAGAAGACGCGCATGGCGGTCACGTTCTCGCCCTCTTTGAAGAGCATGGTCTGGGTGGGAGACACCATCTCAGTGACCACCTGGTTATTGGCGTTGAGGAACTGCACCCCTTTCACCTTGAGCAGTGCCGGTGGAGGTGGAGTGGGGCTGGGTGGAGGCGGCGTTGGGCTGGGAGGCGGTGGGGTGGGGCTGGGTGGAGGCGGCGTTGGGCTGGGGGGCGGAGGTGTGGGAGTCGGTTGAGGGGCGGGGCTCTGCGCGCAGCATTCATCGATACGCGCCATCAGGCACAGGATCATCTCGAAGAGCATCTCGTTGCTGTAAAGGGTGCGCCGGTAGCCGCAGGCATCCAGCTTACCGATCTCACCGCCCGGCAGCAGCTCAACTACAGCCAACGTCACGCAAGGATGTTCATCCGGCTCGGCGCAGGGGCCCGAGAGTGTCTCGCAGGCCTGTCGACGGTGGTCGACGACCGGGACATCGACTACGCTGACCGTACCGGCGCCGCTGTTGGCCACGTAAGCGCGCAGCCGCCCGGGCAAGATAGCCACAGCGCGCGGGCCTTCACCCACCACCACACGGCCAAGCTCCTGCAGACCGCTGGCCTTAAAGATCACCAGCTCGTGCTCGCCAGCATCGGGGTTGCGATTGACCACATAATAGCGCTCCTGGTCGGTGGTGAAAGCCGAGTCGCGCACATCGGCGGCCAGGGGAAAATCTAACGGCTGGTCACCTGGACCGGCGATGCGCACATTCTGGGTGCGCCCCATATAGACAGCCGATCCGGCAGCCAGACTCAAAGCAGCAATAGAAACCGCCGGGGGACCGGTGGGAATCTTCGCCACCACTTTACCAGTAGCGGTATCGATGCGCAGCACCAGGTTCTTCAGCTCATTCGAAGCGTAAACGAATTTGCTATCCGGCGTTACCGCCAGGTCGCTGACGCTAATATTCTTAATACTGCCGAGCAGCTTACCCGCGGCGACATCATAAAACTCGAGCAGCTTGCCCTGCGTTTCTGCGGCAAACAGCAGCTTACCCCCTTGCGCGGCAGCAATGGCGCCATACGCTTTATCGGTTGGCAGCGCGCCAGTAATTTTTGGCGGGGTGGCATCCAGATCTACGACCAGGATGCCCTGCTGGTGACTTACAAAAGCCGGGCCGCCCTCCGGGGCTATGGTGACCGCCACCGGGCTAGAGAAATTGCCGGTAAGCTCGGTGAGCACCGTATCGCTGGCAGTGTCGATGACCAATAAACGGGACGCTGCCTCGCTGCCGGGGTCGACCACCAGCAGGCGCTGCCCATTATGGGCTGCGGCGATGGCAGTGGGACGCCCACCCGTTTCGATGGTGTTGACCAGGGCATAGCCGCCAGACTGCTGGCTGCCTGTGCCCAGCACGGCAGGGCAGTCGATACCGGCAGGTTTCTCAGGGGCGCCAGGCCGCACATGGATGCAGAAGCCCTCCACGATCATACCCGGCGCGCACTGGTCGGCCGTGTTGCAGTCGGTCACCATGGCGGGCAGGTAATCGGCGAAGCACTCACGATAAGACAGGCACAGTTGCACCACGGCTGCTTCTTTCTTATCCAGCTCGGCCAATACCTGCCCGCATTCCCCGGTCACTTTCCAGGGATCCAGGCAGACAGCCTGTGGGACGATGATCTCTCGGCCAAGGGCATCCACTGCTACCCCCGGAGAGATGCACACCGCCGGTGAAACTCCACCGGAGCCGCCTTTAGCAGCGACTTCCAGGCCGCAGAGCACACCAGAGCCCAGCCCAAGCCGGTTGAGCAGCCAGCGCTTGCGGTTGAAATACTCCTGCTCCATACGGAAGTCATGCTCATCCAGGAGCTTTCCATAAAAATAATGGTTGCGCCGGGGGGCTGAGAGTGCGCCGAGTCCCGGGCTGATGCTGCTGTGTTCGCTCATAAGCCTTCTCCTTGTTCTTTGGTCGAGAGTACTCGACTAGTCAAAAATACAACTCCGGTGTTCTTTACCAATCCGGTGCTCTTGACCGGTGGCAACGTAAGTGCTTGCGATAGTAAATGAATCATTGCACCACCAGGTTCTTTCCCAGGGTTGCTCCCTGTCCGGCCCGGCTGACACCAGCCTCGCCAGGTGCATCATCCAGCCCTGCCAGGCCCAGGGCAGACTCATCGAGGGCCAGAGGATCGTGGGAGGATGCCACGATGCTGTCGATGCCCAGGCGCGCCTGATAGCCAACTCGCATGCGCGGCTCGATGAAGCACAGGTGATAATCGGTGTGGGCAGGCTTTTCAGTCTCGATTACGGCCACCAGCTCCTGGCGCTGGCGCGGGGTGCTGAAGCGGTATGCCGGTACCAGCACGGTGAAGAGATGCGCCGTATCGCTGAAGAGCGGCAGGCCAAAATCGTCATAATCGAGCGGGCCGGCCGCACCGACCACCGCATTCCCTACCACCAGGCCAGGAGGATCGCTCCAGGGCTGGTCAGGGTCTGCCTGCTCAACGGAATCCTGCGGAGCGGGACCACTTGCGGCTGCGCCGCTGCGGGCGGGGGCGCATGTGCCGGAAGGGGTATCGGGGATGACCAACCCAGCCGGGTCGGCCGGCGCCAGGCCGGTATCGAAGTTCAGCAGCGAGGTTTCATCTAACATCCAAATATGACGCTGGCGGAAGGCTTCGGTAATCAGTGGTCGCACACCGGTGTAGAGTTGGATAAAATCTGCCAGGCCGGCCGGGGTGCCGCGGCGGCGGTACATATCATAGACGCGCCGCAGCAACAGGCGGGTCTCGGCTTCGGGAATGCCCTCAGGCAGGCGGAAGGCCAGCCAGGAAGCCAGCCACGGCAAGTCTGCCGCAGGAGCCAGCTCGGGATTGAAACGGCGGGCCAGATCATCCAGTTCGAGCTCCAGGTCGCCCAACTCAGAGCGGGTGAGCTGCAGGTATCGGCGCAAGAAACCGGTAGGAGCATCAGCGCGACGGTAGACGGCGGGCAGGTAATCCATGTAATCTTCACCACCGGTCTCGGCTTGCGCCTGCAACAAAGCCGACGAGGTGTAGCCATCGGGGCTGGTAAAGGCGATGCGCAACCAGAGGAAGCGCGCTGGGCGAGGCTTACCGGTGTGGGGGTCCGGCTGCAGAGGCAGCAGCGAATCGAGGGCAGGCAAGGGCAAATAATCGCTGTCGGCCGGGGCGGCGGGGTCATTGCTGGTGTATACCAAGCCCTGCAAGGGAGCGATGCCGGCCGAAGGTGCCATTGACGGTACTTCTGGCGGGGCGGGCAGCTCGGCATCCAGACGTAGGCGCAGCCAGCCGGCGGCGGGGTGGCTGCCCAGGCCAGCATCCAGCGGGCCAACCTCCAGGCTGCCGGTCGCGGCGCAGCCCACGCCAGCCGCCAGGAAGTAATTTTTCAGTCCCAGGCCAGGCTTGATACACAAGCCGCCGGGATTGCCCCAGGCCAGGGCAGCAGCGGGGCCGGTGTAGCCTGGCAAAGCGCCCAACCAGGCTTCCGTGGCCAGGTCATAGGCCCAGATTTTTCCACTGGCGCTGTCGGCAGCGAAGAGCATTCCTCCGCCAACGGTCAGCACCGCAGGCATACAGCCCGCCAGGGCAGGGAGCGCACCCAAGGCAGCGGCATCGGGAGCGTAACGGTGAATGCCTTCTGCACTACCGCTGATGTAGAGCTGCCCGGCATCATCCAGGGCCAGGCCGGCGAGATTAGCGGGTAGGGGTTGGGCTGCCAGGGCGGCGTTGTATGCCGTGTCGGGTATGCCCTGCGGGGAGAAGCGCAGCACGCGCTTCAGGCCCAAATCCAACACATACACGCGCCCCTGGGCATCGCCTGCCAGCATGGCGGGGTCCGAAAAGCCAAACGACCAGATAGCGCGCAGCTCCAGGGTGGGCAGGCGCAAGACCTTGATGCGCTTGTTACCGCGGTCGGCAACATACAGGCGAGGCAGCGTGTTCTTGCCGGGTGGATCAGAGAAGAGCAGGCCAGCAGGGTAATTGAATTGGCCTGGTCCCGCCCCAGGGCCACCCCGGCCTGGAACGACGCGGCGCGACTGGCAGACAGCATCCAGGGCGACAATGGCTGCCACTTCTGGCGGTCCTGCCAGATCTTGCGCGAGGAAGAGGTTCCCACAAGGCCCCACCGCCAGGCCGGAAGGCGGCACATTGTATGGGCCTGGCAAGGTGACCGCCGCCTCAGGCGGCAGACCGGGCAAACGGGCCAGCGCCAGGGCGCCATCCTGGCGGGGCGCCAGCCGCTGCCGCCGGCCCTGCCAGGAATTTATTGAACGCAACACGGCAAAGCCAGTGCGAGGTATCTCCATGGTTTACTCCACGTACAGGTTGTACAGCACGCGGCCACCGCCGTTGCCAACACGCAGCTCGATGACATGCTCGCCCTCGGAAAGGTCGAGACCAAGCAGCTCGAGCGGCACCGGCCCTGTACCGCCGGTGACAAGCGGGTGAGAGCTGGTGCCGTCGCCAAGCTTGGCCCAACCCAGGCGGTTGGTAATATCGTTGGTCAGATCGGTGCCATCCACCACCACCCGCAGGTCGTCGAGATAGGTGCGCGGCACGCCGGTGCGCGCCTGGTAAGCAGCATCCGCGCTATTGATGCCGCCAGTCTGGGTATTGCCGCTGATGCTGTGATCGTGCGCTCCAGCAGCGCCACCGGCATCGGCGGTGCCACCGACCGCGTTCACGGTGTGGGTGTGCTGCCCGGAAGAGCTGACGCTCAAACCCACCAGCGGGCCCAAGTCCACATTGTTCAGGTCGGCATCGTGCATCTCGAGCGCATCGTGATCGTTCGGGTCTTCAACATTGGCTTTGATGGTGTGCCCGTGTCCGCCGGCTTCCGAGACGGTGACGCTGCCCAATGAGAGAGTATGGGTGTGGTTGCTCAAGCCGCCCGCGTTGGCCGTGTCCAGGTTGAGACCGTGGGTGTGGCCGCCCAGCTCAGTATAATAAGTGGTTGAGAAGCGGTCACCGCGCAGGTACAGGGTGACCGTGTCGGGACGACCACCGCGGATGTGGAAGAACAGGCGCTTGGAATTGGTTGGATCAACATCCTTTTCGCCTTCCAGGGCATAGACCAGCGCCCGGGCGGGCTGGGCAGCCGCCACATATTTGCGCACACCCGAGCGCACATTAACCACTTTACAGGTCGCGTCCAGTTCAACCTGCGCAATGACCACGCGCCCATCGCCCTCGGTGGGCCAATCGTCGGTCCATTCGAGCAGGGGCTCGGCGCGCAGACGGGCTGGTCCACCCCACGCTGGGCGATTCTTTACTTTTCCACCATTTATTGGTACAGCACAACCGTCCTCGGTGAGAGCGACCGGTTCTTCCGAATAGCGGATCGTCAGGTAATTGCCGAAGACAACGCCGGGGGTGGTGCTGGGCGTGCCGATCACGCCGATCTCCTGCTGTTCGAGCAGGATGATCTCGCGGCCCTGATCGTCCAACGCCAGACCAGGGTCAACCAGCAGCTTGTGGGCGTCTCCCGGCTTGACAGTCACCTCCAGCCCAGCGGCAATTCCCCAGGTGTGCAGGGAACGGTTCAGCCAGCGGCGGACGCGAATATGGTAATCCTGCTCCAGGCGTAAGTCGGCGGCTTCCAGCCGCTGCCCATTGTAATAGTTCAGGCGTTCCAGGGGTAATTCAACGCCGGTAAAGAACACCTTAGGCAACATTATGCTTCACTCCTTGCCGCAGAGTACTGCGGACTAACCACCGTGATATGGTGTGAGCCGGATGCCGCCAGGCAGTCCGGGCAGATCGTGAGATTATCGCACTGTGGGTCGTTATCACCACTGCACTGCAAACCAAGCTCGGCCACATACTCCACACCGGGGAGGCCGGCAAGCAGCGCCAGCACTTCCGAGCGGTAGACATCGCGCCCGATCGGCCAGCCGCCACCCTCCGGGCCGCCGCTGAGTGGGTGGAAGAATTCGTCCAGGGCAGCCTGTGCAGCCGAAATCAGAGCACGCGCCTCCACACCAGAGAGGGGCACCAGCCGGGCGCTGACCGACACCGGTGTATAGCAAGGTCCAATCACATGCACTTCGTCGGTCAGGGTGCGGCGCCGCTCGAGGTACCGCTGCACAGCCTGCAGAAAATCCGGGCCTGGAAGGGGCTGAGAGGGCGGCGGTGTGATGGAACAATCAGGAATGACCACCACCGTAACGCTGCCGGGAGCGGGGAAGCAGGGATAGCGCGGGTGATGGTCTGGAAGGGCACGCGCCTGAGCTACCGCCACACCAGGCACCTGGCGGGCCAGCACCTCGTAATCGTCCAGGGTGACCGCCCGCTGCGGAGCGGCTAAGTCACCCAGGGCGCGGGCTACCGCCTGGCTGAGCCGTTCGGCGGCGGCTCCGCCCAGAGCCTGCAGCGGCTGGAGAACGGTAATGGTGGGCTGTAGCGCACCCCAGCCCGGCACCAGGGCCGAATTATGCGCGCCGGTCAGGGCGCGTCCCAGGCTGCGGGCAGGCAGGTTACCCGCCGGACCGCCCCCCGTGGTGTAGGATGCTTTCACCTGCGCGCCTGCGGGGGGCAGGCGTCCCTGGCGGCCATCGCCAAAGGTGAGCGTCCCAGCGGTCGCATCGAGCACAAAGGTGGCGTCGTGCGGGCCAACCAGGTCCCAGAAAGCCGCTTCCTGCCATTCCTCCACTCCGCCGCCCTCCAGCTCGAGACGCACCTGAAAACTACCGGGCAGCGCAGGCTGGTGACCAGCCGAGTAGTTATTCGGCAGAGAGAAAACCTGCCCGGCGCGGCCATCCGACGCACCGAGCAGCTCCTCAGCGGGGATATCAGCCTGGTGAGCAGCAAGGACAGCATTATGCCCTACACCGTCAATCTGTGGTGGGCACTCGTATTGACCCCGCACCAGGCGGCAGCGGATAAAGAAGCGTCCTGGTGGCAGATCAGCGGGTTGTGCGCCAGCCGCCTGGTCAGCAGGGGCCGCGAAGCGCACCGGCCCAGAGAGGGTCAAGGCGCGGGTCTCGTCTTCAACTTCGGCCAACGGGGTCCATTTCCCACCAGCGCTCCAGTATTCCCACATTGTTCGTACGGAGTGGTGCTGGCGCCAATCGGGAATGCAGGTGCGGCGCCTTGGCGGCTCTGCCAGCGGCTTGCCCGGCTGGCAGACATAAGGCTCCGGCTGGCAGGCGGCCGCATCCGCCTTCATCGCCTGCCACTCGGCGATCAGGCGGCGGCGAGTCTCGCGGTCGACCGCGGGTTCACCCACGAAGACATACAGGCTGACCCGCAGGGGTGCACCGCCGGGCGAAAATGGCTGGTCGAAACCCAGGTGGAGGGCGGCCCCCGCGGTGGGATGCCGCCCAAACGGCAGGTAGCGCCGCCCATCGATGACGTTTTCGGTGCTCAACTCCTGGAGCTCGCCGGAACCGGCGGCCGCAGTCTGCGGTGGGGCGCAGACCGCCTTCAGGCTGGCTGGCGAAAGATCCAGGGCATGCAGGCTTTGGAAGGTGAGCCCGGGGAGAGGCTTGCCGGGTGGGCCGAACAGCAGTCCGGTAGGCAGCGCCACGGCCGCGCCAGGTGGATCCTGACCTAGCAATAATACCGTCTCGGCTGCAACTGCCTGGCGCAGCTCAACCCCTACCATACGCAAGAAGGCGCGCACGCTGGCAGGGGGGACACGGTCCAGCCGGTAGAAATCCTGCTCGGTCAGGTAAGCCAGCAGATCTATCAGCGTGATGCCGGGGTCGCTGTAATTATGGTCGGTCCAATCCGGCGCCAGCCGTGGAAGCTGGGCGCGCCCCTCGGCGAAGAGCTGTTCAAAAGTACGATTGTCGAGCTTGGGCAGCGGCAGTGGCATATCAATCCGTCCCAATCATCAGTTTTAATTCATGGTCGCCCGCCGCCAGCAGTGCATCGCGGGGCACGGGTACCTCGGCGGCAAACTTCTGATCGCCGACCCGCAGCTCCACCTGGCGGGCGTAATCTACGCCAGGGGTTGTCTCGATCACACGGGCTATATCCGAAAGATACAACGCCTGGCCAAACGCCCAACCCTTTGATTCATTGCCCCCATACAGCGGGTGCAAGAAGTTGTTAAGCCGTTCGCGCAGGCGGGCTTCGACACGGGCAGCCTCGGTAGGTAAGACAGGCACCACCTCAGCCGCGACACTGACGGCAATATAGGCCGGTCCACTCAGGCGCAGATGCCTGGCAGCGGTAGCCGGCAAGCGCTCAACCAGATAATTCCGTACCTGGTGTAGCAGGCCGGAGGTAGGCTGAGGTTGGGCTTCTCGCGAGTGCGGCAGGATGATCACGGTGACCCAGCCGCGCTGGGCACGCCCGTCCGGACCAGTAATGGGCAGGCAGCGCGTCCGGGCCACGCCCGGTGAAGCCTGCACAGCCAGCCATTGGATATCTTCGGCAGAGATGGCCTGGTCGCGGTGGCGCAGCACCTGCGCACCACGCGGGCGCACCGCAGCCAGCGCTTCCGACTCGGCGCCACCCTCCGCAGCGACCGGGTTGCTGACACCCATCAGGTAGGGGGCGCCGGTTCGCAGCTCGTTGATCGCCCCCACAGCGACATTTCCCGCCAACCCACCACCGCTGTTATAGGTGGCGCTGATACGTGCGCCGGCGGGCGGCACCAGGCCACACTCGCCATCGCCAAAGCGGAGCAAACCGGCGGACCGCTCGATAACGTAATGCCGGTCACCCGGCTGGGAAGCGAACAGGTGCGGTCGAGAATGCCAGGTCACCCAGGCAGCGATCGCCTCCCCGGTCACGGGGTCGGTTTCCAGCCGGCGGTCGGCTTCCTCCACGCCCAATAAAGCGGTCTCCCAATCAGAACCGCGCCCGGTCCACTCGCGCACTTCGATCATCTCACCTTCCAGCACCGGCCCCTGCCGGCGCAGGAAGGGAAAACTCTGGTTGGCGCTGCCATCCGAGATGCCCAGTGTTTCACGATCGAAGACCTGGCGCTGCGTGCCCCACACGGCGTTAAGCCACGCGCCTTGCAGGGCAAAAGTCCGCAGGCTCTCACCTGTTTTCAGGCGGGCGCGGATGCGGTAATGATTCCCACCAACACCTGGCTCAGCGACAGCATCGCGCGGGCCGACAAACTGCAATAGCCCGCTGGTAGAAAAGCCGCCGGTCTCATCCAACACACCCAGCTCACTCCAACCGCGCGGCGAGCGGTATTCCCAAACGAAAGGCGAGGCCTGCGGGGTGGCACTCTCCGCAGGCAGGGACGGCGCCTGCAAGTAGAGGCTCACCAGACCGGAGGGCAGGGGTTGGTCGAAGCCAAAATAAACCGCCGGGCGCCGTTCGGGCAAGGGATAGAACGGCGTGAATGTCTGGCGCGGCCAGAAACAGGCCTGGGTGCGGTCTTCATAAACAAAATTATTGAAGGTCAGGCAGTGATCGAGAGGCGCCAGGTCGGTCTGGTAGGTATACTGGATATCGACACGCTTGACCACCGGCGGCGCCAGCGTGGCATCTTCCACCTCGATCGTATAGGTCGATCCGGAAGGTGTAACCTTCAGGCGCAGCGGGTGACCGTAATCTCCGTCGGAGATGCGCGCCCGCAGCCAGAAGTTCTTCTCGCCGTTTACCTCGGTCTCGCCCCAATCCAACGGGCAGGCGAACGAGATGCTGCCGCTCTTCGTGAAGCGGTCGGTGCCATCCGAGAAATCGAAGCCGGAGGAAAGCGGAAGCCAATCGGTGCCGTTGAAGTATTCCCAATCTTGGGCCAGCACCGGGGAGGTGCTGGCTGTGCCAGCCTGCGCCATGGTGAACTGCACCGCCACGCGGGCTGAACGGCGCTGGAATGCTTCTTTACTGGCCAGGTAGAAGGTGGCGAAGCGCTCGGGCTGTAAGCCAAAGGGATTGAAGGCGTTGGCCGTGTTGAGCTTGGTCTGGTCTATAAAGGCGCCCTCGGGCTGCAGGCCCTTCTTGGTAAAGCCCACGCGAGCCTTCAGAGTATCAATTTGCGGTAAGCTGGCTAACCCTTCATGTCCCTGCTGGAGCAGCGGGGTGGCCAGCCTGCCGCGCAGCCAGTATGACTTGTGGCCATCGATGGTATCTTCCTTCGCATCTGGACCGCACGATTTGCGCAGCAAGATCTGCCCACCCTGGGTCAGGTTTTGGGTACGATCGTCTTCGATATCCAGGGGCAGCCAGCCATCCTTGCTCAGGTACTCCCACTCCATGACCGGGTGTTGAGTAGTCACGTCGCGCGGCAGCGGGCCGGGGATAAGCGCCAGGCGCACGTCTGCCTCGCCTGCTAGAGCGAACAGGCTGTCATGACCGAGGTAGATGGCGTGCTCCACCGGCTTGGGATCGGCGAAGAGGGTAAAGCCGGTTGTCAGGCTGGCGGTGTGATCGGAGTATTCGTCCGAGTCGGGCAGCAAAGAATACAGCGCTGCCAGGCGCGCGCGCGTGAGGGTGATGGCCTGAGTGGTGGCGAAGATGGCAGGCTCTGGCGTCTCTGTGGAAGTCTCGCCAAGCAATGGAGAAGGCGGTTTCGGCTGGGCCGGAGCGGCCACCTGCGAATTGGCCGGCAGGGGGATATCCACCGGGCTGGTCGGCATCAAGGAAAAGACCAGCGGCGCGCGAGCAGAGGTAGCTGGCAGCAACTCCACGCCCATCAGGCTGAGGAAAGCCAGAAACGAGCGGTCGGCTGTCTGGTTGGCACCCTGCGCCAACACCTCCAGGTAGCGGCTGAAAACCGCCAGCAGGGCCGCGCCCGGCTCCCCCGGTAAAGGCTGCCAGCCGGGTAAGAAGCCAGGGAGGTGAGCATATAAATTAGCGATGATCTCATCCCTGCTGCGCCGATCAAGGGACGGTGGGCTGATTTTTTGAACGGGAAGGTGCAAACCTGTATCACTCATGTGCGGCCTTCCTGCGTATAGAACGGATACACCAGGTTATAGAAGGTGTTGGTGGCGCGCACGCGGTAGCGCACTTCGATATCCATGCGCCCAACCGGTGGGTCAGCGGTCACGTTGACAGTGATCTGGTCAATGCGCGGCTCCCAGGTGATCAGCGCCTGCTCCACCCGGTGGCGCGCCAGAGCCATGGTGGTGGTATTGAGCGGCTCGAAGATCAATGCTTGCAGGCCGGCACCGAAATCGGGGCGCATGACCCGCTCACCAGGATTGGTCTCCAGGATCAGAAGCACCGCCTGGCGAATATCTTCCTCAGCCGCGGCCATGGCGATATCACTTTCGGGTACAGCGCCAGGCTCTTGTGAACCGCTGAACAGCGCCACCGGCATCGACCAACCACGTCCGAGGAATGTTTTGTTTTTCGGTTCGGTTGGCAGCATCTCAGCCTCCGATCTGAACCGTTACTGCACCAGCGATAATGGCTGCGCCACAGCCGGTAATATCACCCACCCGCGCCGCGGGTTGTCCCCCGATGGACACGGTGGTGCTGCCCTGAGCAATCGTGTTCGGTGGGTGTGGGCCTGCCGTGGGAGGGAAGGCACAAATATGAGTGTCTCCAACCACTGCAGCGGGTGAACCTGAGATGATTACAGTGGACACACCGGGGCCGGCAATTGTGCCGGGGTGATTGGTGGGATCGCCAACGCGGGCGGCAGCAGGCATGGATTAGCTCCTCAGTTGATCTTGACGATCGCGCCTTCGATGGTGGCGGAAGCGCCGCCTTTGAGTGCCACGCTGGAGCCGCCTTTCAGTTCCAGGTTGGCCGATGCGTCAAGCTTGATCGACGATGCTTTCAGCTCGATACCGGTCGCTGCCTGGATGGTGACCGAGCCGGCGGTATCCAGCGTTACTTTGGCGGTTCCGCTGGTGGTTTCCAACGCGATTTTTTCGGGTGCCATCACGATCTTCTGCTGCGTGGTGGTGGTGATGGTGATGGACTGGGTGAGATCATCGAACTCGACGACATGCCCGAGCGGTGTGCGGATAATGCGTTTGCTCACCGGGTCGGTCTGCAGGGTCGCCGGGGGCGGATCCATCTGATTCCACAGGCTGCCGATGACGAATGGCTCGCGGATATCGCCGTGATTGAAGGCCACCAGAACTTCATCACCCACCTGGGGGACAAAATACGTGCCACGCTCTTTCCCGCCGGAGAGCACTGCCAGGCGCGCCCAGGGCTCATAGCCTGGCAGCCAGGGCAGGCGAAGCTGCACACGGGCGTTGTTGGTGGCGTCCAGGTTGTTGATCACCTCGGCAATCACCACACCGTAAATCCGGCGGTCTTCGTTTTGAGAAGTCTCACGGCTCACAATTTGATCTAACAATTCAACCTCCCGAGCGCTGAACTGCGTTCAGCACCCGCAGTACTCTGCGGCTCTCAGCCCAGGCCGGTGACGCGCACCGGCGCGGCGCCCTGGTCGGGCAAGGGGATCGAGCCAAACCAAATCTCTTTGCGCACCTCAAAGCTGGTGCGATAGCCAGAACTGTCGATGGTATGCGTGGCCGAGGTAACCCGGTACAGGCCGCCAAACTCCACTCCCAGGCCTTCCAGACGCAGCACTGAGCCAGCAGTGATGTGGGGATCGCCGACCGTGCTGCCGCTGCCGGTCAGGCGGTTATTTAGACGAGGGACCAGCTCACTGATGATACGGCGCGGCGCCGAGACTGGCGTAACAGGCTCATCGATCAGGTAGCGCGAGGGGCCTTTCCCCAGCGGCACAAGGGAAGGCAACACATCCAGGGTGAGCGCCATGCGGTCCCAATCCCAGCCGACCGTGATGGTGAAGACCGTCTTGATCGGCGCCACCCAGACGTACGCACTGACCGAGATCAACTGCCCAACATTGGAGATGCGCGGGGTAAAGTCTATCAACGACTGGCCATATTTTAGGGTCACGTCCGGTGTCAGGTGATCGAGTGGCGACATGAAGCGGAGCTGGTAACCGCCCAGCGGCCCGCGATGCTCGATGAACATCTCCCAGCTGTTTTCCGCCGAGATGCGCTTGAGGAAATCGAAGTCGCTCTCATCGGCCTGGCGGCGGATGATGCGCTGGGCGGCATCGGGGTCGCCCAGCGCTGCGGCAGCATTGGCACCGCCGAGCAAGATCGAGATGGCCGCGCCGACCGGGTCGATAATCGGCAGCAGGACATTTTCCGCGCTGACGATGGAGGCCACGGCAACATCGGGCAGGGCGAAATTACCAACGAAGGGAATGGGGATGGCAAACCAGCGCACCTTGGTGCCGCGCTGCAGGCGCTGCAGGCGATCCTGCGCAGCGACGACCAGCGTCGGCCCACCAGAAGACGGGAAGCTGGCTGTGTGGCTGACGATCTCGCCGGCGAAGATCTGGGCGAGCGGGTCTGGGGCATAGCCAATCGACAGCGAGAGCGCATTGTCCAGGCGCAGCAGGGGGTAGTCCAACCAGCGCAGATTGTCGTTCACGATGGTCAGCTCGGCGCGGTCAGAGCCTTCCAAACCGGTGGTAACGGTAACCGCACGGATCGAGGCGCGCAGGGCTGCCGGCAGTGGTTGGCCTTCAATCTGGAAGCTGAACTCAGGGGCAAAGCGCAGATTAGCCATGCTCACTCAAACCCTTACTGAAATACCTCACCCGATTCCGGATCGCGGTACGGCAGGAGCGGGATGATCAGGCGGGCGCCGGTTTGCAAGCGGCGGGGATTATCGATGCCGTTGCGGAGCGCGATTGGACGCCACAGCATAGGGTTCCCATAAGTCTGGAAAGCGATAGCCGCCAGGGTTTCGCCCTGGCCCACCGTGTACAGCTTGGTGTAATCGGCGGTCTCGCGCTTGATTTCCTTGGCTTCCAGCTCAGCATTACGGAATTCAGTGAATGTGACCTGCAGGCGAGCGCGCACCGGCGTGCCATCGGACAGGAACATGATGAAGCGCGAGCTGGCGCGCGACAGCACACAGGTGAACGACAGCGATGCCCAGACAAACAGCAGCACCGGAGGGGCATGCGTGCTGGGATCGATATTCATCAGGTCGGTGACTTGTTTGGCCAGCTTGCGCACATCCTCACCGGCCTGGTTGAGGGTTCGTCCACTGGCCTTATGCTCCTCATAGGTATCCAGGAAGAGCTCCATCTCCAAAGTCTGGCTGTTGCCGTGGACGAACTGCAGGATAGGCGAGCTCAGGCCCGGGACACCCACCTGGGCATAGTTGATATCCTTATTCAGGGTGTAATCTTCCGGGTTGAACATCACGGGGATGCGCTCGCCAGAGACGGTGTTGGTGAGGGTGGCTTTTTCAAGCGACATATTCAGCTCCTCCCCCTGCCTGGCACGCCGCCAGGTAAGCCCAGGCGTTCGCGCTGAGCGATGACGCGCCGGTCGATAGCCTGGATGACCTGGTCGGTAAGGCGGTTCACATCAATGTCGGCCAGCAGCTCTTCTGGGCCCGGGCGGGTGGGGACTTCCGGCCGCCGGAAAGCGGGTGGGATATTTTCCAAAGAAGCAGGCGCAGCTTGGGCACCAGGCTGGACGGCCATGCGGGGCAGCAGGCGCAGAGGCGGCGGCACAGGGAGCGGCCTGCCTGGCGGTTCATCTAGATTGGGTTCTGCATGCAGGTGGGGTTCCAGGCGCTCACCGCGCGCGACCAGCCGTTCCACCAGCTCCTCTACCGGCAGGACTATATATTGCTGATGACGCACAAGCATCTGCTGCAGCATTCCGGTCGGCATGGAAAGCCGCGGTCTGGGAAGGATGCCCGGCTTGCTGCCCACCACTGGTCCGGCGCTGGTTGACTGCGTACGACCTTGAGCAGACAGTGACTGTTCCACAGTCGTCTGGTGGAACAGCGCCAGGTTGAGCCGTGGCGCTACCTGCAGGCGCAAGGTTTGCAACGTTGGGGCGGCTTCCAGCCCAGGCCAGCGCGCCAGCCACACCCGTTCCAGCGGCGTCCAACCACCCGCGGCCAACCTCCCTGAACGGGTCGCTATACGGCCCCAGTGCTCTTTACTGGCCAACAGGTGCTGGGCAAAGCGTAGCGCCTGTAAGCCGGCCACCGGGTGCAGTGCCGGGCGGCGGGCCAGCGGTACTGCGCTGGTGGCACGCCGTAAAAGGATGGGCTGCTGTTCTTCACGATTCATGAGTAGTAATCTATACCTTCTCAGTAGTGAATACCATCACGGCATCACGAAACCGTCATCATCTGCCGGTTGATCTCCGAGATCTGCTCTACCCAGCGCCGCCTATCGCTATGCTCCAGATCCAGTATCTCAGCCTGGGGCCAGTGGAAGTGATAGGCGATGAAGGCTACCTCCTCGTAGAGCTGGGACAGGGGGTAGCCGGTCACCCCCCCAGCGGGGCCGGCTCCAGGGAGAACTCCTGCTGGCAGTGTGGGCAGACGATGCGCTCACCAGACTGGCCACCTACGCCATCCAGACTATTCACCTGGTTGTACAGGTTCTGCAGATAAGCCAGATCGGTGGCGAACAGATCCTCGATCACCTTGGGATTGATCTGCTCCACACCCTCCAGCTTAGTGACCACCCGGGAAAGCAGGATGATTACCAGGTAAGCTGGATTCTTGGCCACGCGTGGGTCCTTGAGCGGCAGTATCTCATCGGCGGCAGTGGCCCGGCGCATCACGCCCTCCCGGTGGAGGGTGCCGTCATCATCCAGGTAGCCGCAGGGTAAGGTAAATTCAAACTCGGTTTGAAACATCAAGCCCTCCTCAGGCGCGCGAGACGCCCTCATGCGCCAGCTCGAGAGTCTCGATGGCAACATCATTACCCTCGGCGTTGAAGTCTGGCCCATCCCATTTGGAAGGCCAGGCGCGCACAAAGTTCCAGCGCGCCACTTCCTGCCCGGCGCGATCTAGCAGCACAATTGAGCCATTCTTACGCTCGATCTTGCCATCTATGACGGCCTTGTGCCACTGGTAAAGATTCTTGTCGTCAGACATACCCCACTTCAGCACGATATTAGAATACTTGGTCATACCGGGCAGCTTGCGAACGGTGGTGTTCTCGCCGCCCTCGCGGTGCTCGACCACATCGATAGACGAATCAAAGCCAGAACACTGCTGGAACGCGGCGCGGGTGATACCGTCGATCTCCACCAGGAACTGAAAATTCATATAAGGATCGGGTTTGGTGCCGGTAGGCATGGTTTACCTCCAACTAAGATTCTGGCGACAGTATTCTGCCGCACTAGCTTTCTTCTACGTCCGAACCGCCCAGCCAGATGCCGATGCGCAGGATGATGAACTCGGCGGGATAGGTGGGGCGGACGCCGATCTCGATGTACAGCCTGCCCAGCGCCTGGGTGGAGGCCGGGTTAAGGGCTTCATCGATGCGCACGTAAAAGGCCTTGTCGGCGGTCTCGCCAAACAGGGCGCCATCGCGCCAGACACGCGTCAGGAATTCGCTGATGGTTCTTTTGAGCTTCTGCCAGAGCTGCAGGTTGTTCGGCTCGAAGACCGCCCAGCGGATGCCTTCCTCGATCGACTCCTCCAGGAAGAGGAACAGGCGGCGGATATTGACATACTGCCAGTTGCGATCCAGATCGCCGGCTGTTGTGCGGGCGCCCCACACCACTGGCTGCCCCTGCCCGGGGAAGACACGGATCACATTGATGCCCATCAGGTTGAGCGGGCCCTGCTCCTCGTCGGTGAGCAGGCGCTCGACACCGATGGCGCCGCGGATATTGGTGTTGGCGGGCGCCTTGTGCACGCCGCGCGTCGAGTCGGTGCGGGCGTATACACCAGCTACATGCCCGGATGGAGGCCATAACTCCTCTTTGCCAGTGAGCGGATTGCGGCAGCGAATCCATGGGTAGTACAGGGCAGCAAAGCCCTTGGCAGAGCGCACATTGGCGAACTGGTCACGGATGCCGTTGCCAGGCTCAGCGCCAGGGAGCGAATCCAGGATGGCAAAGCGATCGTAGAGCGCTTCACAGTGTGCGATGATGGCCTGCTGTACGGCTGCATCGGTGACGCCAGGGATCGCCACCAGGGCAACGTCATCATATGCCTTGAGTAAATCCAGGTATGAATTCGGATCGGCGATCATATCGGCCTGGGCTGCCGCGCGGTCATCTTGCGTTCCTCCAGCCAGGGCATAGGTGCCAGCCGCCGGGCGGGCGTCAGCAGGCGCTGGGGCTGGGGGCGCAGGGGGTTCCTCGATGGTGACCAATTCAGAGGCGACCACCGACGACCAGTATGCCGGGTGGCTGGGGTGCATGGCGAGCTGGGCAAACGTCTCACTGACCGCTGTGCCGGCATCGGTGATCACCAGGTCGAACTCCTGCGAGGCAAAGAGGGGAGGGTTGGCAGCATCATTCAGCGAGAAGCTGTTCGCCAGGCCTTCGGTGAAGGTGACCGTATCACCGCCCGCCGAATCCACGGTGCGGATCTCGCTGGTGACGCCCAGCGTGATCTGTACAGCCGTACCGCGCGGCAGAGCCTGGTTGAGGGCCAGCGCGGCCGGCACCGCCAGGCGCATCACTTTTTGGCCTGCCGCAAGGTCGGCAGAGCGCAGCGTGCCGCCGCCGTAATTGACGACGCCCGGCACCGGCAGGGTCAGGTTGAGCGTATCAATGCCCTGCTTGGATTTAACGATGGCTACCGCCGTGTCGCCACCTTTGGTGAGCAGCACCCGGTCATTCGGGGCGAAACCGGCGTTATCGGCCACGGTGAGCGAGAGCCGGTTGGACGATATGGCGGTGATATTGGTGGCAGCACGGTAGGCCGCCAGCACGCCGTTCGCCTTGACGGTGCCGCCGGTGAAGTCCACCACGCCAGGGATGGCTCCTGCCAGGATGAGCTTGTCAGCGTCCTGGGTGCGCGAGACGATGACCGTCGCCGTATCCACACCCTGGGTGAGCGTGACCACCATGCCCGCCCCGTACCCGATATTGCTATCAACTGTGACCGTCAGGCGATCGAGCGAGACGGCGGTGATATTGCGCAGCGGGACGACGCGCTGGAGCTGGCCGGCCAGGCGGCTGGAATCGATCACCTGCACCGAGATCGAATTACCCGAAGGTCCTTCGAGGATGGCACGCGCCACCAAGGAGGGATCGGGACCACCACCGCCCTGCCGCGAATCCAGGTTGGCCGCGGCCATAGCGCCAGTGCCGGCGCGCACCACATAGCAGGTGGTGCCACCGTTGAGGAAGAAGCCGTAAACGCCCGCCGCCAGGTGACCGGTGGGAGGATCGGCAATGAAACCGCCGAACTTCGCCTGGAAAGCATCCCAGGACTGGATCAGGGTTGGTTTCATGATCGGTCCGCTCGCTGCCACGCCGATGAAGGCGGCGGTGTTGGTGCCCACGCCCTCGATCGGCGCGCCGGGAGCAAACTCTTCGACATAAACACCCGGGTAAGAAACTTGTACTGCCATGCTGTCATTCCTCCATTTCTTCTTATATAAACTGCAAATCGTATTCGCCCGTGGGGGAGGGCACCTCGATGGTACGCGGGGTGGGCTCAGGGCGCGCCCCAGCGCGCCAGCGCAAGCGGTAATTTCCGGGCTGCAGGCGCTCGAAGGTGAAGCGCCCCAGCGAGCTTGTGATGGTTGATTGCAAAGGCTCACCTCCCAGGGTTTCCAACTGCACCCAGGCGCCGGGCACCGGCACCGGTGGGTTGAGGGTGGCATCCAGCACGTGCCCACCGATCTGGATCCAGACCTCGGCGGTCTCTGGCTTGAAGGATTGGCGATATTCGGTGATCTTGGTCGTCACCATCGGTCCAGCAATCTCGCGCTCCAGCACCACCGGTAAGGTCACTACCAGATAAACTACCGGTTTCCAGCGAGCGTTTCCGCCCATTGTGCTCCAGAACTCGGGCAGCTTGGTAAAACCCTCCGTTGGAGCGACCTGGGTTGGCAGATCACTATCACGGATCAACTCCGGAACGCTTGCCAACAGGGGCGAGCCGGGTGGATAAATACGGCTGGGATTAAATGGCGCAGCCTGGAGAAACACAGCCAGGGCTTGGTAGAGCAGCACGTGCTCATCCAGAGTGGGCTCAACGGCGGGGCTGATCTGGGCAGGGCTCCACGCAGAAACGATGTAGTGGAAATCAGCCTGCGCTGGAGCGGGCGTATTAAACACCTGCCCGGCCTCCACACTGCGCCTGCGCTCATTCGAGCGCAGCTTGCGATTTTCGCGCACATCCACCAGGTACACATTCAAGGCATTGAGCTGAAGATTACTCACTTGCGTGCGCCAACCTTCATCCGGCGGCTGGAAGCCCACCTGCTCGGCCACCACCGCCGGAGGCGGATTGGGCGGCGGCAGCGGTCGCAGGCCTGGCACGCCATCCATCAGCATGAAGCGTAGCAGGCTTTCCAGGTGATCGATCATGGCATCCAACTCTCCACGTCTTGCGGAATCTCTTCCACAACCTGCTGTCCTTCATTGGATAGATGCAGCCCGGCAACCAGGTCGCGGATCGCTTCCCAGGTAGGCACTTCGATAATGTTGCCCGCCTCGTCGCAGCTTACATGCTGGAGGATAGTTTCCATTGCCTCCAGGTTAATGCGCACCACCTCGTCTGACAGCGTGACATTGTGAAGATTGCACTCAGAGTGGAAATTCTGCTCGGAATGAAAATTCCGCTTATACCAGCACTGGTGAGGGTTGAAAAACACACAGGTCTTGGGTTTGCGCGGCGTGCCGTGCACGGTGCACAGGTTGGTGGCCGCGTCGAGGAAGCGGCAGTTATCGTGCACTATCACCTGCCATTGGCCATCTGGGCTGAGTAGCATCTCGATGGTGGAAAACCCGAGCATGTACAGGATGTAGTCCAAATCCATGTAGGTGGTCGGAGCTGGATGGGGAATGAGCACCATGCGACAGCAGGGCGCGGAACAGCCCGTGCAAGGATTGCCTTCCATCAATGAGTAAAAATTCTTTCCCTGGACGGGAACCAGTGTATCAAGGGGGATCAACAGATTGGTATCTGACATCTTTAGCCTCCTAACCGGTGTTCATTGCCGGCAAAGATGGGGGCTGGGGAGCATACAGGCTCTGTGGGCGTCTACCGCGCCCGGCAGATGTGGCGTGAATATCCCAAGCAGCCAGCCAGCGGCTGCGCCTGCGGCTGCGCATTAACTGTTCCAGAGCAGCTTCTGCCTCGCCAATCTGCGCGGCAGTGAGCCACAACCCTACCAGCAGGTCGATCTGGTAGTGGGGGTCGCTGGCGGCAGGCAGCCGCTGGCGAAATGCCTTGGCCATCTGTTCGTCTCCGGGTTGGGCCAGGCTGCGCACGGCGCAGTGGGCGATATGCGGGTTGGTGTGATCCAAAGCAGCCAGCAATGCCTTTCGCCGTAATGCGCTCCCCGCAACATCTGCCTCCGGCAAAGCGATATACCACTCGACAGCCTCCTGGATGGCAGCGACCTGCGCTGAACGGTCTTCTGTGACCGGCCTGCCGCGCCCATCGAAAGTTTCTTCTTGTAATAACTGCAGACTACCTTCGCCAGGCGCCAGTGAATAAGCCGGCAGCGGTAAGGCAGTGACTGCCGCATCGTGCCGGGGACCGCTGAGAAAGAGCAGGGCGCGCTGGCCGCTGGACACCAACCCTGTCGCCGTGCCACCCGTGACAACCTCGTGCGGATCAATCGCTACCAGATAGAAAAGGGGCTGCCCTTCTCCTTGCCCTACCAGCCAATGCTCGGCCGTCCAGGAAGTGACAAATAGGCTACCCGTATCAGCCTTATGCCCACCGGGGATGGGGTAGACATCCGTTTCGCCGCTCACACCCACCACCACCGCTCCGGCTCGCCGCACCTGATCCCCCACCGTGTCCATCGTGCGGCGGGCAAGGTAGGCCAGTATGGCCGCGCTGGTGTTAGGAAAGACTTCTACCGGTTGAACCTGGGTCATACTCATCGTCACGCGCTCTGTCTTTCTCAAGGTTAGAAAGCATTAGCGGCTAATATTTGATCAGCTTGCTCGACTTGACCACATTAATTAAGGTCGAGCCCTTCTTGATACGGTAAGTCACTTTTTGCACAACACCTTTCTTATTCTTGACCTCTTTTCGACTCTCGAGTGAAAAAGTGTGCCACTTACTTTTATCCCGGGTCAGTGTTTTCTGCTGCAGCAGGGTGTACTTAGCTGCCCACATGGTTTGATCGTCGCCGAGCCGAGGGTGCGCTAGTTTTTTCTTGATGGCGGCTTTAACTTTATTCTCTGCATCTGCTTTCGAGGCTGCCGGGCCAAAGGCTTTCCCGATGATATGGCTGTCGAGGATATTGTGAGCTTCTTTGAGTGAGATCTTATAGGCGTGTTTGATATCATTGGAGTGCTCAGCCTCCGCGTCGCGATCACGGCTGGACATTGCTGGAGACATGTACCAAAACACCGGGGCGCCAGCTTCCACGTGGACGGTCTTATGCCACCCCGAGTCGATATAAAACGCCTGGCTGTTGCCTTCGAAGGCTTTCGAACCCCACTTGGGATGGGCGTAAAATTCAACCACCCCTTTTTTGTTTTTCTTGCTGTTGATACTTGAATTGTAGCTGGGTGCTTTGGAGCCAGTGGCGAAGGTGGTCACGCCCAGGCGGAATCCATTGAAGGTATTTACATTTTGTACAACATTCAAAGCTTTCGCTACTGGCCCGACGACAGCTAAAGCAGGCGGAATCCCTGGTGCACTGGCAGCCCACAAGCTCGCCAATGGCGCGACCAAACTGTCGGCGGATGATTCCGAAGCCCAGATTGCCTCACCCGGCAGAGCTGCCGCATCGGTTCCTGACCCGCCGACAGCGCCGCCACCACCGTTGTTGTGTTGCGCCCACAAAGACTCACCCTGAGCTGTTGGCACGGCGATTGAAGCACTGCCCTCCGGTGTTCTACTTCGGCGGCGCGCCCACAAGCTTTCCCCCACAGCCTGGGACTGGGCCAGGCGGCTCTCGCCTCCCTGCTGCTCTTGACCCGGCTCAACAAAGCAGTTCAGTATGCCTGAGACCGCCTGATTCCCGGCGGCGCGCTGCAGCTCCAACAGCTCGGCCTGCATGGCTGGCAGTTGGGCAAAGGCCTGCGGACCTGCCAGGGCCGGGCGCGCCAGCCGGCGCAGCTCGGCCTGGCGAGCTTGTTTTGCCCCGGTGTTCTGTACCGACTGGGTGCGGGTTGGGTCAGCCATCGCCTCTCTCCGTACCTAAAATTCGAACTCCACCCGAATACCGGCTTCGATCGACTTCTTAATCGCTTCCCGGGTGGTTTTATCGGCCTTAGATTCTTCGAGGGCTTTATCCAGCGCTTCCTCGAAGCCCTTTTCAACCAGCTTGCGAGCTCCATCTTTAATAAAGCCGCGGTAATCCTTCGGGACACCTGTTTTGCTCAACAGGTTTTCCATAAATTCCTCGAATTTCTTATCCAAGGCGCCTTTCAAGCTGATCTTGGGATGCTCGAAGCTGACAGGAGGCTTTTTAAAAATGCGCTCGAGCTCTTCTTCTCGGGTTTCTTCCTTTGGCTTAAAGGTTAAGTCTAGCTTTTTGGGTGGCTCCGGCGCAACCGAGCCGCTGGGCTTGCCGGCGACCTGTGGCAGAATACTGATCTCAACCCGCCGGTTGCGGCTGCGCTGCTCTTCGAGCTCATCGCCTTTACCGGTCTCCGACTCGGTGGGTTTGGTGGCCCCATACGCTGCCCCCAGGAAGCGCGGTTTAAAGGTGCCACCGCGCCCACCGGCGGAAAGCACGGCGATGACCGCCTGCCGGCGGCGCTCGGAAAGCGTCTGGTTTTTGGCAGCCTCCCCTTCGGAGGAGGCATGCCCATCGACGAAAACGGCCGGCTCAAGCATCAAGCCCAGCTCCTCAGCGAGCTTGTTCACCACCCTGAAGTTCTCGCTGTCCATTAAAAAGGAATCCCGGGCAAAATAAACCGTGGCGACGATGCCACCGCCCAGGCGGCTGACCTGCGGCGGGGGTACGCCGCGCGGTCGCAAGCTGATGCCAAACGGCGGTTCGTCTTTTCGCTCCGGGTCGAGCAGGCGCAACTTGCCAAGGGGCTTCTCGACAGGCTCATCCTTCGGTTTGCGTTGCACCGCCGGACCGGCCTGTGGAGCACCCGCGAAACCAGCCTGGTTTTGTGCGGCGTGCGCCAGCTCATGCCCCAATAAACCCTGTCCAACGTTCGACCCCGGATCATGCTCGCCGGCGTTGAATACGATTTGATCGCCCACCGTGAAGGCACGCGCATCCAGGGCATTGGCGAGCCCTGCAGCCTGTGGGCCGTGGTGCAGGCGCACTGCCGAGAGGTCTTGACCCAGGTGTGTCTCGAAATGGCGCTGTTCGGCGGGGGAGAGGCGCTCACCAGGACCAAGAGCGGTCTCGATCTCACGCTCCAGGGGTTCTTGCGGGCCAGGCGCACCGTTTTCCTCTTCCACCTCGGCCGGCTGGAGCGCGGTGAGTGCACGCGCAGCAAGCTGCTCAGCCTGTAACTCACCCGGCTCGCCCGGCTGCGACAATGTGCCAGCATCCAGGAGCGCCTGCAGAGTGTGATCGACGGCGCGGTTGCCGGCGACGCGCTGCAAAGCCAGCACATCTTCACCGGGCGCCTGCTGGCGAAGCCTTTTACGGCTCCGCCGCCGGCTGGCGGCAGCTGCGGAATCGAGCTTGCCATCGCGAGTGTGCTTGACACGGCTGGTGGAGTGCTCAGACATGCTGGGCCTCCATTTCGCGGTGCAACCGGTGTTCTTCACCAGCGCTGTCTCCGCCGGGGAAAGCTACGGCAACGGTTTTGCCCAGCTTCTGGAACTCGCGGCGCGTGGCGTGCAGCAGGTGCGCCATGCGAACCTGGTCGCCATCTTCGGCGGCAAGGTAGGCGGCTGCCAGGGCGATATTGCGGATATTTCCCCCACTAAGCTTATACTCCTGCGCCAGGTACCGCAGGTCTACATCCTCTGCCAGGGGAGTCTCAGCTGGCCAGATGTGCTGCCAGATGCGCAGGCGGCTCTCTTCGTCAGGAAAAGGAAAGTGAATGGTGAACGCCAAGCGGCGGACAAAGGATTCATCCAGGTTCTGGCGCAGGTTCGTCGCCAGGATCGCCAGGCCTTCGTAAGCTTCCATTTTTTGCAGAAGGTAAGCAATCTCGATATTGGCATAGCGATCGTGCGAATCGCGCACTTCGGAGCGCTTACCGAACAGGGCATCCGCTTCGTCAAAGAACAATATCGCGTTAGCGTGCTCGGCCAGACGGAAAATACGCTCCAGGTTCTTCTCGGTTTCACCGATGTATTTACTGACCACCCCGGACAGCTCGATCCGGTAGCAGTCCAACCCAAGCTCGCCAGCGATGACCTCCACCGCCAGGGTCTTGCCCACGCCCGACGGCCCGGCAAAGAGCGCCGTAACACCCTTGCCCAGGGTCAGCTTGCGTGCGAAACCCCATTCTTCCAATACCTGGCCTCGCAGTGTGACCCGCCGGCACAGCTCGTGCAGCTGCTCCAGGGCATCTTCAGGCAGCACCAGATCTTGCCAGGTGCGCCCCGGCTCCAGGCGCTGGGCCATGTCGGCCAGGTTCTGGGCAGATTGAGCGCGGGCTGCAGCAAAACACTCTGCGCCCGCCGCGGTGATTTTCCCCAAGGGCTCTGCGCCCGCCGCGGTGATTTTCCCCAAGGGCTCCGCGCCGGCCGCGGTGATTTTCCGCAAGGGCCCCGCGCCCGCCGCGGTGATTTTCCGCAAGGGCCCCGCGCTGGCCAGGGACACGTCGGCACCTGCTGCTGCTCGCCACCGGTGACGGTTGGCAGCTTCGGCCGCGGCGGAAGTTACCTGCGCTGGGGTAAGGACGAAATTCCCCGCCAGGGTATCCAGCTCGTCCGGCGGCAGATCCAGATCGTGGGCAGTGAGCGCGGCCTGCCAGGCCTGGCGGCGGGCGGCAAAACCGGGTCGTGGGAAAGGCAGGCTGACCATGCCGGTCAATGTCAGCGCAGGTGTGGGAGACATACTTGCCAGAACCACCACGCCGTCCAGTTCACCCAAGGCCGCCGCCAGTCGCAGCTCCAAGGCGGGGCGTTCGGCTAAGTTCAGGCTTTCTAAACCGCTCAGGTACAGGACAGCGCCATGGAGGGCTGCCGCGCGGGCGAGTTGCTCGATTGGCCCATCCGGGACAGTCTCGTCCAGGTCGACGCGGCGCAGATCAGCCGCCAGCAGCGGCAGCTCGAGGGCCCTAGCCAGGCAGGCCGCAGCATGCCGCTTGCCCACCCCAACTGGACCGTGGAAGTACAGGCGCACCGATCCCGCCTGCAGGCCGCCTCGGCAAAATTCTACCAGTCCAGCAGGCAGCGACCCGGTTTCGTCTGGGAGACGATCAACAGGCAGAAGCTCTGCAAACCCGATCAGGCGACGATCTAACCCCGGTTCACCGAGCAAATAGCGCAAAACCAGCTCGTCAGGCTTCAGGATGTGAGCCAAAATGGGAGGTTCGGTCTGGTATGCATCGGGCAGCAGGTGCAGCAGTCCACCGCGCACCAGCGGCGCCTCGGGAGCGAATGACGCACGGCGCAGCAGCTTCTCGGCCGGCGAGCGGCAGGTCAGGTTAAGCGCAAGGTCTACAGTGGGGCGACGCTTGGCGACGTCGTCTTGCAGGTAGGCATACAGGCGCTCGTAGCGCAGGTCCAGCTCAGGCGCCAGTGCCACCACAAGGAGGTCCATGTCAAAGGAGCTGAGCTGGAAGATAGCCTTCAATCGCGCCAGAGGATCGGCCGGATCTGGTTCGGCGGAGACAAGCGGCAGCGCAGGCGTAGCGGCAGCACCGCCATTACTCCCTGGTATGGCGATAGCCGGCGAGGCTGGCTCTGCGAGAGGCTCATTCGATGGTCCCACCAGGGGCGAAACAAATGGCGGGCGCGCCAGCAGCCGGGTAACCTCCTGCGGCGAGATATGTAGGCCGCGAAAGGGGTCTGACCCAGCTCCATAAGCAGCCTGTGCGGCCTGCATAGCCTGTACCAGGCGGGCGTCCAGGCGCTTGAGAGCGGCCACCAGACGGGTGTTCTGTACCTGGTCCACCCCTACTCGTGGCTGGGCAGGGTTGCTTGCTGGCAGGGAGGATTGCATAGTCGCGTCAGCCATGCTGCGCTTCTTCCGGGTCTACTGGAATACCAAGCGCTGCCAGGTAGGGCGCAATGACCGCCTGGAGCTCTCCGAGATCCTTAATATAGCGTCGCTGACCGGTTTCCAGGTGCTCGACCATGCCACGCCATATGGGGAGGGCCTGATCCAGCTCACGGCGTTCCAGCCAGATACGGATGATGAAGACAAGCGTTCGATCGTCGAGAGGCGTCACGCGGTCACAGGGTCGTGCGGGTCGGCAGGCAGAATAAAAAAGGCTGCCCAATTCGCTTGGACAGCCTTACGATAACAAACACCGCTCACCAATTGATCACATCTGGATCACAAACCTCTCACAAACTAAATTTAGATATTAATTATCCTTTTATTCGTCCTGGGCCAACCGCTCGACACGCGCCATGGCCAAAAGCAGCCTGGCGCGGGCCTCATCGAAAGCCAGGCGCACCTGCTCGAGCTGTGCCAGGGCCTCGTCCAATTCCACCTGGCCGTTGCTGTGCATAGCCGGACCAACAGTAGATTTACGGTGAGTTTTGCCCCGTGGTGAGCTTGAGCCCGCCGGTAGCCGGGATGTGCCAATCAGGCTCTCGTAGAGCGTCTTGGTCTCCTCCATCGGCTCGATGCCCAGCTCAGCAGCCAGGATGGCGCGACAGATCTCGTACTGGCGAGCAGCCAGAGTGCGTTGCCCGGAGGCTACGTAGGTGCGCATCAGGTGGCGGTGGACCTCTTCGCGCAACGGGTCTTGTGCCAGGATCTTACCGCCGAACTCCAGGCTCTTCGCATAATCGCCCAGCGAGAAGGATGTCTCCATCAACAGGCTCAGGCCACGCAGGTACAGCTGGCGTTGATACTCGCGCTCACGGATCGCCCAATCATCGTAGTAGCTTTCCAGTAAATCACCGGAGTATAGCGCCAGGTATTGCTCCAATGTGACCGGCTCTGTTTGAGGTGTGGCCAGGGCCGCGCCTACCTGGTGATCAAAAACCTCCACGTCCAGCCAGAATGGGCTGGTCAGGTTGAAACCGACTTCACCAGCTTGCGTGGAGAGTATGTAGGGATTGCTGGAGGCGCCATTTAACTCCAATGAAGAGCGCAAGCGCCAGATAGCAGTGTTCAGGCAGTTACGCGCCTTTTCTTGAGGCTGATCGCCCCAGAATACAGCCGAAAGGATGTCCCGGGGATGGGTGCGGTGGCGAAAAAGCAGCAGGTAAGCTAACAGAGACTGGGTAACGCGGGTGAGCTTGATTTCGTCCGGGTTGGGTTCCTGGTAGATGCGCGGCCGTCCAAACAAATAAATCCTGAGCATGACATGCCAATTCCTTGAATCAAAAACCAATTGATCAAGTTATCACCACGGATATGGACATTTAGCAGATAAAATCTGTAGTGCGGCGTAGGATGTTCTGCTGAAGGGCATTCGCTTGAGATCTGGACTTTTACTTAACCAGCATTGAATTAATTATAAAGAATTCCACACCGATTGTCAAATTAATTCGGAGTGATTTTATTGGATTTGGCTTAAATTTTGGTTAACATTTTCAGAGGTGCTTTCTTTTCCTGTCTAATTTTCTGGGTCCAGTTCAACCTTCGCTCAAAGGAGATACGCTATCACCTCGTGACTACTCCCCACGCCTGAAGGCGGGGGCTTCTAGGGCAATGCCCAGGGATTGTAGCTGTACTGGCTACTTTTTCTATCCGCAGGTCATTATTGCGTGACTGGAGTAGATTCCACCATGGTTTGAGTATATTCTGGCCTCAGTAATGCCAGTTAATGATTATTTTTGTCAAAGGGAACTGATCGCGAACGATATTTGGCATCCCAGAAAGTCATCAGACGAGTTTAATTGGCTGTCATTCTCGTCTGGCAGCGGTTTACAA
>Ga0209253_10000654_pt1 | contig 30155 bp, 18 predicted proteins | sample FrelakmetBRP12BR_FD_187145 | JGI IMG/M metagenome (GOLD analysis project Ga0209253, IMG submission 187145) | Freshwater lake sediment microbial communities from the University of Notre Dame, USA, for methane emissions studies - BRP12 BR (SPAdes)... | ecosystem: Environmental > Aquatic >... | reverse complement strand
GAGCGTCGCCCCGCCGGTGACGATCACGACCTGGACGTGCGCATCGCGCTGCTTGGCTTCCTGCAGCAGCTCGAGCCCGGTCTTGCCGGGCATGTTGATGTCGCTGATGATCAGGTCATAGGCGTTCGCCTGGATGAGCGCCGAGGCCTGGACGCCGTCGCCGGCGGAATCCGGCGACAGGCCCATGCGGATCAACCGCCTGAGCATCAGCCCCAGCAGGGCAGGGTCGTCATCCGCGACGAGGACGCGTGGCGGGTTCATGGTATCGGATTCCTCTGCCGGCCCGGTGAGCAGGGATGTGGACTTTGAAGACCAAGTAACGTCCGAACCAGATGCCGGACAAGATCAGCGCCACCCAGCCGAGCGGGTTCCCTGCATCGGCCATCAGGCTGCCTTGGGAGACCACCAGGGGCGTGGGCTCAGGCACGGACGTCTCTTCTGGCTCCGGTGGAATGGCTGTGGCCGGGAGCGGCTCCTCGGCCGGCTCCACCATGGTCGGCTCGGGTGTCGCGTCCACTGTTGGATCCGGCGTTGGTTCCAGCGATGGCTCAAGCTCCGGGATCGGGGCATCGTCCGGCCCGAGCAGCGACATCATCAGCGGTGCACCACCACCGCCCATGGGCAGGAGAGTGACCGAGACGCTGTCGCTCACCGTCGCGGCGTTCGCCGCACTCACCTGAGCCGTGTTCGTGTTCGAGCAGGCCGAGTCCCCCACGACCCGCGCCAGCACTACGCGGACCACGGCCCCACCCTCGGCGATGTCGCCGAGCGGCCCGTCCGGCGGTGGACCGACATAGGCGAAGCACGTGCCCAGCGCGTCGCTCAGGTTCACCGCGTAGGCCGTGCCGGGCCCGTTGTTCCACAGGTAGATGTAGAAGTCGACCGTGTCGCCAAGCATTGCCGTGTCGGGGATGGCCTCCTTCAGCACCTGGAGCACTGCCGGCCGGATGTTGATGGTCACCGTGGCGACGTTCGAGGTCGCGCCCCACACGTCCTCGACCGTATACGTGAAGCTGTCGCTCCAGTACTGCCCGGCCGCGGGTGTGTAGGTGAACGTGCCGTTGCCGTTGTTGACGACTGATCCGCTGGTCGGACCGCTGACTACAGCGGCCGACGCCGGGACGATCTCAAGAAGCCCATCCACGTCGGTGTCGTTGCCGACGGCGTCGATCCAGACCGGGAGTAGTTGATCGGTCGGCGCCAAGTCACTGACCGCCAAAGGCGGATCGTTGACGGGCGCCACCACGATCGTCACGGTCGCCGGGGCGGAGGGGTCCGTGCCGTCGAAGGCGCGGTAATTGAACGTATCTGTCCCGTGGAAGTTCGCCGCCGGCGTGTAGCTGAACGAGCCATCCGCCAACACCGAGTAGCTACCGCCCTGCGCCGAGGTGCCGGAGGCGGCCACGGCTATCACCGGGTCGAACTCGATCGGGTCGTCGTCGTTGCCAAGCAGTCCGAAAGGCCACGCATCAACAATCAGCTGCGTGTCCTCGTCGGTGTTGTACGGCCCATCGTCTCTCGCGATCGGCGGGTCGTTGACCGGCATGATTGTCAGATCGACGGTGATCGCCGGTGTGCACAGGCCCCCCGGAAGAACATCGCATACCTCGTAGGAGAAGCTGTCCGGGCCAAAGTAGTTGCCCATCGGCGTGTAGCTGAAGGAGCCATCAAGGTTCAGGCTGAATGAAAGCGCCTGGCTCGGGCCGGTGACGAGGTAGGCCTCGAGAGCATCGCCGTTCGGGTCGCTGTCGTTGGCGAGCAGACCCGGGGCAGATACCACCAACGGGATGTCTTCGTTCGTGGAGTAGGACTCGGCAGGCCCGGCCGTCGGCGGGCCATTGACGGTGATGCTGACGATGGCCGAACTCGTCGCGAAGGCCGCGTCCCGGATGGTGTAGGCGAACTGGTCCGGGCTAGCGCCCGTATAGTAGCCTGGATTGGGGGTGAAGACGTAGTGGTCAACGGTCCACACCGCCGATCCGCCTGCCGTGACGGCCGTGAGCGGGCTATCGAGCAGGACGGGCTCAATGTCGACGTCCGTGTCGTTCGCCAGCACGTAGATGTCCACCGGCTGATCGAAGTTCGTCCAGACCGAGTCGTTGAACGCCGTTGGGGGATCGTTGACCGCGTTGACGGCGACGGTCGCAGTGGCCGTGTCACATGTGCCCCACGGGTCACAGGCCTCATAGACAAAGGTCACGTCGGGCGGAGAGTGGAAGTTGAGCGGCGGCGCGTAGGTGAACGAACCGTCAGCGTTGAAGGTCAACCCCGCAGGGCCTGAGACCAGCGCCGCCGTCAGGGGCTGGCCCTCCGGATCCGTGTCGTTGCCGAGCACACCGGGCGCGACCACCGAGAGCAGCACGTCCTCGTTCGTGCCATAGGCGTCGTCGACAGCCATCGGGACGCCGTTGACCAGGATCGTCACATTGCCGACATCACACAGGTCATCGGGCGTGGTCGGGATCGTATCCTGTCCGGGGTCGCAGACCGTGTAGGAGAAGGTGTCGGTCCCAGCGAAGGACGGATTGGGAGTGTATGTGAATGAGCCGTCAGTGGCTAGGGGTGACACCAAGCCGTTGGTCGGGCCCACGAGCAGCCCGGCACGCAGCTCTGACGGCAGGTTGTCCGTGTCGGTGTCGTTCGCCAGGACGCCCGAGCCGGCAGGCACGACCAGTGGAGCTGTCCCACCCACGTTGGCGCGGTACACCGTCGGCGCCTCGGGGTCGTCCTCGGCGACCGGCGCGTCGTTCACCGGCATCACCGCGATACTCACGGTTTCGGTCGTGCAGGCCCCCAGCGTGTCGCACGCCCTGTAGTCGAAGTCATCGGCGCCGGCGTACCCGGCGTCGGGCGTGTAGCTGAACGACCCGTCCGGATTGAAAGTGATGGCCCCGTGGAACGGGCCGGATGGCGGGCTCGGCGGGCTGGTCACGACCAGCGATGCCGTAAGAGGGATGTCACCCTCGGGATCGGAGTCGTTGATCAGGACACCAATCGGCGGCACCACGAGGATCCCATCCTCGACAAGCGAATAGCTGTCAGGGTTGGTCACAGGCGCACGGTTCATGCTGATGTGAACCGTCGCCGTCTCACACAGCGGGACCGGAAGCGTGTCATCGCACGCCTGGTAGTCGAAGCTGTCGTCGCCATGGTAGCCAGGGGCCGGCGTGTACGTGAAGGCGCCGTTCGCGTTCACCAGCGCGGAGGCACCCGGCATAGGGCCACTGACCAGAGCCGCCGTCTTCGGCTGCCCCTCGGGCTCGGGATCATTCCCCAGCAAGCCGGGCGCGGAGCGGACTACCGGCGTATCCACGTCGGTACGGTACCAATCGTCGTTGGCGTGCGGGGGATCGTTGACCGGGCTGATCGTGACCGTGATCGTCGCGGTATCGAATCCCCCATTGCCGTCCCCGATGGTGTAGACGAAGGCGTCCGTGCCGAAGTAGTCCCAGTCCGGCGTATACCGGATGAAGTCATCGCCCGTGTTTCCCGGCGTGCCGTTGTCGCGGATCACGGCGGTCCCGTGCGGCGGATTGGCCACGCTGACGATCCGCAGCATGTCGCCATCCGGGTCGCTGTCGTTCAGCAGGACGAATACGTCGACCGGAGTGTCCTCGAGGATGCTCCCAGCATCATCGTCCACGGCGTCCGGCGGATCCTGGTCCGAGAGTATCGTCAGGTTCACGGTCGCCGGGGGCGTAGGATCACAGATATCCGGATCGCAGACGGTGTAGGTGAAGCTGTCGGGACCGGCATAGTCAAGCGTGGGCCGGTAGCTGAAGGAGCCGTCAGCGCATAGGCCCGTAGGGCACCCCGGACTCCCCAGGAGGACGCCGTTTGAGGGGGCGCCGAGGAGCCACACGGTGAGCGGATCGCCGTTCGGATCGGTGTCGTTTCCTTGCACACCCGGCGCAAGCTCAGAGTAGGTCGTGTCCTCCCCGAGGCTGTAGGAGTCATCCACCCCGTTCGGCGGGCCGTTGACCAAGACGCTCACCCATGCCGTATCGCACAGGTCATCCCCGTTGCCCGGAATCAGGTCGAACCCGGGATCGCACACCTGGTACTCGAAGAAGTCGTTGCCGACGTACCCCGGGCCGGGCGTATAGGTGACGTTCACAGCATTGTTCACCACGCCGCCCTGCGTGGGCGGGCTGACGATGGCAGCCACGCGCAACGGGCCACCCTCGACATCAGTATCGGTGGCCAGGACGTCAATGGTGATGGGCGTGTTGACCGGCGTCCGTGCCGAGTCGGGCGCCGCCACGGGCGCATCGTTCTGCGGTGTGATCTGCACGAAGGCCGTGGTGGTGTTGCCGTACAACCAGCCATCGAAGGCCCGATACTGGAAGGAATCCCACCCAAAGAAGTTGGCCACCGGGCTGTAGGAGAATGACCCATCCGCAGAGAGCGTGAACGCACTCGCCTGGAGGGGCGCCGCGACCAGCTGCACGGACAGCGCGTCGCCGTTCAGGTCGGTGTCTGCGCCGAAACCATTGTCGCCCAACACACCTGGCACCCCGACGCTCAGAGGTGTGTCCTCAACCGTGGTGAACAAGTCGATCCGCGAGACGGGGGGATCATCCACAAGCAGGATGGCTTCGACCGTGCCCGAATAGAGCGCCGAGTCGTAGGCCCGGTAGGTGAAGATGTCGACACCGTGGTAGCCCGCGTCGGGCGTGTAGGTGAAGCCTCCGTTCGGGCACAGCGCGTACGGCGGATTGGCCGGGCAATCCAGCGTCCCGTTGGATGGGTTGCTCACCAAGTCGGTGGTCAGCGGATCCAGGTCCACATCCGTGTCGTTCAAGAGGACACCGGAAGGAGGCACGACCATGTCGACCCCCTGCCCGGTGATGAACCCCAGGTTCAGTTGCCACGTATCGGCCACGGCCACCGGCGCATCGTTGACCGGCGTCACGTTGATAGTGACGGTTGCCGCGCTGGCTGAGATCGCCGTACCATCGGTCACACGATAGGTAAACCGGAATCCCTGGGGCGCATTGGAGTCGTTGGCGTTCAGCGCCGGCGTGAACCGCACAAACCGCCCGCTGCTCGGTCCGCACGGAGCTCCGAGCAGGATGTCGGCTGTCCCCCCACTCAGCACCGAAACCGAGCCTGTCGCCACGCACAGATCGCTGTTGGCGTTATCGATGTCCGTGTCGTTGGCTACGACCTCGATGTCGATCGGCGTGTCTTCCAGGGTCACCAGCGGCCCGCCGAGGCCCGGGTCGCCCACGGCAACAGGGGCATCGTTCACGGCCAGGACGTTCAACGTCGCCGTGGCATTGTCGCAGCGGGCGGTAGGATCGCAGGCCTGATAGGTGAAGCTGTCCGTGCCGTACCAGTTGCCGGCCGGCGTGTAAGTGAAGGATCCATCGGCGCACAGGCCAGTCGGACAGCCGACCGAAGGGAGCAGACCACCATTGGACGGCGGCGTGAGCAAGGAGATGGTCAGCGTGTCATTTGGGGGCGGGATTAGATCGTCCGGGTCGTAGTCATTGGCGCGAACGCCCGCGGCAGGCCCGTAAACCGACACTGTATCTTCAGACGGTGAATAGGAATCGTCAACAGCGACCGGGAAGTCCTCGACCCCAGCCAGCGTGATCGTGACCGTTGCCGTGTCACACAGGATCGGATCGCAGACGGTGTAGCCGAAGGTATCGGCGCCGTAGTAGTTGGCGGTCGGTGTGTAGCTAAACGACCCATCGGCATTGAGCGTGACAACCCCGTGCGCCGGCGAGGGGGAAGGCGTCGGCTGCACGCTGAGCGGATCGCCGTTGGCATCGGTGTCGTTGGCCAGCAGGCCCGGCGCCGCCACATTCAGAACCGTGTCTTCCGTGCCGCCATAGACATCGTTGCCCGCCACCGGGAAGGTCGTCGGGGTGGCGGTCGGCGTCGGAGTCAGGACGGTGACGCGCCGGTTGTTCTGTGCAATCTGGAAGTTGGTACCTTCCGCCACAATCCAATTGACCAACTCCTCACCACCGGTTGTCCCAGAAACATCCGCCGTGAAGCGGAAGGTGATGAAGGAACCCTGCGGGATGCTCCAGGTTCCCAGCCATTCGACGGTCTGACCACTTCCCGTAGTGCATCCCGGCACGCATGAGCCTGCCCGGTAGGTCATCTGCGGCGGCATCGTGTCGGTCAGGCGCGTCAGGATGGCGGGCGCCGGGCTCCCGTAGTTGATCACACGAATGGTGAAGTCGACGGTCGCGGCGCCCGGCGAGATACGGCTGGGACTGGCCTGCTTCACCGGATAGACCAGCGGCGTCGGCGTCGGCGTTTGCGTCGGCGTACTCGTCGGCGGCGCGTTGGTGGGGGTATGCGTGGGCAGGTCAGGCGTGCGCGTGGCCGTCGGCGTGCCGGTTGCGGGGGTGGCTGTCGCGCCAGGATCGGTTGTGGGCGTCGCCAGCGTGCCCGTGGGTGTAGGCGTCCCGTTGCAGTTCTGCCCGGGGAGCAGGCAGGCAATGGCGGTGGCGATCGGTGGCACTCCAGGCCACCCAAGGTCTTCGGCCACCTGGTACAAGAACCCGGGGTCCAGGGGCGCCATCGGCATGAACGCCCAGGGGGAGTAGTCAGCGCGCATCTGCGAGCGCGTGTCCGCTCCGGCGCCCTGCAGGCCGGTCAGCAGCGCCAGCTGGCCGCAGCAGAACAGGATCAGGAAGATGAGCAGCATCCAGGGCAGCAGGAACCACGGCCTGCGCCGGCGTTCTTGCTCCTCGGCTTCATCCTGGGGCGGCACGTTCTGCGTCATGCTCCTGCCTTCTTTCCTGCCCGTTCGACCTTCCCCCTCCAGCCCCCCGCCGCGCCGGGCTCAACCCAGCGGCGGGTACGACACGGCGAACGTGTTTCCGCGCGGCTCATGCCGCCGGACCCACATCTGGCCGCCGGTCTTGTCGACGATGGCCTTGGCCATCGCCAGCTCAAGCCCGGTCGGGCCGAAGCGTCCCTTCGACTCAACGAAGACTTTCTCAAACAGATGCGGCATGTCGGCTTCCGAGATCACCTCGCCCTCGTCGCTGACCTCCAGCCACACCTGCCCCTGGTTGAAACGCACGCGCACGCCAAGCTCGCGCCCGGGCTCCGAGCGCCAGGTGGCCTGCGAGACGAGCTGCTCCAGCAGCTTGCGCAGGAGCTCCCGATCGGCATGCACGTATGGCACACGCTCCTCGATCTCGACCTTCGGCACTACGCCCGTCTGCCGGACCTGGTCGGCCGAGGCCGAGTCCTGCCACTCCGTCACCAGCGCCGTCAGGTCGACCGGCTGCGGCTGGGCGCCGGCACCGGCCTCGATCTGCACCAGGACCATCAGGTCTTCGGTCCAGCGCCGGATGCTCCCCAGCTGGGTCATCAGCCGGTCAACGCGCTCGGTGGCGCGCGAATCGGCCTGGACCTCGGGCAGCTCGTTCAACTCGACGACGGTTGAGAACGCCTGCGTCAGCGGGTTGCGGATGCGGGCGGCGGCTTCGGTCAGCAGCCGCAGCGTGATCTCGTCCAGCCGCTTCAGGTGGGTGATATCCCGCAGGACCATCACCCAGCCGCCCCCCTGCTCTTCCTCGCTGCGCGGGATCGACGTCAGGCTGACCATCTGGACCGCGTCACCCGGATAGGGCACTTCGGTCACCGCCGGGCGCTGCCCTTCAAAGGCCTGCCAGTGCGCCAGCAGCACCGCAAGCGGCGGCGGAAGCCGCGTCCAGGCGTCCAGGCCAACGAGCGTCTCCTGACCCAGGAGGTGGCAGGCCGCCGGGTTGGCGGCAATGACCACGCCCTCGGCGTCGGCCGCCAGGATGGCATCGCCGGCATGGGCAATGACCGAGCGCAGCCGTTCGCGCTCGGCCGTGACTTGCGCCAGGAGCTGCTCACGCTCCAGGCGGATGCGCCGATACTCGCTGGCTCGCTCAACCGCCAACGACAGGTCGCTGATCTTGTCCAGCGGCTTGGGCAGGTAGTCGAACGCGCCGCTCTGGCGCATCGATGAGATCGCCGACTCGAGCGTCCCGGCCCCGCTCACGACGATGAATTCCAGCGCGGTGTCGCAAACCTTCGCCCGCCGCAGGAACTCGATGCCGTCGATCCCCGGCATCATCAGGTCGGTAACGACGACGGCGTAGGGTCCGTTGGTCTCCACCTGCTGCAGGCCCGTCTCGCCATCCGGCGCCGTGTCGACCTGGTAGCCGCGGCGCACCAGATGTCCAACCATCAACTGCTGGTAGTCCTTGTCATCGTCGACGACCAGAACGCGATCCCCCTTCATGCTGCAGACTCCTTGGCGCTCGCCTCCGGCTTCGGTTCCGTCGGCAGGGACAGTGTGAAGGTGGCCCCCTGCCCGGGCTGACTATCGGCCTCGATCTGCCCGCCGTGCCGCGTCAGGATGCCGTAGCTGACGGCCAGGCCCATCCCCGTCCCCTGGCCTTCAGGCTTCGTGGTGAAGAACGGATCGAAGATCCGCGGCATGACGTCGGGCGGGATCCCCAGCCCGCTGTCGCGCACGGTGATCACCGCCTTCGAATCCCCCACGGACAGCGCCACCTTCAGATCACCGCCGTCGGGCATGGCCTGAACGGCGTTCTGGATCAGGTTGATCAGCACCTGCTGGATCTGCTGGGGGTCGTAGGTGACGTACAGTGGGGCCGGCGGCAGCGCCTTCTCGACACGCACCTTGCCCTTGCGCAGCAGGTAGTCCGTCAGGCGAAGCGAGCCCTCGATCGTCTCGCGCAGATCGCGGCGGGTCATCGCCGTCGCCGACTGCCTGGCGAAGACCAACAGATCGGTCACGATCGAGTTGGCACGCGTGGCGTTGTCACGGATCTGCCGGTAGGCCTCGATCGCCCCGGCGCCCTCCAACGGGTCCTCGAGCAGTTCTTCCGCCAGGCCCTTGATGACGCCCAGCGGGTTCTTCACATCGTGGACGATGCCGGCCGCCAGCTGCCCGACGGCCGCCAGCTTCTCCGACTGCACCAACTGACGTTGAGCTGCTTGCAGGCGCTCATACATCTCGGCCAGTTGCCGGTTGCTCTCGATGGCCTCGGAGTACAGACGCTCGGCTTCGGCCGTGCGCGCCTGCAGGCGCTCGGTCATCGTGTCAAACGCCTTGGCCAGATCCCCGATCTCGTCCGTGCGCTCCAGCCCGCTCTCCTGCTCCAGATCTCCAGCGGCGACGGACTGCGCCATCGTGCGCAGGCGCAGGATCGGGCGGGCGATACTCTGCGCCAGCCAGAAGCCAAGCAGCATGATGGCGGCCGTCCCGAGAGCGAACACACCGCTGAACACCGTGCGGCTGGTGGATTCCGTGGTCACCAGGAAGTTGCTGGGCAGGACCACGCCGAGTGTCCCCAGCACCTGGTCGCGGACGAGCCAGGGACTGTAGGCCGCCTGGTATTCCCGGCCCGAGAGGCCGAACTGCCGCAAGACGGTGCCCGCAAGATCAGAGGTGGTCGCCGCCGGCAGCAGCAGCGCGGAATACCCCTCATCCGGCTCGACCACGGTCGTGGTTAGCAGGCTCCCATCCGCGGTCTGCAAGACGATGTCGGCCAGTGATTCGGCCTTCAGGTCCGCCACCAGGCGGTCAATGTGGCTGCCGACCAAGACAGCTCCGGTCAACCTGCCATCCTCAGCGTAGACCGGCGCGCTGGTGAACAGATAGGTGCCGTACGCGGTCACGATGACGTCCACGTACTTGTCGCCTCGGGCATCGGCCGACCCGGAGAGGATCTGCTGGACGACCGGCTCGCCTGAGAAATCCGATCCGGTGGTGAGCGAGTACACGGACTCCCCCGGCGGCTGGATCAGGCCGGCAATCTCGCGCCCGTCGGTGCCAACGGCGATGACCACTTCGGCCGACTCGTTGACCACCACCGGCTGGATGAGCGCGACCAGCGGGTTGACCTCCCGCCGCTGGAGTGCCTCGGGCATGCCGGCGGTGAAGGTCACCAGGCGCAGGACGCGCAGCTGGGACCGCTCGCGGCGCACCACCCCGTCGGCGGCCACACGGCTGGCCTCGTACATCTGGTTGACAAAGCGCTCGCGCACCGAGGACGTGACCAGGCGGGTGACGACGTACGTCCCGACCATGGCCGTGACGAGGGTCAGGAGGACGTAGGGGATGATGAGCTGGCCACGGAGTGTGCCCAGCCGGCCTCGGACGCGCTGCAGCCCCTCGCGCAGACTGCCTCGAGAGGGCGCTACCCGCAGATCGTTGGCCTTATCGTTCTGCTCCGCCACCAAACCCCTCTACCGTGGAGCCGGGCCTGCGCTCGCAGGCAGCCTGGCGTGCGAAACAGCAACCTGGTTATCGCCCGGGCTGCCGTGCCACGTCGCTTCGGTTGGGCCGCACACGGCGGCCCCCGGCTTCGCTTCTAGACCGAGTCGCCTTGCGGCGGATGCCCTTCCCGGGCCTCCCCGCGCTTGTCCCGATACAAGGATTGGTCCACAGCCCGGACGAAGTCCTCCACACCAGAATACCCGGGCTGCCAGTCTCCCACGCCGGCGCTGGCAGAGAGCTCGACCCCGTCGAAGCTCCCGCGCTTGACCTCGATGCCTATGCGCAACGCTATTGCCCGGGCTTCCTCGGCCTTCGCCTCCGGAAGGACGATCATGAACTCGTCGCCTCCGTAGCGGGTGGGCAGATCCACCCGCCGCACCTGGCTCCGGATCGCCTGCGCCACCCGCCGCAGGGCCTCGTCCCCGGCCGGGTGGCCGAAGGTGTCGTTGATCTTCTTCATGTCGTCGATGTCCAGCATGATCAGCGACAACGGGCGCCCGTAGCGCCGCGCCCGTTCAACCTCCAACTCCAGGAACTCGTTGAGCTTGTGACGGTTGAACAGCCCCGTCACCGGATCGGTCACGGCCAGCCGTTGGACCTCGGCGAAGAGCCGGGCATTCTCCTCGATCAGCCGCCGGTGCTCCAGCGCCCGGGTCAGCGCCAGCTCGAACGCGGCCATCGACTCGAACGGCTTGGTCATGTAGTCGTAGACGCCGGCCCGCAGGGCTTCGACGGCCGTTTCGACCGAGGCGCTGGCGGTCAGGATGATCGCCTGGACATTGGGGTCGAGACGCCGGGCCTGCTCCACGACCTCCAGGCCCGTGGCTCCCGGCATATACAGGTCGACGACCACGGCGTCAAACGCCTGCGACTCCAGAATCCCCCGCGCTTCCGGACCATCCCCAGCCTCGACGACCTCCAGGCCCATCCGCCGCGCCCGGCGAACGAGGACGCTGCGGAAGTCCGTGTCGTCATCGGCGATCATGATCCGGCCGCCCGGAGGCAGGACATCCCGTTCCGCCACCAGCCACTCCTTGTTCGTCAGGACCGTCATCGGCAGCGCCCTTCTTCCGGCGGTCCGCCTGACCTGCATCCAGTCTAGCGGAAAAGCCCGGGGCGCTACCTTTCAGGCTGCCTACACCTCCGAGCCCGGATGCCGGGTGGGAATCATACACGAAACCTCGAAAGCCGCCCCGCGGCGACAGCGGTGGTGCCCGGGTACCCCCGGCCTGCCTTGCACTCGGCTTGCAGCTCGGCGGTGGAATTCGAGGGTGTGCCGGCTCGTTTCGGGATTGGGTGGGGCTTCCACCGCCGGCGGGGCTGAGCTTGCCGGCTAGGCCGGAAACGAAAGCGAGCCGGACTCCTCGAGTCCGGCTCGCCGATCCTCAATCGTCGCCAGCGTCAGCAGTCAAAGCACAGGGTCTTGGTTGCCGTGGGCGTGATCGTCGGCGTGTCCGTCGCGCCCGGAGTCAACGTGATCGTCGGCGTCAGCGTTCGCGTGGGCGTCACGGTGCGCGTTGCGGTTGTGGTCACCGTTCCGGTCGGCGTCAGCGTCACCGTGGGCGTCAACGTGCGCGTCAGCGTGATCGTCGGCGTCCGCGTGATCGTCGGCGTCAGCGTGCGCGTGGGCGTCAGGGTGACTGTCTGAGTCAACGTCGTCGTGGGCGTCACGGTGCGCGTGACCGTCCGCGTCAGGGTCAGCGTGACCGTCGGGGTCTGCGTGACCGTTGGCGTGAGGGTCCGCGTGGGGGTTTGCGTGACCGTGGGTGTCCGCGTCACGGTCGGCGTGATCGTCACGGTCGAGGTAACGGTGCGCGTCAGCGTCGCCGTCGCCGTCAGGGTGCGGGTTGGGGTAAGGGTGACGGTCGGTGTCTGGGTGATCGTCGATGTGGTCGTGATGGTCGGCGTCAGCGTCCGGGTCAGCGTCGCGGTCGGGGTGAGTGTGCTTGTTGCCGTAGGCGCCGCGCGCGACAGCGTGGCCGACACCGTACATGAGTTGTTGAAGTCCAGCGTGACGGTGAAGGTGCCGTCGAGTCCCTGGCTGGCCGGCACCCCGCCAAACGTCACACGCCACCGATAGGTCGCTGCACTCGGCAGCGGCTGAGTCCCCATCGCCGGGTTGGAGGTCGTCGGCGGATCGAAGCTGTTCCCGGAGTAGTAGGTGACCCCGTTCCATCGGAAATCGTCGACGTACTGGGCCGGGTGGTAGGCGTCTGTCCACGACAATGTCGAGCCGGTCAGGTACATCGTGGTCGGGTTGTTATTCCTCACGTCCACCCGATAGATGTTGGGCAGACTGAAGGATGACGCCGTGACAACGATGTTGGTGCAATTGGGCGTGGGCGTCAGCGTCGGCGTCGTGGTCAGGGTCTGCGTCAGCGTCGTCGTCGGGGTCACGGTCCGCGTCAGGGTCGTTGTCGGCGAGGCCGTCGGCGTGGTGGTCAGCGTGGTCGTTGCCGTCGGCGTTGCGAGACCGGCGGTCGCCGTCACGGTGCACATGCCATCGAAGGTCAGGATGGCAGTGAACTCCCCGAACAGCCCGCCGCCGCCCACGCCGGTGAATCCCGCCTCCCACAGCTCGGTGCCGCCGGCGCCGATCGCGATCGGCGATCCCGGGATGGCGAAGCTGGGGGAGGTCGGCACAGCCGGTCCATTGTGATACAGGACGCCGGCGAACTCGGCGCTGAAGAAGTTCTGGCCCGGATAGTACTTGAACCACTCGAGGTAGGCGCTGGTCAACTCCATCGGCTGCACGTTGTCGTTCTGGACGATCACGCCGAAGGTGTCGCCGGCGATCCCCTGGCCCACGGCGTAGATCAACGAGCAATCGGGCGTCGGCGTCGGCGTCAGGCTCGCCGTGGGGGTGTAGGTGATGGTCGACGTCGTCGTCACGGTGGCGGTGAAGGTCGGGATCGAGACGGTCGCCGGGAGACCGACGACGCGCGCCACACGGAACTGCTCGACGATGCCCTCGCGCTTGGCGCTCAGATGGATCTTCGGCCAGGTCGAGCTGAGGATCGGGGCAATCAGCGGGTGGTCGAAGTCGACAGTCACGATCACCCGATCACCCGGCCCGCCTCCGTCTTCCTGGGGCTGACAATCGGCCGGGGTGCTGGTGTTCGAGTCGGAGGGAAAGTAGATCAGCCCGGGCTTGTTCGAGCAGATGGTGGACTTGAAGAAGCCCGGGGTTCCCACGGTGGCCGCCGGGTTCTTCAGCAGCCCGACCGCCCCTGAATTGACGGCATCCCGGATCGAGGGCAGGCGGGCCCCGTCCTGCTTGGCCTGTGTGTTGCATGGTCCGCCGTACATCGTGGTGCAGTACCCGGACTCGTACTCCCCGGTGACGGCGTAGCGGACGCCGAAGCGCGCGCCGTTCTCGACGGTGATCCAGGCGTGCAGCAGGCGCGCCAGTTCGATGATGGTGAAGATCGTGAACAACACCAGGGGCAGGATCAACGCGAACTCGGCCAACCCCTGGCCCCGGCTCTTTGGATGCTGCACTCGTTGGTAGGCCATCTATGACCATCCCTGGAACCAGCCGACTGCGCGGCCAGACCCATTACGCCACGTCCAGTCTAAGACGTCCACGCCTGAATCGTCCTTACAGCCGCCTTACAGCCCTCGCGGCCGCGCTGGTACCCGGGTCCCCTGCACGGATCGTGCCGGGGACCGTTGGGGGACGCGCACGTGGGAATGCCCGCGGCCGGGCCTGGGACCCAGGGCGGTGATCGACAGTCTAGCCTTCTTGCGCGCGGGCGAGGATTTCGGAGGCGGGGGAGCAGGATTCCCTTGTCGCCAGGGGCGCGGCGGTGGTGGTCAGGGCTCCAGCCGGTAGCCGTAGCCACGCACGGTGAGCAGGCGCTTTGGCTGATCGGGGTCGGTTTCGATCTTCTGGCGCAAGAACCAGACGTAGCGCCGCAGGGCGCTCCCGGTCTCCTGGCGAAGGCCCCCCCAGGCCTCTCTCACCAGGTCGGCCTGCACCACGGCTTGCCCCGGGTGAGCGGCCAGGCAGGCCAGCAGACGGAACTCGGTGGGGGTCAGTTCGAGGGTCTGGCCGTCGAGGGAGGCCTCGCGCCGGCCCAGATCCACGCGCAGCGCGCCGACCTGCAGGACACTGGCCTGCTCGCTGCGCTGCCCCGCCGTCCGCGTGAGCACGGCCCGGATGCGAGCGCCAAGCTCGGCCAGGCTGAAAGGTTTGGTGATGTAGTCATCAACGCCCAGGCGAAAGCCGCGCAGCTTGTCGGCTTCGCTGGTCTTGGCCGTCAGCAGGATCACGGGTGTCTCAGCCAGCTCGCGCAGACGGGCGCATACTTCCCAGCCATCCATTCCCGGCATCATCACATCCAGGACGACGATGTCCGGCCGTGCTTCGTAGAACAGGCGCAAGGCGGTCTGCCCCCGGTCGGCGGTGCGCACGGCGAAGCCTTCCCGCTCCAGGTATTCGGTCAGGAAGCGCAGCAGGGTGGTGTCGTCATCGACCAGCAGGAGGGTCTCGCCCGCCATGCGCTCCTCGGGTTACTGGCCTCGTCGTCCCACAAGCCTAGCCCAATCTAGGAGGAGTGCAAGCCGCGAGGAGGTGAGGTCCTGGCTCAACCGGGCGCCATGGGGATCCAGAAGACCATGCGCGTTCCCCCGCCCGGCGCCTGCTCGGCGCGGATGCCACCGCCCATGGCTTCCAGCAATTGGCGCGCCAGGTGCAGGCCGAGCCCGTGACCATACACCTCTCGGGCATCGCGCGCGTCCAGGCGGTGGAACATCTCGAACACGCGCTGGCGCTCCTCGGGCGGGATCCCCGGGCCGTGGTCCGTGACCGTCACGAACACCCGCCCTTCCCGCTGTTCCGCCTGGACACGGACCTCGTCGTCGGGGGCGTACTTGAGGGCGTTGTCGAGCAGGTGGAACAGGACGCTATCGACCGCCCGTTCATCGCCCCACACCGGCGGCAGCGATGGCGGCAGGTCAACGACCACGTTGGCTCTTTCGGGTTGTGCCCGCAGCCGGGCCACGACGCGCTGGACAGCGGCATGCAGGTGCGTTGGAGCGCGGTGCAGCGGGAAGCGCCCCGCCTCGAGCGCCGAGAGATCGAGAATGGCCTCGACGAAGCCCCCCAACCGCTCCGTTTCCGCCGCCACCAGATTCAGCTGCTCGCGGACACCCTGGCCCAGGCCCGGGTGTGCCGCCAGCAGCAGCTCCACACCGGCACGGATGTTGGTCAGCGGCGCGCGCAGTTCATGGCTTACCAGGGCGACGAATTCGGTCTTCAGCCGGCCGAGCTCCTGCAGCTCAAGGTTCATGCGCCGCAGCCGTTCGACGGAGTCCTCCAGCTCATGCGTGCGCTCGTTGACTCGCTGCTCCAGGCCGGCGTTCAAGGCCTCCAGATCACTTCGAGCGACGGCGACCTGGCTGAGGGCGGCGCGCAGATCATCCTCCCGCTCGCGAATACGCGTCAGATCGGCTGCCGTCCCGACAAGCAGGGCCCGGCCCAAACGCTCATCCCATACCGGTCTCAGGTTGAGCGAAGCAGGGAGAAGGCTGCCATCCGCCCGACGAAGCTCCACTTCGCCCGACCAACCATCTTTCGAGGCGGTGTGGAGGAACGCCCGGGACGGCTTAGGGCTCGCCAGGAAGTCCTCCAGCGCGTTGGGCGGTGCCTCCAGCCCGAGGGCACGGTTCACCGCCGGATTGGCCAGCCGCAGCAGCCCGTCCACCTGCGCCACGAACGCCAGGTCACCCGATGCATTGACCAGCGCAGCGAATTGGCGCATCTCCGACTGCCCACCGATGACTCCTTGCCGCGCCACCAGCAGACCGCTCAGGACCACAGCCGCCCCCACCCCGGCCCAATCGATGACGCTGACCAGCCGCCAGTTCAACAGCGTGAAGCCGACGACCGCGTACGTCAGCGCGATCGGAAGCACGGAGACCATTCGCTGGCGGAGCGGGCGGGCAACCGGCAGTTCCCCGCCTCCATCTGTCACGGGCGCCGGGACCCGCGCAGCAACCAGGCCCGTCAAGCACGCTGCAAGGACCCAGCCCGCCTCGACCAGGTTCGGCCACCCGATCTCTCCGCCCAGCGCCAGGTAGCCTCGCCCGAGATTGCTGGCCATCAGCGCCGCCAGCGCAAGTCCCAGAATGCTGAAGCCTCGGGCCTCCGCTTTGGAGGGTGAGGCGAAGAGCAGCCGCAGCATCATCAGCAGGAGCACCAGATCGAGCGTCGGCGCGAACGACGCCCAGAATAGCAGCACCTCGCTGGTCGGAAGGGCCATGGATACGGGACGGATGACGACCAGCCAGGAGAGGGCCGTGCCGGCCGTGAGCATGATGGCAGTGTCGAGCAGCTCGCGCAGCCGGCCGTACTTGCCGGCGGCCGACGAGGCGTAGGTGACGGATGCCGCCAGGAGAGACAGGTAGCCGGACAACCTGAGCAACTCGGCAACGGATGGGATCGCCGCGCTACGCCCTCCGACAGCCCAGCTCACCGCCCGGTAGGCCTCTGCCATGGTCCACAGGAAGAGCCCGGCGCCAAGCAGGCGCCGGGCTTGGCGCGCACCCTCACCAGGGACCGATCCGAGGCCGACCAGGGTCGTGGCGGTCGCCAGGCTCCCCGAGGCGACCGATAGGATGGCCCCAGCCGCTGGCCAACTGCCGGACGAAGGCAGCCATCCACCGGCCGTCACGTAGACCACCGCGGCGGCCAGCCCGGCCCACGGCCAGACGCGAAGGAAACGCTGACGCAACCGGCTCGGCGGTTTCATTGAGGTTCTTCCTGCAGGGCGTCGTGCGCGGAGCCCCATTGATCCCCGGCGCTTGAACATGGATCCCTGCCCGCAAGGGTCACAGGGATTCTAGGCATTTGCCGGCGCTCGAACAAGCGGGGGCCCGGCCTGAGCTCCACGGTCGCGGCAATCCGCATCCTCCGGCGCTGGCCCGTCGGCAGAATCACGACGGCCCCGCACGAGTGCCGGGGCCGCCGATCTGCAAGCATGCGGTCGCGCTAACAGTCGAAGCACAACGTCTTCGTGGCCGTCGGCGTCTTGGTCGGGGTACTTGGCGGCGTGTCCGTCCATGTCGGCGTGATCGTCGGCGTGAGTGTGATCGTCGGCGTGAGCGTCGTCGTCCCCGTCGGGGTGGCCGTCCGCGTGGCCGTCGGCGTCAACGTCCGAGTCGGCGTCAGTGTCTCCGTGGGCGTATCCGTCTGGGTCGGCGTCAGCGTGACCGTACGCGTCAGCGTGACCGTCGGCGTCAGCGTGATCGTCGGCGTGAAGGTGGGCGGCGACGTGTTCGTGGGAGGCGGAGTGAGCGTCGGCGTGCCCGTCTCGGTCGGCGTGGGCGTGATCGTGACCGTCGGCGAGATGGTCGGCGTCAGCGTGATCGTCGGCGTCAGCGTAACCGTCGGCGTCAGCGTGACCGTCGGCGTCAAGGTGACCGTGGGCGTGGCCGTGTCGACCGAGGCGGACACGTTGCACACCCCATCGAAGGTCAGCGTGGCGGAGTAGTCTCCGTACATCGGCCCCGGGACTCCCGAGTAGTAGGAATACCAATACGCGCTGGTGGGCGACGCCAAGGCAATGGGCGCAGACGGCGTGGCATCGGTGGGTGGCGTCCCATCGGCCAGCGCCCACTGGTACCACCAACCCTGGAACAGCAGGCCGTGGACACTCTGTCCGGAGTAGTACTTGGTCCAGTCCAGGTTACCGCCGGTGAGGTTGATGGTGCGGCCGGTGTTGTTGTTCACCCGGAAGTAGAACCACCCGTTCGTCCCACCCTGGGAGAGGGCGATGTTATCGACCGTAATCAGCGAGCAGTCGAGCGTGGCGGTGGGCGTCACCGTCGCCGTCGTCGTGGGCGTCTCGGTGACCGTCGGCGTGATGGTGGGCGTTCCCGTTTCCGTCGGCGTAGGCGAGGCGGTGGCCGTGTGTGTCGCGACGACAACCGTGGCCGGCAGGCCGACGACGCGCGCCACGCGGAACTGCTCGACGATGCCCTCGCGCTTGGCCGTCAGGTGCAGGACCGGGAACCACTGGCTCAGGATCGGGACGATCAGCGGGTGGTCGAAGTCGACCGTCACCGTGACGCGGTCACCCGGGCCGCCGGCGTCATCCGCTGGCGTGCACAGGGCGGAGGTCAGCGTGCTGGGATCTGAGCTGGTGTAGAGCAGCCCCCCGCGGCTGGAGCACACGGTGACCTTGAAGTAGCCCTTCGTCTTCGGGGCAGCGCCGGCGTCGCGCAGGATGGCCACCGCCCCGGCACGTGTGGCATTGACGATCGACGGCAGCCGGGCGGCGTCGCGCTCGGCGACCCCGTCGCAGGGCGTGCCGCTGCCATCGGTATCGAGGCACAGCGCCGGTTCGAACTCGCCGGTGACGGCGTAGCGCACGCCGAAGCGGGCCCCATTCTCAACCGCCAACCAAGCGTGCAACAGGCGCGCCAACTCGATGAGCACGAAGAGCACGAGCAGCATGACGGGAAGAATGAGGGCAAACTCCACCACTCCCTGGCCGCGCCAACGGCGGCGTACGGGAGCGGCGACGGGCGGATGGCTGGCTGGCACCCTGTCCATCACGGTCGCCTTTCTACGCAACGGATGATTGCTGTCGTTCCTGGGCGGCGCCGGGCAGCCGGCGCCGCGGGCGGTTTCCGACGTCAATGCGTGATCCGGGTGAAGATGCGCGAGGCGAGGGCCTCGAACACATCCAACAGGTCAGAGCCGTGCGGCGCGTAGTAGTAGTTGCCGCAGTCGGCGCCCAGTCCCGCGGTTGAGCATGGTGCCGTGGTCGGGTCCCCGTCGTCACCCACATCGGCAATGTAGCGCAGGAGCTGCTCGCCGGTGTCTGGCTCGCAGGACCCGCCCCACACGGCGGTCTCACACGCCGTGTTCTCGGTCACCTGCTTGCCCAGGCCAATGGTGAAGATCACAGCCCCCTGCCCATAGCCTGGCGCCAGTGCGGCGCACGTGCCCGGAGCCGGGAGGGCCGTGGAGTTCGCGTCCAGGCAGCCAACCCAGTCGCCCAGGTCGCGCGCGGCGTCGTCCGGGTCGTAGGCAAGATCGGTCGAGATGTGCCGCGTGGCGGCGATGGGATCCCGGCACAACGGCTCGACCCAGTTGGCCGCCCCGGCCGAGCCCGGGCAGATCCACGCGCCGCTCGTCGTGTCGGTGGCAGCATTGGCGCCGCCGTCCGAGATCAGGATGACGATCCAGACGGCTTCCTCACGCGTGTTGGGAGCGCCGAACTGGTTCCCGGCGGCCTTCAGTCCGTCCGCCGTGTTGGTCGACGTGCAGCCTTGCGGCCCGGTGGCGCCAAAGTTGGGGCAGCCGGTGAACTTGTAGACATCGAGCGACATGATCTGGGTCTGTAGGGCCGCGGGATTAGTGGACGCCGCATCGCCTAGGTCGACCTGCGTGGCGGCGTTGCGGTCGAAGGTGATGATGGCCATCCGGTCGTACGGCGGCAGCAGCCGCGTCGTCAGCTGGACGGCAGCGTCCTGCACGGCACGGAACGGCTGGCACTGCTTGTGTGGGTTGCACTTGTCCGGATCGCGCAGGTAGTCATCTTTGAAGTTGCCCTGCTGCGGGATCGAACCGCATCCATCGTCAGCCACGGTGTCGGCCACGCCGCACCCGACGCACAGATTTCCCGCCGCGTCCAGGTTGACTTCGGCCCAGGCATCATCGTCCTGGCCGCCGTCATCCGCGGCGTCACCGCACGCAGCGTCGTAGGTCTCCGACTCGGACGTGTCGATCGCCAGCACGATGTCCAGCGAGGCGGCCTCCGAGATGGCATTGGCGTGGATGGTGACGGAGTTGAAGCCGATGATCGGCAGGAAGGCGAACGTGACGGGCAGGTCGGCGCGCACGCGCACCATCTTGCGGCGCGGCAAGTCGCACAGCTCGAGATCCCCGGGGTTGGTGTCGCACGTCTCCACCGCCACGCCGGCGGAGGCGACGTTCATCTGGTTGAGCGCCAGCACCTGCCGGGCGGAGGCTGTGAGCGTTCCCACGTCCCAGCCCTCGCGGAACTGGCCGGCGGCCGCGAGCGAGGCCGCGTCGACGGCCCGCCGCAGATGCCCGACGTCGGAGAACAGGATGCCGGCATCGACCGCCAGCCCAATGAAGGCCGCCAATCCAATGAAGGCCACCGCGATGAGGATCAGGGCCTGTCCGCGCTGTCCTGAAGGTTGCATGGCTCGGTCCTCTCGCCTAGGGCGGCGGTGTCGGCGTCGGCTCGACCGCCGAGTTCGGCATGATGGTGAAGGCGTGCAAATGGATCGGGTCCGGAACGAAGGCCGTGATCCACGGCAGCGCCAGTACCTGGTCGTAGTCGAAGAAGATCTCCACCAGGACAATTCCGGTCGTCGGGGCCCCCGCGTCCAGCCGGGAGGCGATATCGGCTGATGTGAACTTCGAGAAGTAGTGGTTGCACAGGGTGTGGCCGTTCTCGCCCGCGTCCGTTGGGAAGCGCCTGTCGACCACGGGGAAGCCCGCGTTGTTGCGCACCCCGAAGGCGGAGATCACGATGTCCCCGCGCACGTAGTTGCAGAACAAGGCCCCATGCATCGTCTGCATCTTCGGCCAATCGACCCGGCCATCCGAGGCCGCCGCCAGGGATTGCATCGCCAAGTCCTGAATGTCCTTGTAGGCCGGGTTGGTCGAGACCTCGAGGGGGGCATAGGGCGGATTCGGATTGCGAATCAGATCCGCATCCGACGCATACCGCGCCGCCTCGCGCGCAGCGTCGATCACATCCAGGTAGTAATTGAGCATGATACCGAACTCGATCAGACCGGAGATCATGATCAGGAGCACGGGCAGCAGCACGGTGAACTCCACCAGGCTCTGTCCCAGGCTCTTGGCGCCCCTACGCCGAAACCACGGCCGCTTCACGCTCATGCCATGCCTCGCTTCAGGCCCTTCGGCCCGCACGCGTCTGATGCCCCATTATAGGAGCGTATGCGTCTTCGATCCGGTAGTACCCGAGTTCCAGGGAGGAAGCTGTCGCCTGCCCGCGACGGGCCTGACACGTGTTGGTAACACGCCCCCGGCACTACCGCAGCAGAACAGACTGGAAGAGCTCCCGGCCGCCAAAGTAGACCAGCGAGGCACCCAAGATAAGGAAGGGGCCGTACGCGATCGGCGTGAAGGCGCTGTAGCGGCGCCGGACGAGCATCACCAGAACGTGGCCCACGCTGAAGAAGCCAGCGGTGAGAATACCGATCAGCAGCGCCAGCACGACGGCCGGCCAACCGACGATCAGCCCGATCAGGCCGGCGAGGGTCACGTCGCCGAAGCCGAAGGCGACTTCGTCCAGAGGCCGCCGGCGGGCCCGGGCGATCGCCCGGGCGAAGGCCTCGCCCAACAAGAACAGCAGGTAGAACGAGCCGCCCCCGGCCAGGCCGCCCGCCAGGGTCTTGACCGCCCCCCGCCCCGGATCCAGGATGCCGATCGTCCCGAAGAGCACCGCCGCCGGAAGCACCACGACGTGCAGGATCAGCCGGTGCTCCAGGTCGATGACCGTGATGAGCAAGAGCACGAATCCAACGAGCATCGCGGGCAGAAAGGCAGCCCAGCGCGCATCCCGCGCCGCCAGCCCCATCGTTCCCAGGACGGATAGGGCCTCGATCACCGGTGCGCGTAGCTCGCGGCGACGGCCGCAGTACCGACAACGGCCCTGATCGAGAGCGGCTCCCAGGAGTCCGGACCAGGCCCACCAGCCGCGCACCGCAGTGCATCCGGCGCACGACGGCCGTGCCACCCGTCGGCGCCACGGCAGCGAGTCCGCCAGCCCATTGATGATCACACCCAAGGCCCAGCCTGCGAGCGCTGCCCACAGCATGGCGCAGATTATACAGCCCCATGCATGACCATCGGTCGCCACCCTGGCCATCGACAGTTCACACACCGGACCCAGGCGGCCCGGGAGTTGGCTGGCATGCAGGGCCAGAGGCGATTCCTGACCGATTCACCCGGGCCTCTGCTCCGGATGGCACGGCTGACGAGGAATCGCACTAGCCCGCCTTCGACTCTCCCGTGAGCGACCTGCCCGTCACGGTCGAACGAATGGCCGACAGGTTCGAGATCGGCGGCCCGGCGGGCACAAGAGGTCACGTGGGCGGCGCACGTCAACGCGGCTTCCATTGGCCCGTCGGGGAAGGCTCCACGACGCGCCGCCCTCGGCCGGGCTTGCCTCGCCTGCCGTCCTGGTCTAGAGTGAACCGGCTTCGGTGCCATGGGTGAAGATGTGCCGGACGGCTTCGCCGATCGCTCGAGGGCAAACGCCCGTCTCGTCCTGCTCGATCGGGCGGGGTCGAGACGGCTCCGCCCGACCCCTCCGGTTTCCCTCAACGGCAGAAGAAACCCCTCCTGCCTCAACCCAACCTGGCCACAGGCAAGCGCACCCCCGCACCACTCCCCGTCCGCCGACCGGCGGTCATTCCTGAAGGGCCCCCATGCTGCGTAGCGTGACCCGGGTATTCCAGCGATCGAGCGCCCGGCCGTACATGCCGGCCGCCTTGGTGCTTCTCTCGGCCCTGGCCGTCCGCCTGATGTGGTTGGCCTACACCGGGCACACCGCCGAGGACGCGTTCATCACCTTCCGGTTTGCCCGCCAACTGTCCCAGGGCCTTGGTTTCACTTACAACGCTGGCGAGCGCGTCTACGGAACGACGACGCCGCTCTTCACGCTGCTCCTGTCGGCGTGGCAGCTGGTCACGCGCAGCGACATCGTACTTGGCGCTCACATCCTCGGCCTGGCCGCCTCGATGGGCAGCCTCGTGCTTCTGGATGCTGTCCTTCGCCGGGAGGACATCTCCGTCGGCGCTCGCCTCTTGGCCCTGGCCGTGCTGTCGTTCTCGTCCAAGGTCCTGATCCTCGACCTGCAGGGCATGGAGATGCCCTTGGTGGTCTTCCTGATGATAGCCTCCTGGCTGGCCTTCCGCGTTGGCCGGCCAGGGCTGGCAGGGCTGCTTGCCGGGTGCCTGCTCTGGACGCGCTTCGACCTGGCTCTCTGGCCCGTGGCGCTGGCTCTCGTTGAGCTTCGGTCAGACTCCAAGCGGGCCGTCACCCTTGCAGCGGTCGCCGCCCTGACCTACCTGCCCTGGGTCGTCTTCGCCTACCTGTACTTCGGATCGCCGATCCCACATACCGTCACGGCCAAGCAGGTCGCGCACGGCCTGTCGGAGAGCGCGATCTCCGGTCATCTGACCACCGTTCTGGCATACCTCTCCGTGCTCGACCTTCGGTTCGCTTCCCAGATCCCGCATCTCGTGGCTGGCGGCGTGACGCTGGGGCTGGCCGCGTGGCAGGCTGTGCGCATGCGCCGCAGCAAGGCGTTTCGGGCTCTGTCGGTCTTTGCTGCGCTCGAATTCGCCGGCCTAGTGTTGCTGCGGGCCACCTTCCAGGCCCGCTACCTGTATCCGCTGCTGTGGGCCGTGCTGGTCCTTGCCACCCTCGGCGCGGCCTCCCTCTGGCAGGCCGCTGCTCCGCGGGGGCGGTGGCTGGCTCGAGCTGCAGGGTTGATCGGGGTGGCGGCGCTGCTGATTCAGGCGGGATTGGCCGCCGGACGGGCACGGGCTACCCAGCGTTACCGCCACGAAGCCTCTCTCCAGGCCATTGGCCGGTGGCTGGCTGCACGCGGCCCTGAGGATGCGACCGTGCTGCTCGAACCTCTCGGCTACGTCGGGTACTACTCGGGGATGCATATGGTCGACGAGGTCGGTCTTGTGTCGCCGGACGTGGTGTCCTTGAAGCTGCGCGGCGTCCCGGTCGAGGAGTACTTTGCGGTCTACTGGCCGGAGTACATCGTCGAACACTGCGACGACGCCGCCCGGTTCGATGGGACGCAGACCAGCTCCGGCATTCGGTTCGCCGATGACTACACCCGCGTGGCGACCTTCGACCCGCTCGGACCCGCCACCCTGTCCGGCGTTCGAGCCGCCTACACCGGTCTTGACCGGAGTTCGTGTTACGTCGTCTGGGACCGAAACGATCCCAGCCCGCCATAGGGCCGCGCGGCGCCAGTCCCTTTCCCCATCCGGCCCTCCCACCCAGTCTGGCAGCACGGTATCGGGAATGCGCGGCCCTGCCGGCCCAGCGATGCGTTCTCAGCCGATGCTAGAATTCCATCATGCCCACCACGGCCCCCGCCATCGAGCCCCGCAAGCTCAGCACGCTGGCGGCGCTGGTCCTGCTCGCCTATGGACTGGTGCGCGTCGTGCCGCTGCCCGCCACCGCCATCAACCTGGCGATGTTCGGTGTGGCGCTGCGCATCGACCTGAATGCCACGTTGGTGTTGCTGGTCCTGGCGGCCAGCCTGGCCGTCGCCGGAACAGATTGGATCGTTCGCTCGCATCCGCGGGCGGCCGAGCTGCGTCCTTCCTTCGAGCACTGGATTGTCCCCGGGCTGGCCGCGTTCGCCCTGGGTGGGATTGTCATCCGGTTGCCGTACGGCGCGGGCTTCTGGATCGGCCTGGCGCTTTCGGCCGTGCTGCTCGTGGCGGTCGTCCAGGCGGAGTTCATCGCGCTTGACCGCGACGACCCGCGCTTCGACCGGGCTGCGATCAGCCTGCGCGCGCTGGCGTGGCTGCTGCTGGCGGGCGCGCTATTCGCCATCCGCGTCGGCGCCCCGCGGGCGATCCTCTCGCTCCCGCTCGTCTTCGCCGGCGTGACCGGCGTGACCTGGAGGCTGCTTCGGCTGGAGGAGCCGGCAGCGTCTGCCTGGCTCGACGCGGTCCTGGTCGGATGGGCAGGGGCTCAGGTGGACTGGGGTTTGCACTACTGGCCGGCGACCCCCATCCGCCATGCTCTGCTTCTCGGCCTGCTGGCCTACGGGATGGTTGGGTTGATCGTCGCCTACCGTCAAAGGCGCCTCAGTGCTGCCCGGCTGGCCGAACTGGGCATTGTCGCTGCGCTGGCGCTCCTGGCGATCCTGCTCTTCAGCTAGACGAATCCACGGGCGTTCCCTGCGGCTGTGGACCTACGGCGATTTGCCCATTCCCTGAGCGGCTTCGATGGCGAAAGGAGATCTCGGCGCCAGCTGCGGGTGCGCGTCGATCGCGCCCGGTCCGAGACCGCGCCGGACGCCGTGGGTCAATCTGCCTTGGGGTCGCTCTTCGCTGCCGCCTCGGCCCGCTTCCGTCGCCAGGCTCGCAGCCCAACGACACGCTCGGTGCCCTGGCGCAGGCGCTGCAGGTTGGGTCGGAGCGCCAGGAGCAGCAGGGCGACGACGACCGGGCCAAAGACGACATAGCCCCACGGCCCGACGCCGATCGCCGCGCGCACGAGGAAGACCACCGTGGCCGCGAGGCCGACGCTGATCGTTGCCAGGGACGCGTAGCCGACCAGCAGGAGCACACCGATCCCGGTCGGGATCATGAACAAGGCGCTCGGGCCCCACAAACCCATGGCCGCGCCGACGGTAGGAGCGCCACCCGCTCCGCCGCGGAAATGCAGCCGTCCCTCGCGTCGTTCAAGGAGAAAGAGGGAGTAGTTGTGCCCCAGGACGGAGGCGATGCCGGTGGCCGCCTCCACCCAGGCATTGCCGCCGGTGAGGGCATGCGCCAGCCAGACAGCACAGGCCGCTTTGAGCCCGTCGCCTAGCCCCGTCCCAATGCCCGCCCATAGACCGGCAGCCCGTGCCGCATTCGTCCCGCCCGTACGCCCACTGTGCTCCTGCCGCAGGTCCTTCCCGGTCGAGAGCCGAACGATGAGCAGGCCGGTGGGAACCGAGCCGAGCAGGTAGCCGGCGACAATACTGATCAGGCCCAATCCAATGCTCCAATCCATCTCGCCACTCCCCAGCAACCGGGTCTCACTCGACCGCTTCAACCTCGACGGGTACTTCGAGTAGATCGTTTCCCCCCAGATCGAACGCCCGCGCTTGCCAGCCCCGGGAACCAAAACACCAAACCAGCACCAACGCCTCGGGGTCGTACACGTCTGCCCGATCGGTCTCCGACGGCGTCTCCGGGCCTGACGGATGGGAATGGTAGATGCCCACCAGCTCCAGCCCTTGCGCCTCGATCCCCAGCAAGCCGCTCACCTGCGCCTGGGGATCCATGCGGAAACGGATCGAGCTGTGGGCGGAATTCTCAACCGGCATCACCTGGCTCACGAGCCCCTCGCGGCCGGCCAGCAGGCCGCAGGCCTCTTCGGGCAGGCATTCCTGGACGTGATGGAGCATCGTCTGCCAGAAGCTGTAGGGGATGCGCAGTCGAGCCGGAGGGGTCACCGCCGGCGATTATACCGCTGTGGCGTCGGCTCGGGCGCTCCTGTTCCGCGTGGCTGTCGGTCGGACAACGGGTTGGGGCGTGCCATCCAGAGTCAACACGACCCGGGCGCTGCTGATCGAGGAAGCACCGTTGCGGTGCGAATCCGCCAGGTCCCCTTGGCTGCGCCCCAGTGTGCGCGGCCTGCACGGCACGTGCGCGCCGGCCAGGCCGAATCAGGTTCCTGGATGGATGCCTTGAATGCCGCCCTCGGTGAGCCGCCGCAGGTTGCCGATGATGGCATCGATTTCGTCGAGCGTCACCGGCCGCGAGGGCTCCTCGATGTGGCGCAGATCGTTGCGGGCGATGTGCTCGGCGGCCACTTCGTGCAGCGTCAGGTTGCGCTGGGCAGCTTCCTTCACGAGCATCGCGCCGGCCATGTAGCCGATCAGCGGGTTGAGCGCCGTGGCGATGATCGGATTGCGGGCCAGCCAGCCTTCGGCCCGCTCGCGGTTGGCGGTCATGCCGCGCATGCAGCGGTCCGTGAAAGCACGCACGGCGCCGATCATGATCTGCATCATCTCGAACAAGTTGTGCGCCAGGATGGGCATCATCACGTTGAGCTCGAGCTGGCCGGCCTGGCTGGCGAGGGCGACGGCGGTGTCGTCGCCGACAATGTGGATCATGGCCATGCCGAGCATCTCGGCCATCACCGGATTGACCTTGCCGGGCATGATGCTCGAACCCGGCTGCACGGCGGGCAGCCGGATCTCGTCGAGCCCGGTCGTGGGTCCCGAGGCCAGAAGGCGGATGTCGTTGCTGATGCGCAGCAGCGTGAGCGCCAGCGTGCGCAGGCTGGCCGAGAAGTCGGTCATATCGGCCATCGACTGCATGCTTTCGAACAGGTTGCCCGACGGTGTCAATGCCAGGCCGGTGATCTCGGTCAGCCGGCGGACGATGCGGGGCCGGTACTCGGGATGGGCATTCACGCCGGTGCCGACGGCGGTGCCGCCGATCCCCAGCCGCCGCAGCCCGTCGGCGGCGCGCTCGATGCGCTCGGCGTCACGTTCCACGGCCCGGGCGTAGCCGCCGAACTCCTGTCCCAGCCGGATCGGCACGGCGTCCTGCAGGTGCGTCCGGCCGGACTTGACGATCGGGTCGAATTCGGCCGCCTTCGATCGCAACGCATCGGCCAGAGCGCGTGTTGCGTCGAGCAAGTCCTGGAGGCGGCCCAGACAGCCCAGACGGATGGCGGTCGGGATGACATCGTTGGTCGACTGGGCCATGTTGACGTGGTCGTTGGGGTGGACGCGGTACTCGCCCAGCGAGCCGCCCAGCAGTTGCGTGGCGCGGTTGGCGAGCACCTCGTTGACGTTCATGTGGTGGCTGGTGCCGGCGCCGGCCTGGAACGGGTCGACGACGAACTGGTCGTCGAGCTTCCCCTCTGCAACCTCCTGCGCCGCCTGGACGATGGCCCCAGCGCGCTCGGTATCCAGCAGGCCCAGGTCGCGGTTGACTTCCGCGGCCGCCTGCTTGATCGTCGCCATGGACCAGACAAACGCGCGCCACGGGCGGAGCCCGGAGATCGGGAAGTTCTCCACGGCCCGCTGCGTCTGCGCGCCGTACAGTGCCGTGCGCGGCACGCGCACATCGCCCATCGAATCGCGTTCGATGCGAACGGTCACGTTGGAACGGGTGGGCGTGGCTGCGGGCATGACGACCTCCCCAGGCAAGGCGGCGGGAGCAGGAATCACAGAGGGAGCCAGGCATGGCTCCCTCTGGTTCGGGCGTTCCGGGCGGCTACTTCTCCAGGGCCTTGTAGCCCGTGCCGCTCTTGAAGTACTCGTAGTTCGGCTTGATGTCAGGGGTCAGGTCCACCGTTTGGCCGGCCGTCAGGGCCCGGGTGTGGTCCAGGTGGACCGGGTCGCCGTGATGGTTCTTCCCGTCGTACTTGGCGTCGAAGCCCGCCGTGCCGGCCGGCATCGCCTGTACCTCACTGCCCTTGGCCTTGTAGGCCGACGGCACCTCATCCTCCGTGAAGATGGCGGCAAACGGGCACTCGGGTATGCAGGCGCCGCAGTCGATGCATGTGTCGGGGTCGATGTAGTACCACGGCCACTGCTCGACCGGCTTGCCCGGGACGATGCACTCGACCGGGCACACGTCGACGCACCCCGAATCGCGCAGGCACAGACTGGTGATGATATGGGTCATCGCATGAGCCTCCGTGGGATGATTGAGGCCCGGTGCCTGCGACGAGACGGGTCACCTGAGACACCTAGGCCTTGAAGAGACGGGCCACCTCGTCCCAGTTTACCACGTTCCACCATGCACCAATGTAGTCGGCGCGTCGGTTCTGATACTTGAGGTAGTACGCGTGCTCCCACACGTCGACGGTCAGGATCGGGCGCAGGCCGTCGCTGATCGGCGAGTCCTGATTGGCGGTCGATGTGATCGCCAGCTTCCCGGATTTGTCGACGACGAGCCAGGCCCAGCCGCTGCCGAAGCGACCGAGGCCGGCCTTGGCGAATTGTTCCTGGAAGGCGGCAAAGGATCCGAAGGCTGAATCGATCTCCTTGGCCACCGCGCCTTTGGGCGCGCCGCCGGCCTTGGGAGCCATCATCGACCAGAACAGGTTGTGGTTGAGCACCCCACCGCCGTTGTTGCGGACCGCGGTGCGGATCGCCTCCGGCACGGCGCCCAGATCCTTGAGCAGCGCCTCGACGGGCTTGGCCTGCAGGTCGGCATGCGGCTGCAGGGCGTTGTTCAGGTTGGTGACGTAGGTGGCGTGATGCTTCGAGTGATGGATCTCCATCGTGCGGGCATCGATGTGCGGCTCGAGAGCATCGTAGGCGTACGCAAGCTTGACAAGTTCGTGGGACATGACTCATTCCTCCTGGAGCGCTGAGACCTGCGGTTGACCGTGTTCGCCGAAGTGGCTACCATCGTTGCCGCAGGAAGACCCGAATGGTCAGCCTAGACTATGAGTATTATAGACAATTCTTCCCCGCTTTGTCAAGCTATTCGGGTTAGGGAGCTGTGAGAGCGTGACCCACCTGGCCCCCTCTGGGAGCGACCGGCCGGCTGTCTCCCCCTTGGCCGCCGTCCTTCTGGCAGTGTGCGCCGCGTCCACCGCGTCGCTGTTCATCCGCTACGCCCAGGCTTACGCCCCTTCGCTTTCGATCGCAGCCTGGCGCATGACGCTGGCGACGGCGGTCCTCGTGCCTCCCGCCCTGCTTCGATACCGGACCGAGATCGCCCGCGTGAGCCGCGCGGAGCTCGGGCTGATCGCCCTCTCGGGGACGTTCCTGGCCATCCACTTCGCCACGTGGATCTCGTCCCTGGCCTACACCAGCGTCGCCAGCTCGGTCGTGCTCGTGTCGATCGCCCCGCTCTTTGTGGCCATGCTCTCGCCGGTGGTCCTGCACGAGCGGGTCAGCCTGCCGGTGGCGGCCGGGATCGGGCTGGCATTCCTGGGGACGGTCGTCATCGCCGTCCACGATGCCTGCGCCTCCCCATCGGGCGCGTTCGCCTGCCCACCCTGGAGCGAAATGCTCACCGGACGCGCGGTGCAGGGGGACCTGATGGCGCTGGCCGGCGCGGTCACGGTCGCCGGCTACATGATGATCGGCCGCCGCGTGCGTGCCCGGCTGGCACTGATCCCCTACATCACGCTCACCTACGGCTCGGCGGCGCT
>Ga0209253_10000652_pt1 | contig 30161 bp, 31 predicted proteins | sample FrelakmetBRP12BR_FD_187145 | JGI IMG/M metagenome (GOLD analysis project Ga0209253, IMG submission 187145) | Freshwater lake sediment microbial communities from the University of Notre Dame, USA, for methane emissions studies - BRP12 BR (SPAdes)... | ecosystem: Environmental > Aquatic >... | reverse complement strand
GGTTATGGTTCGGACAAAAGCTAAAATCAGAGTTTTGTTCATATTGTCTATATGGGTGGAATGTTGAATAGGTTGGCGTTGAGTGTCGGTTTGATTGTTATGGCTCTGGGCGCCATTGTGTACTATTGCCCAGTGATCAAGACGAGTGTAGAGCCTAGTTATCCGGATTCGTCCAGTTTTGGCGGCTGGACTTGGCGAGAGATCGGACCGGAGAATGCAGGCATGTATCCGAACGTGACTCAAGAGTTTTCTTATCCATACCGGGAACCCGGAATGGTTTTTTTCCTTGGCGGACTCGTCTGCTTCTTAAGCACAATTGTCTATAATCCCGTGAAGAAACTGTTGAAACGCGAACAAGCTTCTCTTGAAAAAATCGAAGGTTGAAAACTGCAGGATCTTGCCTAAAAGCTGTGCTCTTCCTTGTTCATACGTTGAAGAGTGTACGATTAAATCCCAAGTTTCTTCAATGGTTCCGACAGTCACGCCCGGCAGAAAGCATTCACCTGCAGATCAAGCTATTAGATGTGTCAGAAGTATCGAAAACTTTGTCAAAATAGGAGCTTCGAGAGATCCTCAATAGTCGACATGTCACTTCAAGCAACTTGAAGGCAAGAAACCTTACTTTTTCTTGTTCCTTGCTTTCTTGTTAATTTGCTCTACTAAAATTGGTGCGTCTGCTAACATCGTTATCATGTAGTTTGCGCCTTCTTCGATAAGCGTTTCTTTCGAGGAGTCGCTGGTCAGAATACCCACCGTAACTAACTTTAGCTCTTTTCCGCATCTCATGTCAGGGAGACCGTCGCCAACGATCATTGCCTCATCGGCCTTGACTCCCAGAGCGTCTAATGTTGTCTGAAGATGTTCGGTGTTGGGCTTAACATGGGTGACTTTGTTTCTCGGCGTCAACGCATCAAAATACTCTGCAATGTTGAAACGCTTAAGGATGTATTGCATGGATTTTTCACCGTTGATCGTGCATAGGCCGATTTTCAAGCCCTTCTTCTTCAAAGCCTTCAGCGTTTCTAAAGTTCCTGGCATTAGGCTTGTGTCTTTTGCGGCTTCAATCTCACGTTTCTCAATAATGAACAAGGCCTTATTGGTTACTTCTGCGATTGCCTTTTCCGGTTTGTTGTTGTTTCTCATGAAGATCTCGGTTTTCTTCAGCATTCCAAAAGTGCTCTCGCTCATGGACAGAGTCGACGCGGGCATTCCGGCGTTTATGAGGAAGCTTATGATTTCTGCTCGCACAGCTCGGTAGTCTAGGTTGAAGGATGTTATTGTTCCATCTAGGTCGAAGATAACGGCTTTGATTTTCATCGTCTTCTTCTCTTTCCCATCTTGAAGGTTTTGAAGCCTCTAGTCACTTTCCTCGGGAAATATACTTTGTGGTATAGACAAATTCAATAGCTGACCTCCAATAAGTCATAGACTTGAGTACGCATGAGTCACCCGTTGATTCCTGAGCATCAACGACGAATTAGGCTGAAGTTCAGGTTGCTTGCCTACTTCTACGATTCATTCGACTTGCCCTTCATTTTTGACAGAAGAACGAATCCCAGACTTGTTCTTGCACATAAAGTTCCCAATGCGCCTCTATCCGTTCTGGACGTGTGTGTCGGAACCGCTATCGGTTCAATGGCCGTTGCTGAGGCAAACCCAAAAAACAGGATCACAGGCATAGATTTGTCGTTGGACATGCTTGCTCTTGCTCAAGAGAAAATTCGCAGGCGAGGCCTCCGGAATGTTTCGCTGAGGCAGATGGACGCGGCAAAAATGCAGTTTGGGGAAAGTGCCTTTGATGTTGTGATGGTTTCCTTTGGAATGCACGAACTTGGAGAAGATTTGATGCTTAGCGTTTTGAAGGAGATGAACCGCGTGTTGAGGAAAGGCGGCAAGTTGCTCGTTATGGACTACGCGAGACAAGGCGGACGCTGGGCAAACTTTTTCTTTTCACTGTACCTGCGAGTTTTCGAGCCCAGACACATTTTCCGGTTTCTAGAATATGATTGGAACGAGATCCTTTCAAAGTCCGGGTTCAAAATTGCTGAAGCTGAGTCATCCTTTTTCGCCATGGTAATCTCTGCTACGAAGGTAAACTGAATATTCCACTATCTACACATTATACTGCTGATGCTTTATGAGCCTTGAAGAATACGTGAAGGAGAAGCTTTGGCCAGTGTTTGTTGAGGCAGTTCACTCTCTTGTGATGTTTCACAATCACAAAACCTACACTCGAGACAGGATTCTTCCTGAAAAGCCTGAAATTACCCCGATGGAATTGGCTTCTCGGCTTAACGTGTCTCTAGGAGAGGCGCTCGTCATCTTGTATGAATTGAAAGAAGAAAGTAAGTCCACACCTTAAACGGCGTCTCCCAAGATTTCGATGCTCTTCAGGTCCCCTTCACCGAGACCGCGTTCCACGGCTTCGCGGATTATTGGCATGTTCTCCGGCTTGATTCCAACACGCATGAATCCGATTGCTTCGACTGCGACAGCATCTCGGCCGACTATGATGATGTCTGTTCTCGTCTTCTTGCTTGAGGGCGCGACACCTTGACTCGTGTACGTGCCATCCAAGACTGCGAGATCTATGCCGCCGACTGCCTCATACAGGTCCAATAGCGTTGGCACCATTTTTTTGTGGAATCTCGCTTTCTTTTGATCTGGAATCAAACCCAGAAGGTTTTTCAGGATACTGCCTTTTTCAAATTTGCGAACAACATGCGTGCTGATGAAGACGTTAGGCTTGAATAGAATGTTCGGTAAGGCTATTTCTTCGTCTGCGACCCTGACTTTCCGTGTTTCTTGTTCTTCAGAGAGATTTATTGGTGTCACCTTTTTCGCGAATACTTCTTTCCATATCTCAAGTCTCTCCGTGCCTGTGCCCCTGTAGTTGTCTGACTCGACGAAGAAAATGTGTGGAGCCTTGTTGAAGCTTTTAGCTATGGCGTCAGCCACTTCTACCGTGGTGTGACCTCCTGATTCGGGGTCGAAGACGCCCACCTTAATGACGACCTGCCTGTCTTTCGTGTTCAAGTCGTCTATTTTGCCTATCAGCTTCAGCGCTTTCTTCATTGCTGCTTGGGCATCGTCGTTGATCTTCACTACTGCAACTTTTGCTGTCAAACTAGCCGCTTCCCTTGTTAGTGTCTGTGGCTCTTTTCTTTGTTTTCTGTCAAGATAACGTTTTCTTAATTGCGTTGTTCAGCCGCAGGTCTTGTTTGTATCTCGTTCTGCATGGTTGCCCTTCCGCTCTGAGAATCTTTGGCTCTTTCAATGTGCCAACGTTGACTGAGGGTGGACAGCTTTCGATTCGCTAAAGGCTGCGTGATGAAGCGCGGGAGCTTTTGGCGAGCGTTCAGGAACCCTGCGAAAAGTTTTAGATGATTTGGACGCTTGAAGCCTTGAAGGCTACGTAGACTTCTGCGTTGAGATTTAGGTTCATTTCGTTGAATGAGCGTTTGGTTATTTGGACCGTGAAGGGTCTGCCTACATCCACTTTGAGCCTCACGAGAGCGTCCGAGTCTTGGATTTCCACGATTTTTCCTTTCAGAATGTTTCTTGCACTGGATTCGAAGCGTGCTTTTGAAAGGATTATGTCTTCTGGGCTGATGTAGAACGTGATCTTGCCTTGGTATTGGCCAGTGACTGTTATTTGCGTGTTGTTTCCGATTTCCACGACCGTCGTGCCATCTTCGGTGGTTTTTGCGTTTCCTGTGAAGGTGTTTTCGAGGGCGGCGAAGCTGGCCAGTGTTTTTGAGAGTTTGCTGAAGATTTCGGCGGGTGTTCCTGCTTGGTCTATTTTCCCGTTTGACATTAGTGCGACGCGGTTCGGGAGGTTTTTTGCTTGGAACATGTTGTGTGTGGCTATGGTGATTGTGGTTTTGTTTTCTCGATTGGCCGTTGCTATTATTTCTTCTATTATTGAGGCGTTTTTTGGGTCTAGGTTAGCTGTCGGTTCATCTAGCAGCAAGAGTTCCGTATCAAGAACTAAGGCCCGTGCAAGTGTCACTCTTTGCTGTTCTCCACCTGAGAGTTTTTTCGCGTGCCGCTTTTCGAAGCCTTCCAGTTTCACGAGTTTTAGTACCTTGTTTACTCGTTTTTCAATTTCGTCCTTGGGCTCTTTTCTCATTTTCAATCCGTAGGCGATGTTGTTGTAGACGGTGGTGTTGAAAAGTATTGGTTTCTGAAAGACCATTGTGGTTTGCGTGCGCGCTTCTTCAGCGTTTCTATCTGTGATTTGAATGTTCTGGAAATAGACTTCGCCTTTTGTCGGCTTCATTAGTAGAGCAAGAATCCTTAGCAATGTGGATTTTCCTGAGCCATTTGGTCCAAGTATGGCCAGAATTGCTCCTTTGGCAATTTGCAGGTTCACATCGTCTAGTGCCGCAATTCCGTCAAAAGTTTTAGTGACATTTCTTAGCTCTGTGATGGTTGTCATTTTCTTCTCCTTTGATAAACGTTTGTTGTTATAGTTATTGCGAAGACTAGTGTGAGGAGTATTATTGCCAGTGCGATGCTCAGCTCGATGTTGCCTTTTGCTGTCTCCGTCGAGATTGCTGTGGTCAAGACTTCTGTCTGGCCTGCTATGTTGCCGCCGACCATTTGGGCGACGCCTAGCTCAGCGATTGCACGGTTGAAGCTTGCCACGCATGCAAGAGTAACTCCTGCAAAGGCTTCTCTCAAAACGGTTAGAGATGCTTGGGATTGGTTTGCGCCCAGCGTCTTTGCTTGGTTGATTGTTTCTGGATCGATGGATTCTATGGCGTTTGTGGCGAGGCTGATGACTATTGGAGTTATGAGTATGGCTTCGCCAATGATCATACCTGTTGGCGCATACAGCATGCTGAGGAAACCGGCTGGCCCGGATTTTGAGAGAAGTAGGAAGAGGATCAGGCCTAGTCCGACTGTTGGAATTCCGAGCAGGGCGTTAAAGATTCCTTTTATGAGGAATTTTCCACGGAAATTCTCAAGTCCGAGGATCAGTGCGATTGGTATTCCCCAGAGGGTGGCGATAAGGGTGGCTGCTCCCGAGACGTAGAGCGCTCGTAAGGTGATTTCCATTACTCTTGGGTCGCCGGAAAAAATGAGTTGGAAGGCTTTGATGATGCCGTCTATTATCTCGTTCAATTTTGTTTCACTTGTCTGTGTGCTTGGATTTTTCTTAGTTATAAAGTTCTGGAATGCGAGGGTCGCGGTATTCTGGTGGACACTCTGATTTAGGTGCGCCGATGTAGGCGTATTTTATTATCCACTGAGCTATTTGTGTCGAGTTCTGTTTTGCTAGTTGGACTGCTGAGTGGAAGAGGCGTCCACTTTGGCCGTAGTCGGTTTTGCCAAAGTTCTCGATCAGTTGCTGTCCTTCGTCTGAGGTTATGAATTTTATGAAGGTTATTGTGTCGTTGAAGTTTGCATGTTTGTGGCGGGTTTGGTTTACTGCGATTGCGCTGTAGACGTTTAGCAGTTCGTAGTTTTCGCCTATGAACGAGTTTAGCGTTATTCTTTGGTCTTTTTCGTGGAACTTCAGGTAAGTGCCTATGTCTGAAAGTGCGTATGCTGAAAATTCTTCAGCTTTGAGGAGTGTTTCACCCATGCCTGAACCTGCGCTTCCATACCAGGTTTCAGCAGATACTAGCGTGTAATTGAATTTGGCTGACTTCCATAAGCTCTGTTCTTTCGTGTGAGTGCCGGAATTGTCGCCTCTTGAAAACCAAACCTTGCTTGTCTGGTTTCTTCCGTATTCGACTATTTTTTTGAGCGCTTCGGTTGCGTTTAACCCTGTGATTTTTGCAGGGTCGGTTTGTGGGCCGATTACCGTGAAGAAGTTGTAGGCTATGATTTTCCGGCAGCTTCCGAATCCTTGTTTGAGCAGGTTTTCTTCTTGCGAGGGTGCATGAACCAGAACTGCGTCTACGTCGCCGTTTCTTGCTTGTTCTATTGCGATGCCGGTGCCGGCTGCTGTGAATTGCAGGTCTATCGGGTATTTGGATTCGAAGACTCTTTCCACTTCAGTTAGCAGCCCTGTTTCGTACAGGCTCGTGGTTGTTGAGACTAGGAGTCTTCTTTTGCTGAAGTATTGAAGGTATGCGAAGGTTCCAGAGATTATCAGCGATGTTGCGATTATCGCGATTATGATCATTTTTTTCCAGAGGTGCATGTCTTTCACCGTTATGTTTTATGATGCATATCGGTTCTTCTAGATTTATAAATCTAACTCTATCATAACAGGAAACAAGATGTCGAGCAAAAAGGGGCGCAAACTCTCGTTCAAGATCTGGATAGAAACTGGAGGAAAACCCGTCTTAGGCAAGGGCGGAGCTGAGATTCTTGCCGAAATAGGGAAGAGTGAATCTATTTCTCGGGCGGCTGAGGGCCTAGAGATGTCCTATCGGTATGTTTGGAGTTATTTGCGGAAGATTGAGAAGGCGGCTGGCGGAGCTGTTGTGGAGACGTTCAGGGGCGGGCGGTCTGGCGGCGGTGGAGCGCGGCTGACTGAGCTTGGGAAGAACTTGCTTGAAGACTATAAGCGAGTGGAGGCTTATCTTGGTGGAGTTCTCGCTGCAACAGAGGACAAGCCGAAAGGGGGGAATTCTGAGCCGAGTCGTTTGAAAAAAGCAATGCAACAACCACCGTTTCAGTATCCGATTGTGTTTTTGCCGTGTCGCGATTTGGAGGCGATGCGTGCTTTTTATCATGGAGTTCTAGGTTTGCCTGTTGCGTTGGACCAGGGAGAGTGCATCATAGTCCGTGTTGGAGTGGAAAAGATTCGGGGATATTGGGGTTTCTGTAGTGGGCTGAGAACAGAGCTGAGCGATCCCACGAGTGTTTGTTTGACTCTTGTTGTTTCTTCTCGTGAAGAGGTTGATTGGTGGCATAAGAAGCTGATTGAGTGCAATGTAGTCTGCACGAAAGGCCTAAGTTATCGGCGGGAATTTCACATTTATAATGCGTTTTTCCGTGACCCGATGGGCTACACGCTGGAGATTCAGTCTTTTGAAAATGGGTATGAGCCGCGTTAGGCTGCTTGTCTGGTTTATTGTTCGACTACGTATCGGTAGGCTATGTGTTCGCCGGCGGTGGAGCTTTTGCGGATTACGCGTACGACATCGCCGGGTTTTGCGCCGATTACTTTGACGGCTGGGTCTTGACTGCTTATCTGTGGAAGCTGATATGGGTGGATTTTGTATCCGGTTACGAGTTGCCGTTGTTGTTCTTCGGTTAGGATTTCGTGTTTTGGGACGCTTTTGTTTTCGAAGAGGTTGAAAGCTGGGAAAGTTTTGGGTAGGAGTTCTACGTTTTTCTTTTTGGCTCCTGCCTTGACGGTGTGCGTGTAGCGGCCATCGGTTACGATGAGGCCGTTCTCGATTTCCTGATCCTTCATAAGCTTTGTTAAGCGGTTTATGCTGGCGACGCCGACTGTTGCTTCGCCGGGGATGCACCAGATTAGGGCTTTCTGTTTTTCCTTAGGCATGTCCACAAGGTAGCTTATTGCGTCGTCATGCTTCTGTTTCTTGATAAGCTTGTAGGCTCGGAGTTTGATGAGAATTTCGGCTTTGCGTTCTTCGAGGCTTTCTAATTTTTCTGTTTTAGGATTCAAACCTTGTAAACCCTCATTAATGGAATATTCAAATGCATAGCAACGGATTAACCCTTAAACCTTACGCTTAGACCAGCCAAAGCAGAAGCTAGGCAATTCCGATTTTCGATGTGCTTTTGGCTTCTTTCATGATGGTTGTTCCTGCATGGAGAGTTGAAAAGGGGAGTCTTGACTGATTCCCGATGCATTTTATGAAACCATGTCAACCCTCGACAGATAACATTAATTTCGCATGATAGATTCAACGCGATCGCTCTAAGCACGAAGAACCATGATGCTGGCGTAGTTTTCCATCCTTTCGGCGTATTTTGCGATGGTTTCTTGTGCATAAGGTTTGAGAGCGCTGAAACTCTTGTCTAACGTATCTCCTGGCACAAATTGTTGAAGAGCGAAAGTCCTTGCTCCTTTCACCAGTTCGCCTATTCTCGTCAAATCCTCAGCATCGACAAAGCCTGGCACTATCGTTGTCCTGAGCTCGTATTCGACTTTTCCAGTTTTCAGCATCTCAAGGGTGCGTAGAAAGCCAGTTACTTCCTTTGCTCCTAAGCGCTGGTATTTCTCCAAAGATGTCTTTACATCCAGCGCGACATAATCCACGTACGGCAAGCATTCTTCCAGAACGTCAGGATAAAATCCGTTAGTATCCAGCTTAACCGTGAACCCTCTATCCTTCAGCTTCTTCAAGAATTTTGGCAGTTCCTTGTGTAGCGTCGGTTCTCCGCCTGTAATGACCGCCGCATCCACGTATTTCTTGCGAGCCTCAAGCATGTTTAGCGCCGTTTCTTCTGTTAGGAATGGTGGTTTGGGGTCTACGACTATGCGCCAGTTGTGGCAGTATGGGCAGCGCAAATTGCAGCCCGGTGTGAAAAGCACTGAGGCTATCTTGTTTGGGTAGTCCACGAGGCTTGTTTTCTGTAAGCCTGCAAACTTCATGTACTCAGCACTCATGCGGGTATTGGCTGGGTCGGCGCGGCTGCAGGCATAACAACTGAACGGTCAAAAGTTCTGCGTATAGCAAACTCCGCCTGTTTGCCGTCGTTCCACTGGTCAACCGGCCGCAAGTAGCCGACCACCCGCGAATAGACTTCGCAACTTGCTCCACAGGTTGGGCACTGCTTGTGTTCGCCGCTAATGTATCCGTGCGACGAGCAGATGCTGAACGTAGGCGTCAACGTAAAATACGGCAGGTGCGAGTTATTCGAGACGCGTTTGATGAGTTCAGCCACCGCCTTCCACGAGTAAAGCCTCTCGCCCAAGAATATGTGGAACACTGTTCCGCCCGTGTAAAGCGTCTGAAGGCTCTCCTGATGCTCCAAAGCCTCAAACAGGTCGCCCTCATAGTCCACTGGCAACTGCGAACTGTTCGTGTAAAACGGCTCCGCACCTTTATGCGTCTGGTTAGCAACAACGATGTCCGGATGCTTCCTCCTGTCAATTCGCGCAAGCCTGTACGAAGTGCCCTCAGCAGGCGTGGCCTCCAAGTTATAGATGCTGCCAGTCTGCTCTTGGAAGTCTGACAGCTTCTTGCGCATGAAGGTAAGCGTCTTAACCGCAAACTCTTTGCCGTCCGGCGACGCGATGCTGTATCCAAGCAAGTTCAGTATTGCCTCGTTCAAGCCCACAAGCCCGATGGTTGAAAAGTGGTTCTTCCAATACTTGCCATAATTGTTCTTCATGTTCCGAAGGTAATACTTAGAATACGGATAAAGCCCATTCTCCGTGTAGAGCTCAAGCGCCTTCCGCTTAATCTCAAGGCTGTCTTTCGCAGTCTCCATCATCGCTTCGAGCTTCTGGAAAAACTCATCCTCATCCTTCGACAAGTACCCGATCCTCGGCAGGTTCAGAGTAACCACGCCAATCGAGCCTGTCAGCGGATTCGCACCGAAGAAGCCGCCCCCACGTTTACGCAACTCACGATTATCTATCCTGAGTCGGCAGCACATACTCCGAACGTCTTCAGGCTTCATGTCGCTGTTTATGAAGTTGCTGAAGTAGGGCACGCCGTACTTGGCAGTAACCTCGAAAACCTTCTGGCAGATCGGCGACTCCCACTCAAAATCCTTCGTCACATTGTACGTCGGAATCGGAAAAGTGAAAACCCTACCCTTCGAATCGCCCTGACTCATGACGTCAGCAAAAGCGGCGTTAAACAAATCCAACTCAGGCTGCATGTCGCCATATGCGTTTCCAGCCACCTTGCCGCCGACGATCACAGACTCGTCCTTCATGAAATCCGGCACCGTCAAATCGCAGGTCACGTTCGTGAACGGCGTCTGGAAACCAACCCGCGTCGGCACATTCATGTTGAAGAAGAACTCCTGCAAAGCCTGAGCAATATCCTTCTGGCTCAAACCGTCCGCGCGAATAAACGGCGCAAGATAAGTGTCAAAGTTGCTGAAAGCCTGCGCGCCTGCCGCTTCGCCCTGAAGTGTGTAGAAGAAATTCACAACGTGCCCCAAAGCGGTGCGAAAGTGCTTCGCTGGTTTGCTCTCAATCTTTCCGGAAACACCGCCAAAGCCAGACATCAAAAGCTCACTTATGTCCCAGCCCACGCAGTACGGACCCAAAACGCCCAAATCGTGGATGTGCATTGCTCCAGAAAAGTGAGCGTCAGCAATATTCGTCGGGTAGATGCGGCTTATCCAGTACTTCGCAATAACTGTTGAAGAAAGATAGTTGTTCAAACCTTGAAGCGAGTAGCTCATGTTAGAGTTTTCTTTAACCCGCCAATCTGCGATGTCCAAATATTGATCAACCAAATCCGCATCACTGAGAAGCGCCGCCAGCTCACGCTGATCCTGATGCTGCTTACGATAAATGATGTAAGCCTTCGCCGTCCGCGCATGCCCATTCTCAATAAGCATCTTCTCAACAATGTCCTGAACTTCCTCAACCGTCGGAACACCATCATCGCCAAACCGTCTCCGAAGCTCAGCCATCACCATGTCGCTCAAGCGCTTGGCCTGCTCACGGTCTTTTCCGCCAACAGCCTTGGCAGCCTTCCAAACAGCGACCGTAATACGTTCCTGATCAAACGATTCTAACCGACCATCACGTTTCCTTACAAAGTTCATGCTCTAACCTCTTTCAATAATTTCTGAAAATCTTCAATCTCCTCGAAACTCCTGTAAACAGAAGCAAACCGCACGTACGCCACGCGGTCCAGCCTCTTCAAATACTTAACCACCAAGTCGCCAATCTCGCGAGAAGAAACCTCTACTTTTCCACTCATGGCCAAATCCTGCCTAACCTGCTCAGTCAACTGGTGGATCTGCTCCATCGTCACGGGTCTTTTCTCGCAGGCCTTCTGCAAACCCCGCACAATCTTATTCAGGTCAAACCGTTCCAGCCTGCCGTCCTTCTTCTTAACCATAAGCTCAACGGTCTCAACGTACTCATAACTTGTGAAGCGCCGTCCGCACTCTCCGCATTCGCGGCGTCGCCTAACAGTGTTGTCGGGCGAATCCCGCGTTTCAAGAGTTTTAAGGTCTTCAGACCCGCAATACGGACACTTCACAACATCACCGCTATCAGCGCCTCACACATCATAGTGTTTCAGCACCGAAGTAGACGCTACATCTAGGGTTTTGTTATATAAGTTATTTCTACATCAATGTTACAATAACCAATAGAGCACCATTGGAAAACATGTTCAACATAAGCAAAATCAACATAAACATAACACCCACAAAACAAGTGTGTTCGGCAAAAGAAACCCAAATCTAACACATGAAGAGACTGCTTAAAATTTTCCCACAAATGAACCATTCTAGTGCCCAAAAACACCACTAGCAGTGACTTCGCTCCTCAAAATGAGCGAGAATTTCTTCTCTTCGCTCTTGACGAAACCATATTTAAAGTAAAGCCTCTGCGCAGGAGTGTTAGTCTTCAAAACATTCAGGTCCATCCAACTTTTTCCCAGCCCACTGGCAAGGTTCTTGACATAATCCAGAATATACGTGGCTATGCCGAGCCTCCTAAATTCCGGCGCAACCGCCAAACTGGTGATAAACAATGCCTCAGGCTTTTCCCGAAGCGCAAACGCGCCAACAACATGCTCCTTGAACTTGACAAAATACAGCCTTCTCCTGAGAAAAACAGGCTCTGTGAACACGACATAAGGCAGAGCTAAAAGAGAAGTCAAAACACGCGGATTTCCAAACACCAAAATATTCCCGCCCCTGCTGTTCTTGAAAAAACGGAAAGAAAGGAAATTGAAGAGAAGATGCTGTTGCTTCTTTACCGGCATTACGCAAAACGACTGACAAGAGGGTTTCAAAACAAGCCTCTCACTGTGCATCTTTTTGTGAGCGATTGCTTATTTTTGCTCTAGCAACACCAGACAGAACAAAGACTGCACACGAAAGCAGAAGCACAAGTGCCAACGTCCAAAACGCGCCCTTGTATGCCAAGCTTGTAGCAAGCACAAAACCCGTGACGATCGGGCCTATCGTTTGGCCCACATCCATTGTCATGGCTAGAAACCCCATGGAAGTTCCAACAAACTCCGAAGGAACAAGCTCGCTGACCAGCGGCGACGTTGATGCAACCACAGTTGCAAAACCGAATCCATAGATCATGACAAGCGAAAGAATCACCCAGAAATCAGTTACAAAAGGAATAGGAAGCAGCGCCAAACCGGAAACCATGGATCCTGCAATTATGGGAACGCGTCTTCCTGTTCTGTCTGAAACCCTGCCCATATACGGCCTTGCGAACAACGCCACACCAATTATACATGTTGCAATCAAGCCCGGTATTAGCAAACTGTAGCCGAGACCGCGTGTCAGATAATCCGTGAGGAAAAACTCAACCGAACCATAAACATAGTACTGGCTTCCCTGAATGAAACTGACTGTTAGAGCGCCACGATTTCGGATAATCGTCTTCCAACCGTGAAACATTCGTCCGAGTGTTTCCGCCGTTTTCTTCTGCGAAGCATTCGCTTGTTTCTTTCTTTCTGCCAAGAAGGGCAAAGCCATAATCAGCGCCGTTACACCCGCCACAGCAGCCACAAGATAGAGATCATGAAAATTCTTGTTAGTCACAACCAATATGTACCCGCCCAAAGTAGGCGCAGCAAGCCTTCCGATATATGTTGCTGAAGTAAAAAGCGAGATACGTTCTCCACGCTTGTTTGGAAAAAGCTCAGCAATTGAAGCCTCAGCGACTGGAACAAAAATCGCCGTGGCAAAACCATGATAAAATCGAACAAGAATCAGCTGCCACCATGCAGTTATCAAAAGATAAAGAAACGGCGCAGACGCAAAAACAAAACCTGCAAAAAGCAAAAACTTCTTCCTGCCAAAAATGTCTGAAAGCGAAGCCGCAGGCAGGCTAACCAGAATCCCCGGAATCGTCGACGCGGCTGAAACAAGCCCGATCAATTCCGTAGGCGTGCCGAGGCTTACCGCAAAAGGATTCAAAACCGGACTCTTGGACATCGTGGAGCTTAGGATGGCGAACGCTCCCATTATGCAAAGCGTCCAGAATACCTTGCTTCCAACGCCTTTTGAATCCAAAGTCACGTACCAACTCTCTGTCTACCGGAATTTGAGTTAATGAAATGAAGGTGGAGATAAGGTTAACTCAACACGTTACTAATCATTTTGCAGGAACAGTCTTACTGATGATCAAGTTCCTTAAGAGTCGCATGCAACGCGTCCATCACAACAAACGCCTTCGATAAAGTCTCACTGTCGGACTGCGAAGCTTTCTCAAGACTCTTCAAAACGTAGCAAACGCCCAAGGTTTCTCTTAAACGGATTTTATCAGGTTTTTCTTCGTTGAATTCATAATCTCGTATTATGTCTCGGATTTTGTTCACAAGCGAGTTTTCAACAGGGTATTTCTCAAGCAACGCATCGAATGTTGTTTTAACGCCTTCAACAGGGTTTATCTCAGCCTTCGATAATGTAAAACCGATGGCTCCTTCAGGAATTTCAGAATCTCTTTCCATGAATTCGAAAACGGCTTCTTTGTCGATGAAACGTTTGATCAGCCACGCTGAGGCGCATCTATCAACGTGCGGTTTGTGCCGCGTCACCCACAACACAATTGGTACCTTCACAAAAAAGGAACAAGTCTGCTACTCAAGCAATTTCTCTCTTAGGAATTCTCTTCGCTTTTTCCTGTCCATCTTTTCAATCTCGGCCTTGTGTTTCTCGCGGATCAGCTTCAGTTTGCAATTAGTGTAGAATGCGTCGTACACTGGACTTGCTTTGGCAATGGTCTCATAATCGTCTTTTGACATGATGCCAAGACCGGTCATGACTGCTTCTAACCCTGCTGCTTCAGGCGCGATTTCCAAAGTGTCAGTGTCAGCTGCCCTTACAATCTTCGCTAATTCCGCGACTGCAGGATCCTTGATTTTGTACTTCTCGACTATTGCATCGAAACTGCACTTGTCACCATGATGGCCCAACTCAACACCTGGCGCGTCGTAAGGAATGGCCTTCTCCTTCTTGACAACTTCCTCAATTTCTTCAACAGGAACGAAAATGAACTCTGCTTTCGAATCCACAAATCTCTTGATAAGCCATGGACAAGCAGTTCGGTCAACATGAACAAATTTTCGCGTCACCCACTTCATAGGTCTCACCTTCTCCAATTGTCTGTTATCAGCCGAATTAAAGCTTGCCGTCATGGCAGCCAAATGTGGTAAGACAAGCTCTTTATAGTGAAAGTTCATATTCATGAGATTCTTTCCAATCTGTAAACTGAAGGGACAGTTGTCATGGCTGAAGAGTTCAAATTCCAGCACTTGGAGACAGAGGATGATGTGGCACAGCACCTTGAGCTTATGCGAAAAGTCTTTGGACAAAACAGCCGCGTCGACCTCCTAGTAAAGAAGTGGATAGATCACCATCCGAGAATGACGCTCAAAGACTTCTTCGTAATCAAACACCGCGACAAAATCGTCGCCTGCCTCAGCCTGATCCCCTCAAAATGGAGTATCGAAGGCATTCCGTTAAAAGTGGCAGAACTGGGATGCGTCGCTACATTGCCCGAATACCGCCACCAGGGTCTCCAAAGAAGACTAATGATCGAATACCACAAGCAGATGTCAGAGCAAGACTACGACCTAGCTGCCATAGAGGGCATCCCCTTCTATTATCGCCAATTCGGATACGAATACGCTCTGCCACTTGAGGAGAAGACAAGAATAAGTTTTGACAAAATCCCAGACTATGTTCTAAAGCATAACATTCGCCCATTCACAAGTAATGATGTTTCCACTGCCCCGAAGCTTCTTGAGCAGACCAAAAAGAAGTTCTACGTTCGCACAATCCGCGATGAAGGCATATGGAAGATGCAAATGGAAACCGGCATGATCTCCGAGTACAAGTATGAAGGATACGTAGTTGAAGAAAACGGAGAAATGGCTGCCTATTTCAGGATCAGCGAGAACCCAGCAGACAAAGAGTTGTTCCTCAGGGAAATCACCGACGTTGACCAAACCACGGCCCAGTCCATCCTCAGATTTCTCAAGGACACCGGTAAACAGCGCGGATTAGAAGCTCTTGTCGCAACAATCAGCTATCACGAGCCTTTTGCTGAGCACATGCTTGCCATCGGCGGAAGCCAACCTCCACCCTACGCGTGGCAGATGCAAGTCCCAGACTACGCGAAGCTGTTTCATAAAATGAAGCCACTGTTCGAAAACCGTCTCGCATCGTCCACCTATCGTCATCTTGCAGAGAAGCTGAGCTTCAACTTCTATCGCCACACTGTTCAGATGACCATCGCAGATGGGGCAATCACAGACATCCAGCGCTTGGAAACTAATGAGGATCGTGCCATGAGATTTAACCCTCTCGTCTTTACTCAACTACTACTCGGGCATCGAAACCGAGAAGAACTCCAAACGATCTACCCAGACTTCCTGGTGCGTCCCAGTCACAAGCATCTAGTGGATGTGCTGTTTCCAAAAATGCCCTCCTACATACACACCGAATACTAATCAAAACACGGCCTAAACGCTTATTATTGCTGTTCACATCTTGCATTGAAGAACAAAAAATGGCCATCCAAATCCGACCGTTCACCGACAACGACCTTCCAAACATAGTTAAACAGTTGAACGAAACATACCGCGACACATACGAGTTCTCTCCTTACACGGTCGACGGACTTCATTTTTGGCTTCAAGAAAGCCGACTCAGAATCGTCGTAGCTGAAGAAGACGGAAACTTTCTGGGCACTGCAGCATACCACGACGGACACTGGGGAGAAGAAATAGAATGGCTTGCAGTCTCCGAAGGTCCAAACAAGAAGCTCATAGAAAACATGTTTGTCAGCGAACTCGAAAAATTCGTGCACGACACGAGAATCTTCACGCCAATCGATTTTGACAGCCCAAAAATCAACGAGTGGATTGAAAGAGGATACAAAGCTGAAGGCGGCCTATATCACATGATTATCGCACTTGATGATCTCAAACCTGTCCTGGAAATGCCTGAGAGTATGGTTCTGCGCAGTCTTCGGCCAGATGAGGAAAAGGCTCTTGTTGAGGCCGTTAACGCTGGGTTTGGCTGGGAGAGACTGAAATTGGGTGACATCCAAAAATGGAAAATTGACAGTCCTCCTTTCAGCGAAGACTGGGTTCAAGTGGCCGACACTAACGGCAAAATCGTTTCAGTTGTTGTCGCCAAACCAGACACGTTTTATAACGAGGCGTTTGAAGGTAAACGTGGCTATCTTGGGCCAGCGTCCACTTTGGCAGAATATCGATGCAAGAACCTTGCATTTACCCTGACCGTCCGCGCACTAAACCTCCTCTTTGAAAGGGGAATGGGTTCCGCAGCCTTGTTCACTTCCGCAACAAACGTTGCATCAATGACCCTTCTGCAAAAGCTAGGCTTCAAAATAGGTCATCACTGGAAATTCATGCGCAAAACCTTTCCTTAAAAGTCCATTACTACGCGCTCTTTGAGAAGCTAAAAACAAAGGCTGACGTTGTGAAGAAAAGTTTGAGATAAAAGGATAGGCTTAGGCCTTCTCTTTGTGGATTGCTTCCTCCATTTCCAGCTGTTTCACTCTAGTTTCGATGAATTCCGCGACTCTGTCTTGACTGTACTTCTTCTCCTTCTCTTGCTCTCTCAGCTGCTTTGCAATTGTTTCGAGAATCTTGTTCACGTCGAACGGCTTCAGAATGTAAGCATCTGACCCTCTGTTCACCGCTTCTACCGCATTCTGCAATGTCGGGTAACCGGTTATTATGATCTTCCGCATTCTCGGCGTCGTATCCTTGACCTTTGCTAGAAGCTCTATCCCTTCCATGTCCGGAAGCCTAATATCAATCAAGGCTACGTTGTAAAAGTTCCTCCTGGTCTTCTCTATTGCACTCTTGCCTGTGCCTACAGAGTCCACATTGTAGCCTTCGTCTTTGAGTATGGCCTTTAGCACGGTTCTTATGTTTTCGTCATCGTCAACAATGAGGATTCTGGCTGTCTGATCCAAATCTTTCCACCTCCTTCTTCTTTGGCTTTTGGCTCAATTGGAAGTACTATTGTAAATGTTGTGCCTTTTCTGAGAATGCTTTCTACGGAAATCGAACCCCCGTGGGCCTCTATGAAGCGCTTACAGATTGGCAAACCGAATCCCATGCCCTTCGCCTTTGTAGTGAAAAGAGGCGTCCAAAGTTTTTCTCTAGTTTCCTCGGTCATGCCTGTGCCCGTGTCTGCGAAAACGAATTCCACATAGTTCCTTGTATTTTTGCTCTCTATCGTAAGTGTTCCTCCTCTTGGCATGGCATCAGTAGCGTTCTTGATCAGGTTTGCAAACACTCTTTTCATTTTTTCGTTGTCAATCCTTAACTTCGGTTCTTTTTCTGTCAAATCTACTAAGCGAACGTTTTTCGGAATTGCAATAAGCACCAGAGCGTTTTGAACCATCGACCTTGGATCGCTGAGTGTCAAATCGAGTTTTATCTCCCGCGAATAATCCAGAAGGTCGTTTATGATCTTGTTCGAATATCCAATATTGTTCTCTATTAAGTCAAGCATTTCCATGAGCTTGCAGCTTGTCTTTTTTCTTAGGTTCTTCTTCACATAGTACGTGGCGCCTGCGATGCTTGTTAACGGGTTGCGTAAGTCATGACCTACCATTCCGGCCAATTCGCCTATAACTGCTAATCTTTGAGCCTTGAGCAACTGCTCCTGCGACTTTCGCAGTTCCCGTGTTCTTATGTCTACCATTTGTTCTAGTTGCTGAGTGTATGCTTCAAGTTGCGTTCTCACTTCTTTAAGGCTTTCAATGAGCTGAGCATTCTCTATAACCATGGCTGCCTGATGCAAAAACAATTCCAGAGGCGCGAAGGACTCTTCTACGGGTCTCCTGCCGTCAACAGGGTCGTCCATGCTTAATATGCCCACGATTCTCCCTTCAGGTGTAAGAAGTGGCGCATACAACATGTCCTGTGGATGCCAGTCAATCATTTCCTCTGTCGAAAGTCTGCTTGGCACTCCGGCATACGTAGTAGCCTCATTTGCTGAACTGCCTGGCGGTAAGCCATGAACGTTTTCGCGAATCCATGGATCTGACCAGGGCAGGTAATAGAATTCGTTTATCTTGTATCGCTCAAATTCTGGGCCTAATCTTTTGCGCCAAACCTGTCCGGGTGCCTTTCTTTTTGCCAGAAGTTCTTTTTCCTTTTTCGTGAGACCTACAGTGACTAGGTCTGTTCCTTCGAGGTTTTCGTCTCTGAGAGAGATTACTACTCTTCTCCATCCGAACTTCTCGATTGCGCTGGCAATCACTTCTAACCGTTGATGCATTTCTTTGACATGCATGACTTCCGTCGTGCTCTTCATTAGATGCTCTAATCCACTGGAAAGTTTCCGCAGTTCATCTCTTCTGTTTAGGTTGCTTACTGATGTTGCGGCGTGTGAGGCAAGAATTTCCAGCAGTTTTCTGTCGTCTGCGTTGAAGGCCGAGAGTCTCTCGCTTTCAACATTCAGTACTCCCAGCACTTTCTTTCCTACTCTCATTGGCACAGCCAATTCAGAGAGCATTCCTGGGCGGCCAGGAACGTAAGACACCTCTTTTCTAATGTCTGGAATGAAAATTGGCTTGCCAGACATTGCCGACTTTATTGTTACTCCTCTGGCTCCATCCATAGGTAATGCGACGTTCAGCTTCTCTGGATATCCACGGTGCGCTGTGAGTCGAAGCTTCTTTCCTTCTACCATAAAGAATGTGGCAAACTCAAATCCCAGGGTTCTCTCCATAGCATTAAGTGTCAGATTGTAGATTTCTTCCGGTGTTTTGGCCATGTTCAAATTTTGACCATATTCGTTCAGGGCGGAAAGTCTCTCTTCGAAGCGTCTTCTTTCTTCATCCATCGTTTTGTGTTCAGTAACGTCATGAAGTTGGGCCACACTGAGCAAATTGCCATGTTTGTCTCTAATGACGGCGGATTTAGTTTCGACACATCTTGTCTCGCCATTCTTTCTGACTATTCTGAACTCGTATTTGTTTGGGATTTCTTCTCCTTTACGTCTTCGCACATATCTTTCCTGAACCAAACCCTTGCTGTGTTCATCGAGGAACTTTCTAAAATCCTGTCCAACGACTTCTTCTTTAGAATAGCCACTCAGATGCAGAACTTCATCATTTGCATAAACAATGTTGAACTTGTCGTCTATGATCAGAATTCCGTTATGGGAATTTTCCACCACTGAACGGAAAAACTCTTCACTGTTTCGCAACTCATTCTCCATCTTCCTTTCTTCGGTTACATCTACCATTGAAACAAATAATTTTGAAAGCGTCTTCTCACAGGATGGCGGTATTGACACCTTTAGAACGACATGTATTTCTTCGCCGGTTGTGGTTTGAGTTGTGAGCTCAGTTTCAAAGGTTTTCTTGCCTTCACCTATGGCGATGAGTTCCTCTTTAAAGGCTTCAAATTCGTTTAGTCCAAAAACTTGGCTTAAACATCTGCCAAGGTCATGTTTGTTCTTGGCATTGTACAACTTCAACGTGGCCTTATTCACTGCAATTACTTCTACCAGATTTGCAAGTCTTACAATGTCTTCTGGATGAGTTTCGAAATAGATTCTGAAATCTCTTATTCCAGATTCCCGCAAACCGTCAATGTAATTTTTGATCTCAGAATGGTCTTGTTCCCACAACGAGACGGGCGAGTTTTCGAAAAGACTTCTGTAACGGCTTTCAGAATCCTCCAACTTCTCTCCTATTCTTGTGCGTTCGGTGACATCTCTCGATATTCCTTCAACTGCGATGAGCCGCCCAGCTTCATCGTATATTGGAACGTTGACCTGTTCCGTAAAGACGATGTGACCATCCTTATGAATCCACCTGATCAATGCAGGATGTTTACGCTGGCGATGCCTGCGAAAATCCTTGTCTAACTTCAGAGGTCTTTCATAGTTCTCCGGATGAATGAGTTTCAATTGAAGCTCAGGATCAGAATAATAATCTTCAGGCGCATAACCAGTGATCTGCGTCGAGATTGGGTTTATGTATTCTAGCCCTTTCTTGAACGAGTATCTGTAGATCACGTCTCTTGCGTTTTCTGCAAAGCGGTAGAACTTTTCCTCAGACAGCTTTAGGGCTCTTTGGATGTCCTTCTGCTTTGTAATGTCAATTGCCATTCCATATCTGACGTATTTGCCTCCTGACCACGGAACTGCCTTGCATATGCCTTTGTACCAGCGTTTGTTCCATTTGTTTTGATGATCCCATATGTAGGTTTTACCTAGGTTTTTTCCGAAAATGCGCTTATTAGTACAGGAGGGGCAAGGTCTTTTTTCCTTTCTGAATACATCATGGCACTTCTTGCCTATGATGTTCCGTCCAAACTCCTCTTTGGTTTTCCTGTTGGCAAACAGAACTTCATACGTGTCTGGATCGGAGATGTAAATTGTTTCGTTTATTCCGTCGCTGATGGCTCGCAGCATTTCAAGCACGTGAGTGGTTAGTTTCTTCCCCGCTACGTTTTTTCTTTTTTTCTGCTTCATCGTGTCAGTAATTCCCCCTTTGGTGCTGAGTGCTTCTTTGCAGAGTCGATGGACTGTATGAAGTTTCGACTTTCCGCCTCTTCAAATTGTATGCCTAATTTCTGGTGAAGCCGTTTTGTAATGAGTTTCTCAAGAAATGGTGCTCCAGGTCCGAAAATCCCCTCCAGAGCTCGTGCGAATTCGCCTAGATTTGACGGAATGTTTTCCTTTTTCAGTTTGAAAGAGGATTCCAAATGGAAAAATATGGCTTGCTTTGAAGAATCCCCTAAGGAAGACGCTAGGCTTTCTTCAACTGCGGACAGTAAAATTCTGTTGAAGTTGTTCTGGGTCAATATTCACCCTCGGTGAAGTACGTGAAGTTGGAATGATGCTTTGTCTAGCATTAATAAATCAGTTGTGAAATTCGAATCTGAATTGGAAAACCTAGTTTCAGGTCTTTCCTAGTCTTATAGACTTTTCTTTTCTCGAAAACGTTTGTTTGGCAGCGTTTATGTAGTCAACGAAAACCAGTTCTTTTTCCTCTTCCAATTCAAGAGGTTTCCCAACTCTTTCGTACAGCTTTTTCATTATCAAAATCTCGATGTAACGTGCGCCAATTCCGAAGATTCTGTTAAGTCCACACTCAAAAGCTTCGAGACATGAGAGAATAGCTTTTTTTTCTATTTTGAACTTGTCTGCAAGATGAAAATAGATGGATTGTCTTGCTGATTCTCCAAGTGCCAAGAGGGCTTCGTCTAATGCTTCGAGAAACAGTTCGTCGAAGGTTTTCCTCTTCAACATTTGGGCTCCTTCAAGATACAGCTACTCATTGGAACTACTGCAGGATCTGTTTAAATAAATTTCTATAGGTTTTTAAATCTAACCTCTAATTGCGCTTATTTCAGGTTCAAATCGGAATCAGACAGTCCTTTTGCGCCTTTGACCACACATGGGTACCAAGCCTTGAAGATTGCTTCATCTCCAGTCCTGCAAAACCTTTTACCCCAACTCCAACGCGACATATGTGGAGACCGCGATATAGCATTTGAGCATAAAGAAATAAATAGCGGAAAAAGAGTTGGCAGCTATGGGATTTGCCAATTCTTATGAGGATGTTAAGCGTGCAGAAGCTTACTCTAAGCTAGAGTTTCCTGGCACGTATTATTTAGCATACAGGGATTTGCCTGAGATTATATTTGAGCATGTGAAGGGAAGAAGAGCGATAGATTTTGGGTGTGGTGCGGGACGTTCTACGAGATTTCTGCAAAAGCTCGGGTTTAATGCTGTCGGAGTCGATATCTCTGAAGATATGATAAAGAAGGCAAAAGAAATAGACCCTAAAGGGGATTATCGTCTCATTGATGACGGCGACTTTAGCCAGTTTGAAAATGATACCTACGATCTTGCACTGTCCGCCTTCACTTTTGATAATATACCCACGATGGAAAAGAAGGCTAATAATTTTAGAGAAATTGGGCGTTTGCTGAAAAGTGAAGGCAGGATAGTTAACCTCGTCTCATCTCCTGAAATGTACACGCATGAGTGGGCATCATTTTCTACAGAAGACTTCCTGGAGAACAAGTATGCAAAAAGTGGAGACAAAGTGAGAATCATTCAAACAGACATAGAGGACAAAAGGCCTGTAGAGGACGTTGTCTGGGCGAATGAGTACTATCAAGAGACTTTTAGGAGAGCTGGATTAGAAATAGTAAAAACCTACAAGCCTTTGGCAAAAGAAAATGAGCCGTTCAAGTGGGTCAACGAAACAAAAATAGCACCCTGGGTCATTTACGTATTGAAAAAGAAGAAAAAATAGAGCGCGCGCCTTGTGCTCATACTTGTGCTCATGGCAACGATGCTCAACTTTTCGCCGTGGGCGGCCTCACCCGTCCCAGCCAAGGATTCGCCCTGAACGTAAACACATGATCGGGACGAACGCAGGCAACCCATTCTACGGAACCACGAGCGAAACATTCGAACTTGTCGGTCTGACAACTGTCACGCGGGGCCTCGAAATCGGCGCCTAATTGCTCGTCGTCGCCGCTGTTCTGCGGGGCATCGCTGACTTCATTGTACGCAGCACGCCCGAGCTTCAGCCGCCAGCACAGCCAACCTTACAAGAGGCCCGGCCATCACCGTCAGCTACAAAACAGTCAAAACAGGAACCGGCGAAAACAGAGCCAATCGCAGAAGAAGAGAAGAAGCCATAACCAAACGCGCTGGCAACTCTTATTAGACGCTGGAGTATTTTCTTTGTTTCTTGAGGTTCACATTTGCCGCACAAGAAACATCAGAAGGTTAAGTCAAAACCGGCTTTGATTACGCCGACGCCGAAGAAGCCGTTCTTCAAGAGCAGACTGTTCGCGCTGGTACTTTTGGTTTTGATTGTGGTTGCAGCCGTGGCCGTTTATGCTTTTGTTGGTATCCGAAGCCCGTCTCATGACGTTGCCATCGCTCAAGTTGTTCCGTCCGGGGCCGTGCCTCAGGGCTTTGACATAAAGATCAATATCACTGTCCGAAACAAGGGCACTTTCGCCGAGACTTTTAACGCGACCGTGTCGATGCCTTTCAACGCAACCTCGACTAAGGCTTACTCGCAGAGGATCACCAGCCTAGCTGCGGGCACCGACCGCATGCTCACCTTCACTTGGAAAACAAGTGCTTTGGCTTTGGGGGCTTATCGGGTTAATATGACGCTCGGAAGCGTGGCGAACGAGACTGAGCTGACAGACAACTGTTTCATGCTTAACGTGTCTTTGTCTAACAAGGTTCGGCTCGTGACCAGCATGGGAAACTTTACGATTCAGTTGTACGATGACATGCCGATCACGACTAAGAACTTTAAGAAGCTGGTTTGGGGCGGAATCTACGACAACACGATTTTTCATCGAGTGATCAAGGGTTTTGTGGTTCAGGGCGGAGACCCGACTGGCACGGGCTACGGTGACCCAAGTATTCCAACGATTCAAGATGAGTTTACAGATCACAATTATAACGAGTGGGGAACGGTGGCCATGGCAAATGCGGGTCCAAACACTGGAAGCAGCCAGTTCTTCGTTAATCTTGTGAACAATAGCCACTTGAATGATAAGCATCCGGTTTTTGGAGAGGTCATCTCCGGAATGGGCGTGGTGGATCAGATTAGCAATGTACAGGTGGACAGCAACAGCAAGCCCCTAACCGAGGTCAAGCTGATCAGAGCCGAATTCGTCAAATAGCGAAGCACCTTTTTGGCTGTTGTTAAAACACAAGTGTTGTACTTTGCTTTCAGATTTGCAGTGTTTGATTTCACGGCCCGCGCGATAGGAATTTCGCGCTCACTAAGCCTTTTTGATCCCTAGCTTATCTGTCTTTGACAAACTAGGCATATTCCTGTTTAAAGGCCCATCACCCATCGTCGCTCTCTGCTGACAGAAAAAAATGAAGATGTTTTTGTTGATTTAGTCTATGCCCCATTTTCTTGTAATCTTCACTAGGACAAAGATCACTAAGGCTACGACTACGAAGGTTATGAGCGCCACCAAGAAGTCTCCTACACCGATTACTTGACCGCTATAGCCATCGGGCGGGTTTCCGGCAGCATCAAAAGTGGTCGAAGGGATTCCAAACTTGAGCGTAGCCAAGTTTCCTATTCCTGCACCTGATAATGCCAAACCTATTATCGGCATTATGAAGTCTTTCACGAGCGCTTGCACTAGAGCGCCTAAGTAGACACCCATAATGAAAGCCACTGCGAGGCCCATGACCTTGTACTTGGAAAGGAAATCCATGAACTCAGCCCACAGACCTTTCGGAGCTGGCGGCGCTGGTGCAGCAGGCTTCGGTTCCAAGAGTGCTCTGATGCGTTGTAGCTCTTGCAGCATTTCATCATCTTTTGCCAAAATTATGTCACCATATCTCCATGGATTCATTTTACTTATAAGACTTTTTTAATGCGGTTAATTGAGCCCTTTTTGAGCTGCTAAGGTAAAATACTTTAACTTGATGATCCTAAGAAGTCTGAAAATGAGAACTGATGAGGGGAGAAGCATAATGTTGAGGGATTTGGAGTTGAAGCTGATTTCTGAGCTTATGAAGAACAGCCGAAGAAGCGACCGAGATTTGGCAAAGGCTGTCGGGGTTTCTCAACCCACGGCTACTCGAATCAGAAGCAAGTTGGAAAAGGAAGGTTACTTGCGAGAGTATACAGCTGTTCCCGATTTTCACAGATTGGGTTATGAATTGTTGGCTTTGACCTTTGTGAAGTTTAGCAAGGTTTTCACTCCTGAGGAAGTCGAAAAAGCCAAGAAAACTGCGTCCGAGTTTTCAAAGGAAAGACCATTGGAAATTGTGATGATTGAGCGAGGAATGGGTTTGGATTGCCATGGAATTTACATGTCGTTTCACAAGAACTACACTTCTTACATTGAGTTTAAGGAGTGGCTGAGGAAGAGACTTTCACTGGATTTGGCGGACACGCAGAGTTTCCTAATAAGCCTGGCTGGTGACGTACATTATCGCCCCCTGACTTTTCTCACTTTGGCCACGCACCTGCTAAAAATGCAACAAAACGAGACAATTTGATACGTTGAGCGGGATTCGAAATAACAAGTCTTCGGTTGTTTTCAGCCAAGTGGAAACTACTCATTTGCCGCGAAGAAGGCGACTGTGGCTGGGTTTCTTTGTTTTTAGCTGGTTCTCTCTAGCCTCGGTGCTGACTAGTCCTTTCTGTATTATTGCCCTGAAACGACGATACTCGTCAATTCATGTTTCTGATTTGCGCGCTACTTGGCTATCCCTTCAAGCTCCTCAACAAAATGCTCGTACTGTTTCATTCCAAGTTCCCAGAAGCTTGGAGTGGTAACGTCCACGCCAACGATCTTGCCAATGTCCACCGGCGACATGCTACTGCCTACTGAAAGAATCTTTTTGAATTTGGGCACGAACTTCTTACCTTCCTTGAGATATTTGCGGTAGAGTGCATAGACGAACATTTGACCGTAGACGTACGGATAATTATAGAATCTGAAATTAGCCAAGTAATAGTGCGGCTTCATGGTCCATTCTGCATCCATTTCCTTGAACCACTCGACCGTGCTTGCGTAGATTTTGTCTCTAGCTGTTGTCCAGTATTTGCAGATGGTTTCATAGTCTAGGTATTTTCCTTTTTCGATTGCAGCGTAGAGGTTTTGTTCGAACCAAGCGCGGGCGGTTACTTGGAAAGTGGTCATGCCTGCTCCGTCTAATACGCGGCAGATGATTGCTTTCTTCTCTTCTGGCGATTTTGAACGTCTAAGCAGGAGATCTGTCAGAAGTAACTCGCCGAATATGGAAGCGGTTTCTGCCACGATCATCGGGGTTCTTCCGTTCAGGATCGTTTGGTTTTGCTGCCAGTAATAGTTATGAGTTGCATGACCCATCTCATGAGCTATGGTGTACACGTCGCCCAGTGTTCCATTGAAGCTGTCGAGTATGAAAGCGGTCTTGCCTCGGTACCAGCTTGCGCACCAAGCTCCGTTTTGCTTTCCAAAACGTGGAGACGAGTCAAGGTGCTTTTTTCCAAACATGTCTTTGACGGCGAAGGCATACTCTTCATCGAACATGCTGTAGGCTTCAATGATCAAGTTCTTGGCCTTGTCATAATCAAACTTCGTCCTTGGCGAATCAGGCAGTGGAGCCACTATGTCATGGCAGCCCAGTTTCGGCAACCCCATTATCCTAGCCTTCAGCTTCAAGTACCTATGATATAATCCTGCGTTCCTTTCAACTGTTTTCAGAAGGTTATTGATGGTTTTCTGGTCTATGTCATTCGCTATCAAGCTTGCATGCATTGGAGATTCGTATTTCCTCCGCATGCGCACGTTTGTCCAATCATTACATGTGCTTCTTAGGGCTGATGAAAAGATCTCTCCATACCCGGCAAGTTGGCCATAGATTGACTTGTTTGCTGATTCTCTTGTAGCCCGGTCTGGATGCGACAACAAGCCATTTGCTTCTCCGTATGAAAGCGTCTTCTTCTTGCCCTCAACTTTCACTTCAAACAATCTGGTGTTAAGCCACTTGGCCTGTAACTCTTCCCAGGCTTTCACTCCGAACTGGTCTTTCTCTATGATTAATTGCTCTTCAATTTCGGACAGCTGATGGGGAACTTTTCTTCTAAGCCTTTCCAAGAAATGCCGGTACTCCTTGAGCGTTTCGTCGGACAGAATCTTGGGTTTGCTGTGAACCAAACCGCCAACTTCAAGGTCAAAAAACGCTACTATCTTTTCAGCATTCGCTTCTGTCTTCTGTACCTTGTCATGAAGCAGTTGAGTGTCGGGTAATGTCATGTTTGCTGCAAATGACACTCCGGCAAAAAGCGAAATGGTTTCGAGGTTTTCTCGAAAAGCTTCGAATTCTTTCATGCAGCTTAGAAGCCCTCTCGATGAGAAACCCTTGACCTTTTTCCGATACTTTCTGGCAAATTCATTCGCCATTTTTGTGACTTTGGCGACGGTTTTCTCAACTGTTGGGTCTGTCGTGCTTGGAAATATTTCGGATAGATCCCATGAAATGTCCTTTTCTGGCATGAGCATCTTCTTCCCTTGAGAGTGTGAGAGCTTTGCAGGTGGTATTTAATGTTTCACATACTCTAATCATAAAGCTCAGCGCATTCGCGCATGCTAGACAATGTAGAAGTCAATGACTTTCTGCATGCTTTTCGGCACTGTCTGTTTCGTGGTGAGCTGTTTCAGCATTTCTATCATTTCAGGTTGAAAGCGCGCAATGTCTGTCAGAGTCACTAAGCCCACGAGTTTGTTCGCATCAACCACAGCTAGCTTCTTTATTTTCTTTCGAAACATTAATTTCACAGCTTCCTCCAAATCCATGTTTGGCTCAACAACAACCAGCGGGGTCGTCATGATCTCCTTAAGCTTAGTCGTCTTAGCGTCCTTTTCTCCCGCAATAACCCTTCTCAAGAAGTCCCTTTCCGTGACTATTCCCACGGCCTTCCCTCTGCTCAGCACTATGAGGCTGCCTATCTGAGATTCGTTCATAATGTCGACAGCCTCTCTGGCCGTGGAATTTTCATCCAGAGATATCACTTCTTTCACCATCACGTCTCGAACCTTCAATGGTGGTGAATCTTCTCTCGGTTCCTCTTCGCTCGGGTCTGACAACAAAATCACTTACTACATTGTCCGCAATTGCGATATATAGGCTCTACTCCTTGCACCACAGAAACTTGCTTGTTTGGCTTCGAGCTTTGGCCGCTAGGAATTAGAACCCAAAAGGGTTCAAGTCTTTGGTTAGCCTGCAATTGCCGGGTTCGGTTGGACTTTCTGCTAACTGGAGACATCACCAAATACCCTCTTTTTCATTTGTGGTGGCTAAGTTTGGTCACCCAGCGGAATCGAGTGCGCTATCAAGAACTGAGTTTCATGCATTTGCAAAGTCGGCAAACGCGCGCAATGCTGTAACGCTAGCCTACAGAGTGGACAAAAAAGGGAGTTGCAGACGAAACCTCCACGTAAGGAAGGATTCCTGTGAATTTGACTCCAACCGCGCTTGTGATCAATACAAAAACAGGAGAGAGTACTGCAGGAAAAAGAAAGAACGCAATGCAGCTGTAAAGGCAGAAAACACCGAGTTCTCAAGAAAGAGGCGAGAGAACGGCTAGACTTTCGTCAACAACGATAGCTGAGTAGGATTCTTTCAGTTCCTTGAGATGGCTTTTGACAGTTTTGCAGATCTTCTTTCTGGCATCGTCGCCGTTTGAGGAGGCGATTTTCTCAAGTTTTTCGGCAAGTTTTGTATCTCCTAGAACTTTCTCAACCCAGTTTGGAAAGTCTCCTCTCGCATGATGGAACATCAGGCTTTCTGAATTGACAGATTTGACTTTGTCTAGAAATTCTGAGAGGTTTCTGGCGATTTCGCCTGTCGGTTTTCCAACAGCTTCATAGAAGTAGAAGGCTTCAACGTCTCTTACCATCTTCAGAGCCTTCACGGCTTCGCTGTCGACTTCTTGATTCCGTCTGATTGCGCGTTCTGCTGTTTTCATTTTTTTTGACATAGTCTTTTTCATCTGGATCTGACCACCGAGGTAGGCAGTGACTTGAGTCATGAGACTTAATAAATATTCCTGGGAAAGTGTAGAACTCTAAGACAGCACACTTCCAGTGGCATAAGATAGCGCGTGTACCCCCCAGTTGCTAGTTGATATGTTTATTAAAAAGCCAATCTCTTACGTGTAGCTGCCAAGCTTTGAAACTCTGGTGTGAACATGTCCTACGATGAAATCCTGAAAAAAGATGCGCGCGCGCAACCCCTCCTTTTCTATCTTGTCCTTTTCTCTTGCGACTCTTGTGAAGAGAGGTCAGTCTTTACTAGGGTTGGGATCAGCAAGCCGTAAAGTGAGATGAATATGAGTGGCGTGTGAAGAACCAAATTCCATAGGGTATAGCCTGGCATTATGAGATATGACATGGCGTTGAACAGACCAATTATCAAGCCTACGAAACTGGTGGTTCTGAGGACATATGTGTTAACCCTTGGATAGATCAAAGTCAAGAGGGCCACTATTACTGGTGTCGTGGGACAGTACATGACGCCAAAGGAAGAATTAAGCAGTAATAGCGGATTAAAGTCAGGATTTAGCTCAGCATCTATTGGAGACCAGAAGGCCAAGAAAGCAAAAGGCAAAACCCAGTATCTCCACGCTGGAAGCCTCTCGAAAACATAACTGTTCTGAGGCCTGTAAATTTCCCAAACCCAGAACAACCCCACGATCAATATCGAAACCAGGTTTCCTGTTACCACCGCAAGTCCATAAGTATCAGTAACTGCGATATGATTGCTGAAGGCAATGAACAACAACAAAACAGCGAAAAAACCATCGGCAACTCTGCCCACTCTCGGTCCATAAAGATACAGAGCGACAAGCAACACCACAGTAGCAACGTGAACGACCGGGCTAAGCCACAAGTACGCAACTGAAGTCTTCATTAGAACTTCCTTGATGACAAGCGAGCTGTCTTGCCGGGAAGAAGGCGATGCCGCAAAGACTGGAAGAAACGAGCATAGGAAAAGCACAACCAGAATCAGCAGCGTCTTGGTCCTTTCTTTCATAAGAACATCTAGCTAACAACATCCCACTTAAGACTTCCCATTCCTGTAAGTATCCGACAGTTCGTAGAGAGCGGAGTGGTTTCGCACCTCCCACCACATAGAAATTTCAACTGCAAATACCTCTCTTTTTAGCTGCTCCTCACCTATCTATAGTGTACTGAGTACTCGCGCGAAGGCCGAATTGTGCGTTAAGCTTTGAGAAGCCGCTTGAGAGAATGAACAAGCATAGGACATGCTGAGGGGCTCCCTTACACACGGAACTCTTTCAGATTCCAGTTTGGCACATGCGCACGACACGCGCTTGTGAAGCCTTTTAGCATGCGTTCGCATTTGAGAAAGTTCTTTTTTGTGCAATTGCATAGTAATATTGGAAGGATGAGATACGTGGGCGTGGTTTACTATTGTGAAACGTGCAACCGCAGGGATTTCGTAGCCAAGATATTGAAGATATTCAAGGAGCAGTTGGAGAATGCAAAGAGAATTTTCGTTAAACCCAACATAGTGTCATCTGA